>Ga0187892_10009580_pt1 | contig 12681 bp, 12 predicted proteins | sample MA1701073metaG_FD_139345 | JGI IMG/M metagenome (GOLD analysis project Ga0187892, IMG submission 139345) | Bio-ooze microbial communities from a basaltic lava cave in the Kipuka Kanohina Cave System on the Island of Hawaii, USA - MA170107-3 metaG ...
CACTCGATCTACCGCACTGGCCTCTCCACCAACGCGGTGGATCCAAGCTGTTTGCTTCGTGGTATAAATGATCCGTGCGTTTGGCTCTTCCACTACATCATTGGTGAGAAATCCGGGCTAGCTCACCGTGAAGGCGGGCCTTCTCGCGTTTTGCCTCTTCGATGAGTGGGGCGTTGGCAGTGCGGCGCTCGACTTCCTGCTGGTGCAGCAGTTCGGGACCATGCAGGTAGAGCTCGAAGGCGAAGGCCGTGGCGTAGCTCAGGAGGAAGGCCACAAGGAAGCGTACGGCGACGAGCCACGCTCGGTGCCAATCGAAACCGGGCTGGCGCAGCACGCCGGCCAGCGACCAGTCGGAGGCCGCCATTGCCGCCTCCAGGGTACAGATGAGCGTCGCGATCAGGACACCGGTGAGTACGGCCAAGACCGGAACCGTCACCAATAGCAAGGCCACGTTGCTCCATAGCACCGTGTGCAGGATGAAGGCGAGCAGGAGCGCGATGGCGGTCCAGGCGACCGTGATCCGGTCGAACCCTTTGCATTCGGCAAGCACGTCCAGATCGGTGCGTGTGAGAAAGCAGATCACCTTCCAGAAGCGGCTGTTGCGAATGTCGTGCAAGTTGTGGTCCTCAGTTCTAAATCCGGTTCGCATTAAAGCGCATGGCGCGGCCGTGCAAACACGACACAACCTTGTGCGGTCAGCGGCGCGACTACGGCAGATCGTTCTTCAGCGGACACCGCCGTGAATTGCCGCGAGCGGCAGCGGCGCGAGGAGACCGGACAGATCGGTCGGTGCGACGACATGTTCGAGCAAGGTGGGGGTGATGAGGGCGCGGCGTTCGTGGATTTTTCCGTCATGCCCTGTAGCCGAAAGGATCAAATGGAATTCGCGATCGATCGCATGGATGTTCAATGCGCCGCGGGCGGGTGCGGCGTCAAACAATTCGTCATTGACCGCAAGCCTCACTACTTGCGCCCCCGTGACCGTCCAATCAATTCGAGCGGTTGATCCATAGCCGACCGTCTGAGGAACCTGCAAAGCGATCTGCACCGGCGGAACGACCGCGCGGATTCGATGGCGGACCGATACCGCGCCGCCAGGTCCCAGGGCCGTGATGCACGCCACGTGTCGACCGGGACGGCGCGGGGCCAGTTCGATCAGTCCGCGAGCCGGATGCAGTGTCACTTGGCCGTCGAACTCGACGCGTACCTGCTCGGCACGTTCGGCCTGCCAGCGTAGGCGCAGCGGTGCTCCGCCGAATTCAAAAATGGCACGGGAGATCTGACTTTCCAAGCTTGGCGGCGGCAAGGCAACGGTGATGGTTAGCCTGCGCGTCGTAGCCGCGTGCCCGTTGGTCGCAAGTAAATCGATGTAGCACTTCCCTAATGGGAGGGCGGGTAGTTCAAGCTCGCCCGCGGCGGCGACGGGAATAGTTCGGACGACACGCGGCCCCGTAACGCGCAATTCCACGTCCGTGGCGCCCTCGACGGCCCAGCGCACCGAGGCAACGTCACCGATGAAGATCTTGGGCGCTGCTCGCAGCACGCGGATGATCGGGGCCTCGGCGCCTATATGCCCGGCGCGCGCAAAGTCGGCGAGTTCCTCCAACGCTTCTCGGGATAGCTGGACCATAAGCGCGATCATGCCCGGCCTCTTCGAAGATGGGTCTAGACACAAGCTTGTTTGCAATAGGAGCGTTACACCCTCGTGCCAACACCGCGCGCGTGGCCGGACAACATTGTGTGAAAAGCACGAGCGGTTTTCCGAGGCGAGAATACCGCTGCCTGACAGTGGTCTGGGGATCACATGTTTTTTAATGGGCATCCGCTCCCCAGTTGGACCCACGGGCTCACTGCGGTAAGGAGCAGAAGCGGCTATAAGCTCCGGGCAATGCCACATGAAACCAGCATTGGGCGCTGAAACAAGGAATCAAGAGAACAAACCGCGAGCAGGAGAAAGAATGAAGCCACTTGCCATCGCACCGCTGTTCGTGCCGGACGAAGCATTGCTCCCCCTGTTGGTGATTGCAGGCGTCTTGACGATCGTGGGCTTAAAGCGGTTCGCTGGCGGCCTCGTGCTGTTCGTGCTCGCGATCGCCTTCTTGCCCCTGTTTCAGCCCTTCATCGAGGCATTGATTGCGGCGCTTCCGGGCTGGGCGGTCGGTACACTCCTAGTCGGACTCGGCTTTGCTCTGTTGCGCGCGTTCGTTGCGCTTATCTTTGGGAGAGGGGTGTCCGATCAGATGCTGGGCACCTTGTTGGCCGATCTAGTGAGGTTTTTGATTCTGCTGCCCTTCCGCGGTTTCCGGGCCTTGCTACGCCGCTTCTTGATCAACGGAGGCAACTGAGATGGCACGTGTCAAGTCACTCGCCGTAGCTTTTCTTGCCGCCGTCCTTGCTGCCCCTGAAACCGAAGGGGCCAGCCTGGCCAAAGGGTTTGCCCGCTCCGCGATGAGCAAGCTGCTCAAACGCGACCTCGTCCGCGATGCCGCGAGCGTAGCCAAGCCGCTTGCAAAGCCGCGTCACGTCTGGCGTTACACCAGCCGCAGGCAGGCCGCTACCGATGCCCGCCAGGGGCTCGCTCCGGGCCGCCACATGACCGCACGGGTGACCCGTGGGAGGTCCCCGTCGTCCCAGGCCGCGCGGCGCCGTTACGGATTGCCCCTGGGGCCCGAGGTCCGCGAGACCTGGCACCTGCCGGCCGGAATGCCAGCACGATTTGCAAAGGTATTGCGAGGCGCGCCTGGGATGGGGGAGATCACCTCGACCATGCGTTTGCCACCCGAGGATCTTATAAAAATGACGCGGCTGAAGCCCTTAACGAAATGACCTGGAAATCAACATCTCTCGGATTGAAAATATTGCCGTCGAATTCTCGCCATGGCAGTACGAGACCGTGCTCCAGTTCACAGGTAGGCGGCTATCGCTGCAGGGCCGGTGATACCTACTTACGGGCGAGGGATCAACGCCACGACGCGGACCGGCCCGCCCGAGCCGCCTTCGATCTTCATCGGCAGCGCGATGAGCGTCGCACCACGCGGAGGAAGCGCTTCCAATCCCGTGAGATTCTCTAACCCCGGAACATTCTTTGCCGCGGCGATCCGGTGGACGATGAAATCCTGGGAGCGCCCATAGTCGATCGAGGCAGTGTCGACCCCGAGTACGGCGACCTGGCGTTCTTCGACCAAAAGCCGCGCCGCCTCCGCGCCGTAGCTTGGGAAGCTGAGCCTCGCGGCCGCACCGCGCCGCTCGTCGCCGAGATAATGCTTGCGGTCGGGCCAGAAACGGCTCCATCCCGTTCGCAGCAAAAGGATGCTCCCTGGCGCGACGACGCCGTGCGCGCGCTCGAAATCAAGCACGTCTCGTCGCGTGAGTCGATAATCGCGGTCGCCGATCGTTTTACCCGCGATGTCGATCACGATTGCCGGAGCGATCAGTTGTTCCAGAGGCAGGGCTTCCAACGTGCGTTTGCTTTGTGCAAAATGGATCGGCGCGTCGATATGGGTGCCGCCGTGCTCAGGGGCGCAGAAGGCGTTAGCGCTATAAAAATAACCGGCCGGCGTATCACCGTAAGCGAGGCGTGTGAGCTCGAAACGCATCGGTTCGGTGGGCCAATAGATCGTGTCTGTGTTAAACGGGTGGGTGAGGTCGACCAGCCGATAGGCGCGTGCATCGAATGCCTGTGCCTCCGGAGCCAGCATTCCGGCCAGTAACGCGACAAGGTAGGAAAGCTCTTTACATCGAACGCCGTTCATAAGTAGCCCTCAACTCGTTACATGCGATTATGCAAGCTGCATTGTCTTATCATTAATCCGTTTTCAAATCTATTGCCCGCGGTCTTGCCGCGGGGACCTTAGCAAATCTATATTGACTGCCACCGGAAATCGGGTCTAATACACGCCATGCAAGCGGCGAGAGATATCTTCTCCTATCGCAAGTACTGGGCGGCGCGGCTGACGCCGGCCCCCTTCCTGCCGGTGACACGCGAGGAGATGGACGCGCTTGGCTGGGATGCCTGCGACATCATCGTCGTCACGGGCGACGCCTACGTCGATCATCCGAGCTTCGGGATGGCGATCATCGGCCGCGTGCTGGAGGCACAAGGCTTTCGCGTCGGTATTATCGCCCAGCCGGACTGGCGCAGCGCCGACGCGTTTACCGTGCTCGGCCGGCCGAAGCTCTTCTTCGGCATCACGGCCGGCAACATGGATTCCATGGTCAACCGCTACACCGCCGATCGCCGTATCCGCTCCGATGACGCCTACACACCGGGCGGCGCGGCCGGAAAGCGTCCGGATCGATCCGTCATTGTCTACGCCCAGCGCGTGCGCGAGGTGTTTCACGAGGCGCCTATCATTATAGGCGGCATTGAGGCTTCGTTGCGCCGCATCGCGCATTTTGACTACTGGTCGGAAAAGATCCGCCGCTCGCTATTGCTCGATGCGCGGGCCGATCTGCTGGTTTACGGCAACGCCGAGCGGGCGATCTGCGAAATCGCCCACCGGCTCGCCGCCGGAGACCCGATCGGCGCGCTCACCGAGATCCGCGGAACGGCATTTCTGCGCGACGCGCTACCCGAGGGCTGGACCGAAATCGACTCCACGGCCATTGATACCCCAGGCCCGGTCAATCCGAAGGTCGATCCCTACGCGATGGAAGCTGAACGCCTGGCCGCGGGGCCACCACCGGCGGCGAACGTCGTCCGATTCGTAAAGCGACTTCCAACCGCAGAGCGCGCGGTCGTGCGCCTGCCCGCCCATGAGCAGGTCGCGGGCGATCCGGTACTGTACGCCCACGCCTCGCGCATCTTGCATCTCGAATCCAACCCCGGCAACGCCCGGGCGCTCGTGCAGCAACACGGCGACAAGGACCTGTGGCTCAATCCCCCGCCGATCCCGCTGACGAGCAAGGAGATGGATGCGATCTATGAGCTTCCCTATGCGCGCTTGCCGCACCCAGGATATGGCGGCGCGCGTATACCGGCCTACGAGATGATCCGCTTCTCGATCGCTATCCAGCGCGGCTGCTTCGGCGGCTGCACCTTCTGCTCCATCACCGAGCACGAGGGGCGCATCATCCAGAGCCGCTCGGAGGATTCGGTGCTGCGCGAAATCGAGACCATCCGCGACACGGTGCCCGGCTTTACGGGCGTCATCTCGGACCTCGGAGGACCGACGGCCAACATGTGGCGGCTCCGCTGCAAGAGCCGCGAGATCGAGTCGGTGTGCAGAAGGCTGTCGTGCGTTTATCCCACGATTTGCAAGAATCTCAACACCGATCACACGCCGCTCATCCGTCTCTATCGGCGCGCGCGCGCCTTGCCGGGCGTCAAGAAAGTCCTCATCGCTTCCGGCCTCCGCTACGACCTCGCCGTGCAATCGCCCGAGTACGTCAAGGAGCTTGCCCAGCACCATGTCGGCGGTTATCTCAAGATCGCCCCGGAACATATCGCGGAAGGACCGCTCGGGAAGATGATGAAACCGGGGGTAGGAAGCTATTACCGCTTCAAGGAGCTTTTCGATAAATACTCAAAGGAAGCCGGAAAGAAACAATACCTCATCCCCTATTTCATCGCGGCACATCCGGGCACGACGGACGAGGATATGTTACAGCTCGCGTTGTGGCTGAAGAAGAATGGCTACCGCGCCGATCAAGTGCAGGCTTTTTTGCCTTCGCCCATGGCCCTCGCCACCGCCATGTACCACTCCGGCAAAAATCCCTTGCACCGGGTGACGCGCGCAAGCGAGGCCGTGCACATTCCCAAGGGCCTCAAGATCCGCCGGCTGCACAAGGCGTTTCTCCGTTACCATGATGCGAACAATTGGCCGCTGTTGCGCGCGGCGCTCAAGCGCATGGGGCGCGCTGATCTGATCGGCAATCGCAAGCACTGCCTGGTTCCCACCTATCAGCCCGCGGGCACGGGACAGGCGCCGGAGGGTAAACGCCGCGACTCGCCGCAACGGCCTTTCCTAACCCAACATACCGGGTTGCCGCCGCAGGGCGAAGCAAGACAACGTTTTCCTGGCTCGCGCCCACCGATGTTCAATCCGCATCCCGGCAGCCCGACCGGCTCTGGCAAACGTTGACGAGAAAGCCGCGAGCGGTCGGGCGTACGCAATTCATCAGCCCCACTTGTTCGGAAAGGCTATTCATAGTGCAACGCAAGCCACACGGTTTTTTCATCGCTATCGGTCCACTCGACACGGTGGCGCCGATGCGCGGGAATGAGCACATAATCGCCGGGGTGCAGCTCGGTGATCTCCGTTTCACCCTCGAATAGTAGGCCGGCACGCCCGCTCAAGATTACGACCCACTCATTGCGATCTTGGTCATACCATCGACCAGGCGGTGTCGCCTGTCCTGAAGAGACGATCCGTTCGAGCTGAAACCGCGCTCCTTCTAATAACGTCTCAAACAACTCTTCCGACATCGTGTCCGGGATGCGGTTATACAGATTACGAATCATAGGTATTTAAGAGTTCAAAGTTTTGCGATGACATTAGCATGCGCAACCCGCTATCGTGACTAGCAGCACGGCTAACTTCCAAGAAAAGTGGTTAAAATACGCCGCGATGAGATCGGAAAACGAGGCAAGAACTGAGACAGACTTTGCAGCCATGAATAACCAGTTCTTCGAAAGGCCCATTCTCAACTCTCCCTATGAGTACCCGTCTCGTCACTGGGAGCTCGATGAGCAGGGCCAACCGACCCAGCAGATCATCGAGCGCCGCCGCCGCGCCGAGTTCATCACGCCGATTCCGAAGCCTAAGAAACGCAAAGGTTCCGCTGAACAGCGATCACTGTTGTTCGACGAAGGCAAAGGAATCTCCACGGCGGAACAGCAATACGACCACACAGCCATCATTAATTCAGTTCGCCAGCAGGTGGACCAGTGGCGACGCTTGCCGAACCCCAACGACTGGCGCGTAACCCCAGAGACAGCGCGACTGCTTCAGCACTGGCGGCACCACACATACAGCAGCATCCGTCCGTTCTTTTGTCAGGTCGAGGCGGTTGAGACTGCCATCTGGCTCACTGAAGTGGCACCCCAGGCGGGCAAGGTGGGCGAAGGTTTTCTTGAACACCTGGCCAATGCCAACAACGACGCCAACCCGGAGCTCATGCGCTTCGCGCTGAAGCTGGCCACCGGCGCCGGCAAGACCACCGTCATGGCGATGCTCATCGCCTGGCAAACCATCAACGCGGTGCGGCGACCGCAGAGCAAACGCTACACGCGCGGCTTTCTCGTCGTAGCACCCGGCCTCACGATCAAGGATCGCCTGCGGGTCCTGCAACCGAATGATCCGGACAGCTACTACCAGAACCGTGAATTGGTTCCCGGCGACCTGCTGGACGACGTGAACCGTGCCAAGATCGTGATCACCAACTATCACGCCTTCAAACGCCGTGAGCGGATCGATCTCTCCAAGGGTGGACGCTCGCTGCTCCAAGGGCGAGGCGAAGAGCTGAACACCCTCGAAACCGAGGGCCAGATGTTGCACCGGGTGATGCCCAATCTGATGGGTCTGAAGAACATTCTGGTGCTGAACGATGAGGCCCATCATTGCTATCGAGAGAAGCCGGGAGCCGATGGCGACGAAGACCTGAAAGGGGACGACAAGAAGGAGGCCGAGAAGAACAACGAAGCCGCCCGTCTTTGGATTTCCGGCCTGGAGGCCGTGAATCGCAAACTCGGCGTGGCACGCGTGATCGACTTGTCCGCAACGCCGTTTTTTCTGCGCGGCTCCGGTTATGCCGAGGGCACGTTGTTCCCATGGACGATGAGCGACTTCTCGCTGATGGACGCCATCGAGTGCGGTATCGTGAAATTGCCGCGCGTCCCGTCGCACAAAACATCCCTGGCGATGAGATGCCCATGTTCCGTAACCTCTGGGAGAACATCCGCAAGGACATGCCCAAGAAAGGTCGCGGGAAGGCGGAAGTGCTGGATCCACTCGCGCTGCCGGCGCGTCTGCAAACGGCCCTTCAGGCGCTTTACGGGCATTACGAGGACACCTACAAACTGTGGGAAGACGCTGGGATCCGCGTACCTCCCTGCTTCATCATCGTCTGCCAGAACACCGCAATCTCAAAGTTGGTCTACGACTTCATTTCCGGCTTCCATCGCCAGAACGACGATGGTTCGACGACGCTCGAAAACGGCCGCCTCGCGCTATTCCGCAATTTCGACGAGCACGGCAACCCGCTCGCGCGGCCAAACACGTTGCACATCGACAGCGAGCAGCTCGAATCCGGCGAGGCCCTGGATGACAATTTCCGCGGCATGGCCGCCGACGAGATCGAGCGCTTCCGCCGCGAGATCCTCGAACGCGGCGGCCAACTCGCCGAGGAATTGCAACACGGGAAAGAACTCGATGATGTGACACTGCTCCGCGAAGTGATGAATACCGTCGGCAAGCAAGGCCAGTTGGGTGGATCGATCCGTTGCGTCGTCTCCGTCTCGATGCTCACCGAGGGCTGGGATGCGAATACCGTCACCCACGTGCTCGGGGTCCGCGCCTTCGGTACCCAGCTCTTGTGCGAGCAGGTCATCGGACGAGCGCTTCGCCGCCAGTCCTACGACCTAAATGAAGAGGGTCTCTTCACTGTGGAATACGCCGATGTACTGGGGATCCCCTTCGACTTCACCGCCAAGCCGGTGGTTGCGCCGCCACAGCCGCCGCGCGAGACCATTCAGGTCAAGGCCATGCGGCCGGAGCGCGATGCGCTCGAAATCCGCTTCCCGCGTGTCGAAGGCTATCGCGTCGAATTGCCCGAAGAACGGCTGACCGCCGAGTTCAACGGCGACTCTGTCCTGGAGCTGACCCCCGATCTGGTGGGCCCTTCCATCACCAAGAACGCCGGGATCATTGGCGAATCCGTCGCTCTCAGTCTGGAACACTTGGGAGACCTGCGGCCTTCCACGCTGCTTTTTCACGTCACCCAGCGCCTGCTCTACACCAAATGGCGCGACCCCGGCGAAGCGCCCAAGCTCCACCTCTTCGGCCAGTTGAAACGCATCACCAAGCAATGGCTCGACGGCTACCTCGTGTGCAAGGGCGGTACCTATCCCGCGTTGCTCATATATCAGGAACTGGCCGACATAGCTTGTAACCGCATTACCACCGGCATCACCCGCAAGTTTGTAGGCGAGCGACCGATCAAGGCCGTGCTCGATCCCTATAACCCTACCGGCTCCACCGCGCATGTCCGTTTCAACACCTCGAAGACCCTCCGCTGGGAAACGGACGCCCGCCGGTGCCACATCAACTGGGTCGTGCTCGACAGCGATTGGGAAGCCGAGTTCTGCCGCGTAGCGGAGGCGCACCCGCGCGTGCGGGCCTACGTCAAGAACCACAACCTCGGTCTTGAGGTACCCTATCGCTACGGTTCGGAGACGCGCAAGTATCTGCCCGACTTCATCGTATTGGTGGAAGACGGGCACGGCGAAAACGATCTCCTGCACCTCATTGTCGAGATCAAGGGCTACCGGCGCGAGGACGCCAAGGAAAAGAAAGCCACCATGGAGACTTACTGGGTGCCTGGCGTTAATCATCTCGGGACACATGGCCGCTGGGCTTTTGGCGAGTTTACCGAGGTCTATCAGATCGAGGCGGACTTCAAAGCGAAAGTCGAAGCCGAATTCAGTAAGATGATCGAAGCGTATACCAGTCGGCTCAGCCCGGAGTAATCTAGTCAATCAAATAGCAGCGACACACATCAGGAGGCATCATGGCGAACACGATACCGTTGGACAAAATGTCCGTGGAAGAGAAGATTCAGGCGATGGAATCGCTTTGGGACGACTTGTGCGGTAAGGCGGGCGGAGTGTCTTCTCCGTCCTGGCATGAAGATGTGTTAGCGGAAAGGGATGCGATGCATAAGCGCGGGGACGATGAATTCGAAGATTGGGATGCCGCCAAGAGGAATATTCAACACAAGATTTCATGAAAATCAAAATACTCGCCTCGGCCAGTCAGGACTTGATCGACGGTTATCGGTTCTATGAAAGTCAGGCCGAGGGGGTTGGCGCCTATTTCCTTGACTCGCTTTATTCCGATATCGATTCCCTGATGATCAGTGCGGGCATACATTCCATACACTTCGGAAAATACCATCGCCTGTTATCAAAGCGATTTCCCTTCGCCGTTTACTACCGGGTTGAGAACGAGACAGCGCTCGTCTATGCCGTCCTCGATTGCCGCCAGCGCCCGGCATGGATCAGGAAGAAACTGAGCTAGACATGCGAAACAAAAGGCATAGCCATGGCGAAAAAGCCAACCACCATTAAAACGGTCGAGTCGCTCAAGCACGACGAAGCGACGCGCAAGAACATCCCGACTGCCGAATATCAGTCGGTGATGCAGAAGCACGAGCAAAGCCCCGTCCGCGTCGCCTACGAGCGCGGCGCCGCCGGGCTCGACGATGCAAAAGAGCGGCGCAATCGCGACCTCGATCCGCAGCTCGTCTGGCGCGGCAAGGACGAGCAGGACTGGAGCGATCTCGTCGTTCACGCCCCGCCGCTCTACATCCAGGAGAAGGTACACCCCAAGGTGCTCATCGACGACCTGCTCAAGCAGACTCGCGAGCAACGCGCGCAAGAAGTCGGTGCGCAGTTCGACCTCTTCGGCGATTTCAACGGCATCCCCGAGGGCGTGGACAAAACCGAGTTCTACCAGCACGACCAGAATTGGTCGAACCGCCTGATCCTCGGCGATAGCCTGCAAGTCATGGCCAGCCTCGCCGAGCGCGAGGGGCTGCGCGGAAAGGTGCAATGCATCTACCTCGATCCTCCCTATGGCATCAAATTCAACAGTAACTTCCAGTGGTCTACCACCAGCCGCGACGTGAAGGACGGCAAGGCCGATCACATCACCCGCGAGCCGGAACAGGTGAAGGCGTTTCGCGACACCTGGCGCGATGGGATTCATAGTTACCTCACGTATCTTCGTGATCGGTTGACAGTGGCTCGTGACTTGTTGACGGAGTCGGGTTCGATCTTCGTGCAGATCGGGGATGAAAACGTGCATCGCGTTCGGGCCGTGATGGATGAGGTGTTCGGGGATGAGAACTTTGTCTCCCTCGTCACCTTTGCAAAGACGAGCGGCTTCTCCGCTACGTCGCTTCCTTCAGTCGGTGATTATCTCGTCTGGTATGGCAAGAAAAAGGACGCTCTCAAGTTCCGCAATCTTTTCGTGAAACGTTCTCTAAAGACGATAAGCGAACAGTTCAAGTTTTTGGAACAAGCCTCGGGTCCGGTGATCTTGTTGAACAAAGACCAAATTGCCGGTCGAGAGGAGATACCCACAGGTCGGCGATTTGCGGCGAATGATCTGACGAGTCCAGGTGAATCAAAAGAATCCTTTGATGTTCCTTTCGCTTCCAGGACGTATCGCCCTAATCCCGGAACACATTGGCGGACCACTCAGCGCGGTATAGAGCGTCTCCGTCTCATGGACCGGTTGTTTGCTGTCGGTGGCCGAGTTGCCTGGAAGAGATACGATAATGATTTCCCATACGTGCAGCTTACGAATCATTGGGCGGATAGCGCACAAGGTGGAATGGCAATCGATAAGATCTATGTCGTTCAAACGATTGAAAGCGTTATCGAAAGATGTGTGCTGATGACTACCGACCCCGGCGACCTCGTGCTCGACCCGACCTGCGGTTCCGGCACCACCGCCACCGTCGCCGAGCAATGGGGCCGCCGCTGGCTCACCATCGACACTTCGCGCGTGGCTCTGGCGCTGGCCCGCGCGCGTATCATGGGTGCACGTTATCCGTATTACCTGCTAACCGATTCGCGCGAAGGCCGGGCCGCCGCCAAAGCGGCGGCAGTGAATAGTGGCCAGTGGGCAGTGGCTAGCGAAGAAGAACTATCCACTAGTCACTCACCACTAAACACTCGCGCACCTTCGGTGCGCCAAGGTTTCGTTTACGAGCGCGTGCCGCACATCACGCTCAAATCCATCTCCAACAACGCCGAGATCGACGTCATCTGAGACAAGTGGCAGGCGATGCTGGAGCCACTGCGCGAACAGCTGAACGCCACGCTCGGCACGAACTGGCAAGAATGGGAAATCCCCCGTGCCCTTTTCGCCGTCATTCCGGCGAAAGCCGGAATCCAGAAAGAAGCGAAAGCCTGGACCCCGGCTTCCGCCGGGGTGACGGACGCAGCCAAAAAGCTGCACACCGACTGGTGGGAAGCCCGCATCGAGCGGCAGAAAGAGATCGACGCCTCCATCGCCGCCAAGGCCGAGTTCGAATACCTCTACGACAAGCCCTACCAGGACAACAAGAAGGTCCGCGTGGCCGGGCCGTTCACCGTCGAGAGCCTTTCGCCGCACCGCGTGCTCGGCGTGGACGAGAACGACGAATTGATCGATCGCGTCGCCGAACCTGGGGCTGACTACGAGGCGAAGCAGTCCTTTCCCCAGATGATACTGGAGAACCTCAAAACCGCCGGCGTCCAGCAAGCCCACAAGGAAGACAAGATCATCTTCACCGCGCTCAAACCTTGGCCCGGCGATCTGGTCTGCGCGGAAGGTCGCTACATCGAAACCAGCCCCTCACCCCAACCCTTGTATGTTGTGGTTGTTGGAATATATGAGAAGATTGTTGAGGCTGTGGAGGTTGTGGGCAAAGGGGCACGCGGTGGGAAACGCGCAGCGTTTTCCACGGCAA
>Ga0187892_10009581_pt1 | contig 12681 bp, 10 predicted proteins | sample MA1701073metaG_FD_139345 | JGI IMG/M metagenome (GOLD analysis project Ga0187892, IMG submission 139345) | Bio-ooze microbial communities from a basaltic lava cave in the Kipuka Kanohina Cave System on the Island of Hawaii, USA - MA170107-3 metaG ...
CCATCTGCTGCACGTCGAGGACGGGGGCGAGACCGTTCCCGAGAACCTCGCCTGCCTGTGTGGCCGCCACCACGACGAGCACCACCGTGGCCTCCTCGGCATCACCGGCGACCCCACCACCTCCACGGGCCTCGTCTTCACCGACCGCTGGGGCCGCACCCTCCAACCACCACCACCCAAACCGCCCGACCGACAACCCTGCGCTTCTGCACGGTGGGAACCGCCGTCAGGCGAACAATTGGACTCGTGGTCATTTACGTGGAACGACCGGGTGGCTTGAACTGCCCGAGAGGGCATCATGGCGTCGCCCAACGGCTGCCCGTACGTCCCTTGACCGCTGTGGAACGGGATGGCACAACCAGGTTCGATGCCCAAGGGACCAGCGGCGCGCGTCGGTGACCCTGTCGCCCACCCGCTCCCTCCTGTGCTGACTGGCGGTGTGGGGAGCATGAACGTGCTCATCGGCGGCAAGCCGGCCTGGCGGGGGATCCCAGCGGGAGCAGCGGCCGCCCTCCAGTCGGCTAAGGACGCGGCCGACACCACGATCGAGACGGCAAAGGCCGACACGGCTGCGGCATCCGGCACGCCGCAGGTCGCGGTGGCCAAGGCCAAGGAGGAGGCCACCAAACTGAGCAGCGCAGCGGCGATGACGGCGACGATCTCCGCCGCCGCCGCCGCCAGTGCCGCCGCCGGCGGTGGCGTCGTCGACATTCACACCTGCAACACTCTTCCGCCGCCTGCTCCTCCTCCCATCCACGGGCTGGGAGTAGTCACCGACGGGTCGGCGACCGTCCTCATCAACGGCCTTCCGGCGTGCCGGGTGGGCGACACCGTGCTGGAAGCGTTCGGCCCCGCCAACAAGATCGCCATGGGCCAGCCCACCGTCATCATCGGCCCCTGACCGACAGCCGCGCCGCAGGCCGTGGACAACCTGGGCCCGCGTTGTTGAAAGCCTGTTGACGAGGTACGGTCGGCACCGGCAAGAGGATGCAGGCGACAAGGTCTCAGGTGTTCAGGCGCGGCCTGGTGCGGGAGCGGTTGACCGCACGTTTCGGCGACCTCTGGGCACGCCGACTGGGCTTGGTCGTCGCGCCCGCAGGGTGGGGAAAGACCACGCTGCTCGATCACGTCGCCGGCCTGACCGGGGCGCCCGTGGTCTGGCTGGCGGCCGAGGACGCTGGCCACGACGGCGGCGAGATGCTGGCCCAGCTGGAGAGGGCGGTGGCGCCGGTCACCGGAATCGTCGCCCCGTCGGAGGGCCTGAGCGATCTCGCCGAGGCGATCGATTCGGCGCCCTGCGAACGAATGCTGCTGGTCGTCGACAACCTGCACGAGATCGCCGGCAGCGAGTCCGAGCAGCTCCTCCAGCGATTCGTCCAGGCCGCTCCCCCCAAGCTGGCCGTCCTGGTCGCATCGCGCTCGGTACCAGCTTGGAACCTCTCCCGCCGAAGGGTGTCGGGCGAGCTGGTGGAGCTCAGCCGGGACGACCTCCGGTTTCGCTGGTGGGAGGTCGAACGGCTGTTCCGCGACCACTACGGATCCTCGATCGGCCCCGACGACCTCGCCGCCCTCAGCCGCCTCACCGAGGGCTGGGCCGCGGCATTGCAGCTCTTCCATCTCGCCACCCACGACCAGCCGGCTCCCGTCCGGCGGCGGATCGTCGCCTCGCTCGGGCCGGGCTTTCATCTCATGCGGGAGTACCTGGTCCAGAACGTCCTCGACCAACTGCCCGCTGAGTTGCGCGAGTTCCTGGTCGCCACCTGCGTGCTCGGCCGGCTGCGTGGTCCGATGTGCGACGAGCTCCGAACGACCACGGGGAGCCATGTGCTGCTGGAGGAGCTGGAGCGACGCCAGCTCGTAACGTTCTTCGTGGACGGCTCACCGTGGTACCGCTGCCACGAAGTGCTCAGGGCCCACCTGGAGACGGCCTATCTGGAGACGGTTCGCCAGGAGGAGGCGCGTCCCCGCTACCTCTGGGCGGCGTCCCTGCTCGAGGCCGCGGGCGCGGTGGCGGACGCCCTCCGGGCGTACTGTCGGGCCGAGGACTGGGAGGAGGCGGCACGCCTCCTCGGCCGCAAAGGCCAGGAGCTGTCGCAGTCGCCGGGGAGCTGGTCCGAGCTGCTGCCTCCCTCGCTGGTCCGTCACGACCCGTGGTTCCTCCTCAGCGAAGCCCGCCGCCACCGGGCCGACGGAGGCTGGGCGGATGCCATCGCGACGTATCAGCAGGCCCAAAGGGCAATGCCGGTTGCCGCCGGCGCAGAGGTGTGCCGGCGGGAACGGGCGACTCTGGCGGCGTGGCTCCAGCCCGACCCCGTCCCCGTCTCCGACTGGCTGGGGGTGCTCCGAACCGCCCTCGAGCGCGACCCGATGAGCATCCACCGCCGTGAGTCGGTGAGCACCGACCCGCGCCGCCTGCTCGTCGCCGGCCTGGCCGCGCTGGCGGCGGGGGCACCGGCAGCTGCGCTCGGCCCGTTGGCCGCCGCCAGCGGCCGCAGCGACGCCAGTCCGGCCCTGGCCGCCGTCGCCGACCTGGCCGCGGCGGCAGCGGCGGTGTTGGGCGGCACCGGCGCGGGCGACGTCGAGCGCGCCGCCGAGCAACTGGAGGTGCTACGGCTCGGTGCGCTCATGAGGTTCGTCGCCCCGCTGACCCGGCTGGCTTCGCCCGAGGGAAGGCGGCACACAGCCGATCTGCGGCTCGCCCGGTCGGCGGCCTGCGACCGGTGGAGCGCGAGCGCGGCCGGCCTGCTAGAGGGCTGGGCGGCGCTCAGCTTCGCAGATGGGGGCGCGGCGGCGGCGACTGCCATCGGCCCGTTGCACGCCGCCGCCGGCGAGTTCCAGCGGCTCGGGGTTCCGGTCCTCGCCATCCTGGCGTCGAGCCTGGGCGCCCTCGCCGCGGTTCGCGCCGGCGACGCCGGCGCCAGGGCGGCGGCGCGCCGGGCCGAGGTCGGAAGCCGGGCCATCGGTTCGCCCGGCGCCCAGGCTATTGCCACCCTCGCACTCGCCGAGTGCGGCGGCGCGGGTGCGGCCCGGCTCCACGGCGAGGCGCAGGCGCTGGCACGATCCGTAGGTCTGGCGCTCCCCGGCGCAACGCGAAGGGGTAGCGCCAAGGCGGCGGAGAGGCCCGACCCGTCGTCGGGCGCCTCGGTGAGCATCCGGTGCTTCCGCCGGTTCACCCTCGCCGTCAGGGGCGAGGGTGTCGACCTCAGCGTGCTCAAGCCGCGGGCCCGGCGCGTGCTGCGCATCCTCGCCACCCATTGTCCTGACTGGGTCCACCGGGAGATGTTGATCGACGCCGTCTGGCCCGACGCCGACCGCCAGACCGGCACGCGCAACCTCCAAGTCGTCATCTCCTCGCTGCGCCACGTCCTCGAGCCCGAGGCGGCGCGGGGCGGCACGCTGCTCGTGCGCCAGGGCGAGGCGTACCGGTTGGCGATCCCGCCGGACGGATGGGTCGACCGTCTCGAGTTCGAGCGCGCTGTCGCCGCCGGCAATACCGCCCTGCGCACCGGCGACCGAGCCGCCGTCCGCTCCGCCCTGAACGCCGCCCTCGAGCTCGCCACCGGTCCATTCCTGCCCGAAGACGGGCCCGATGACTGGGTGGTCGCCAAGCGGGAGCAGTACCGGGCCGAGGCCTGCCGCGCCGCAGAAACCCTCGCTGGCATCCTGGTCGAGGCGGGCGATCACGAGGCGGCAGCGGCCGTGTGTGAGCGGGGCTTAGCCGTCGATCGCTGCTCCGACCGGCTCTGGCGCCTCCTCGCCGGCGCCCACGAGACGGCGGGGGACGTCGCTGCGGCGGCACGCGCCCGGCAGGAGTACCGCGCCGTCCTCGCCGAGCTCGGCCTGCCCGCCGCCAGTCAGGTCTCGCGCCCTCCATTCAACAGGGGGAAGTAGGAACCGAACTCGGCCTCCAGGCAGAGGTTGCCCAGCTTGCGGTACTCGCTCTCCGTGGCCCTGATGAGATCGGCCATGGAGAGGGGCCGGGCGGCGTCGGCAGCGAAGAACGCAGCCGCCAGGGCGATGTTGCGGACGTGACCGCCGGCCAGCTTGAACGCGTCGGCCAGGAAGTCGAGGTCGACATCATCGGCTCGAGGCACGCCGTTGCCCAGGTGCTGCGCCCACAGCCGGCGCCGGTCGGCCACCTCGGGCATGGGGAAGTCCACGACGAGGTCGAGCCGGCGCGTGAAAGCCTCGTCCACGTTGGCTCGCAGGTTGGTGGTCAGCACGGCCAGCCCGCCGAACAGCTCCATGCGCTGCAGCAGGTAGGCCACCTCGACGTTGGCGTACCGGTCGTGCGCGTCGCGCACCTCCGACCGCTTGCCGAAGATGGCGTCCGCCTCGTCGAAGAGCAGCACGCCGTTGACGCGGTCAGCCTCGTCGAAGATGCGGTCGAGGTTCTTCTCGGTCTCGCCGACGTACTTGTCGACGACCGTGGCCAGGTCGATGACGTACAGCGACAGCCCCAGGTCGTGCGCGACGACCTCGGCGGAGATCGTCTTGCCCGTGCCGGATTCGCCCGCGAACAGGGCGGTGATCCCCCTGCCCTTGGAGCTCCGGCCCATGCCCCACTCGTCCAGCACCCGGTCGCGGTGGCGGGCCCGCGCCGTGAGGTTGCGCAACTGGCGGAGGACGGCGGGCGGCAGCACCAGGTCGTCCCACCCGACGCGCGGCTCGATGCGGCGCGCCAACCGCTCGAGCCCTGCCGCGTTCTGGGCGCGGGCGCCAGCGTGCAGATCACCGGTGGTGACGGCGCGGCCGGCGGTCGCCGCCTGCTGGCGGGCCGCCCTAGCGGCGCGTACAACCTGATCCGGCGCCAGACGGAACTGAAGCATGGTGCCCGCCGGGTCGAGATCGGAGGCCACGTCATGGGCGAGCGCCTCACGCCACATCCGCTCCCGCTGGTCCAGCGTCGGCATGGGGGGTTCCAGGACGAGAGGCACCCGCTCCGACCACCGCGGGTCCCAACACCGGGCGCCGACGAGCACGAGGGGAGCGGCGTGGTCGGCGAATGCCCGAACTGCGCCGGGACCACGCTCGGCAAGGACGTCGACGGGGCCGGCGACGAGGCAGCACCGGCGGAGACGCGCCTCGCGCGTCAGCGCGCCGACCAGCGCCACGAGATCGTCGCCCGGCGCCAGCCGGGCAAGATCGACCGGCAGCGCTCGGCGACCAGCACGTCCGAGGGCAGCGGCCGCGTAGCATCGGCCGCTCGTACCGAGGCGCTCGCGCAGATAGACGAGCGGGACGCCGAGCTCGACGGCGCGCATCAAGGCGCCGCTGGCTCCGGTGTCGTCCCCGACGGCATCGGTGAGCAGGTCGGCTACCGCCGGCTCGGCCGTGTCGTCGCCCACCAAGTGGGCAATCACCCGGTCGGGAACACGGAGGGACCGCGTCAGGAACGGGCGGTCGGCGTCCTCGACGAGCAGCAGGCTCCCGGCGACGAGGGGCGCATGCGGGGCAAACCGGAGGCGGGCGGGGCCGCCGGTCGCAGCACCGCACAGCTCCAGGGCCAGTCCGATGCTGGCCCGCCGGCGGGTGACGTCGTCGTGGAGGTACCCGTAGAGGCGCTCGAAGCGAGGGTCGAGGTCGGGCGCCAGGGCGACCAGCAGCAGTTCGATGTCGAAGGCGTCGAGACCGAAGGCCCGGGCCAGGGTGCGCAGCCGCACGGGCTCGCCGCGTGCCTCGGCCGTGTCGGCAACCGCCTCGACGGGCGCGAGCGCCGCAGTGGCGGCCGCGACCTGGTCCTCAGTTGGCTCCACGCCGGGCCAGTCGAGGAGGCGGTCAACGTCCGCGTCGGCGATGTAGAGGCCCCGGAACGGGTCGTTGGGCGAGGGATCGCCGGCCCGCCGCCGGGCCACTGTCGCCGCCACCCGGTCGCCGATCACGCCGACGCGGGCGTGCAGGTAGGCCAGGCCAGCGTCCAGTTCCAACACCCTCTCAGCGTGGCGCTCGACGCCCGCCCAGGGCAGCGTCCGGCGATCCGCCGCGCGGGCAGTCCCTGCTGCCCGATGGGGCAGGTCGGTGGCGGTGAAGTCCAGGTGAAGTGCCTGCTTAGGCGCGTAGACGAGGATGGGAGGGCAGCAGGCGGGGCCTACGGGGAATGAGGGAGGGGCTCGTGAGGGAGCGGATACCGGTGTACGTCCACGCCGACGACCCGATTTCGCAGGCTGGGATCGCCAGCGGCCTGCGGGGGCGAGCGGACATCGAGGTGCTCGATGAGGATGACGCCGTCGCCGTCGCGGTCGTCGTCGTCGACGACATCGACCAGGAGGTGACACGGCGGCTTCGCGCCATCCAGCGCACTGGTGGCCCGCGCGTGGTGCTGGTCGTGACCCGCTTCGACGACGCCGGGCCGTTGACCGCCATCGGCGCCGGCGCATGTGCCCTGCTACCCCGTAGCGAGGCCACCCCTGAGCGGCTGGCGGCCGCCATACAGGCGGCGGCGGCGGGCGACGGGACGATCCCCCCGGCCCTCCTGGGCCGGCTCCTCGACCAGGTCAGCCGCCTCCACAGCCAGGTGCTGGCGCCCCGCGGCTTGACCTTCTCGGGGCTGTCCGAGCGCGAGGTTGACGTCCTCCGCCTTGTGGCCGACGGGTTCGACACCAGGGAGATCGCCTACAAGCTCTGCTACTCGGAACGGACGGTCAAGAACGTCGTCCACGACGTCACGACCCGGCTCAACCTCCGCAACCGGGCCCACGCCGTCGCCTACGCGGTCCGCCAAGGCCTCATCTGACCCCTTCGGGCAGGCGAACCTGCCCGAAGGGCTGACCGGCGGGCCGGCGACAACAGGAGCGCCGGCGCGCCACCCTCGGAAGACGTGATCGCCTCCGTCGACGACGCCCTGCGCGACCTTGTACGCCGGGATGTGCTCAGCGGCTCCGACGTTGACGTGTCCTTCGAGGCGCCGACGCGGGATTGGTCGGCACGCCGGAACGCCCCCGCACTCAACCTCTATCTCTACGACATTCGCGAAGACCTCCAGCGGCGCCGCGTGCAGTTCGAGGAGACTCGCAACGAAGCCGGCGTTATCGTGTCGCGGACGCAGCCCGCCCGCCGGTTCAGGCTTGCCTACCTCGTGACCGCATGGACGCAGCGCCCCGAGGACGAGCACCGCCTGCTCTCGGCTGTGCTGTCGTGCTTCATTCGCATTGACGCGCTGCCGGCCGAGATCCTTACCGGCGACCTGGCGCGCCAGCCCGAGTCGGTGCGGTGCACCATCGCTCTTCCGCCTCCCGCCGAGCGGTCGCTGGCCGACGTCTGGTCGGCCCTCGGGGGCGAGCTCAAGCCCGCCCTCGACCTCATCATCACGGCGCCGTTCGTATCCAGCCGCTACCAGGAGGTCGGGCCGCCGGTCACCGAGGAGCCGTTCCTGCGGGCCGGGCAGCCGGGCGGCCCGATGGAGCTCGCGGCCCGCCGGCGCCGGGACGACGGTGGGAGCCAGGGCGACGCAGCGCCCGGAGAGGGGGAGATCGGCAGGGAGACGGTCGAGCGCGGCAGAATCAAGGCTGGACGGCGGATCGAGATGATCTCCTTCCCCAAACGCTGACGGACGCAATCGGAGGGTGGCCATGCGAGCACACGAGGACCCGGCGAACGCTTCGGAGGGGCGCGACCACGTCCGCTCCCGTACTCGGCCCGAACCTGCCGGCACAGCCACGGCGCGGCCCGGTCAGCTTTCGCCGGCACACCTTCTGCATCTCCAACGCACGGCCGGCAACGCCTCGGTGGTGCAGCTTCTGGGCGACGATGCCGAGGAACGGTCGCCGGTGAAGGACGTCGTGGGATCGGGCACGGGGGCGCCGCTCGACGCCGCCACGCGGACGATGATGGAGTCCCGGTTCGGACAGGACTTCGGCGACGTGCGCGTCCACACCGATGCCAAGGCCACCGAATCGGCTCGTTCCGTCCATGCCAACGCCTATACCGTCGGGCGCGACGTCGTCTTCCGCAGCGACCAGTGGTCACCCGGCACTGCGTCCGGCCAGCGGATGCTGGCCCACGAGCTGACCCACGTCGTGCAACAGAGATCCGGTCCGGTCGACGGCACGCCGGCGCCGGGCGGCATCCAACTGAGCGACCCGTCGGATCGCTTCGAGCGGGAGGCCGACACCGTCGCCCATCGCGTCATGTCGGCCGAGCCCGTGCAGCGGCAGGAGGAGGAGCCCGAGGAGGAGGTACAGGGGTCCGCCGTCCAGCGCCAGGAGGACCAAGCCCCCGAAGAGGAGGACGTGGCGGGCGCCTAACCGGAAAGCGCCGGGAGTTTCCCGAACGGGCATCCGCGGCGACCCTTAGGGCGGCCCCACCAGGCGTTGTCCCGAACCGCGGCGGGCGGTGAACTCGACCTCGTTTCTGACGGACGTCGGAGGAGGGGTCGATGCCGCAGTACTTGTCGCCGGGGGTCTACGTCGAGGAGGTCGAGTCCGGGTCCCGCCCCATCGAGGGCGTCGGCACGGCGGTTGCCGCCTTCGTCGGGCTGGCCGCGGACGGCCCGTTCAACGAACCCACCCTGGTGACGAACTGGAGCCAGTTCACCCAGACCTTCGGCGACTTCATCCCCGGGTCGTACCTGGCCCATTCCGTGTACGGGTACTTCGTGAATGGCGGGGGCTCCTGCTACATCGTGCGGATCGGGCAGACCAACGGGTCGACGCAGCCCGCGATGGGAGAGCTGCCTTCGGGCGGGGACGCCACGATCGGTGCCTTCCGGGTGAGCGCCCTCGAAGAAGGGGCCGCCGGTAACGACCTCACCGTCGAGATCACCGACGCCGGTGGGGGCGACGGCGCGCCGGAGCAGCCGTTCAAGCTGGTGGTCCGCAAAGGGGGCAAGGTCGCAGAGGAGTACGACAACCTCACGGCCAAGAAGGGCAAGGCCAACGTCGCCACCGTCGTCAATGCCAAGTCGAAGCTGGTCAAGATCGAGGAGACGAGCACCGGCGCCGTCGAGGCGCCGGCCAAGACATCGGTCTCGTTGGCAGGCGGCGGCGCTGCCACTCCTGCGCGATTGACGCCCGACGACTACGTCGGCGACTCCGCCCGGCGCACCGGATTCGGCGGGCTCGAAGCGATCGACCCGGTGACCATGGTGTGCGTGCCCGACCTCATGGCCGCCTACCAGCGCGGACTGGTCGACAACGAGGGCCTCCAGGCCGTTCAGCTGGCCATGATCGCCCACTGCGAGAACATGGGCGACCGCGTCGCCGTCCTCGACCCACCCCCCAACCTCAACGCCCAGCAGATCCGCGAGTGGCGCGTCGACAAGGCGGGCTACGACTCCAAGTACGCCGCCCTCTACTGGCCGTGGGTCAAGGTGTTCGACCCCTCGAGCGGTCAGAACATCTTCGTCCCGCCCAGCGGCCACCTGGCCGGGATCTGGGGCCGCAACGACGACAGCCGCGGGGTGCACAAGGCTCCCGCCAACGAGGTGGTCCGCGGCGCCATCAGCCTGGAGCTGCAGATCACCAAGGCGGAGCACGACCTTCTCAACCCCCACGGGATCAACTGCATCCGTGCTTTCCCGGGGCGCGGGATCCGCGTATGGGGGGCGCGCACGATCTCGAGCGACCCGGCCTGGCGCTACCTCAACATCCGCCGGCTGTTCAACTACCTCGAGGAGTCGATCCTCAACGGAACGCAGTGGGCCGTCTTCGAGCCGAACGACTACGCGCTGTGGGCCAAGATGCGTCGCACGATCAGCGCTTTCCTCGTGAACGAGTGGCGGAAGGGTGCCCTGTTCGGCCTCACGCCGGACCAGGCGTTCTACGTGAAGTGCGACGAGGAGACGAATCCGGCCGAGTCGATCGACGCCGGCATGGTGGTGTGCGAGATCGGGATCGCCCCGGTCAAGCCTGCCGAGTTCGTGATCTTCCGCCTGTCGCAGTACTCAGGCGGCGCCGCCCTGACCGAGTAGCACCCGCCTCCTTGCCGCGGTCCCATCGAAAGGAGATTGCATGGCTCTGCCCGACATGGACACCTCTGTCGGCTGGTCGTTCGGTTTCGAGTTCGACGGCGTTGTCATCAAGCAGATCCAGGAAGTGTCGGGTCTCAAGATGGAGAACGACGTCATCGAGCTGAAGCACAACACCAACGACGGGAAGTTCGTCAACAAGAAGTTGCCCGGGCGTCCGAAGGCGGGTGAGATCACCCTCACGCGAGGGCTCTCGGACGACGGGAGCTTTCAGGACTGGATGAAGACTTCGCTGTTGGGAGACATGGCGAAGGCCCGCAAGGGTGGCTCGGTCATCGTGTACGACTTCATGGGCCAGGAGCTCAAGCGTTACAGGTTGCTCGCCTGCTGGCCCAAGTCGCTCGAGATCGGAACCCTCAAGGCGGGCGACACCAGCGTGCTCACCGAGAAGCTGACCGTCACACACGAGGGCTGCGAGGTCGGGTGAGGCGCGGAGCGGCGCCCGTCCTCGACGGGCCGGCGAACAACGACGGGGCACAGAACACGTTTCCGCTCGAACCGGACCGCCTCCGCACGGAGTTCGAGTTCGAGCTGCCGCGGGGGTACGTCGACCGGGCAGGAGTGGTGCACAGGGAGGGAGTCATGCGCCTGGCAACGGCGCGAGACGAACTGGTGCCCCTGCACGACGATCGCGTGAGGGAAAACCCCGCCTACCTCACGGTCGTGCTGCTGGCCCGGGTGATCGAACGCCTTGGAACGATCACCGAGGTGCACGTCGGGATCGTCGAGAACCTCTTCGCCTCCGACCTGGCGTTCCTGCAGGACGTCTACCGCCGGATCAACCAGGAGGGCCACACCAGAGCCGCAGTGGCCTGCCCGAGTTGCGAGCACCACTTCACGGTCGACGTGGCCGGTGGTCGCCTGGGGGAACCGTGACGTACGCCGCCGACCGTCTCTACGAGGAGGTTGCGTACGTGGCTTACCACTTCCATTGGTCGCTCGACGACATTCTCGACCTCGAGCACCCCGTCCGCCTCCGCTTCGTCGACGAGATCGGCCGGATCAACCGGCGCATCCTCGCGGGCGGCTGACAGCGCTGCTGATGTGGCGGTTCCTTCGCCGGCAGGAGAAGCGGCCGGCGGGTGAGGTCGTACAGACCACGCCCGAGCGAGCCGGATGGCGGTCCGTGCCACCGCCGGCGCTTGCGCTTTCCGGCATCGAGACGACAGTCGAGACCGAGAGCTTCAAGTCGAGGCTCGCTGCGCACGTCCGTCCACATGCCTTCCTGGCGCCTCTCCGCCACGTGGTGTCGGAGGCGGCACCCTCAGGCGTGGTACGAGGAATCGTCTCGGTGTCGCGGTCGGCTGCCCTGCCCCAACCCGTTCGCATCGGGCCGGCTCCCCCGCCTGACGGCGCGCCGGCGCACCGGTCGCCCCTCGTACGTGCCAGTGCGGTGGAGCCACCGACGGTCGTGCTGGCGGCCGTGCACGAGGCGCCCCCCGAACCGCTCGATCTGACCCGGGTGGCGCGCTCGGGGAACGGCCAACGCGACGTACAGACCTCAGCGCCGGGACACCCGCCGGTGGCGTTCTCGACGCGCCCGATCAGCGCGCATCCCGCGGCGGACAGGGCGGTGGAGCGAGGCGTGGCGGTGCCGGGGCTCGGTTCGCCGCAGGGCGATGACGCGGTGGCGCCGGCCCAGGTCGCCGCCCCGGGAGCCACGGCCGACCGTGGACCGGACGCGCCAGGGGCGGAGGCGGTGCGGCCGGTGGCGGCCGGGCCCGCAGAGGCGACCGTCGTGGCCCGCTCGCTGCCGGGCGATTCTCCAGCGAGCCTCCCGGTCGCCAGCGGAGCGTCCCCCGAGACGGTGCCCCAGGCGGTCGGCGGCGCCGCTCTGCATATGGGCCGACGTGGTGCAACTACGGCCGATACCGCAGATGTGCCAATGGTCGCAGACACGACGGTGATCGCCCGCTCGGTCGGGCTCGAGGCGCCGGCGAGCCCATCGCACGCCGATCGGGCCGGCATCCCCAGCGCCGATGCCGCGCCATCGGTGACCATCCGAGAGGCAGCGGCAGTCGCGACGAGGGTGAGCCGGTTTGCCGCGCTCGACGCGCCGGCGGGTCTTCCGGCTCCCCTCGACGGGCCGGCGGGCTTGGCGGTTCCCCACCCTCCCCCTCGCGGTAGGGCGCCGGTCGGTGACAGCACGCAGGGCCCGGATGCTCGTCGCGCCGAGCGGGACGGGTCGGTGGTCGCCGGGTCTGGCGCGCCGGGAGGGGAGCGGGTCGCCTCCCTTGCTGACACAACGGCTCCGATGGCGGCTGGCGACGGACCGATGCTGGGGGCGGCGCCGGCCGAGCCGCCCGACCCCCGAGGGGGGTCGGAAAAGGACGTGGTTGCCCGGTCGACGGCGTCCCCGCTGCCGGTCGCACCTGTTCGGGGGCCAATTGGGCACCTCTCGACGGCGGCGGCCGCGCTCACGACCCGGGGGGTCGCCCGCCACGTATCGGACGACCAGGCGGCGAGGGCGCCGGTGGCCAACTCCCGCACCGCACCGAGCGAGGCGTCCACCATCGGATCCACGCTGCCCACGTCGGTCGATGGAGACGCTCTGCCGACGGCGAATGCGCCGACCATGGGAGAGGGCGTGACGTCTGCGCGTTCGGCCGCTGGTGACACGCCCGCTCGTCCATCGGAGACGCACCGGCCCACGCCTACGCCGGCAACGCCCGCCATCGGAGCGGGTGGGGAGGTCGCCGTCGCCCGCTCAACGGCTC
>Ga0187892_10009582_pt1 | contig 12678 bp, 14 predicted proteins | sample MA1701073metaG_FD_139345 | JGI IMG/M metagenome (GOLD analysis project Ga0187892, IMG submission 139345) | Bio-ooze microbial communities from a basaltic lava cave in the Kipuka Kanohina Cave System on the Island of Hawaii, USA - MA170107-3 metaG ...
ACCTTCTGGGCGCCGTGAGCGAAGAAAATCACCCCCAGAGACAACCGCAGCAGCAGTGGTGCCCAGTCCTGCTTGTCATACAGCCATTTGCCTAGCATGGCGTCCTCCTGAACCCTCATCTATCATTCTTCACCTGTTTCAGCAGCTGATGATAACCAGATGAACCTCCGTCTCCCGATTCGATCGGCAAGCCCGAATCTCGCCACCCCGGCACAACGACACGACCCATAGGGTCGCGTTTACCGCCAAAGCCACCCTGCATGTCGAAAGCATTTTGATAACCAGCGTGCTCCAACAGAGTCGCGGCGAACTGAGAACGCCCACCCGACATGCACCCCACGATGATCTTGGCCTCCTTGGGAAAGTTGCTTTCCACCGCTGGCAGAAAGTCAGGATTGGGCGTCATCTGTCCAGTGACGGGATTGGAGATCAGGACTGCAACATTCAGCGCCGACTTTGCGTGTCCTGCAACATATTCGGAAACGGTCCGCACATCCAGGTAAAGGATCTCTTTGTCAGCCTCCAGGATTTGAGCTTCCTGTGGAGTGATGCGTTTCATGCCGACCTCCTGTCGGCGAGTTTGCCACTCTGGGCGGACAACAACGCATCGTTATGGGGCGGGCCACGCACGGAAAACCTTTTCAACCGTCTCAGCCGCGCACCAAATGGTCCATCAGACCACCTTCGCTCCTTCGCAAATCTGAATTCAGGCTTGGTACTCGGGAGAGCCCATTCTCAGTCTGACCAATTATTCTAAGAGGCAGCACGGTCGGTCGCTAAGCTCTCTACACATTCTTCCTGAAGTCCGAACTTCTCGGCGTTTGCCGCTTCGTTTCCAGAGAGCACCCGAACCACCTGGCCGGGCTGCAACTTCTTCAGCGGTACCTTCCGCCCGTTGCTCGCCACAAACATGTCCTGGCGCCACCACCACCATTGTTCCATCTTAAAGATCGCTCGGATCTCCCCTTGCAGCTTGAAGCGCTGCTGCGTTTGCTCTGGAACATACAGCAACTCGACTTCCGTGCCGTCCTTCAGGCACACAGCAATGTTGCTGTCGTCCGGCGAGACCAGCCAGTTGGCGCCGTGCGGCTGCCGCCGGACCACCAGCACTTCGTCTTTCTTCGCACTGCGAAAACGACCTTCTGCTGATGCGTAACACATACCTCCTCCTATCAACTGACTTCATTCGAAATCATTATCATTGCGGCCCCGTCCTGGTTTCAGCCTCCGGTTTGGCTACCCACCCCCTCCAGAGCTCGCCGTTGCGATAGCGGTCTTCAAATCGGTACGGCATCCGGTACCGGTCCTGAACTCTCGGACGCACTTTGATAACGTCGTCCACAGACGCCGAACTCGTTCTCTGACGCTCTTCAGATCGGTCCCAGGACTGGCGTCGAGCTCCTTTTGCAACCTCGCTCTGCTTCCGGTTCGGGTTTGCGCTTGTGAGATACGCGTCCCGAGGTATGGGGACATCATCCAGTAGTCGCAAGGTGACCACCAGTTCGCCTTTCAGCGCAGTACGCGGGCCGCGCATGGGAAGTGTGATCAGCTTTACCGGCCAGAGCAGCGGGATAACCCAGCCGAGCGCATCGCGCGTGGGGTGGCCACGTCCCAGGATTCTGCCTTCGTTGTCTACGCTGAAATTGCCCGCCGAAATGACGCGGCTCGAGATCGGCACATCGCTATTGGGGAGAATCAAGCGGTCAAATTCCAGCCTGATCCATCCTTTGCCAATGAAGCGGCCGGGATCACGATAGCTTTCGAGGTGACCTACAAAGTAGGCCCCGTGCGGGATTGCCAGGCGCCCGAATTCCCGTAGCGGGCGGGCGTGGCAGGTCAGCGGCTCGCCAACCTTAGCGGAATGGGAAGAGAAGTTGGGTTCATGGAGCGTGCATTGCAGAAGTGTCCCTGCCCTCAAATGAATGTCCTCTCCCCGCAGATCAGGAGGGAATGCCATGATGCTGGCAACAATGAGGCCGATGTATCGAACGGTGCTACTCATAACTTCCTCCCCCGGGCTCTTGCGTTCTCTTCGCTGATATTGTTGCGAAGGTAGCTGAGGCAAGGCCCTTCAATTACTTAGCTGCTGACAAATGGTTTCTTCGCCTGGCTTCCTCTTAGGAATCCGCGTTGGTCGTCGTCTCTCGCGATAGGTTCGTTTCCTTGTTCGTGAGGGTCACGGTTGCCCCAACGATGGCTGCATCGGAAGCGTCCGTTACGTTCCCGACAATCGACCCATACAGCACCTGAGCCTGCGCTTCGTTTGGCGGCAATAGTACCAAGACCAGAGCGAAGCACAGGCCGCCAGCGAAAGGCCGGCGTCCACGACTGTGATTCATACTGATCATCGACGTGTCTCCTTTCTAGTCAAATGGTTGATGGAAAGCCCTGCTGAAAACTGCAACAAGACTTTGTGAACCTGGCAACAGAACAAGTCAGAGAGAAAGATCACGCCAAGCGTATGAACGCGAACGTGGGCGTGCCAGGCCTGCGGCACCCCGCAACCTCGGTACTCGACCGGAGAAGTCACATGGACAGGCGTTGCAGACGGGTTTCGGTTAGGGCTCGCCGCGTGAGTGTCAGAGGGGCGCGAGATGGAAAATAGCGTCTTGGGGACTGTCGAAGTCGTCGGGTGATTTCTCTTTTCTTAGGAAAGAATAACGTCCGATGGACAAAAGTCAAGGTAAGGCGCGCGGCCAGCATGGTTGGCTTGGCAGGTCTCTGATACCCTCGCGGACAGTCAAGGTAGTGCTTGCTTTCAAAAGGGGAAGGGGGATCGAAAGGACTCTCCGGAAGTTTCTGATGTTGTGGCTCGTCTGCCTTTACCATGTCTTCATGGGTGTTGGCGCGTTTCTTTCCAAGGACATGGTAGTTTGGCTCGCGGATGTCTTCCTCGGCATAAAACTGCAAGTAACACCACAGATCAGCTACCTTGCCAAACTCCTGGGCATTTATGTGGTGGCGTTCGGCCTTATGGTCGCAGTGGCTGCCCTTGATCCAGCGCGGCATCCATCCCTTCTGAAGATCGTGATAATCCTCTACGGTCTTAGGGTACTGAACAAACTTGTTTTCGCGGATCTCTACACTGCGGCATTTGCAGCGCCCCGTTATCGGGCGTGGGTCGACATCGCCATGCTCGCTGCCTTCGGAGGGCCGTCTTCGTGCTCAAGCCACGGGTTCCCGTGGGGAATTAGGCCTCGTGTACTTCAATCCGCTTAGGCTGATCTTGCCCGGTTCAATCCTGCTCTTGGTCATTCTGGAGTTTCGGGACGACCAGTTTCGCAAGAGCTGGTTCCAAGACCGTGTTCGTTTTCGCCGGAATTCTTCCTTCCTGGCGGCCAGTTTGCTGGTAATGCTGTTGTTGCCGGGAATAAACGAGCATGTAAGCCGTCATACCGTCAGACTATCCGACTGGGGCCGGTTCTCTTTGCCGGAAGGAGGATCCTGTTTCCTCGTTGCGGAACTACTGGGCTGGCTCTTGCATTACATCAAGCACCACAGCCAGTTCCTCTGGTACTTCCATTTTCAACACCACCGCGAGAATCAGTATAATGTCTGGTTACCCACACACACCCATGCCTTCGAGGTGGCAGCATCAGCGACCCTTATCGCGATAACGACCCGCCTGTTGGGGTTCTCAGCGCCAGCGATTGAGACCTACCTGGTGTTTTATTCGTTTGCCAAAGTGTACCAGCACTCGGCGCATCATTACAGATTGGGTTTGTTGGATCTCCTTGTCATCAGTCCCGACTATCATCGCTTCCACCACCGTAGGGACAGCCGGTGTAATTACGGAATATCCCTGACCCTTTTCGACGTCCTGTTCAGGACAGCCAAGTGGCCATCGTCGGAACGGCAGGATGGTGAACTGGGGTTCGGGCTCAGTGCCGAAGGTAGTTATCCGTTTGGCTTTTGGGACGAGATGACGTATTTCGTGAAGGCCAAAGGCACGGTTGAGTCCGATTCTGGCCTCGATGACCCTCAAAGTGAGCATCGAGCAAGGTAGGCTGGATGCAGCAAAGCAAGGATTGTGAGAGGGTTTTGTCTACCAACGGGAGAGGCAGCCTAACTGAGCCAGTGCAGCCCACGCTCATCACTACATTCGCGCCGCTGAGGGCGAAGGCAATTGAGTTCGAGTTTCCCGGACTGGAACGTGATGTAACTTTGTTGAAGCCTCTTTTCAAACCGCGTTGTCTGAGAGACAATGAAGCATACGCGATGGTCAAAACGTAACTCGCCCTCAGACTCAACCGTTTTTGCTGCTCAAGGATTTGGAGCAAATGAGCCCAATGACAGTCCATCGACCCGGCCAGGCTCTCCCGGGGTTTCAGGATACGCGTGGCGGGCGACCGAACGGTTCGGGCGGAAAGCTTCGTGTGGTTCTGCTTTCCCCTCGTGGGCCATTGTACCGGCACAAAACGGGCATCTGGAAGAAGTCACTTCGCTACATGCCGCTCACGCTGACCACGCTGGCCGCGTTAGTCCCGCCTGAGCTGAATGCCGAAGTCCTCTTAGTGGACGAAGGCATTCAGGATATTGACCCCGACATCAAGGCCGACCTGATCGGCATCAGCGCCATAACAGGTACTGCACCACGCTCTTATGAGCTGACAAAACAGTTTCGAAAGCGCGGGGTTCCTGTCGTTCTGGGCGGCGTTCATCCAACCTTAATGCCGGAAGAAGCCGCTCGACATGCCGACGCCGTTGTCGTGGGTTATGCCGAGCAGACCTGGCCTGAGTTGCTTCGTGACTTCGTTGCCGGCCAGATGCATGCACGTTATGACCAAGGTCCCAACTTCAGTCTTGCCAATCTGCCCTTTGCACGCCGTGATCTCCTTCCCGCCCGTCAGTACACCATCATCCATACCATTGAGGCGACGCGAGGCTGCATCCATCAGTGCGAGTTTTGCGTTGTCCCGGCCGCCTGGGGGCGTCCGCTGCACCGGCCCATAGCCGACGTTGTGGCTGAGATTCGACACATGCAAGCGAAGCGGCTCATCTTTCTGGATCTCAATCTCATCGCCGATATCCCTTACGCCAAGGAACTGTTCACAGCACTCATTCCCCTCAAAATCAAGTGGGGCGGGCTGGCAACGACCATCATCGCATGGGACGACGAGTTACTCGATCTGGCTGCCCGCAGCGGCTGTCGAGGCCTGCTAATCGGCTTTGAGACCTTATCCCGGGAGTGTCTTGTTGAAACCAACAAGGCCTTCAATATGCGCCAGGACTACCGTGAAGTCGTCAGGAAGGTCCACGACCGCAGGATTGCCATCCAGGGAACCTTTGTTTTTGGCTTCGACCACCATAGTGAGGATTCGTTCGCCGAGACGGTGAACTTTGTGATGGAGGCCAATATCGATCTGCCACGCTACGCGATTCTCACACCCTTCCCGGGAACGGCGCTATTTCGGCGCTTGCACCAGGAGGGGCGCCTGCTGACCGAAGACTGGACTCTTTATGACGGTCAGCATGTTGTTTATCAGCCCCGTCAGTTGACGGCTGAACAACTGCAGTGTGGCACAGAGTGGGCCTGGAAGCAGACCTACCGTTATCGCTCTATTGCCATGCGATTAATGGGCTCCAGAATTCAGCTTCCATTGTCTCTGGCTACAAACCTGGCGTATCGTTTTTATGCATTTCATCTGCACGAATTCTACAACTGCGATTGGGCAATGAGCTGGACCTCAGTCAGGAACGGACCATTGCCAGAGCAAGTCACGAGATGAGTTGAGGCCACCGACGCTTGGGTACACCCGGTCGGCTAGAGGACCCCCGAAGGTTGAGCTGCTGCGGATGTATCACGCCGCATCAAACCATGATCAGACTCTTCAACATTTACCAGTATGCCATTCCTCTTGTGCTCTTTCCGGTCAGCTATCTTCTCTGGCTTGGCAGGTTCGATGGCAATCACAAGCTCGTGCTGCTTGCATTATCTCTTCCTGTTATTTTCGCCTACGTTGTTCCTGGAATCGGCACTAATTTGCTGGGGCTGTGGGAGATCAATACCCGTTTCCGGCTCGGAAAGTTTCGTCCACACCATGGCTTTGTTTTCGGGACAGCAACCAGTCTCTTTGCCTTGCTTTGTGTTCCTCCTGTCGTCTCCAGCAATCTCTTGGAAGTCGTCAGGAGCGGGTTTGTCCTCGGCTCTGTGCTGGCGTTCTGGAATTGGCTGTACGATATTTATGCCATCAAGGCTGGATTCATCTTGGTCTACACCCAAAAGAGCCAGCAGAATCTTGGAGCCGAAGCCATTGCAACCGATTACGCTCCCGTTCTGTTTGGTGTTTTCGGAATGTGTTACGGTGTCACGATCCGTCTGTTCGAACAGGTCCTGTTACAGCTTGGAAGATGGGATCTCTACTGGATCTTGTTCCTCGGATCCAACTTGGTCGGCGTGACGGCGCCCGTGATTGCGTTTGTATGTTGTTCCTATTTGAGAAACGGAGTGACTGGGCTCAAACCCCATACAGGAGGCTAAAGCCATGGGCGGATCGCTTAAAATGTTGCAGGGGTTACTCTGGTTCATTTGCACCTTTCACATCATTGTGGGAGCCGGTATTAACTTCTCGCCCGGCATTACGAAGGCAATGGCGAATTTTTACGGCGCCCAGGTCGATTGGACACCGCAGTTTGTGTACATTCTTAAGCCGCTCGGTGCCTTTATGGTCGTCCTTGGGCTGCTAGCGGTCTCCGCAGCTCGCGATCCCTTGGGGAACCCGGCCATCGTTAAAGGATTCATTGCTCTATTCGTGATTCGAGCGGTGCAGCGGCCGCTGTTTGGCCGAGAGATCTACGAAGCCTTCGGGATTCCGCCTGCTCGCAATCTCACCAATATGGCACTTTTCTTGGCGTTGGCGGCCTGCTTGGTTGTGCTCTTTCGATCTGCACAAAAAGTTAAGAGACTGACCGAGGCGAGCGGCAGCAAATGAGACGGAAAGGGGTTCCTGACGGCTCTCTTAATCCAGTTCTTGTTTGCGACGTTAGATTTGGTTGACCGACTCTTCGCCCGCCAATATCAAGGGGGCGCGCCGGTGGTTCCGTATCAAGACAAGCCTATTCCTGCCTCGGGTGTTCTTGGGGTATGGAGTCATTCAATTGGCAAGCACAGCGCTGCTTCCTTTGACTACTTGCCAAACCGAGTAAAAGACACACGCGAATGAGGCTGACGCTGATTCATCCTTGCATTGGGCGGCGCATCGATGCTCCTTACATCCGGGGCTGGCAGATGGAGCCATTGGCGCCGGCCGTCCTGGCTGGGCTGACCCCACATGATGTGGAAGTGAAATTTTACGACGACCGTATGGAGCGGATCCCGTTTGAGGAGCCTACAGATCTGGTCGCACTCAGCATCGAGACTTACACTGCCAAGCGCGCCTACCAGATTGCGTCGCACTACCGTCAGCGGAGAGTGCCGGTGGTCATGGGAGGCTTTCACGCAACGCTTGTGCCGGAGGAAGTCAGCCGATACGCCGAGTCAGTTGTCATCGGTGAAGCGGAAGGGATCTGGTCCGAGGTCATTGACGACTTTCGCCGCGGGCACCTCCGACGGGTTTACCGGCAGGCTAGCAGACCGTCCTTGTGTGGGCTGAAGCCAGCTCGCTCGATTTTCATGGGAAAACGTTATCTTCCGGTCGGCCTGATTGAAGCCGGGCGCGGCTGTCACTTTCAGTGCGAGTTCTGCGCCATCCAGGCCTATTTCCACAGCACTCAGACCCGGCGGCCCGCCGAAGAAATCCTGGAAGAACTCCGGCACGTCAAGCGCCCACTGATCTTTTTCGTTGATGACAACATCACTTCGAACATGGAGCAAGCCAAAGAATTCTTCCGGGCTCTGATCCCGCTCAAGATCCGCTGGGTGAGCCAGGCCAGCATCAACGCGGCTCACGATGAAGAGTTCCTGTATCTGATCAGAGCCAGCGGCTGTCAAGGGCTGCTGATTGGATTTGAGTCGCTCAATCCAGAGAATCTGAAAAGAATGCACAAAGGATTTAACACGATGAAGGGGGGCTATGAAGTGGCGCTCGCCAATTTGCGGCGTTACGGAATACGACTCTACGTCACGTTTATTCTAGGTTACGACGAGGACGGCAGTGACACATTTCGGGAGACCTTGGACTTCGCACTGAAGCACAAATTCTATATTGTTGCCTTCAATCATTTGACCCCCTTTCCTGGCACACCTCTTTACGAGAGACTCCGCCAGGAAGGAAGGCTGATCTACGAGAAGTGGTGGTTGCACCCGGACTACCGTTACGGAATGGTCCCGTTCGCCCCCAGGGGAGTGACGGCCGACAGAGTGAAGGAATGCTGTCTGAAAGCGCGGGCGCGATTCTATAGTCTTCCTTCCATTCTCAAGCGGAGTCTGGATTTTCAGGTGAATAGTCGCAGCCTCTACATGGCCTTCAACTTTTTCATCATCAACCTGCTGATGCGCCGTGAAGTATTTGAGCGGAAGGATTATCCCCTCGGCGACGAAGCCTTCCAGGGGCCCTTACTCCAAGCCAGACATTCTGAGGCTTTCGACCTCCATCTGCCCGCGGAAAGTGTCGCTTCCCTGCCTATGAGTCAAATTGCGCTGCGCAGCGGAACAGGGTGAATGGAATTTATCGTTGAACTGGCCAGATCCGACGATGACCCGGCCATTCGCCGCCTGCTGGCTGGCAACCCGGTTCCCGGCCGGATTGCAGTCACCTTTGAGCGCGAGCCCAATTATTTTCTCGGCTGTACCGTGATGGGTGGTGATTGCCAGGTTTTGGTAGCTCGCCATCAGTCTACGGGAGAATTGGTCGGAATTGCGAATCGAGTCATCCGATCTTTGTTCATCAACGGTCAGCCCCAAGAGGTAGGGTACCTTAGTCAGCTGCGTGTCGAGAGACGGTTTCGGGGCCGCTGGTTGGTCTCTGAAGGGTTTCGCCTGCTTCGCCAGCTGCACGAAGAACGCCCGGTGCCGGGCTGCATCACGACCCTGATCGATGGCAATGAAGAAGCGCTGGGGGTTCTGGTAAAGAGTTCACGTCCTCACTTTCCCATTTATCGAGAGATCAGTCGCTTTTGCACGCTTGCTATCTTCGTGCCGACACTAAGAAGGCTAAAAAGACGCTCGTACGACGTCTGTCACGGTTGTGAATCGGAACTGACAGCCATTGGGAACTTTCTAAAGGAATACGGTCCTTCCAGACAGTTCTTTCCTGTCTATGACGGGAGTGATTTTCAAGGAAGCCCCAAGACCCGCGGCTTTCAGGTCGAAGACTTTCTGATCGTGAAAGAGTCAGGCCGCATGCTGGGTGTCTTGGGTCTGTGGGATCAATCAAGCTACAAACAGACGGTTGTTCAATCCTATACCGGCTGGTTAGGAACGATAAGACCCTTCTATAACGTGATTGCGCGTCTCGCCGGTCGCACGACCTTGCCGTCACCTGGCCAGCCTGTTCGGTCCGTGTATGGCAGCTTTGTATGTGTTGCTAATGACAATCCAGAAGTGTTCGATGCCCTTCTTCAGGCTACGTGCAGCTTGGCTGCCCAGCGATGTCACTCAACACTGGCGTTGGGCTTGTCTGTGAACGATCCGCTCCTGCCAGTGGCCAGTCGTTATCGGCATGTTCGCTATGATGGCAGGTTATACACTGTTTCCTGGAGGGGCGAAGAGGATTTCCACAGAAGACTCGATGGTCGAGTGCCTTACCTGGAAATCGCCACTTTGTAATATCGGTCCGTGGGGAGCCGCGGCATGCGCCTTTACCGAGAGAAACGAAGAATAGCAGTCGTAGCCTCCTCTCATTCTCTGTGGGTCTCCGCGGCAAGTTGAACCGTTGGTTTTCATCAAATGAATTCTGCTATTCAAGAGTCACGGCGCCTGACGGGTCAGGTCCAAAGCGCAAAAGAGTTAAACTCGCAACAACGTGAGGAAATGTGTGTCTTAATGTCTCATTACTTCGCCAACGTCAGTCGACCACAGTTCGAGCGAGACCTGGCCGAGAAGGAGTGGGTCATTCTCCTGAAGGATTCGGTTTCTGCCCGAATCCAGGGCTTCTCCACTTTGATGCGTCTGTTTGCGATGGTGGACAATCAGCCTGTAGTGGCCTTCTACTCTGGAGATACGATTGTGGATCGGCAGTACTGGCAGGAGACCGAATTGCCGCGCTTGTGGGGCCGCCATGTGTTTGCGCTGGCGAAGCAAATCCAGGACGCCCGGGTGTACTGGTACCTCATTAGTTCGGGGTACAAGACCTATCGATTCCTCCCCGTGTTTTTTCGCGAGTTTTATCCGAGCTATCGGTGTACCACTCCGGATTCGGTCCAGCGCATTCTGAACAGACTGGGCACGCTGAAGTTTTCCTCCGAGTATGACCCTGCCTCGGGCATTGTTCGGTTTGCCCACGCGGTGCCGCTTCGGTCTGAGGTGGCCGAGATTGCGGAACAACGCTTGAAGGATCCTCACGTCGCATTTTTCCTCAAGGCAAATCCCAGACACGATCACGGTGATCAATTGACGTGCTTGACTGAGTTGTGTAGCAGTAACCTCACTCCAGCCGGGCTCCGCATGCTGGGTTTGTGAACGGGACCCGTGCCTGGTTAGAATTATTGGCGGACATCGAGATGATTACCAACCCGGAATGAAATAACACGGCTTGGATGCGCTTACCGACTCCGTCTGCGGCTGTAGCAGCCTAACAAAGGTTCAAACCCCCAACGGCTTTCATCGTCTGAGGCGTGAGCACAGCATGCTCCCAGTCATTCCTAACACTCTTTGGTTCCTGTCGTGCCTGCCACAAAGCTTGGCGTTTCATAGGGCATGCCAAGATGTGGCGGGAGTTCAGCGCAAACTCCTTTTAGAATTGATCAGGCACAGTGCAGAGACGGAGTTTGGACGCCGCTATGGTTTTTGCGAGATACGGTCTGCAGAGGAATATCAGGCACGAGTACCCTTGACTACCTATGAAGACTATGTCTCCTCTATCGAGAGAATCGGTGAGGGACAACTCGACGTGTTGACGCGTGACCGCGTGCTCCTGCTGGAGCCGACCAGCGGCTCCACTGCTCCAACAAAGTACATTCCCTATACCGCATCATTAAAGACAGAGTTCCAAAAAGCCATTGGGCCCTGGATCGTGAACCTCTTTAGCCGCGAGCCTCGGCTCTTGCTGGGGCAGGCTTATTGGTCAGTCACCCCCGTCACTTGCCAGAATCAACGGACGTCCGGTGGGATTGGTATCGGGTTCGACGAGGAAAGCCAGTACCTGGGACAGTGGCAAAGTCGATGGGTCCAATCCGTTATGGCGGTGCCAACACTGGTGAGACAGATTGGCAACGTCGAGAGCTTTCGCTACGTCACCTTGATCTTTTTGCTGCGCAGTCGCTCTCTGGCATTGGTGTCCGTGTGGAATCCCAGTTTCCTGATTCTACTGGTGGAACGGCTGTCCGAGTGGTGGTCTAGTTTGGCCGACGACATCGAACGAGGAACGCTTTCCCCGCCTTCGCCGCTGGCGCCGAACTTGAGAGACTGTCTGCTTACCTCAAACTTTCCAAACCCTCGCAGGGCTTGGGAAATCCGGCAAATATTTGGAGCAGCAGAGGACCCACCTGAGGTCCACGCCTCGCTTTGGCCTCGCCTTCGTCTCATCAGCTGCTGGGCAGATGGATACGCCAACTTGCACCTCTCTGCACTGCGGCGGCTCTTCCCTCAAGCCAGGGTTCAACCGAAAGGACTCCTAGCAACAGAAGGTGTCGTTTCATTTCCGCTCTTGGTTCAGCGGCGAACAGCACAGGCGCAACATGTATTGGCCGTGCGGTCCCATTTCTTCGAATTCTTGCCAACCACGAGTCCTGCAAGTAGTGTGGAGGTCCAGGTTAGCCCCTTGCTTGCGCACCAGCTTGTGACTGGGGGCTTTTACTCCGTTGTGCTCACGACTGGAGGTGGATTGTATCGTTATCGGTTGGCAGACATCGTAGAGGTGGTCGGCTACCTGGGCAAGTGCCCGTTGCTGCGATTTGTTGGCAAAGCGGCAGCCATATCTGACAGGTTTGGCGAGAAGCTCAATGAGGGGCACGTTTCCCAAGCCTTGGAGCGCTCCCTTATAGGCCACGGAATTCGCGCAGCATTTGTCATGGTCGCTTGTGATGAGCTTGCCGAACCGCCGGCCTACACTCTCTATATTGAGACGAACCATCGCCCAGACGAACACTTGGGGATGCTGGGAGAGACTCTGGAACGCGCTTTGTTGGAGAACTATCACTATCGCTACTGTCGCGAGCTGGGGCAATTGGATGCCCTGAAGGTCTTTCGGATTGAAAAGGGCGCTCACGAAACTTATTTGTCGGTTTGCCATGCCGAAGGTCAGCGCTTGGGTGACATCAAACCTGTTGCATTACACCGATTCGGCGGATGGACAAGAGCATTCCGTGAAAGAGAGCTCAGACAGAGGCAGACCCAAAAAACGTTGCCGAAGGCAATCTGCGATCAATAGATCACGCCCCCCGCGAAGACAACGCAATCAGCAGCCCAGAGACTGAAAGGATACCATCACGGCCATGTTTATCGAAACCATCCCCAGACGCCGGGTGCGATTAAAAGTGACGGACACCTCAAGCCGCTTTTTTGCGAGGATTCTGCCAGTAGGCCTCCCAGTCGTTGTTGGCGCGGACGACTCGAAGCGCCAGCATTTTTTCGGCATTGTC
>Ga0187892_10009583_pt1 | contig 12677 bp, 12 predicted proteins | sample MA1701073metaG_FD_139345 | JGI IMG/M metagenome (GOLD analysis project Ga0187892, IMG submission 139345) | Bio-ooze microbial communities from a basaltic lava cave in the Kipuka Kanohina Cave System on the Island of Hawaii, USA - MA170107-3 metaG ...
AAACGGGCGGCGTGCTTGGATAACCCAGTCTTGTTGATAACAGCGGTGGTCCGGCGGTGCGATCGGCGCCGAGGCGGAAGATTGGGGATTAGAGATCAAACCCTAAGTTTCATGCGCATTGATCGGAAAGTGTCGAGCATTTCGGGCCGTCTCCTTGACTAAAGTGGGCAGTCTTCAGAAACAACCGACTGATCCGCTAGTAGGTGAGCAAACATGACTAGTGCCGCGATTCCTGCCGTGTCGCCTCTGGACGGTACCCTCAGCGAAGCAATGCTCAATCAAGCACAAAAGTTTGATGCTAGGGGGGCGCTTGCCGGCGTACCCCCGGACCCGGATCGTTCACCTTGGCAAAACCGGCAATGTCTCGACCCGAGGTATGGACCTGAGCACACCCCCTTTACTCCAGTTGACGAGCAGCCATCTGGCGAACTTACTACTGAGCCGCCTAAAGGATTGAAGGGACTTCCGCTCGCATCCAATGACCCGGTGACGTTTACATACCAAGCCCTCTTAGATGGCAATGGCGTAATAGCCCAAGCCCTTGTCGATACGCTCAAGGTCCTCGAACCGGAGAAACAACGAGCAATTGCTCGAGCCTTATATGAAAGGTTTTCTGCCAACCAAATCGCAGAAATAAAAGCGAAGGACCGCAATGACCCAGTTCTAAAGGCGCTGGTCAATTTAGAGCTTTATTCGAAACAGGCCGGGACCACTAACGATGGAAAAACGTGGCAATCAGTAGTCGAAGTTCTTTCTGGGATCTTGCAGGCATACGGTGGCATCTTAATCGCAGAAGTTGGTATCGGTGTAACCGCCGGATCAGGGAGTACAGCTTCGGCTGTGAGTGTGCCGCTGACCGCGTGGGGAATAACTGTGGCGGCCGACGGTGTCATTCGCGCTGCCCATGGTGTGGGCGACCTCTATTACGGCCGTGCGCCCACCGAGGGCTACATGAGCCGGGCACTGCAGAACGCCGGCGTGCCGCCAGACTACGCAAACAATACCGATAGGGCGGTCGGCATGTTGACAAGCGCGTCCGGGGTTCCTTACGGATTGGTCAATCTAATTCCGAATTCGGCCAAAATGGCGGTAACGATTCCGCGCATTAAAAAGGACGGCGTCGAAGTTGTAGCGAGCCTTGGCGATAAGGTCCCAAGATCGTGGCACACCATTAATGAACCGGCCTTTGTCACGATAGCAGCGGCGAACGCTGGCATCGGAAGTGGCGTAAACATGGCGGCGCAAGGTGGTGACACCAGCGATGTCCTCGAAGCAGGCCTTGTTGGATTCGCCTTACACACTGTGGGTGCGACGGCAGGGATGCGGTTCCATGCTTTGACGGGGGGAAAGCGTAGTGAGCAATTAATGGTAAATGGCGGACGCGTGGTTTCGGGGAGGCTATGGGGAGGCTCAGATCTCCCCAAAGTCTACGTTGGCTATACGGCCACAATGAGCGCTGCCGGTGCCGGAACGGCTGCCTATAACAAAGGCGTGATCTTGGACCGGGTTGAACCCACAGACCTCCTCTGGGGGGCATATTCAAGTGCCACGGGTGTCGCTGGAGGTACAACTGCGGTGACACATTTGAGACTCGGCGAGCTGTTCAGTCCGCAGTCCGTATTGAGGGGGAAATACGCCATCTCAATAAACTGTCCGGTGGGGGTTATTGTCCCAGCTACGACACCAGTTACCGTTTTGCGCACACCTTTATCTTACCCGCGAGATCCTGTCACTCAGGGGCAAGCGGCAAGCATGACCGCTGATCCATAAAATATCGACGCCGCCGCTCTACCTGCTTGTTAGAGGACTTGGCGCCAGCGAATAAGGCGACGAGTAGTCCGCGGAGGAAACAATGAGCCGGCGGTGTGCAGCGCGTGGTGCTTCACGGTGCGAGAAGATCTCGCACGGGCGGTCCCGCTCCGCGGCGGATGAAGGAGGTCGAAGATCTGTCTGCCGAGGGCGACGTCAACCTTTCGCCGTGGAGAAAGCGCTGGGAGGCCGAACACCTCGGCCCGGCGACGCGCAGGCTGCTCGCCGAGGATGCGCAGTACTGTCGCTCTCCACACACCGTGCTTCAACGCGCTGCGGTCCGCCTCAGGGATCTGGTTGGAGGATGTGGAGGGCCGGCGCATCATGGACTTCCACGGAAACAGCGCGCACCAGGTCGGCCACGGCCATCCGCGCGTCCTCGCAGCGGTGAAGCACGCGCTGGAGGACGCTGCCTTTCTCGCCGCGCCGCTTCACCAACGAGTACGCCGTGCGTCTCGCTGCAAAGCTCGCGACGCTCGCGCCGGGCGACCTGCGGAAGGTCCTGTTCGCGCCCGGCGGTACCGAAGCGATCGGCATGGCGCTCAAGCTCGCGCGCATCGCCACCGGGCGGCACAAAAGCGCTGTTTCGTCGCGGCATCGGGCCGCTCCTGCCTGGCGCCGAGCACGTTTCGCCCTGTGGCGTTGATGCTCGCGTTGGCGAAGCGGCTCAAGCCGATCCAGCGCGCGATGGACGAGCAAGGCTGGGTCTGGCCGGCGGCGTGCTGGATGGGGCTCGATCTCGCGGGCAGGACGCTCGGCCTGGTGGGCATCGGGCGCATCGGCGCTAGGGTGGCGCGCATGGCGGGCCGAGGCTTCCGCATGCGCGTGCTCGGCTTCGATCCGCACGCCGATGCAGCGCGCTTCGCGGTGGCCGATGTGCAGCGCCGCTCCGATCTGCTCGCGCTTCTCGCCGAAAGCGATTTCGTCTCAGTGCACAGCGTGCTGAATAGCGAGACGCGCGGGCTTATCGGCGCGCGCGAGCTCGCCGCGATGAAGCCTTCGGCGTTCCTCGTCAATGCCTCGCGCGGTGCCATCGTGGACGAGGCGGCGCTGCTGCGTGCGTTGCATCTCTGAAAAACGGCGCGCAGCGTGTAAGCATTGCTCGCCGCTTGACTTCTAGCCCGATGACTTTCTCGGCGGGACCTTGGCGCCCGCCCGCCGCGCCTCGGATAGTCCGATCGCGATCGCCTGTTTTCGGCTTTTCACTTTCTTGCCCGAGCTACCGCTCCGCAATGTTCCTTCCTTGCGCTCGTGCATCGCGCGGCCGACTTTCTCGGACGCTTTCTTGCCGTACTTTGCCATCGTCGAAACTCCTGGCTGGCCTAGTCCGCTGCTTGGCAAGCGCCGTTCCGAGCAGCTTGTCCTCGTCGTCCCAGCGCAGGCCGGGGCCTAATTGGGTCCCGGCCTGCGCCGGGACGACAAAACTCAAAACTCATTGCGCCATCGATCGGCATCGTTCTCAAACAACGCATCGGCCTGCGGCGGGCCCCAACTGTCAGCCGGGTACGCCGCAATTGCGGCGCGCTGCTCGCGCCAGGCTTTCATGACCGGATCGACGACTCGCCAGGCCCACTCGACTTCATCGGCGCGCAGAAAAAGCCTGCGGTCGCCCTCGATGACATCGAGCAGCAAAGCGGCATAAGCGGAAAGCTCCGACTCGCCAGCTGCGCGATAGTCGGCATCGAGTTTCCGGATGCGCGTACCGGAGTCCAGTCCCGGTTGCCGCGCATGGATCTCCATGCGCATGGATTCGTCCGGCTGCAATGTCAGCACGATCCAGTTGGGCGCAAGCCGCTGCCCATCGCGGGAAAACAGTTGTTGCGGCGGCTCCCGCAACCGCAGCGCGATCCACGCGCCATGTTCGCGCAGTCGTTTGCCGGTTCGCAGATAAAACGGCACGCCGCGCCAGCGCCAGTTGTCGATCTGCAGGCGGGCGGCAACAAACGTCTCGGTGGTCGAGTCGCGGCTGACTCCCGCGTGGTCGAGGTAGCCGGCGTACTGCGCGCGCACCACCGCGTCTTGCTCGAGCGGACGAAGCGAGCGCAACACCTTGACTTTCTCGTCCCGAAAACTGTCGGCGTCGAGCGCGGCCGGCGGCTCCATCGCGGTGATCGACAGCAGCTGCAATAGATGGTTTTGCAGCATGTCGGCGAGCGCGCCCGTGTCGTCGTAGTAGCCGGCGCGATCGCCGATCCCCGCCTGCTCGCTGACGCTGATCTGCACCTGATCGATGTAATTGCGATTCCAAAGCGGCTCGATCAGCGTATTGGCGAAACGGAACACAAACAGGTTCTGCACCGTTTCCTTGCCGAGATAGTGATCGATGCGATAGATCTGGCTTTCATCGAACGAGCTTTGCAGCAGCGCATTGAGTTCGCGTGCGCTTTGCAGATCGTGGCCGAACGGCTTTTCCACAACGATGCGATTGGCCGCGCGCGGTTGATCCAAACCCGCGTGCGCCAGATGGGTCGCCACCGCTGCGTAGTCGCGCGGCGGTATCGCGAGGTAGAAGACGAGCGGGCTGCACGTGGCGATCACCCGCGCAAGAGCCGCAAATGCGCCGGCGTCGTTGTAGTCACCATCGAAGAAATCGAAACGCGCCGTAAGCGCGGCGCGCGCATCGCCGCCGTGTTGTGTCAGCGCGTCTTTCAGAAAGCCGCGCCATTGTTCATCGGTCCAGTCGCGGCGCGCGAACGCGGTGAAACGCAAGCCCTGCGGTAAGCGGCCCGACGCCTCGAGCTGGCACAGCGCCGGCAGCAGCTTGGTACGGGAAAGATGTCCGGTCGCGCCAAAGATCACGATCCGGCAGGGAGCAGCGTCAGCGTTCATCGCGCCGGCGCACGGCATGTCCGCCAAAGCCTCCCCGCATCATCGCGAGCACTCGGGCGGCATAGTCGTTCGAACCCTGGGACGCGAACCGCATCATCAATGCAAGGCTGATGACCGGGGCGGGAACGCCGAGTTCGACCGCCTCTTGCGCGGTCCAGCGACCTTCGCCGGAATCGGCGACAAAGGGCTCGATCCGCGCAAGCTCCGTATCGTCGCGCAGGAAATCGGCCATCAGATCGAGCAGCCATGAGCGCACCACGCTTCCGTGCCGCCACATCTCTGTGATCTGCGCGAGGTCAAGTTCAAGATCACTCCGTGCCTTCATCAGCGCGAGACCTTCGGCGTACGCCTGCATCATTCCGTACTCGATGCCGTTGTGAACCATCTTGACGAAATGCCCGGCGCCGCTTGGCCCGCAGTGCAACCATCCCTTGTTGGCCGCTGGCGCGAGCATCCTCAGATACGGCTCGACGCGCGCGACCGCGGCCCTGTCGCCGCCCACCATCAACGCGTAACCGCTTTCCAGTCCCCACACGCCGCCTGAAACGCCGGCGTCGACGAAGTCGATATCGGACTGCCTGAGTGTGGCGGCGCGCTGCATCGAATCCTTGTAGTAGGAATTGGCGCCGTCGACGACGATATCGCGCGTTTTGAGCAACGGAACGATCTCATCGACGACACCCTGGGTCACGTGTCCGGCCGGCAGCATCAGCCAGACAATGCGCGGAGAGTCGAGCGTTGCAACGAGTTCGCGCAGATCCCGGCAGGCCTTGATACCGCACTCCTGTTGCAGCGCTGCGGCAGTCTCGAAGGATTTGTTGTAGGCCGCGACACCGACGTTCGCGCGCCGCAGTCGACGCGCCATGTTGGCGCCCATTTTTCCCAGACCCACGAATCCGATGTCCATTGGCGTTCCTTCTCGTCAATCGCTTCCGGCACGTTTCAGGCCCGGCCTTTGCCAACATTGAAATACAAATGGTGCTCGTGCTTATCGGCGTATCCGGTTCCGGCAAGACAACGGTCGGACAACTGCTCGCGCACGGCCTGGATTGGAAGTTTTACGAAGGCGACGACTATCACCCAGAGGCGAACCGCCAGAAGATGAGCGAAGGGCTTGCGCTGAACGACGCGGACCGCGCGCCCTGGCTCGACGCGATCCGTGCGCTGATCCGCAGTATTCTGGACCGCAACGAAAACGCGGTGATTTCGTGCTCCGCGCTCAAACAGGCGTATCGCGATCTCCTGGCGATGGACGGCGGTCAGTTTGTATACCTGAAAGGCGAGCGCTGGCTGATTGCGGCGCGCATCAGAAATCGCAAAGGACATTTTTTCGATCCCGGACTGCTGACAAGCCAGTTTCACATCCTCGACGAACCGCACGACGCCCTGGTTGTGGACGCTAGCGAAAGCCCGGCGACCATCGTGCGTGAGATCGAACGACGACTCGACCTGAAGAATGGATCGAACGATGGATAGCGCACCTTCGCGGTTCGGACAAATGTCGCTTGAAACATGGCGCGTTACGGCTTCATGAACCCGCTGCTTTCTCTGTCCAATCACGGCCAGAGCTGCTGGCTTGACGATCTGAGCCGCGCAATGATCAAGAGCGGTGAACTGGCGCGGCGAGTCGCAGAAGAAGGACTCACCGGCGTCACATCGAATCCGACGACCTTCAACGAGGCGATCGGCAACAGCCGCGACTACAACAAGCAGATTGCTGCGCTGACCGACGAACCGGCAGCAAAGATCTATCAGGCGGTGGTCGTCAGCGACGTGCGCGACGCGTGCGATATCTTGCGTCCGGTTTATGACCGCACCGGCGGGCAGGATGGCTTCGTGAGCCTGGAGGTCTCGCCCTATCTGGCACGCGACAGTTCGGGTTCGATCAACGAGGCGCGCCATTACTGGCAGGCGGTGGACCGCCCGAATCTCTTCATCAAGATTCCGGGGACGCCGGAATGCGTGATCGCGATCGAAGAACTGCTTGTCGACGGCATCAACATCAACATCACGCTGCTCTTCTCGATCGAACGCTACGAGGCCGTTGCGCTCGCCTACGTACGTGCGCTGCAACGGCGCGCGAAAAAGGGCGAGCCGATCCGTCGCGTCGCGTCGGTCGCGAGTTTTTTCCTGAGCCGGATCGATGTGTTGGTCGATGCGCTGCTGAAAGAAAAGAAAGGGGCTGAGTCGCTGTACGGCAGATCCGCCGTGGCCAACGCCAAGCTCGCGTACCAGCATTACCAGAAGATCGCATCGTCCGAAACGTGGCACTCGCTCGCAGCGCACGGTGCGCGTCCACAAAAACTGTTGTGGGCGAGCACGGGCACCAAGAATCCCGACTATCACGATCTTATGTATGTGGAGCCGCTGATCGGGCCGCAAACCGTCAGCACGATGCCGGCCAAGACCATCGCGGCGTTCGCCGATCACGGCAAAGTTGCGTCAACTCTGGAGCAGGGCCTCGATGAAGCGGCGCAGGTCATGCGCGATCTGGAAGCGACCGGCATCGATTTTTACGAAGCAACCGAGCGGCTGCTCGAAGAAGGAATAGAAAAGTTCGTCAAGGCGTTCGATGCGCTGCACGCGACACTGGAAGAGCGGCGGCAGAAAGTGCGTTGAATGACGGTTTGTCATTCCGGCGAAAGCCGGAATCCAGCGACTGTCAGACGGCCATAAGACACTGGATTCCGGCTTTCGCCGGAATGACGGCACACGCTCAGCCGTTACCGGTCAGGAAATACGGCGCCCAGAAGATCGGTTCGGGAAATTTCTTGCGGACCGACAACACGGCCTCGCGCAACGCGGCGGCCTTGTCCATCGTGGCGAGGCTGCGATAGAAGGTCAGACCGAAGGTCGCTGCCGCTTCGTCTTCGATGTCCCATAAGGTGGCTACGATCGACCGCGCGCCGGCATACAGGAATCCGCGCAGCAAGCCGACCAGCTCATCGCCCTTTTGAACGTCGCTGACCCCGGTCTCGCACGCGCTGAGCACGATCAGATCGGCGTCGAGGTCGAGTCGATATAGATCGCGCGCGGTAAGAATCCCGTTGTCCTGTGCGGTGGGCGCGAACAGCAGCGCCGATTCGAGCGGCCGGTCGCTCAAGAATTTGGCGTGCGCGGCAACGTGAATGCGCGCCGAGCGTGGCGCTTCACGCACGAACGCGTTGCGCGTGGCGGCCTCACGCAAATACAGCCGTGCGCCCGCAGACAGCGTCGCGATGCGCTTCGCTTCATTTTCCGCGCCCGGCAGATCTAGCGTCGGATTGCCGAATACGAGCAGGCTGCCGTTCCCGGCCGGGCGCGGAGCGTCGACAACGCCGGCGAGGCTCGCGCTCGGTAGCACGCGCAGCACGTGCTCTTCGATCAGGATCTTCCCGGTGGCGTCACTTTCGAGCGCTGCGAACGGCACGTAATGCAGTGGCCCGTGCGGAACGATGGTCAGCCGGCGTCCGCGAATCTCGTTTTCAACCGGCGCGACCAGCGTGGCGTGCACGCGGCGGGTGAGCGCGGCAACGGCGTCCACGGTCGCGTGTGGTGATGACGCCAGCCGGCGCAGCGCGAAAACATCGGCCCTGAGCGTACCCACAGGGCGCCGCACGGCGAAACAGCGCTCGGCGGTGAGCACGGCGATCGCCAGGTAATCCGACCCGAGAAAATACTGAACCACAGCTTCTCGTGGTTTGAGCGCGGCGGCGATGCGCGGTGCCGGCAAGGTCGAAATAGCAAAATCAGTCTCGGGGTCGACGTTGTCCGGCAACGACGATTTGACGGGTACGCCGGCAGCGGCATTTTTCGCAGCGAACGCGCGAAACGCGGCCACCTGGATTTGCGCGCGATCGCGACTTTCCGTCGGGCGCGCCGGCGACGGATCGACCGCTGCCAGCATCGGTTCGTTGAAGGTGACACGGCCGGCCAGCAGGTCGAGCATCGCGCGCGACTTCGAACGCTCGATGAAATCGAACACATCGTTGCCGCGGGATTCGAAACGAGGATCCAGCAGCAGGCGCACGATGCGCTCAAACGGCTCCTGCTTGTCGCGCAGGAAACCGAGCTTGCTGGTCTCGTTGATGATCGACGAGCGCTGTTCCTCCAGCACTTCGATCGCACGGCGGTAGAAATTGATCGCCGCGTCGAGGTCGCCTTCCTGTTCGGCGATCGCTCCGCGATCGAACAACGCGTTCCAGTGGATTTCGCCGTTTTGTCTGGTTTCGGGAACGGCGAGCAGGCGGTCGTAGGCCACCTTTGCCTCGGCGACGCGACCGCTGCGCAACAGTGCGTAGCTGACGATGAAAAGCCGCGGCAGCTCCTGCCAGCGCCACGCATTGCGATCGCGCGCGCTGGCGCCGCTCAGTGCATTGTCGATGGCGGCCTTGAAGGCGAACGAACGATCGGACTGGATTGCGCGGATCGCGTCCGCATGCCGGCCGAGCGCGATATACGCGCGGCCCAGCGCGATCGACTTGACGGTGGTGAGGTCATTGCGTCCTAACGCGCTCGCGCCGGCGCGGATCTTCTCGAGCAGGCCGAGCTGCTGCTCGGCCTGTGACCGGTTGCCGGCCAGCGCATTGCCGACAACCATCAGCGATAGGGCGTTGATTTCGACATCGCGCTCGACGGCGCGGCGACCGAGCGGAGAATCGAGCGCGCGCGCCGCCTCGAGCGCCCCATCGTCATGACGGCCGAGGTCGATATGCAACGCGGCCCGCATCATCTGCAGCTCAGGCGTGGCGTCGTCGAGTCCCAGCAGCAGCGTCTCGGTGTCGCCCTTCTTGATGCGCGCTTCAAGTTCGTCGAGGCAACCGGCCAGCCGCGTGTACCGCTTCAGGCGCGCGTAGGCGAAGCACAGTGCGTGTGCACGCGCCGCGGTCGGCAGTTTTGCGAGTCCGGCAGGCTCCAGCGCGGCGACGATGCGTAGATATTCGCTGTTGCCGGCGGCGTCGAGCAGCTGGCGGTTCGACATCTGCGCGGAAACCGCCGCAGCGATCACCGAGAGGACGAGGGCAAGAAGGGTGCGCAGCATGGTCCGCTTAAAACAGATACGACGCCTGCACGGTCAGGCCCTTGTACTTCGACGACAAGAGGTAACCGAGCCCGATCGAGCCGTAGTCGCGTGCGGAGTTGATGCGCGTGCGCGTGCCAAGACGAACACCGATTTCCTGCCAGCTCGTCATGAAGAGCTCCGTGCCGGTCGTGCGCGTATCGATCAGATACGCCTGGCCCGAGCGAAATACGCCCAGGTCGATTCCCCGCGCGAACAGCAGGCCGTTGCGAAACGCCACCGTGGACAACTCCGGGTCGGAGCTGTAGTCGCCGGACGAGGCTTCGAGCGATTTGTAGTAGCCGATCATGTTGCCCAGGATCATTTCGAATGCCGGCAACCTGAAGCCGAGGCTGCTCGTGACCGATGTCGACACGATATGGCCAAGCGCGGCGAGATCCTCCGAGTACACGAGGCCGTACGAGACGGCGGGGGTGATCACCCATCGATCGCCGGCCGGAAAGCGATACGAAAACGCGAAGCTCGCGTGCTGCGCGGCGGATCCCGAATAGGTGGCGTACGTCAGCGGCAACCGGAACGAGAAGCCGCGGCGCGGATCCAGATCGCTGCGCGCGTTGTATTGGAGCGGCACCGTCAGCGCGTTGGCGCGCACATCGTCGTGATCGAGGCTCGCGCCGGTCACCGCTGCCCCGCCGAGATTGCCGATCGGCGCCTGCCCCACGGCAGGCAGCGCACCGCCGGCCTGCGCAAGAAGAATCGGCAGCGCCGTTCTGCTCGGGCGTGGCGCGTCCGAGTCGAGCAGCGAATCGAATGCGAAGAACGCAACCGAAAAGTCGGACGCGATCATCGACGCATGCAGGCTGTTCGGATTGCCGGCGAGCGGATCAGCGGGTGAACGCGCGAGCAGCAGTTCGGCGAGGCCGCTCAGGCAACCCTGCGGCTTCTTCAGCGCGTCGATCAACTGGTTGACGCTGTCATTGCGCGTCGCGCCGGCGAAGGTGAGCGAGCAGCCCAGTGCGGGGATCGAGAAATTCAGCGTGGTGGAGTTGACCGCGAAGCTGCCGATCATCGGCACGCCGCGAAAGTCGACGTCACCGCGCACCGCGTCCGTGTTGACATAGCTCGGCAGCAACCGGCGCAACGCGCCGTCTTCCAGTTGCCGGGCGGCTTCCTCGGCGTTCTTAAGCCGGAACGAGGCCGTACCGGGTGTGCCGGTCGAGTCGACGACCGTCCCGCGAAATACCTGCGCCTGCGCGCATGTGGCAAGCGCCATCATGGCGCAGGCGGCAAACCATGTGATCTTCTTCATTCGACACCCCTCCTGTTTGAGGCGGTGCCGGTTGCGGCTAAAAAAAGCCGCACAGTCGGCACCGTCAAACGATCGCGATTGCGCCCGACCTCAAATGACAACGCACCCCTCGCTTCGAGGGGCGCGGTGGGCTGGCACATGCTTTGTGTCGCATGTGGCCAGCCCGGGTTTTCGTTTTACTCGCCGCGAAACTGTACGCGGCGGTTTTCCGGCGCGATTGGGTCCGCGCCTTCAATTGGTTTGTATTCTCCAAAGCCTACGTGCTTGATCCGGCGCGCCTCAATACCGTGCGCATGCACCAGGTAACTCTTGACGGCCGCAGCACGGCGCTGCGACAGTTCAAGGTTGTAGGTCTCTCCACCGACCGCATCGGTGTGTCCTTCGACCACGACCGCCTGGCTGGCCGGCAACATCTTGATGCCTTCGGCCACACCGTCGAGCTGCCGGCGTGCGGACGGCAGAATTTCCGACGAATCGAATCCGAAGCGCACCGGAATCGACAGCGAGTTGACCGCCGCTTCGTTCGCGATAGCGGCGGAGGGCTGGTCGAGCAAGCGGATCGAGCGCATTTTGAGCTTCTTCTGTGCCGGCGCGCTCAGGATGCGCGCCACTTCGTTCGGATCGACGCTCTGGTTGTCGCGGTAGTGAATGGCCGATTGCGCCAGAACGGATGAAGACCAGGCGGCGAGGGCGAGAGCGAGGAAGGCGACTTTGGCGTTCATAAGAAGCTCCGGTCAATGAAGTTCGGCTGCCCCTCAGTTGCGGCTGTGGCGCCGAAGGTTCAAACGAATGGTCGCGCCGGCGCAAGCCAACGGCTACCGACTATTCACAACCAGCCCAACTGCGCCGCGTGAAAATTCACTGAACCGGTTTCCGCGTTGCCGGCAACCCATGGCGCGGATGGCAGGCAACTCGCAAGCCACCGACCTCAACCTCACCCCTCGAAGGAGTTACCCCCATGAAAGCAATCGCCAAGACCACCGCTGCCCTCGCCTTCGCGTTCGCCTCGGGCGCCGCGCTGGCCGCCGGCGCGGGAGTTAGCGTCAACGGTGCAAGCCAATCGCAGTCGAACAGCACCAACAGCCGTCAAGAGATGGAAGTCGGCGTGGTCGACACCGGCGCGTTCAGCAACGGCACGGCCATCGTCAACGCGACGAATCTGCGCCAGACGCAAGTCGGCGGCAACAACAACCGTCAGTTCATGACGATCGGCAAGATCGACAGGGACGTCGGCAGCCATGCCGTGAACGTCCAGGCGCACAACATCACCCAGTTCCAAACGGGCGGCGGGAACAGCGTCCAGAAGATCAAGATCGGCGTGGTTGAGTAATCCTCGACGCGATGCAGGTTGAGCCGCGGCGGCAAGCTTGCTGCCGCGGCTTTCTTGCGAGAGTCCGCACGCAAGATTCGGCGCAACAGTGCCTGCGCCGTGCCTTCCGCCCGGATTCTGTCCCCCGGCCGGCGCACAGCGCCGGTGTTCGACCTCAGATAAGGAGATCACTATGCGCAAACCATCGAGACTGCCGTGCAAGATCATTGCCGCCGCGCTACTCGCAACCGCGGTTGCAACCCTCGGCAACACAGCGCACGCTGTGACGGCCGAGCCGCTGGACATCGAACCGGAGTTCCTGGCCAAGCTGGCCAAGGAAAAGGCGAAGGCCACGGCAGAGAGCCGCGCCGCGGCCAATGCCAGCAAGAAGGATCAGAGGAACGCGCAATCCGCCGCCGACT
>Ga0187892_10009584_pt1 | contig 12677 bp, 9 predicted proteins | sample MA1701073metaG_FD_139345 | JGI IMG/M metagenome (GOLD analysis project Ga0187892, IMG submission 139345) | Bio-ooze microbial communities from a basaltic lava cave in the Kipuka Kanohina Cave System on the Island of Hawaii, USA - MA170107-3 metaG ...
GCAGCCGCCCAGCAGGTACTAGCGAACACCAGGCATACGGTCTCACTTGAGAAGCGATACATCCGCAAAGACGGATCCCCTGTGTGGGTCAATACGACCGGGTCACTCATGCGCGAGGCGGGAGGGGAACCGCAGTATTTCATTGTCGTGATTGAAGACATCACCCGACGCCGGCAGGCAGAGGAAGCGCGACGTGAGAGCGAATCGCGCTTTCGGAGCTACTTTGAACTGGGGCTGATCGGCGCGGTGATCACATCGCCGACCAAAGGTTTTATTGAGGTCAATGACCAAATGTGCAAGACCTTAGGGTATAGCCGGAGCGAGCTGTTACAACTGACCTGGGCGGAATTGACCCATCCGAACGATCTGGCCGCCGATGTCGCGAATTTCAACCGGGTCCTGGCTGGAGAGATCGATGGATATTCGATGGACAAACGGTTCATCCGCAAAGACGGCCAAATCATTCACGCCACCATTTCAGGGCAATGCGTGCGTCGCACGGATGGTTCAATGGATTATTTCATGGCAGTGTTGCAAGACATCACCGAACGGAAGGAGGCGGAGCACGCGCTGCGGAAAAGCGAAGCGCGGTTCCGTGCTTTAGTGGACGCCTCGGCTCAGATCGTCTGGACCAACGCCAATAATGGGGCAGCCATTGAGGACTCGCCGTCATGGTGTGCCTTCACTGGGCAAACAGCTGAAGAACGGCGCGGCTTTGGTTGGCTGGACGCACTGCATCCAGAGGACCGTGAGCGAATCAGCCCGTTATGGCAGTTGGCAATTGAAACACGGATGCCGATCGCCACTGAGTACCGGCTCCGGCACAGCAGCGGTGTCTGGCGCTGGACCGCTGTGCGTGCCATCCCATTGCTCGACGCCGACGGTACGATGGATGGCTGGGTTGGGATGAACATCGACATCACCGAACGGAAGCAGGCGGAGGACGCGCTGCGGGAGAGCCAGGCGCGGTTAGCCGGGATTATCAACTCGGCGATGGATGCGGTCATTACGGTGGATGAAACGCAAAACATTCTGCTCTTTAATCCTGCCGCAGCGAAAATGTTCCGTTACCAAGGAGAGGAAATGATTGGGCAGCCCCTCGACCGGCTCATTCCAGAGCGGGTTCGCTCCGCCCACCGAGAGCATATCCGGCACTTTGGGCAGACGGGAGTAAGCATGCGAGCTATGGGGGCGTTAGGGGCTCTCCACGGATTGCGTGCCGATGCTGAGGAGTTCCCTGTCGAGGCCTCCATCTCCCAGGTCGTGGTAGAAGGAAAAAAAACCTATACGGTCATTCTCCGTGACATCACCGAGCGTCAACACGCGATGCATGCTATTCGTGCGCTCAATGCGGAGTTAGAGCAGCGCGTCAAGGACCGCACGGCGGAGCTGACGACGCTGAACAAAGAGCTGGAAGCCTTCACCTACTCGGTCTCCCATGATCTGCGTGCGCCTTTACGCAATATCTCAGGATTTATCGAATTATTCACAAAAAGTGTTAGTCAGCAACTGACAGCAGGGCCACAGCGGTACCTCACGATTATTACCGAAGAAGCGAAGCGCATGGGGGTGTTGATCGATGACCTCTTAGCCTTCTCCCGTATCGGGCGCATAGAGCTACAGAAAATGGATGTGAACCTCACCCAACTTGTCCAGGAAATCCAGACGAGTTTGCGGCTAGAGATGCAAGGACGGGACATCGCCTGGCACCTCGGCGTGCTCCCGACGGTCTATGCTGACCGTGCATTGCTGCGCCAAGTGCTGGTCAACCTGATGGCCAACGCGCTCAAGTTCACGCGTCCCCGAGCCCAGGCCAAGATTGAGATTGGCACGAAGTCCACCTCAGCCGACGACCCGATGGTCGTAGTATTCGTGCGTGACAATGGGGTGGGGTTCGACATGAAGTACGTCGACAAACTGTTTAACGTCTTCCAACGGCTCCACCGCAGCGATGAATTTGAAGGGACAGGGGTTGGGCTGGCGAATGTCCAGCGCATTATTCATCGTCATGGCGGGCAGGTGTGGGTGGAGGCGGCGGTCGACCAAGGGGCCACGTTTTTCGTGGCCTTGCCTCACCAGGGGCAAGGAGAGATACGTGATGGACACGAGACCCATCTTACTGGCTGAAGACGATCCTTTGGGAGTAGAACTGATGTTGGAGGCGTTGGCGGACTTCCACCTTGCCAACGAAATCCAGGTCGTGCGGTGTGGGGAAGAGGCGCTCGATTATCTGTACCAGCGTGGGTCGTTCGCGGCGCGTCCACCAGGCAATCCAGCGCTGATATTGCTGGACCTCAAGATGCCCAAGGTGGATGGCTTGGAAGTACTGCGGCAAATCCGAGCAGATCAGGATTTACAGCTCATCCCGGTGATTATACTCACCTCATCTCGAGAAGAGCAGGATGTGGTTGCGAGCTACGACTCTGGGGCGAATGCATATGTCGTGAAACCGCTGGACTTCGTCGAGTTCGTGCAGGCTGTCAAACATCTGGGGATTTTCTGGGTGATGCTGAACAAATCACCTCGGGGGAGTGTGGTGAGCGGCAAGCAATCGTGAGAGTAGTTCATTTTTCGTCATAATGCAGATGTCGTGCAAGCCTTCTGTTGCGCATCCGCGCATGGGCAAATTTGCCAATTCTCACCTACTCAGACCGCGATACTTCTTAAGATGATCGGTCACTTCCCGATCCTTAATGAAGACAACAGATAGAGGAAGGTCCGATGGCTTTTCCCTTACGTATCCTCTCACTCGAAGACGATCCTCATACCGCTGAATTGATCCAGGCAACATTAACGGCCGAAGGCTTCGCCTGTGGCTTGGTACGGGTCGAGAGCCGGGAAGGGTTCACGGCCGCCCTGGACCAAGGCGGTTTTGCCGTGATCTTGGCAGATTATACCCTGCCGTCCTTCAGCGGATTAGAAGCGCTGGCGATAGCGCGCACGCGCTGTCCTGACACCCCCTTCATCTTTGTGTCTGGTACACTCGGAGAGGAAATCGCAATCGAGTCGCTCAAGCAGGGGGCAACCGATTATGTGATGAAGCAGCGATTGTCTCGTCTTGCCCCGGCGGTGCGCCGGGCATTGGAGGAGGTGGCTGAGCGTACCGCGCGGCAGCGTTCCGAACAGGCATTAGCGGAGGAGGCGCGCATTTCCTCGGCGCTAGCGCAGGTGGGGCGCGAATTGATCGTTTCCCTGGACACGCCGAAGATCCTCGACCGCCTCTGCCAACTGACAGTTGAAGTAGTGGGATGCGACTGCAGCTCTACGATCTTTTTTCAGCCGGAGAAGCACGTCTACGTCGTGGTTGCCAGCTACGAACACGGTACAGAACAGCGAGAGATGCTGCGCCCGATAAAATTATCTCAGAAAGTTGTCGCTAACGTCATTGAGCAACTTCGAGAACGGACTGTCCTCGAAGTAGAACCTGGACTGCACCTAACCCTCGCCCAGAACACTCTGTTACGGCAATTCGACGTGACAGCGATGCTTCTTTTGGCGCTGCAGCGTGGAGACGTGGTCATCGGGTTCCAAACCGCCACCTACTGTGGACGTACGGGGTTCACCCTTACCCAGCAACGGATTGCCCAAGGGATCGCTCAGCTTGCGTCCTTCGCCCTGGAGAACGCGCGGCTGTTCGAGCAAGCCGAGAGTGCCAATCGCCTGAAGTCCGATTTTCTGGCCACTATGTCACACGAGCTACGCACCCCGATCCATATCAGTCTCGGCTACACGGGTATGCTGCTGGCCGGCGACCTCGGCCCACTGACAGCCGAGCAAACTGGCGCGTTGCAGACCGTAGAAAAGAGCGGACAAGGACTGAACGAGTTGATTACGTCGCTGCTCGACGTCAGCCAACTAGAAGATGGAAAAATGTCAGTGATGGTGGCACCGCTGGACGTTGCCCAGTTCATGGCGGAGGTCGAGGCTGAGACATCTGCGCTCGTCAATAGCAAGTCAGCCTTGACTGTGACGTGGCAAGTCTCCCCTGTGCTTCCGGAACTCTACACCGACCGCGTGAAGCTGAAGATCGTGCTCAAGAACCTGCTGGCCAATGCGCTGAAATTTACGGATCAGGGGGGGATAACGGTCGAGGCTCAGGCTGGTAATGGAGGCGTGGAGTTCTCCGTGGCTGACACTGGTATTGGGATTTCTCCAGAAACCCAATGTGTGATGTTCGACAGGTTGCGTCAAGGCGACAGCACGATGACCCGGCAATACGGAGGGGTCGGGTTAGGGTTGTATATCGTCAAGCAGTTGCTGGAGTTATTGGGTGGCACGGTGACGGTCGAGAGTGAGGTCGGGAAGGGAGCGACGTTTCGCGTACAAGTACCGGTCGCAGCTTCGGCTCCGTCACAACTCTCAAGCTGAGTCACCACGGAAGGCACGCTGTTCACCGCGTACGGGCCGCACTCGATACTATGCTGCCTCGTTATCCTCTCGGCAATTGCGGGAAAGTCCATGCCCCCCATCTGGCTCCGCCACGACCACCCGGTCCCGGCCCGCCCGTTTTGCTTGATAGAGAGCCTGATCGGCGGTGCGCAACAGAGTCGTGGCAGTTAAGGCGTGGTTCGGGAAAACGGCAACTCCGAGCGACGCCGTAACGGTGCCCAATGATTGACCCAGATATTCCACCGTCAGCATACTGACCTTTTGCCGCAATTCCTCAGCCTTCCCGCGAGTGCCCTCCAAATGACTCTCTGGTAGGATGAGAAAAAATTCCTCACCACCAAAGCGACAGGCCACATCACTACCGCGAATATTCGCTTTGAGGAATCCGCTCACTTCGCGCAAGAGGGCATCGCCAGCGTCATGGCCAAAGGTATCGTTGAACCGCTTGAAGTGATCCAGGTCGAGAATGATGACCCCGAGCGGCTGCTGATGCCGTTCGGCACGCCGAATCTCACGGCTGAGCGTTTCTTCCATAAAGCGGCGATTGAACAAGCCGGTCAGTGAATCACGGACGGACTGGCTATACAAGGTCTCTCGTAACATCAAATTGGCGAGTGCCATAGCAATACGTTCGGCGCTGATAAGAGCGAGTTGCTCATTCAACCCGCCGTTCTGCCCTTCCGTCTCCGAGGGAGACGGGGTTTGCAAGTGGAGCACGCCTAACGTTTCTCCCTGGGCAATCATCGGTACGCACAAGGCATTCGTCAGTGCGGTCCGACATGGCAGCCCTTCGCAGAGGCTTCCTACCTGATTTAACCGTCCTCGCCGGAGAGCCCAACATTTGCTCGGCTCGAATATGCGCTGGCCTAGCTCCGCTGCCACCTCTCCCCATTTGACGACAACATCGAGGTCATCCCGCGACGGTTTGAAAGTGAACAGCACGCCGGAAGTATGAGGGAACAACTGTGGGCTGATATGGCCAATGACACGATAGGCCTCTTCGGTAGTGGTGCAACCCTGCAGCAACTCCCCAAACTCGGCAAGCAGCGCCGTTTCACGGTTATGGTCCCTCAGTTCCGTAACTAACACCCGTAATCTTTCGTTGGCTTGACAGAGGGCTTCTTCCGTCTGTAGCCGTTCGGTGAGATCGCGGGCAATGCCTAGCACTCCGACGATATTGCCTGCGATGATGTGGGGCGCGACGATGGTTTCTCCGTGGATAATCTGGCCGGACTTGGCACGGACTCGTAGTCTAATGGCGGGTAGAGTTTCTCCTTGTAAAGCAAACGTGAAAAACTGTTGCAGGAGGGGCACATCCTCGGAAGGGAGCAGCGACTCGAAAGGTCGGCCGAGCCACTCGCTCGGCTCGTACCCCGTAATCGTCTCGAACGCAGGGTTAAGCGCCTCCAGGGTGCCATCCGGCGAGATCAGAAAAATCGCGTCCCGGGCGGTGTCGAACAATCCTCGATAGCGTGCCTCCGATTCCCGATGCTCATGGACTTCCTCCTGCAAGCGGCTATTGACGTGCTCCCATGCTATGGTACGTTCCGCGACCCGCATATCTAGCTCGTCGCGGGCCTGGTGCAGAGCCGCTTCGGCCCGTTCGCGTTCGGCGCTGCTTTGCCTCAAAGGCCGGAACAGGAGGAAATGCAGCACGGGGAAGAGTATCACGCTTAAGAAAGCAGCCCTGAGAAGTGCGTCGGAGAATGGCGTCAGACGCTGTGGTTGTCCCACCAGCTGCAGAGCGGTCTCACACAACAAGACCGTACTAGCGATTACGATAAGCGTGGCCGGCGGGCACCGAAAGTGAGCGAGGTGTTTGAACGTGAGCATATTCTGTCTTTGCGAGTCGTCTTAGCGGGACTTATAGTGGAGTGCCGTTATAGAGAGCTTTCGGACGCGAGAACATTAGGTTTACTGACTACCCACAGGTTTGTGTTGTACTACCTTGTTCCAGGTAGGCTGCGGCACGGTGGGCTGGTGCTAGAGTAACAATTTGTCCTCGTGGGGAGGAGAACAAGGCACATCGCTCAGTTACTGCACCAGACAAGCTTGCAAACTCTGTCGCCGATTAATCTTCTAGGGAAATCAATTTCTGGCGGATCGCCCATTTCACCAGTTCGGGCACGGTATGGAGGTCAAGCTTTTTCATAATGCTTTTGCGATGGACATCAACCGTTTGTGAGCTCGCCTTTAGCTGTTGCCCAATCTCTTTGCTGCTCAACCCCCGAGTTAACAGTTGCAGGACCTCTCGCTCTTTCGGAGTTAACAAAGCCTCATCAGGCCGGGTCGTATGGGGGGCATGCTTAATGTACGTGTTCACGACCGCCCGGGAGATTAAGGGACTCAGGTACACGTGACCCGCAATGACGGCCTCAAGGGCCTCTTCTAGCTCGCGGGCCGCTCCTTGTTTGACGATATAGGCTGATGCCCCCGCGGTGAGGGCACGAGACACGTACGCTTCATCCGTATGGACAGAAAGGACAATCACTTTGAGTAACGGATGCTGAATGCGAAGACGACGGGTGACTTCGATCCCGCCGATTCCAGGGAGATTCACATCCAAGAACACTACGGCGGGTCGCAACGTTTCAACCTTCTCTAACGCTTCCTCTCCGGTAGAAGCCTCGTCGACCACAGTGACGTCTGGGCGCTGCTCCAGAATTCTCCGGCAGCCCTGGCGTACAAGAAGGTGATCATCGACGAGCAGCACGGTTGTCTTAGCCATTCTATACCTCCTGACTTTCTTCAGAAGATATTATCGGGACGGTTACCAGGATTATTAAACCCTGGCCTGGCGTTGAACGTAATGAGAAGGTCCCTCCGACTTCCTCTGCTCGCTCCTGCATACTCCACAACCCGATTCCCCGCCTGCCCACGGTAGTACCGGCAATCTTGCTTAGGGCCTGTGAAGATGGAGCTGCTGGATTAAGCCCGCGGCCGTTATCGGCTACTGTAAGGAAGAGAAGCCCCTCGGCTATCTCGAAGCGAACAGTCGCCTGCGTAGCGTATGCGTGCTGGACAACATTCGAGAGCGCTTCCTGGACAATACGGTATAGCGCAGTCTCTACCGCCGGGGAGAGAACCGGCAGGTTCTCACTGAAGTCCAGGAGAATCTCGAGTTGGGTACTTCTTGTGACGTTCGCCACTAGCCCTCGTATGGCATCCGCCAAGCCTAGGTCATCTAGCATCGCTGGCCGTAACTTCCATACGAGGTCCTGCACATCCGTACACGCCAAGGTGACCATGTTTTTTATTTCTCCAACCAGTTCTTTTGCCTGTGGCAAGTTCTTAATAGTTCCGTTCAGGAGATCCAGGTGCAACAAGACACCGGACAACGTCTGTGCCACCCCATCATGGAGTTCCCGGGCAATGCGTCCTCGCTCACTTTCTTGTACGCCCCGCAGTTCGACAGAAAGCCGATGTAATTCAGTGCGCAACTGCCGCTCGACTTCCAGTTCTCTGTTCAACTCCTGTTGCGTCGCTTGGAGTCTGGTCAAGGTCTCTTCAAGGCGGTGGTTGATTGCTTGTAAAGCAGTTTCCGCCCGCCGACGGTCAGTCACGTCACGCGCGTTGACAACGATACTCCCCACCGCCGGATCGCCCAAGAGATCACTAACAACTCCTTCCAGAATCACCACCCTTCCATCTCGGTGTTGAAAGCGGAACTCTACGCGATGCTGAACCCCTGGCTGCTGATGGATACGAGAGAAAAAATCGGCGCTGATGCTCCTATCCTCCGGGTGGACAAACTCAGACGGACTCCTGCCGATGATCTCTTGCTGTTCATACCCAAGAATTTGTCGGACGGATGGACTAACGTACCGTATTGTGGCGAGGGACTCGACAATGACAACAAGGTCGGACGTATTCTCGACTAGCGCGCGAAAATAAGCCTCACTCCGTCTCAGCGTTTCCTCTGCCCGTTGGCGTTCAGCCCGATCCCTTGCCTCTTGGGCCGCTCGGCGCACTGCTGGCCCTAGCCGCGAGAGCCGTTCTTTGAGAACATAATCTGTTGCACCTTGCTTGAGGATTTCGATCGCACGGTCTTCACCGATGGCACCTGAGACAAAGATAAAGGGGAGGTCGGGTCGCTTCTCCCTGGCTAGGACTAAGGCCGCCAAGCCATCAAATCCTGGCATTACAAAATCACTCAGAATGAGATCAATATTGCCTTGCTCTAGTGCGGCGAGAAAACTCGCACGGTCGGCTACCCACTGCACTACACACGACACCCCCTGTGCGGCGAGTTGCGCTTTGACGAGCTCGGCATCATAACGCTGATCTTCGAAATGAAGAATCCGTAACGGCTCCACCATATCTGACTGTCCTTCCACCAACCCCAAAGATTCCCTGGCTTTCGTTCCCCCAGTGAATAGCCCAACAGGAGACGCGGGGACAGCAGCGTTGCCAATAAGCTGGTTCGGGCATCCCCGTCTCTCTGCATAATATCCTCTCGGTCTAATAATTGTAGTGCTCAAGGTCATGCTGCCACTCTCATGAGGGTAGAATGGCAAAGGAAGTACTGGCTGGTGCCACTGTGAGGAGACAACTGTTCGAGGCGTTACTACTTCCGCGACCAGGAGATTGTGATACCGCCGTTAGTAAACGAACCTGTGCCTGGGCTTTTCTTGTTCCACGGCAGGCGATTGCCAGAGTTGTTGTATTGAGTAATGGGATACTACCAGGGTATCAATCAAAATAGCCGAACACATACGAGGAATCTGGATTCCACGACGCTTTCAGCTTTTCATCGAAATAGTAGTATTTGTTCACTCAGGGCCGATGGTTGTATTGATGAGTGGAGATCACAATAGGTTCGCTTTTAACAACCAGCACTGAGGTGTAATGCTATTTGTGAGGTTCTCGATGTTCCATGTCACAAGGTCAGTGTCCACCGCGAGAATCTTCAAGCCAGCTTCAGAGTTCAATTACTGGACCTGAGGCTGGTCGCAAGAGCAGCGATGGTTTCTCTTTCTTCCTTGAGGATGCGAAACACTTTGTCCATACGGGTGAGCTTGAACATCGTTAAGACAGTGTCACGGGCTCCACAAATGGCCATTTCCCCCTTGAGCCCTAATGCTTTCAAGCTCGACACAATCGCACCTAATCCACTACTGTCAATGAACTCCACGTTGCTGAGATTGAGGACAATCTGGCTGTGCCCCTCTTTAATGAAGTTCCCCATGGTCTCCTTAAAGCTGACAGCCCCGCGGGCATCGAGCCGCGGTTCGATCGGCATGACTACGAGGACATCTTCAACTTGTCTTCTTTCGATTTGCATCGTTTACTCCCTCTGCGGATAGACTTTGCGCGGGATTCAACCGCCGGTGTGCCTCTGATATTGGTTTCGGCAGGGGACACTATTGGCGCAGCATCTACCCTAAAGTTTCCGGTCTTCTACCTTATGTTTGGTGGGAATCGTGCAAACGTGTCAGTCGTTTCATCGTTACAAACCACTGACAATTCAACAAGATTCCTGATATTTTTGGTGTGATGAGATGATGGAGGGCTGATCGCAGCGTGCAGCCCCTTCGATTGTGGGTGCCGCAAGTATCAGCGCGCAGGTGGACAACGGTCTATGAATGCTCCCGGTAATGCTGACCTTGTTGCTTCGCTCCAATCCTTTTCCCGCACCGCGGGTACGATGGTTGCTTTTGTCGGTTGTCTAGTCCTGTTTGGCTGGGCGTTCGACATCCCAGCCTTAAAGAGCATCTTTCCTGGCCTGGCCACGATGAAGGCCAATACCGCATTGGCTTTCATCCTCGCTGGCATATCCCTGTGGCTGCTGCGGAGGGACGGCGCAGATCAGCGCACGCGTAGGATTGCGCACCTGTGCGCGTTTGGCGTTGCTCTCATCGGCCTGCTCACACTCAGCGAGTATCTCTGCGGCTGGAACCTCGGCATTGACCAGCTCCTATTTCAGGACTCGCAAGAAGCTGTCCAAACCTTCTCTCCAGGGCGCATGGCGCCTGCAACTGCTCTCAACTTTCTTTTGCTCGGTGTCTCCCTCCTTTTGCTGGATAGGGAAACGCGTGGGGGCTGGCGACCAGCGCAGATCCTCACCCTCGTGTCTGCTCTTGCCTCCTCTCTGGCGTTGGTCGGCTACCTCTACAACGTCCAGGTGCTCTACCGTGTTTCCGCTTACTCTTCAATGGCGCTGCACACAGCCCTGGCGTTTACCGTGCTGGGTGCTGGTATCCTCTGCGCGCGACCAGACCACAGGCTGATGGCCACTTTTACCAGCGAAAGTGTCGGTGGTCTCATGGCGCGCCGCCTGTTACTGCCAGCGATCGGCATCCTCACGGTGTTAGGCTGGGTACGATTGACGGGTGAGCGCCTGGGACTGTACGGGACGGAATTCGGCCTAGCACTTATGGTGATCACGAGCAGCGTTATTTTCGCCGTGCTGGTATGGAGGAATGCTCAAGAATTAGACCAGACGGAGGTTGAGCGCAAACAGGCCAAGGAGGCCCTCCAGCGGCTGAACGACGAACTGGAACAACGGGTCGCGCAGCGTACCGCGCAACTGGAAGTTGCCAATAAGGAACTCGAAGCCTTTTCCTACTCGGTCTCACACGATCTGCGGGCGCCGCTCCGGCACCTGGACGGCTTTGCCAAGCTGTTACTCAAGCGTGGGACCACCCAGTTGGATGAAACTTCTATTCGCTATGTGCGCATTATCAATGAAGCGGCGACTACAATGGGCCAGTTGATCGACGATCTATTGACGTTCTCGCGCGTCGGGCGCACGGAATTGCAACTCCGTCGGGTCAAGCTCAGCCCGATGGTCACAGAGGTCCAACAGCAGCTCGCGCCAGCTATGGCTGGGCGGCGCGTTGCGTGGGTCATTGGGAACCTGCCGACGGTCGAGGCTGACCCAACACTGCTGCGGCTCGTCTTGGTCAACCTGTTGGACAATGCCCTGAAGTTCACTGGACCCCGCGCGGAGGCCTGCATCGAAATCGGGGCGACCCCCAGCGAGACTGGAGAGGTGGTCGTCTTCGTCCGCGACAACGGCGTGGGTTTTGATTCGAGATACCTTCACAAGCTGTTCGGTGTTTTCCAGCGTCTGCACAGCGAAGAAGAATTCGCCGGCACGGGCATTGGGTTGGCCAACGTGCGTCGTATCATTCAGCGGCATGGAGGGCGCGTATGGGCCGAAGGGGAGGTGGACTGCGGGGGCACCTTCTACTTTACTCTCAAGACCCCGCAAGGAGAAAACGATGAAGCCGAAGACCATTCTGCTGGCGGAAGATAACGCTAATGACGCAGAGCTCACGTTGGCGGCCCTCGATGAGTATCACTTAGCCAATACGGTAACCGTGGTGCGCGACGGCGCCGCAGCGCTGGATTACTTGTACCGGCGCGGCGTATTTGCCGAACGTCCGGCCGAACCCCCTCTCCTGATCCTGCTTGATCTCAAGATGCCAAAGGTGGACGGGTTTGAAGTGCTGAAGCAGGTCAAGGGCGACCCGGCGCTGCACCCCATTCCGGTGGTGATCCTCACCTCCTCGCGTGAAGAACAGGATGTGGTGGAGGGATACCAACTCGGAGCGAATGCATACGTGGTGAAACCAGTCGAATTCAACAAGTTTGTCGAGGCAGTGAAGGCTCTCGGGCTCTTCTGGGCGGTGTTCAATGAACCTCCCCCTACGCCGAGTTAGAAGAAGTGACGGTGAGGGCGTGTTGGAAGCGAGCTATTTCGGCTTCTAGTTGCCCCAGCAGTTCTTCCCCTCCTGTCACTGCCTTCCCATGGCCAAGCTGCTCTAGTGCCAGCGCTGTCTCATACGCCCGCCGCGCCCCGAGATTTCCTACTGCTCCTTTGAGTGTGTGCGCCGCCCGCTGGAGTGCTACCGAGTCTTGCCCTGATACTGCCTCGCGCACGGCCGCCACCATCGACGGGCACTCCGCCGCAAACAAGTCCGCCACCTGCATCAGCAGCCCTTGGTCTCCCCCCACCCGCCGCCTAAGTTCCTCCACTTCTTGAGTCGTTTGCTTCATGAGTGCGGAGGGCATGGGCTCTGCTGCTGCGGGCTCCCGCGTCGTCACCGACCGCGCCAAGGCAGCGCTCAGGGCTTCGGGCGTGATGGGCTTGGTGAGGTAGTCGTCCATGCCCGCCCTCAGGCACTTCTCGCGATCGCCCTGGATCGCGTTGGCTGTCATAGCAATGATGGGCGTGTGGCGCTTTCCCTCCGCCGTCGCCTCTTGCTGCCTGATAAGACAAGTGGCCTCGAATCCATCCATCTCAGGCATCTGACAGTCCATAAACACTGCGGCATAGGGAA
>Ga0187892_10009585_pt1 | contig 12676 bp, 16 predicted proteins | sample MA1701073metaG_FD_139345 | JGI IMG/M metagenome (GOLD analysis project Ga0187892, IMG submission 139345) | Bio-ooze microbial communities from a basaltic lava cave in the Kipuka Kanohina Cave System on the Island of Hawaii, USA - MA170107-3 metaG ...
CGCCAGCGATTGCGCAGCGCAATGGCGACGGCCCGTTTGGCCTTGTGTTGGCCAATGATGTAACGGTCCAGTTCAGAGACGATCTCTCGCGGAGTCATGACGTGCATACGTGCATCGTCGGTGAGCTGCAGGTCACGGATTTTGGCTTTAGCCATGTTACAATTCCTCGACAACAATTTGGTCATTGGTAAATACACAGATGGCAGCAGCCGTGTGCATGGCTTCGAGTGCAATGGTTCGTGCGTCGAGCTCGGTGTGCTTAAGGAGCACACGGGCGGCGGCCAAGGCGAAATTGCCTCCTGAGCCAATCGCGACGACTCCGTCATCCGGTTCAAGCACATCGCCACTGCCGGAAATCAATAACGACGATTCACGATCGGCGACCGCCATGAGCGCTTCAAGACGGCGTAACATCCGATCTGCACGCCAATCGCGCGCCAGCTCCACCGCTGCACGGCGCAGATTGTTGTTGTACTCTTCTAACTTCTTTTCAAACTTTTCACACAAGGTCAGCGCATCTGCCGTACTCCCGGCAAACCCTGCCAACACCCGCCCTTGGGCGAGGCGGCGGATTTTCCGGGCAGTGTGTTTGACGACAGCATTGCCGATACTGACCTGACCGTCTCCGGCCATGACGACACTGCCTCTGTGCCGGAGGGACAGAATCGTCGTCCCGTGCATCACTATCTCACTCATGCTCTCTTCTCCAATTTCCAGACGGTGAAGATCAGTTGTACAAACCCTGATCTCAGCCGCAGGAGTTCTGTGCCTTTTCCCTGTTATAACTGAGAACTGAGAACTGACAACTACTGGTCTGTCAAACTGAGAACTGACAACCAGGACTGCTAGCCTACGCCTTCGGGTGGGCTTTATCGTACACCTGCATCAGGTGATCGAGGTTGATATGCGTGTACTTCTGGGTAGTCGAGAGGCTGGAGTGTCCCAGTAGTTCCTGGATAGCACGGAGATCCGCACCGGCATCGAGGAGGTGGGTTGCAAACGTATGGCGCAAGGCGTGTGGGCTGGTCTTCAGCGCAATGCCGCAATCCCTGGCATGAGCACCGACCAATCGCGCAACACTGCGCGTGGTGAGACGACCTCCGCGACTGTTGAGGAACACTGGTGCTGTAGCCAACAAACCTCCAGCCAGTACCATGCTTCGTCGTTTGGGAGCGATCAATTCAGGGAGGACTTGGCGATAGTGCGCGAGGGCATCAAGTGCTTTGCGACCAATCGGCACGATGCGTTCTTTATTGCCTTTCCCGTTAACGCGTACGACTTCGAGATTCGCGTCAATATCCTCCCAGCTGAGGCCAACCAATTCGCTGACCCGTAGACCACACGAATAGAGCACTTCGAGAATCGCTCGGTCGCGGATGCCACTCGGGGTGTCACTGGCAGGTGTTTCGAGCAGACGAAACATATCGTCAACCGGAAGATGGGTCGGCAGCGGTTGTTCTTTTTTCGGCGTGCCGATGAGAACGGTAGGATCGCGCCCAAGTTCTCCTTCACGCAGGAGGAAGCGAAAGAAACTCTTAATCGAAGACAGCTTGCGGCCAATCGAACTCTTCTTATTCTGCCGATGGAGCACGGAGAGGTACGCATGAATGCGATGATGGTCAATTTGGCTGACGATGATCGGGCGTGCCTCGGCCTGCGTGTGGGGCTTTTCGACAAAAGCGAAAAACTGCATCAGGTCGCTCAGGTAATTTCGTAATGTGTGTGCGGACACATTTTTTTCGACCCGAAGAAACGTAGTATAGCGGTCGAGCAGTGTATCAATGCTTTCTGTTGCCATAGTCTGAAAAAACGTAACGGCATGATACCAACAAGAGAGGCAAGGGAAAAGTATCAGCTCACCGCTCGGGAAGGGCGACATTTTCCCCTCGACAGCTAGCGCCTCATGTAGGATAAAGCCCCTCGCAGTTTGCTTGCTCACTAACCGTTGTTGGTGAACGGCAAGGATGATTCGTCAGGAAGGGAGAACGAGTGAATCACTTCCAGCGTAACGCTGTGTTCTATGCCGGGAAACTCGACTTTGAGACTCTCCGGCAGCCCAAAGCCTGTACTGTCAGCAATATGCACGTGGGCGAAGGGCGCAATTTTAACCTGTTATCGATTCGCTTAGTGCAAATGCTCTGCAAGAGGCCAAGAGCGGCGTTATTTTCTTCTTGACAGTGCTTCATCGTCTGTTGTATAGGTGCCGGGCTGGGCTCACTGTGCGGTCACACACTCACTGTGACTCATACACTGTTACCAATGGAGCCTGATTACCCAACCAGCCACCAGTAGCGCTGTGTTACAGAATCCCACGAGTGTGACTTCCGAGTTCACCCTGGACACCGCCGGGACGTATGTCGTGCAGTTGCTCGTGCATGATGGCACGGTGAGTAGTGCGTCGGCGACGGTGACGATCAGTACGCTCAACAGTGTGCCGGTCGCAGATGCGGGAGCAGATCAGAGTGGGACGGTGGGCACGATCATCATGCTTAATGGCAGTGGCTCGAGTGATGTCGATGGCGATAGCCTGAGCTTCTTGTGGACGCTGAGTGAGAAACCTGCCACCAGCACGGCCACGGTCAGTGATCCCAGTGCGGTGCAACCCACCTTTGTCCTGGACAAACCGGGCACGTACACCGCGCAATTGATTGTGAACGATGGCACGATTGACAGTGATCCCGTGACAGTGACGATCACAACCTTTCACAGCAAGCCCGTCGCCAATGCCGGACCAGATCAAGACGTGCTGACGGGTAGTGTCGTACAGCTCAATGGCAGTGGGTCGAGTGATGTCGATGGCAACCCGTTGACGTATTTCTGGGCGTTCACCGCGCGGCCCGAGAACAGTGCGGTCACGCTCAGTGGCGAGATCCTGGTCAATCCGACCTTCGTCCCGGACCTGCCGGGCACGTATGTGGTGCAATTGATTGTGAATGATGGGTAACTCGATAGTGACCCGGACACAGTGACGATGATCGTGACCGCGCCGGACACGACCCCCCCGCCGCCGGCCAATGTGGGGAACATTACGCTGAGCCCGGTCACGAACGAGCAAGTCACGCTCACGGGCAGTACCGGGAGTGTCGAAGGCGGGGCGTTGGTCACGATTACGAACCCGACCACCAATCAATAAGTCACGGTGACGGCCACTGCCGAGGGCAGTTTCAGTGCTATGATTGGGGCGCAGAACGGGCAGACGTTGTCCCTTATCGTGACCGACCGTGCGGGCAACAGCAGTCTGCCCAGCACGCTGACAGTCGAGCCGCCGCTGCCACCGGACCCGGCGACCGTCGCTCCACCGCTGGATCGCACGGTAGCGACGACCCTCATTGACAGTGCCAGTTTCCTCTTTACTGGTCCCACGCCGATTCAGATCGGGGTGGCGGCCGGGACGATTGAAGCAAGCGCAATCAGGATAGCAAAGCAAGTCCTTGAATTTGAGCCACGGAAGGGGTTGGCCAATAAGATCAAAGCCCCTGGGATTGGTTATAAGTTGTGTCCATAGTGACGAACGCCTCTCAATCGTTGATAGCGCTGCAGAAGAGTTGTGTATGGCAATCGCCCGTGACATAAACGAATTGGCTGGGTACAAAGGGATAGGGTTCTCCCTAATCCCTTATCGCAGAAATCGTCCGCTCAGTGTCGATGTACATGCTTGGTCTCCCGAGTTGGAGAACTCTTACTCCAGAGCAAGATCACCAGTATTGCGATCTATTCTTGGGAGGACCGTGAGTCCGATCTAAGCTTCTTGACGAGGTTTACCGAGCAGATCCGCTTCTTGGCCCTTTTAGACGAGAGTATTGAAGATCGTTCGGCGTTAAACCTGCTCGTCAACCTAGAAGCTCTCTCTATCGAGGGAACTGTTGACAGGATCGACTTCTCTCGGCTTGGACGTTTACAGGAGTGCATGATTGAGGACGCACGTTCTCCGAGGAACATTGGCGCTTGTCCGGCTTTACAAGACCTCACCTTGCGGAGCGTGAAAAAAGTCGAAGATTTTGCTCTATTCGCTGTTCTCCACCGGCTCACCAAGCTGCTACTTGATTCCGTTCCCTTACGGTCTCTCCATCATATCGAGCGGCTACAAACCTTGCGCGAGCTTCATCTCGTCCAGTGTCGACGGCTTGAATCGCTGGAGGGAATTGAACAGACCCACATTGAAGAGCTGTGGTTAGATTATCTGCCGCGCATACATTCGATTGCCCCGCTGACGAAACTCTCCACCCTACGGAAGCTCGAGATTAGTAGTTGCAAACAGATCGAAGATTTAGAGCGCATCGCCGAAAGCTCCTCGTTAGAAACGCTGTGGATCATGACCGGGCGCGAGATTCCCTCGTTGGCATTTCTGTGTAGTATGGAGAATCTGCGCGATTTCCGCACGTTTGGGACCAAGATTGTGGATGGGAATCTCGGCCTCTTGTTAGCACTGCCGAAGCTCGAACAGGTCGTGATTCACCGTCACATGCGGCACTACTCGCATACTGAAGAACAGTTGAACGCTATCCTACAAGCTCGGCAATCATCAGAATCTCACCGCCCATGATCTTCTCATTCTAACGCCCGTGGTAATTACTCCGGTCGGGGGATGCCGACCTGCTCACAGATAGTGCGGGCGGTAGTGTCCTTGATCTCGCGATGACGGGGTACGGCGACCGGGGGGGAATTAGGGGCGTTGCAAGAGTATTCAGCAAACGCCGGGTGTCAGAGGCAGCGTGGCTGCTGGTGTGGATTCTCAGTCTCACTGTGTGTTCTTTCTCATCTCACGGCAGCCGCTCGATGGAGACGGGGCCATTGTCGGTGACGTGCAGCAGGACACAAGAGCCTTCCAGCAAGCCCATACCCACCAGTGGACTTCCATCAGCCGCGAGCACCATCACGGCTTGTACCTGGCCGTCCCAGATCACCGTACCTGCGAACACATCTAAGTCGGCGTCTTTCCCATTGCCCAAGACCGCCCGCATCGAACCGCGATAGGGAAAGCCTAGTTTGGCAATCTGCGGCAAGGACAGGGTGAGAAAGCCGTTGAAGCCCGTGTCGACAATCGCCGGGAAGGTGTCCACCTGTCCCATGGTTCCCTGCACGGTCAGCGGGATCACTGCCGTCCGGTGTTCCGTCACGACTCCCTGAATCATGACTGGGACTCCGCAACTCCGCCGAGATGATAGGCTGCCCGAGAGCCGATACGCAGCAGATAGAGCGGAGCATCAGAGCGTTTGGCCAGCGCCCGCTCGAAGGCGGCCAGTTCACTCCGGTCAATCTCATACTCGCCGGTCTCAATATCAATGACCATGAACTTGCCGGTATTCCCGGCAGCTACCTTCGCCGCGAGTTGCTCGTCGTAGAGCGCTTGGCCGCGCCGGACAATCTCTTCGGTACTGTATCGTGGATGGGGCATAGTTAGAGTCTCCTTTCGTCATCCGGCGTGCTCAGCTTGGCTTTGGCTAAGAAGGCATCGAGCACCTGGATAATGGGTTTGCGTTCGGCAGGCGAGAGCTTCTCGATCTGCGCAAAACGCCGCCACAGCCGGGTATCGCGATTGCTGGCGCGGCCCTTGGTGGGGGCGACATCGACGCCAAGTAATTGATCGGTGCTCACACCCAAGAGCTGGGCTAAGAGGGGTAAGAGATGCGCCGGGGGATAGTCGGTCTCGCCTTCGTAATACGCCACCATGCGTTGTGAGATCTTGAGTTCGCGGGCCAACTCGCGTTGTGAATAGCCGGCGGCCTGACGAAACTGTGCCAAGCGCTGGCCAAAGCTCTCCCCGTTGTTCATGTCCATCAGCATCTTGCGTTTAGCCACTCTGCGGCTCCCTGTTCGTAACAGTGGGAGCATTATACGGGTGGTTCCGGGAATCTGCGAGAGGCGAGAGCAAGCGCTTGACGGAATGATACGGTAATCGTATCACAAACCGACCCGAAAAATCCAGCCCCCTCACTCGTTGAGAGTTTGGTGAGGGCCTTGACAGGTTTTTACGGAAGGAGGGTTTTCGATGGCGCGCATCCCGGATGAAGAACGAAGCAGGATGTGGCCATTGAACGCTTAGCCACGGCCCGTGGCATTGCCTTGAAGCGGTATTGTCGCCAACACTGGAAAGTGGACCGGGCGTTCAGTTGGCTCACCAATCGCCGACGCTTGGACCGCAGGTTGGAACACGGGCAGAAAGCGTATCGGGCGGTTATGCGAGTCTTTTTCCTGCAGCACTATCTGAAGGCCCTATTTTCCTGATCAAGTGAGTTTTGAGACAGCTTTCTTGGAGATCTTTACCCCATTGAGCGCTTCTTACAACGCACGACTTGGTATTCCAACTCGTGGTTCATGAAAGAGATTGGTCGTAAGGATCGGAGGCTGGGCTGAACGGAAGGAACTTGCCCCGGGCGCCCGGGTGGCGTAGCGGCCTGTGTTAATCTCACACCTTGGGTGCCAAAGTGGAAAGGTTAATCTCTATCGGTTTCTTGTCTCGTCTCAGTTGCTCTCTTGCTGAACAAAGGCGAAAATGCGACAGAAAGCCTCAGGACAAGGAGCGTTGCGATGAAAACCTGTTATCGCTGCCAACAAGAAATCGTGATCAAAGAGCGTATTGGTCGGCGTGATACCTGTCCTGGGTGTGGCGTGGATCTGCGCTGCTGTCGGAACTGTGACTTCTACGATACCCGCTATGCGAATGCGTGTCGGGAACCACAAACGGACCCGGTCCTCGACAAGGAAGCCGGAAACTTCTGTGAATTCTTCGCGTTTGCGGAACGGCAAGGGCAGCCGTCCTTGTCTCCCGCATCCAATGCCACATCGGCACGCGCGCAACTTGAGGCGTTGTTCAAAAAGAAATCGTGACGCCCGAAAAGAAAGAATAACTTGACGTTAGGTCTTGCATAAAGACAGAGAGGGGCGGACAATACGGCCATGCAACCGCAGCTTCCTCGACCTCCTCCGCGCCTTTCGAGAGACGGACAATGACCTTCACGTCGATGCCTCTGCGCGGAGAGGAGAAATGTGTATGCCAGAGAAAACCTATGTCATTACCGAGATTGTCGGCGTTTCTGACGCGTCCATTTCGCAGGCAGTTGCCAACGCAGTGACGCGGGCGAATCAGACGCTGAAAGCCCTCGATTGGTTTGAACTGAAAGAGGTGCGTGGCACTATTGTGAACGGTAAGGTCGATCAGTATCAGGTCACCCTGGATGTGGGGTTCCGTTATCTCACGGATGAAGAAATGCGTGCCTGGGTTCAAGGGTAACCCTAGCCATTGACAGCAACCGTGTCGAAAAAGAAGGGACGGCTATGCAAGAGAAAACCTATAAGCTCATCGAGTTAGTGGGCGTCTCCAGTGGGTCAATCGAAGAGGCGATTCAGAACGCCATCAGCCGTGCGAATCAAACCCTCAAGAATCTCGATTGGTTCGAGGTCATCGAGACCCGAGGGCTGATTCAGGAGGGGAAAATTAATCAATTTCAGGTGAAACTGAAGGTTGGGTTCCGCCTGGCGTCATAAGGATTGCGGGTGGGGCACTTGCGGCTGGGATATAGAAGCGTTCAATGTACTCCTTGACCATGCGCCGCGCAGAAAAAAGCGGCGTAATGGAGGCAATCGCTGCTTTCACGACTTGAATCCAGCCGCGAGGCACGTCATCGGAATCACGCTGATAGAACAGTGGCACGATTTCTGTTTCGAGTATGGTGTAGAGCGCGTCAGCGTCGTGGAGGTCGCGGTTTTCAACCTCGACTAAGGGATGAGTCGGGCCGATCGTCCACCCATTGCCGCCGTTGTACCCTTCCCACCACCACCCATCAGCGACACTCAGGTTCGGAACGCCGTTGAGGGCTGCCTTTTGTCCACTCGTGCCACTCGCCTCTAGGGGAGGAGTGGGGTTATTGAGCCACACATCAACCCCGCGGACCAAGAATTTTGCTACCCGAATGTCGTAGTCCTCCACAAAGACGACTTGCCCTCCGAGTCCGTACTCTTTCGCTAAAGCATACACTTGGTGGATCAAATGCTTTCCTGGCTCATCCGCAGGATGGGCTTTGCCCGCGAAAACGATTTGTACCGGCTTCCAGCGGTCTTGCAGAATCGTTTGCAAGCGGGCCAGGTTTTGCAAGAGCAGCGTGGCACGCTTGTAGGTGGCAAACCGACGGGCAAAACCAATGGTCAGCGCCTCCGGATCAAGCAACGCTCCGCTGGCGAGCACCTGCACCGGGTCGCGGTGTTGTTCACGCCACAGCTGCCGTGCGCGTTCACGAATGAAATGCATGAGTTGATATTTGAGTCGCAGACGTGCCCACCACAATTCTCCATCAGGAATATCGTGGACTTTCAACCAGACAGCAGGATTATCAAGGTGCTTACTCCAATCTGGTCCCAGGTAGCGATCATACAGGCGGTGTAAATCCGGCGCGACCCACGTGAGGGTATGCACACCGTTGGTAATCGCCGAGATGGGGACTTGTTCCGGCGAACTCCCCGGCCAGAGATGCTGCCACATGCGACGCGAGACCTCACCGTGGGTCTTGCTGACGCCATTCCGATGACCTGCCATCTGGAGCGCGAGGACAGTCATGTGGAAGACCTCGCCCCACGACTCGCGATGATAGCCAAAAGCTAAGAACTGATTGCGATCAATGCCGAGTTGCTCCCAATAGATGTACAGGTATTTTTCCACCAAGTGGAAAGGAAAGGCATCGTGACCAGCGGGGACTGGGGTGTGCGTAGTGAAAACCGTTGTCCGTTGCACTTCAGCAATCGCATCGGTGAGTGTGATACCGGCAGCGACGAATTCGCGCAGTCGTTCGATCGTAACGAATGCCGCGTGCCCTTCATTCAGATGCCAGACCTTTGGGGAGATGCCTAGGGCACGCAGGATGCGTACGCCGCCGATACCCAGGACGATTTCCTGCAGAATCCGCGTTTCTTGATCGCCACCGTAGAGCCGTGCCGACAGCTCTCGGTCCCAGGGTGCATTTTCTTCGACATCAGTGTCCATCAGATAAAGCGACGCACGGCCCACCCGTACATACCACACCGTCACATAAATCTGTCGGTTGCCAACCGGGACGGCAACGAGGCAGCGTTGTCCTTCGGGTGTCAGCATTGGGGCAAGTGGAGCTTCTGCGCGGGCCAAATACTCGTAGACCGCCTCTTGGCGTCCATCGACAGAAAGGCGTTGGTGAAAATACCCCAGTGGGTACATAAAGCCCACGCCAACCAGCGGGAGGCCCAGATCGCTGGCTTCTTTACAATGATCGCCCGCGAGAATCCCCAAACCGCCACCATAGATGGGCAGCGAATTATGAATGCCAAATTCGGCGGAAAAGTAGGCAACGGTGGTGTTGGTCAGTGATGGGGCAGAGGTTGCGAGCCACGTACTGCGCGTCGATAGATCAGCGTCAAAGGTCATCATGACGGCATCGTAGCGACGAAGGAACGCCGGATCGTGGGCAAGTGCTGCGAGCTGTTCCGGTTTGACTTCCCATAGCAGTTTGACTGGATTGTGTTGGGTGATAGCCCACAACGTCCGGTCAATTGCCGCAAAGAGTGCTTCCGCTTCGGGATGCCAACTCCACCACAAATTGTACGCAAGTTCGCTCAGCCGATGAATGCGCTGAGGCAGAGAGGGTGCTACCAAATCCATGAAAACCTTCCTTCTCCAGCTGTATCTATTTGTAAATGGTATCGGTTGATGTCCTCTATATCTTAGCCCAGGATGGCGATCGTGTCTTGCGTCGCTCCCCCCTTTCCCTAGCGAAGAGGGGTGAGTATATAGGGACAGGTTTTTCCAGATAGAAACACAAAGAGAAAGGAGATTGTTGTATGGAAGCACAGGAACGGCAACCGATTCCGCGCATTGGTGACCCTGCACCGGATTTCAAGGCGCTGAGCACCCAGGGGGAGATTACCCTTTCACAATACACGAAAGCCGGGAAATGGGTGCTACTCTTCTCCCATCCGGCAGATTTTACTCCGGTCTGTACGACCGAGTTCATCGAATTTTCCCGCCTGGCTCCCGAATTTGAGAAACGGAACGTCCAGCCGATTGGCTTGTCGGTCGATAGTATCTATTCGCATTTGGGCTGGGAACAAAATATCGAGAAGAATTTTGGCCAAAAAATTCCTTTTCCGGTCATTGCCGACCGCAACATGTCTGTAGCCGCGTTGTATGGACTCATTCACCCTGGCGCGAGCGATACAGCAACGGTCCGGGCCGTCTTTCTGATTGATCCCAATGGTAAAGTGCGATTTTTGATCTACTATCCGCTCAGCATGGGGCGGAACTCCCAAGAGATCCTGCGGGCGATTGATGCGGCTCAGACGGCAGACAAGCATGCCATCGCCACACCAGTGAACTGGAAGCCGGGGGAGGAAGTGATCGTGCCGCCACCGGTCAATGAAACTGCCTTGCGCGAACGTCTAGAAATGGGCAAGCGTGGCGAGGTCAACCAGACAGATTGGTATTTCTCGAAGAAGAAAATCTAAACGGACGGGGATAGGTGGATGTAATGGGGCCCGGGGTTTAACTCTCCGGCTCCCATTCGTAAATTTTCATTTAGAACCCTTCCAGTTGCGCTATCCGTTCACGGTGAAACGCGGCATCGCCGAAAGCGAATTCGTTCCATTTCGCTCGTTTGAACCAGAAATGCAGGTCGTGCTCCCAGGTAAAACCGATACCGCCGTGCATCTGGACGGCGCGATTGGTCGTGCGCGAGTAGACCTCCGCCAATCGTGCCTTGGCTAGCGAGGCTGCCCGCGACGCGTCGCGGGGGAGTGCATCGAACGCATACGCGGCGTACCACACCAGCGCCCGTGCCGGTTCAATCTCGCTCGCCATTTCTGCGGCGAGATGTTTCAATGCCTGGAACGAGGCAATGGGGCGGTTAAACTGTGTCCGCACTTTGGTGTAGTCCACCGCCATTTCCAAAGATTTCTGGGAGCCACCAAGGCTATCGGCAGCGAGAGCCACGGCGGCAGCATCAAGAAGACGAGAGAGAATTTTCCAGCCACTTCCTTCAGAGCCAACAAGCGCACTTTTGGTGATGGCGACGTTGTGCAATGTCACTTCGTAGACTCGTCGGGTCTGATCGAAGATGTCGAGAGGGGTAAACGTGAGACCAGGCGTTGCACGCTCAAGAAGAAGGAGGCTGATACCCTCTTCACCACGACCGCTTGTGCGGACGGCTGCCAGTAAGACATCGGCGACAGCCGCGAAAGGAACGAACATCTTCGTGCCAGACAGGAGATAGCCGTCGCGCGTCTTTTTTGCTTTGAGCGTAATCCCGGCGGCGTCGATCCGATCCGTTTCTTCCAGCAAGGCGAGGGTGCCAACCGCTTCACCGGAAGCGATACGCGAGAGCCAGGTCTGCTTCTGAGCCGATGACCCACCTTGCATGAGGGCAAGAGCGAACAACACTGATGAAAACATGAAAGGACCAGGAACCGCCGCTCGTCCCATCTCTTCGAGTAAGAGGGCCATGTCGAGCATCGAGAGCCCCAAGCCGCCGTACGCTTCAGGAACGAGCAAACCCGTCCACCCTTGCTCAGCCATTTTGCGATGCAGTTCACGGGAAAAGCCGTCCGGCTCGGTATAGAGTGCACGCACAAAAGTGAGGGGACACTCCTGCGTAAGAAATTCCCGCGCCGAGCGTTGCAACATTTCTTGTTCTTCTGACAAGCCAAAGTCCATAAAGCTCCATGAAAACGTATAGCGTGGTGCGTAAAGCGTAAAACGTAAAGAGTAACTACTCCACCTTTCCCTTACGTTTTTCGCCTTACGTGATTCGTCTTACGTCCACTGACAACTGACAACTGATAACTGAGAACTATCTTCACCCCGACTTCGGCATGCCCAGGCCGCGCTCGCTGATAATGTTTTTCTGAATCTGCGAGGTGCCGCCACCGATAACTAAACCCAGCGTGAGCATGAACTCGTAGGCCCAGGTGCCGTTATCGATGACCCGTGCTGCGCCTTTCTTGAGCGGTGCATAGGAATTCATGATCTCCAGCGCGAGAGCGCAGATGTCATGGTTCAACTCTGTTCCCACCAACTTATTGACCATCGCCCCAACGCCGGGAGCACGCCCGTGAACGGCATCGGTCAACTGGCGGTACGAGTGGTATCTCATCGCTTCGACGCGGGTCAGCAAGTCTGATAACTTTTGCCGGATGAGCGGATCGTCAGCCGCAGGTTTTCCGTAGCGTTGATGAGAGCGAGCGAGACGAATGAGGTTTTGCATCATCAGTTGGGTGCGCGTGGTCGAACCTAACATGTTGCGCTCATGGAACAGCGTCGCATTGGCAACCATCCACCCTTGGTTCAAGTCACCCACCAGGTTTGCGCGCGGCACGCGGACATTATCGAAAAAGACTTCGTTGAAGCCAGCGTCACCCGTCATCTGCACCAAGGGACGGACGGTGATTCCTGGAGTCTGCATGTCGATCAAAATATAAGAGATCCCTCGATGCTTCGGCGCATCTGGGTCCGTACGCACAAGGCAAAACATCCAGTCGGAAAATTGCGCGTTCGAGGTCCAGACTTTTTGGCCATTGATGACGAACTCATCGCCGACCAACTCGGCACGGTTGCGCACCGAGCCAAGGCCCATTCAAGAACCCGCCCCTGGTCACCCTTGGCACCGGTTTTATCAGTCGGTCACCCTTTCCGCAAAATACCTTCGTTCTTATTATTCTGTGC
>Ga0187892_10009586_pt1 | contig 12676 bp, 9 predicted proteins | sample MA1701073metaG_FD_139345 | JGI IMG/M metagenome (GOLD analysis project Ga0187892, IMG submission 139345) | Bio-ooze microbial communities from a basaltic lava cave in the Kipuka Kanohina Cave System on the Island of Hawaii, USA - MA170107-3 metaG ...
AGGGCGCGCGATCGTAGCCAGGGCATTCATGCCCTGCTGGCCAACGCGCCCCGAAACCGCCCGCCCGGAGGGCGGACGAGGGTTAGTGCGACAAGGTTGGGGGCGCCTGTTTTTCAGGACAGGACCGTTGCTTGTTGTCAATGAGTCAGGTTCGAATCGCGTCCGTAGCCCCGAAGGAGCGACGGGTTTTAGCCACGGGTGCAGACCCCGGAGGGGTCAAACCCGTGGCAACCAAAGCGCCGGAACGGACGGAGCCCCGGCAGGGGCGAAGGAGCGGCGAGTCTGCGTCAGGTCGGATCGGGAGGCGGGCCGGAGAGACCGGCACATCCCTGGCTGGTCTGACGTGCGGCTTCTCGGAGGTGCGCCTCACTAGACTTCTTGGGTTGCCGGACTTGTTGCGAATGAGTCAAGTTTTCGAGTCGCGTCCGCAGCCCCGTAGGGGCCACGGCATTTAGCCGCGGGTGCAGACCCCGGAGGGGTCCAACCCGTGGACATCGGGCACCAGACGAAGGTAGCCCCGAAGGGGCGAAGGAAAGGCGAGTCCGTGTCAGATCAACTTCCGGGAGGCGTCGCAGGGCTTCCGCCGCCCCTTTTGGGGCTGATGGGGTTGACGGGCATTGCCATCCACGGGCTTGACCCCGCTGGGGTTTGCGCCCGTGGCTACAACCCTTGGGCCCTGCGGGGCCGTTGGATTTCCGCGCGCGACTGGTTGGTCTGAGGCGCAGCCTCGCTAGAATTCCCAGACAGCAAACACTCGCCGGCAGCGATGTCGGCGGTACGACGTGATCGACCCCGTACTCATCACCGCAGACGACAAGCATCGGGCCGCCCCGGTACGCCTGTTCTCGCCGCAGTATCGCCGGCTGCTCGGGTTCCTGTGGCCCCACCGGCGCGCCCTGGTCATCGGGGCGATCGCCTCGGTCCTGCACGCCCTGCTGAACACGGCCGGGATCAGCGTCGTGCTGCCGATCACCACGATCCTGCTCGAAGAGCAGGGACTGCACGGCTGGGTCTACCGCTCGATGGCCGAGCGGCGGCTCGGGGCCGATCTCGACACGATCTCACGGCCGCAACCCGATGGAAACGTCTCGATCCATCGCGTGCAGATCCTCAAGGTTCGACGGGGTTCGCCACTCGACGCGGCCGATGTCAGCCCGGCCTCCGAGACCGACACGCTGGACGGCGAGCAGCTCGCACCCATCGAATGGTTCCGGCGCGTCGCGCTCACACCGCAAGACGCGACCGTCACGTTGGGCGTCATGCCATCCGGGTCGGCCGATGGCAGCCCTGTTTCGGCCTCGGTTCGGCTGCGCGACGCACCCGCGCACTGGCGGGCCGCGGCATCGGCCGTCGGACTCCTTCCATTCGGCCAGCCGCTGCGCGCGTTGCTGGCCGTGATGGGCGTGCTGGTGGTCGTGGCGATCGCCAGCAACATCTTCCGATTCTTGTCCGAGTATCTGGTCTCGACCGCGATCCTGCGCTCGCTGATGGATCTGCGGCGAAAGTTGTACGCCAAGGTCCTGCGGCTGCCGATGGCCTTCTTCGCCCGCGACGTCGGCGATACCGTCTCGCGCTTCGTTCAGGACGTGCACGACGTGCAGCGCGGCCTGATGGCCCTGTTCGGCAACATGATCCGCGAGCCGCTCAAGGCCCTGGCCATCTTCACTTGGGCCTTGTTCCTCGACTGGCGCATCACGCTGACGCTGCTGCTGGTCGGACCGCTGGCCATCCTGCTCTTCTGGCGGATCGGCGAGAGCGTCAAGAAGGCCAGCACCCGGCTGCTGCGCGGCTACGGAATGATCATCGGCGCCCTGTCGGCCTCGCTGCACACGGCCAACATCGTCAAGGCCTACACGGCCGAAAACACCGAGCGGCGCCGCTTCTGGCGCATCGACCGCAAGATGCTGGCCCAGCAGAAGAAGATGGTCCGGCTCGACGCGCTGCTCAGCCCATCGCTCGAGGTCATCGCCGTCGCCTCGATCTGCGGGCTGACCATCTGGCTGGGCGCCCAGGTCATCGGCGGCACGCTCGACCAGCCGCGCTTCGTGGCCCTGATCGTCACGCTGGCCATGATGTTCGACCCGATCCGCAAGGTGGCCGACGTCTACACCCGCGTGCAGCGCTCGGCCGCCGGCGCGTCGCGCATCTTCGACGTGTATGACCGGCCCGACGAAACGTCGCAAAACGGCACCGCGCCCAAGCTGGCCCCGCTGGCCGAGCGCATCGAGTTCCGCGACGTCACCTTCGTCTATCCGCACGCCGATCGGCCGGCCCTCGACCACGTCAGCCTCAGCGTGCACAAGGGCGAGACCGTGGCCATCGTCGGCCCCAACGGCTCGGGCAAGACCACGCTGATGAGCATGCTGCTGCGCTTCTACGACCCGCTGGAAGGCGCCGTCCGCTTCGACGGCGTCGATCTGCGCAACGTGAGCCTGCGCAGCCTGCGCCGCCAGATCAGCCTGGTAACGCAGGAGGCAGTCGTCTTCGCCGCGCCGATCGCCGAGAACATCGCCTATGGCGCCCGCGGCGCGACCCGCGAACAGATCATCGACGCCGCTGGCCGCGCCTACGCCGCCGACTTCATCAATCGCCTGCCCAAGGGTTACGATACTGTCGTCGGTGAGCGCGGCGCGACGCTCTCGGGCGGTGAGCGTCAGCGTTTGGCCATCGCCCGCGCCATCCTGCGCGACGCCCCGATCCTGATCTTCGACGAAGCCACCAGTCAGGTCGATTCCGAGAGCGAGCAGAAGATCCAGGCCGCCCTGCGCGAGCTGGTGGCTGACCGCACCACGCTGATCGTCGCCCACCGCCTCAGCACCATCAAGTTCGCCAGCCGCATCGTCGTCATGGACGCCGGCCGCATCATCGACACAGGTTCCCACGAGCAGTTGCTGGCCCGCTGCCCCTTCTACCACGGCCTGTGCGAAACCCAACTCGTCCACTAGCCGCCGTTCCGATCAGAACCCCGGCCGCCAAGGCCGCGGGCCCGGATCGGATCAGAACCCCGGCCGCCAAGGCCGCGGGCCCGGATCGGATTAGAACCCCGGCCGCCAAGGCCGCGGGCCCGGATCGGATTAGAACCCCGGCCGCCAAGGCCGCGGGCCCGGATCGGATCAGAACCCCGGCCGCCAAGGCCGCGGGCCCGGATGCCGGTAGCGCTTCGAGTTCGGACCGAGCGTACTCCTCGGAGGGGCTGCAGACTGCTCGTGTTGATTCGCGGCGCGTCCCGGACGACCGTCACGGAGCTTCACTACAGCCACCGGACCCCTGACCCCTCGCTTGCGGTCAGAAGGGCCACGGATCAACCCGGACGAACACCGGCGCCCGTTCCGGCTCCCGGCCTTCAGCTTTCAGCTTTCAGCTTTCGCTACCGATCAACACCGGCCGGCCTCCAGGCAACCCTCAAGCGCGCCACGCCCTCCCCCAGCCCGTGATTGGTTCGCCTTGCGTCAATCGCCCGCCCGTGCATAATGTCCGCGCGGTCCGGTCGGAGGATGGATCAAGTTTCACGCGTACGCTGATCAACACCGCCTTTCGCCCCTCAGTGCCTGCTCGAGTGACGATCCAGGCGCGTCGCGCTCTCGCGTGAAGAAGGACGCACGGGTGACCGATGACTTTCAATTTGCTCGTTGAACCGTGGATTCCCGTCCTCCGTACAAATGGACGCCCTGCGCGAGTAGGCGTCCGGGAAGCGCTAACGACTGCGGGCGCCATCCGACAGATCGCCGCGTCGAACCCAATGGATAACGTCGCTCTGCTCCGGTTTTTGCTGGCCGTGCTCATGTGGTGCAAGCCGCGTCTAAGTGACGAAGAACGCACACAGCTCGACGTCGCGAAGGGCGTCCCAGAAGAGTGGCTGGCCGAACGACTCGGCGGTGCAAGTACGCCGTGCGAGGAGTTCAACCTGCTCGGTGACGGCAACCGGTTCTTCCAGGATCGATCTACCCCAAATAACGCGCGCCCCATCGGCGACCTGCTCGTTGAGTTTCCGACAGAAACCAAGATCGCGCGCTTCCGCCACGTCCGAGACACGCAGTACGGCTTCTGTCCGGCCTGCAGCGCGCTCGGCGTTGTGCGGTTCTGCGCTTTCGCCAACGCGTACGGCGGCGGTCGCTACACATCCGCCCTTAACGGGCCTACGCCCGCATATGTGATCTCGCACCGCCCCACGCTAGTTGGCACTCTGCTGCTACACTGGCCTATGAACAATCCGGTCAAACGATCGCCGCCGTGGCTTTGTGCTGATCCGCCGTCCGAAAGCGACCTAGACCTTCCCACGGCCTTCGCCTGGCGCTCGCGCCGCATTTGGCTAAACGATCCCGATGCCGACGGGGATTGCGCATACTGTGGTCACCGAAGCACACTCATTCGACAACTCGCGTTCACCGGGGCGTGGAAGCCGCCATTTGAAACCAAGGGGCAGGAGAAGAGGTTCTGGGAGAAGGATCCGCATCTGATCGTCGTGGAGAAGGACCGCGAGGCGCCAGCGGAGGAGACGGCAGCCGATGACAGTGACGACGCGCCCCACCGTGACGCCAAGAGCAGCGAGCGCCGCCGCACGAGAACAACGCTCGGTTTCCCTTCCCCGGGGTCGCGAGTCGCGGCACATTCGAGGTTCTGGCGCAGAGCCCTTCGCGCTAGGATCGGGCACGCCAGTGGCAAAAACGCGGACGATGCAACCGCTGTGATCGTTGCGGGACCCGCTGCCAACAAAGGGCTTTATCAGGATGCTAGCGAAGTCCGCTTGCCGCGTCTTTCTAACGATGACGGCACCGCCGCGTCGATTGATGCTCTGGCGAAGGCGGTTGATGCTCTGAGCGCCGTGTTGAAGTGCTCCACACGCAACCCGGAGCGTCAGCACCCCGAGCACAAGGCCGCGCTCGATTCGTTGGCACCTTCGCTAGAACTGGGTTTTCGCGAGGATACTCAAGCGTTACTGATCCCGAGCTTCTCAATCGATCACGCGACAGAGCGACTCTTACCCGTAGTGAATACCGTCCTTCGCGCCACGTCCGCAGGCTCGCCGCTGCGCCGGCGCGAGGGAGAGGCGCGCGCACGCGAGGCGTTGAATCGCGTTCTCCACTCGGTCGCTGCCGCGAGCGGTTCGCCCGCGAAATATCAAAATGAGCCCAGCGCGGGCGAACAAAGGGCCCGTGAACACAAGCGCACGCGCGCGACAGAGTCTAGGAGAACCAACGCGTGAGTGCGACGGAGACCTACATCGCGCGGCTGCTGGCCTTGCAAGAGGCCAAGTGCTCGCTGCTGCGCGGCCTCGCGGGACGCCGGCTCGATGATTCGCTCGCGGGGTTCGATCTCTTCACCGGACTGTGGTGGCCGTTGCGTGCCGCTAGCCCGGCCGTGCCCCGGCGCGAGCCGAGTTGGCTCGTGGCCAAACTCCATGGCGCCGCGCGTGTCCCGCACGTGCGGCCGGAGCGGGGATTAGGCCCCTTGCTTCCGGCCGTCCTGGCCGTTTGCGAGCCGTCGGACCCGCCGGAATACAAGGCCCGGGACCGCTTCCGCAAGCGCTTCGACGCCCTGCTCTCCTCGCCGCTGGCCGCTTTGGAGCCGCACCTGCGCTGGGCGCTCGCAGAGGTTGGCCGGGCGGTTCACGGCCGAGTTCCAGAGGCCCGCCGCGTACAGGGCATCGACTGGGCCCGCTTGTTGGACGAGCTGTCAATTTGGGACCGCGGCGCCCAACACCGATTCGACCGCGATATTCGGGATATCTGGGCCGAGGCGTACCTTAAGGCGGCCGACGCGCGGCGCGCCTGAGAGAAGGAGCAACGCATGCTGATCGAAATCCACATGATCCAGAACCACAGCCCGTCAAACCTCAATCGCGACGACTTAGGGGCACCCAAGACCTGCCTCTTCGGCGGCGTTACCCGCGCACGAATCTCGAGCCAGTGCCTCAAACGCAGCATCCGACGCAGCGCGGAGTTTCAGCGCGCTTTGGAGAAAGGCGGCGGGGTCCGGACGCGGCGCTTGGTCGCAATTCTGTCGGAGCGCGCGCACGGCTCGCCCTCCGCACCCCACGACTTGATCGAGCTGGTGACTAAGGCGTTCGAAAAGGGTGGGGTGAAGAAGGATCCCACGAAGGACGACCCGCACGCAACGAACATTTTGTTGTTCGTGCCAGAGGGGACGGTAGTCGCGATGGCGAAAGCGGTCAAGGCTGAGTACGGCAAGCCCGCGGCTCAACGGACGGCCGATGGCTTGGCTGAGACACTGACGGAACTCTTCGGTCAGAAGGCGTCAGTGCCAGACATTGCGCTTTGCGGACGCATGACCGAACTTGACTCAGACGGCCTGTTTCGCAAGATCGACTTTCGCGTTGAGGCGGCGCTTGCAGCGGCTCACGCCATCTCAACGCACGAGGCCATCAACGAGGTCGATTACTTCACGGCTGTCGATGACCAGGCGGTCGGGACCGGTGCCGGGCATGTCAACGAGGCCATGTTCGCATCGGCCTGCTTCTACAAACACTTCTGCATCGACTGGAACCAACTTCTCGACAACCTCGGCGGTGACGAGCCGCTGGCGAGTACGACCGTGTGCCAGTTCCTGCGCGCTGCGGCCATGAATGTGCCGAGCGGGAAGCAAAAGAGCTTTGCGGCCTTCAATCCGCCGGACGGCATTCTAGTTGAAGTCAAGCACGAACACCGCCTGCCCATTAGCTACGCGAACGCGTTCGCTGATCCCGTCCCGCTCAAGACTCTGCGCGGACTGATTGGCGAAAGCATCGCGCGCCTGGGGCAGCATGTTCACGACATTACGGCCGGGTACGGAGTCAAAGCGAAGCGGTTCTGGTTTTCTCCGGCCGGGCGCCACCGGCTGACGTGGATTGACCGAACGGCTAAGGAGGGTGAAAAGGAGAAGCTGGCCATAGACGGCGAAGATGGCACTTTTGATTCGTTCGACAAATTCGTCAGCGCCGTAATGCAGGAACTGGGAAGGACCGCCTCGTGACTGGAAGTACCGTTTTCATACGGCTGGAAGGGCCACTACAATCGTGGGGCGACACGTCGAAGTTCGTGATTCGCCGAAGCATGGAGGCCCCGACGAAATCCGGCGTCCTTGGGCTGATCTGTTGCGCCATGGGTCTTTCGCGAGAGGCCGCGCGCGAGGTGCTCACAGACCTGAATACCTTGGTTATGGGCGTCCGTATCGATCGGGCGGGCATGCGTTGGTGGGACTTTCACACCGTCGGTGCCAAGGTCGGCATTCTGAATGCAAAGGGCCACGTGAAGAAGACGGCCAGTACGGGCGAGTATGAAACACTCATCACCCGGCGCGAGTATCTCGCCGACGCGAGCTTTCTCGTTGCACTGCAAGGCGACGATGAGCTGACTAAGATCGTGCACGCTGCGCTCGAGTCGCCCAAGTGGCCGATTTTCCTTGGCCGCAAGTGCTGCGCGCCAAGCGTGCCGCTACTCGCTCCTCCGTCGGACGGCGAATCCTGGACGAACCCGCAGGTACACGGCAGCTTGAGCGCTGCCCTCGCCGCCGTATCCTGGCGCCCTCGATACGATTCCGAATCGCCGCCCATACCTACGACGCGCGACGGAAGGGCGGAGCTTGATTGCTTGATGGAGTGGCGGGCCCTAAGCGACAGCGACGTCGCGCCCGATGCGGCCGAGGTATGGTACGATGTACCGGTCTGTTTCGATCCCCCCGTCCACGAGCCGCGGATCGTCACGCGAAGCACTACGGTAGTCCCGATCGCGCGAGCGCTCCAACAACACACTCCGCCGCCGCCGCGGCCGCGCGCTGATTACACCAGCAGAGAGTACAAGAAGCAACGCGCGGCCCGTCTTGAGGCTGATGGCGGTGTGTGCGTCTTCTGCAAATCGCCCGCCAGCACCGTCCAGCACGTAAGCTACCGTCGCGCGGGCGGCGCTGAGACGCAGGACGACCTCCGGGCGCTTTGCCGGCTGTGTCACGATGCCGTCACGATGATCGAATACGGCCTGGGCATGGGCCTCGACCGGATCGACCCGTGCCAACCCCGTTGGCGCCAAGACATTCTGCGTACTCGGGCCGAAATCGTGCGTTTCCGCGCGCTTCAAGTACGGCGCCGACGCCTTAGCCCCGACGAGGTCGAATGACCATGTTTCTATCGTCGCTCCTGATCGACACCGGCGAAAACCCCGACCGGCCGCGTCCCGGACGACTGTGGCTGCGCAACATGTACCGCGTACACCAGCGACTTTGCATGGCGTTTCCGACTGCAGCGCGCAGCGAAAACGATCCGCAGTTCGTACAACCCTACCAGCGGGACGACTTCATTCACGTGCACGGATGTCGCACGAACGATCAGGCTTTTCTCTTTCGTGTTGATTCTCTCGCCGGCGGCAGAGTAGTTGTTCTGATCCAGTCGGCGATCAAGCCGGATTGGGATTACGGATTCCATAATGCGCAGCACCTTCTCGCCGCGCCACCCGCCATCAAGTTGTTTGATCCGCAGCTCGCGGCCGGGCAACGCGCTCGATTTCGGCTGCAGGCCAATCCTACCAAACGCCTGCGCCGCGAATCGCCAAACGCTAGCGGTGATCCGACACCGCAACAGTGGGTGGGCAAGCGCGTCGCCGTGCCCGCTGACAAGCTCCAGGACTGGCTCGCGCGCCGCGCAGAGAGCTACGGATTCCACTTGCGCGAATTGACGGAGTTGTGTCCGGGATACGTGTACGTTAGTCGCACTCCAGAGTCCGCCGGCGGTCTACGGCTGCGATCTGTCAGGTACGAGGGTCTGCTGGAAGTCACTGACTCCGAGTCGCTGGAGCGTGCCATCATCCGTGGCATCGGCCCCGCCAAAGCCTTCGGCTTCGGCTTGCTCTCGCTGGCGCCGGTCCGGTAACGATGCTTCCCCCCGCACGGCGCCGCGCGGAACTCAGCGCAGCCCCGCGGCGGGCCGATCTTTGACAAGTGAATAGGCGAGAATCCCGGCCGGAGGCGCGCCATGGACGATCTGCGCTCGCTGCCCCGCTTCGACGATAGCCTCAGCTATCTCTATCTCGAGCATGCCCGCATCGAGCAGGACGACAAGGCCATCGCCTTCTACGACAAGGCCGGCCTCACGCCCGTGCCCATCGCGGCGCTGGCGCTGCTGATGCTGGGCCCCGGCACCACCATCACGCACGCGGCCATCAAGGCTCTGGCCGACAACAACTGCACCGTCGCCTGGGTCGGCGAGGACGGCTTGCGCTTCTACGCCGCCGGCACCGGCGGCACGCGCGGCAGTGCCGCCCTCCTGCGCCAGGCCCGGCTGATGAGCCATCCGCAGTTGCGCCTGGCGGTCGTGATGCGCATGTACCGAAAGCGCTTCCCCGGCGGACTCGACCCGAACCTGACGTTGCAACAGATCCGCGGCATGGAGGGCATCCGCGTCCGCGAGGCTTACGCCGCCGCCAGCAAGGCTACCGGCGTGCCCTGGACCGGGCGGAACTACAAGCGTGGCGACTGGGCCGCTGCCGACCCCGTGAACCGCGCACTGTCGACCGGCAACGCTTGCCTTTACGGCCTGGTTCAGGCCGCCCTCCTGTCGGCCGGCTACTCGCCCGCCCTCGGCTTCATCCACACCGGCAAGCAGCTCTCGTTCGTCTACGACATCGCCGACCTGTACAAGGCCGACCTGGTCGTGCCGGCCGCCTTCGAAACCGCCGGCTGGCAATGCCCGTCCGTCGAACGCCAGATGCGCATCGCCTGCCGCGCCAAGTTCAAGGACGCTCGCCTCATGCAGCGCATTCTGCCCGACATCGCCGAGCTCCTCGCGCTCGAGGGCTTGCCCAGCGTCGCCGACGACCCGGCCTGGGACGTTGAATCGGCCGCGCCCGGCGCGCTCTGGGACCCGGACGGCCGCCTCGAAGGGGGCCTCAACTATGGTACTGATGTTGCTTGAACGCGTCGCCCCTTCTGTGCGCGGCGAACTCACCCGCTGGCTCATCCAGCCTCGCACCGGCGTCTTCGTCGGGACCGTCTCCGCCCTCGTCCGCGACAAGCTTTGGGACAAGGTCGTACACTCCCTACAGGCTGCCAAACCCCGAAAAAGCGGAAAGCGCGCCGGCGCGATTATGGTCTATACCACCAATACCGAGCAGGGCTTCGACATCCGCGTCTTCGGCCAAACCGATCGATCCATCGAAGACTTCGAGGGCCTCATCCTTGCAAAAACCATCGCCCAACCCTAAATACGCAGCGTTGTCCCCACGCACGTGGGGGTGAACCGCCAAACATGCCGCCCTGCCCTCGTATAGCCCGGTTGTCCCCACGCACGTGGGGGTGAACCGAGTCTCCTGGCTCGCCGGGCGCGCTGTCCGATGTTGTCCCCACGCACGTGGGGGTGAACCGAAGATTCGGGGGTTATTTTAGAAATAACTGAGAAGTTGTCCCCACGCACGTGGGGGTGAACCGCTAGACTTGGGTAGTATTGTTACGCAGGGTGCAGTTGTCCCCACGCACGTGGGGGTGAACCGACTCATGGGCACACACCGCGCTATCCCGATTTGTTGTCCCCACGCACGTGGGGGTGAACCGCAAAGCAATTAAATTGCCAATCTTTAATTTTTCGTTGTCCCCACGCACGTGGGGGTGAACCGCGGTGCTGACCAGGTGGTGCATGACGAGTCGCGTTGTCCCCACGCACGTGGGGGTGAACCGTTGTGAACTGTGCCTGCTCGCAGTCAGTAACGAGTTGTCCCCACGCACGTGGGGGTGAACCGATAAATTATTGGCATCAACGCATCCATATGTAACGTTGTCCCCACGCACGTGGGGGTGAACCGATGCTCGTCGAACCGGCCCACGGTGCTACGAAGTTGTCCCCACGCACGTGGGGGTGAACCGCTCAAAGTGCGACTCACCGTGCAAGGCGGCCCGTTGTCCCCACGCACGTGGGGGTGAACCAAGATACACTATTGATAGCTCCCGCCCCCACATCCGTTGTCCCCACGCACGTGGGGGTGAACCGCAATAAGCTAAGTTCTCCGCCGGAATTTTAGCGTTGTCCCCACGCACGTGGGGGTGAACCGAATTCTGGGAAATAGCTAAGAGAAATCTTTAGTTGTCCCCACGCACGTGGGGGTGAACCGTGGATAGCCTCGGACTGGGCGATGTTCTTGGCGTTGTCCCCACGCACGTGGGGGTGAACCGAGTATTGGGCCAAGAGAGAGCTCCGGAATAGGCGTTGTCCCCACGCACGTGGGGGTGAACCGAGTATTGGGCCAAGAGAGAGCTCCGGAATAGGCGTTGTCCCCACGCACGTGGGGGTGAACCGACCTGCATCATGTGCGTCTGCGATGCGTCCGGCGTTGTCCCCACGCACGTGGGGGTGAATGTAACCGATCGGGATTGTGTGCGGCTTGTTTCGAGTTGTCCCCACGCACGTGGGGGTGAACCGAAACTGACGGATGAGGAGAAGGCGCAGAAAGAAGTTGTCCCCACGCACGTGGGGGTGAACCGGCGCTGCTTGCGATTGCCGCAGCGGCTCGCAAGCGTTGTCCCCACGCACGTGGGGGTGAACCGGCTACTTGGCCGGCCGGAAGCCGCCCCGCAATCGTTGTCCCCACGCACGTGGGGGTGAACCGGTAATCAACCCACCCACACGCCCAGTGCGAAAAGTTGTCCCCACGCACGTGGGGGTGAACCGTCCAGTACGTCGTACGAGACGAACATGGCCGCTGTTGTCCCCACGCACGTGGGGGTGAACCGAAAAACAATCGCTTGCACTCCGGGCGATAGATAGTTGTCCCCACGCACGTGGGGGTGAACCGCGTAACGGTTTGCAGACCGCGCGTGGTTGCAACCGTTGTCCCCACGCACGTGGGGGTGAACCGATAGATTAAGGGCATCGAAATATCAATTTAAGCGTTGTCCCCACGCACGTGGGGGTGAACCGTCCTCGGTCCCCTTGACGACGGCCGGCTTGACGGTTGTCCCCACGCACGTGGGGGTGAACCGTCCTCTGAGTCCGGCCGCAGACGCCAGCCGGCCGTTGTCCCCACGCACGTGGGGGTGAACCGTTGCTCGCACTCGGGACCGACTCACAACTGGCCGTTGTCCCCACGCACGTGGGGGTGAACCGAGCCAGTTTCGCCTGTTGGTCCGTCAATGCAGCGTTGTCCCCACGCACGTGGGGGTGAACCGGCCAGCACTGCGACGTATCCGGGCAGGGCTGGGTTGTCCCCACGCACGTGGGGGTGAACCGAGCAGGGTGAGCAGAGTTCAGAGATCAGAGTTCGTTGTCCCCACGCACGTGGGGGTGAACCCGGCTTCGGGCGTGTTCCCATATCGCTGCGCCTCGTTGTCCCCACGCACGTGGGGGTGAACCGGATCTCTCAAAATGAGAAAAACAATGGATGCAGTTGTCCCCACGCACGTGGGGGTGAACCGGAGGACGTCCGCGACCTCGAGGACATCAGGGCGTTGTCCCCACGCACGTGGGGGTGAACCGGCGTGTGCGCTAGAAGCCGTCTGCGCGTGGCGTTGTCCCCACGCACGTGGGGGTGAACCGGACTCTCCGGCATTTTTTCGAGATTTTTTTGCCGTTGTCCCCACGCACGTGGGGGTGAACCCAGGGCTATCGCATCTAAACCGCGGTTAGTCTTGCCGGACGGTCGCGTTCGGGTTACACTGGCAAACTGAGCGTGTGAGGCCTCACGGAGTTTCTTGAACAAACCCG
>Ga0187892_10009587_pt1 | contig 12675 bp, 9 predicted proteins | sample MA1701073metaG_FD_139345 | JGI IMG/M metagenome (GOLD analysis project Ga0187892, IMG submission 139345) | Bio-ooze microbial communities from a basaltic lava cave in the Kipuka Kanohina Cave System on the Island of Hawaii, USA - MA170107-3 metaG ...
CTCGCGCTGGAGGCGCGTGAGCTCCTCCTGCATGCCCCGGCGGAGCTTGAGGTCGAGCGCGCCGAGCGGCTCGTCGAGAAGCAGGACGCGCGGGCGGGTGACGAGGGCGCGCGCGATGGCGACGCGCTGTTGCTCGCCGCCGGAGAGCGAGGCGGGCGCGCGGTCGCCGTACGCGGGGAGGCGCACCCTGTCGAGCGCCTCCGAGACGCGCCGCGCGATCTCGTCGCGCCCGACGCCCTGCATGCGCAGCCCGAAGGCGACGTTGTCGGCGACCGAGAGGTGGGGGAAAAGCGCGTAGTTCTGGAAGACGAGATTCACGTCGCGCCGGTGCGGCGGGACGTCCGCCACGTCGGCGCCGCCGAGCCGTACGCGGCCGGAGGCGGGCGCTTCGAAGCCGCAGATGATGCGCAGGAGGGTGGACTTGCCGCAGCCGGAGGGGCCGAGCAGCGAGAAGAACTCGCCGCGCCGGATCGAGAGGGTCACGCCGTCGAGCACGCGGTGCCCGCCGAAGTCCTTGGCGACGCCGTCGAGCACCACGTCGAACCCGGTGTCGCCCATTGCCTGACCGGCTTATCACATCGATCCGCGCGATGCAATGCGGACGAGAAAGATTTCAGATTTCGGATTTCAGATGTCGGGAAGACGCTTCGCGCGGAGCGCTGCAGCCGCGGAAATCCGAGATCAGAAATCTGAAATCAGCTTTCCACGAGCCAGCCGAGCCGCCCCTGGCTGTACCGGTAGTACATGCCGAGCAGGCGCATCTGCGCCGCGATCGCGTACATCTCGAGGATCATCCCCGGAATCGTGCCGAGGAGGAACGCGGTCCAGCTCAGGTTGTAGACCCAGCCGAGCAGCGTCGCGACGATGCCGATGAAGAAGTAGCCGAACGCGCAGAAGGCGTAGTAGCCCGGCTCGCGCAGCATCGATCGGACGATGAAGAACGGGTTGATGCAGGCGAACATGGTGCCGAAGACGCAGTTCGCGGTCAGGGCCATCGGCAGGTAGACAAGCCCCGCGGCGAAGAGGGCGACGCCCACGGCGAGGAAGCCGAGGCAGCCGGCGGCGCCGGAGAGGGTCGGCTCGGCCGGGCGCTCGCCGATATAGCGCGTCTGCGTGTCCGGCATCAGCCAGCGCTCGAGCGACTCGGCGTCGAACGTCCAGAGCAGGAAGCCGACCGTCACGATCAGGAGCGGTAGGAAGGAGACGAGGTGGGCAAGCGAGAACTTGAGCACGTCGAGGACGAGCGCCCACACGTCGTGGAAATCCGGCCAGTGGGGCAGGTCGTCCTCGCCGCTGGCGGTCGCGTTGAGGATGGAGACGTAGTAGGCGGACATGTAGGCCAGGAGAATGCCGCCCGCGGCGTAGGAGGCCCACGGGAAGGCGCTCAGCTTCTGGATGACGCGCACGAGCGCGAGCACAAGGCCGCCGAGGACGATGATCGCGGCGCTCGAGCCGCTGAACGGGTAGAGGAAGACGGCCGGGAGCGCCTCGAAGAGGGAGTGCGGACGTCGCACAAGCTGGTCGGCCCGCGCGAGCTGCGCGGGGTCGGCGGCATTCGCGCGCATGCCGTGCGCCAGCTCGACGCGCGAAGGGTCGAGCATGAGCGCGCGCTCGAAGAAGCCGTACGCTTCCCCCTTGAGGCCGGCGGCCTCCGCGGTGCGGGCGGCCTCGACGTAGTGCCCCGGGCTGCGCGGGTGGTCGCGCAGGGCGTCGGCCGCCTCGCGGTGCCGGCGGCGCAGGTCTTCGAGGTCGCGCGGCGGCTCCATGCGGGTCGATGGTATCACACCTTCCGATGAGCCGTTTCCGGGCGAAAGGGCGTACGAAACACGCGCCGCGCGTGTTTCGTAGGACATGAAGGCCATCCTGCTCGCGGTGTCGCTTCTGGGCGACGACCTCGACGAGGCCAAGCGCGTCCTCTTCGACGCGGTCGAGAACGCCAACGACGCGAAGGGGGCGGCCGCCGTCGAGACGATTGCGTCGCACGACACGCGCGAGGCGCTCGACGCGCTCGTGAAGGCGTACGCGCTCTGCATCGCGAAGTCGGACGAGCTGGAGAAGCGCAAGGAGAAGCTCGTCAAGACGATGGAGGACGCCGGCAAGGACCCGAAGACGGGGCAGTGGCGCGATTACACGCGGTTCATCAAGGCGCGCGACGAGCTGACCGACGTGAACGGGAAGCTCGGGCGCATCGAGTGGATCCGCCTCGCGGTGCTGCGGGCGTTCCCGAGGTTCCGCAGCGACGGGGCGGTGAAGGATCTCTGCGGGAAGCTGCGGCCGGGCGGCGACTGGAGCCTGCGGGCGATCGTCGCGGCGGCGCTCGGGCGCATCGACCACGCGGAGACGGTGCCGGCCCTGCGGTCGGCGCTCAGGGGGGAGCGCGAGGCGGGCGTGCGCGTGGCGATCCTCGACGCGCTGGGGATGAAGCGCGCGAAGGACCGCGAGACGGTCGCGGCGGTCTGCGATCAGCTCAAGGATGAGTTCTGGCAGGTGAAGTGCGCCGCGGCGGGGGCGCTCAAGGCGATCGGGTCGCTCGACGCCGTCGACGCGCTCATCGAGGCGCTCAAGGGGGCGGACGGGCGGGTGCAGTCGGACGTCAACGCGGCGCTCGCGGGCATCACGGGCGTCGACAAGCACGGGAGCTTCGAGGTGTGGGCCGCGTGGTGGAAGGCGAACCGCGAGGCGGTGCTTTCCGGGGCGTACCAGCCGGAGCCGGGGGAGAAGGCGCGGGCGCCGGGCGGAACGACGTTCTACGGCATCCCGGTCGTGTCGAAGAAGTTCGCGTTCGTGATCGACCGGTCGGGCTCGATGGCGGCGAAGGCGAAGTGGAAGCCGGACGATTCGACGCCGACGGGGCCGGGCGCGCCGGAGCCGGTGAAGATGACGGGCGACCGGAAGATCGACGTGGCGCGGTACGAGGTGAAGAAGGCGCTCGCGGCGCTGCCGGACGGGATCGAATTCACGGTCGTGGTCTACAACCGCGAGGTGGAGGCGGTGAGCGACAAGCTGCTGCCGCTGACGAAGGAGTCGCGGCGGCGGGTGTTCGAGTGGATTGACGGGATCGAGCCGACCGGCGCGACGAACATCTCGGACGCGCTGGAGCGGGCGCTGGCGTTCGCGACGATCGCGGAGAAGCTGGCGCGGAGCGGCATCGACACGATCTATCTGCTGTCGGACGGGTACCCGACGGCGGGGATCGTGGACGGGCAGCACCTGCGGGCGCGGATCGCGGAGGTGAACCGGGTGCGGAAGGTGGCGATCCACACGGTCGCGATCGAGCCGGGTCCGGACAGCGAGCAGCTGATGCGGGCGATCGCGAAGGAGCACAACGGGACGTACGCGAAGCGGTAGTCGATGCATGAGGACGACGCTGCGGTAGGACGACCGTCGGGGTTTCGAGCATCGTGCTGAGCGGGTTCTGCGGGTGCCGCGCCGTTACCGGATCCAGACCTTGCCGTTGAGGTACTCGATCTTGAGCTGGCAGAAGTCGGCGATCAAGTCGAGCACGTCCCGCGCGGCGGCCGACTCGAGCCCGAGGTCGATGCGCATCTTCTCGAAGCGGGGCCGCAGCGACGGGTCGTAGAGGAACTCGACCCCGCACTCCAGGCGAAGGAGCTCGAGGATCTCCAGGAGCGGGCGCGCGGAGAAGCGGGCGTCGATCTTCTTCGCCAGCTTCGACTCGGTCTCCTGGTGGATCGGGTTGGCCTTCTCCTCCCGCAGGCGGGCGTTCTCCGCCTCGAGCTCGGCGACGCGGGCGGCGAGGGCGGGGTTCTCGGGCGGCGGCGGAGCCGGGGCCCGCGGCGGCGCGGGTGGCTCGATGGCGGGCGGGGGCGGATCCGGCGGTCGCACGACGGCGGGCGCCGGGCCGGGCTGGGCGGCCGGAGCGGGGGCCGGGGACCGCAGCGCGAGGAGCCCGACCAGGGCGGCGGCGACCGCGACGGAGATCAGCGCGCGCATCACTTGTCCTCCCGCTTGAAAACCACGAGCGCGCCGTCCTTGATCTTCACGTCGAGCCCGCGCTGCAGCGTGAGGAGCTCGAACGTCTGCCCGAGCGTGAGGTCCTTGACCTTCAGGCTGACGGCGTCGTTCGGGGCGTCCTCCAGCACCACGTTGAGCTGCGTGAAGTCGCGGACGAAGCCGAGGATGTCCTCGAGGGACGCGGAATCGAAGTTCAGGTCCATCTTCGTCCCGTTCAGCTTGTCGGCGATCGCCTTGTCGGCGCCTTCGAGCTTCTGAGAGCGCCACGCGCCGGCGGCGGGGATCAGACCGTACTTCACCGGGCGGGGCGTCAGGCGGGCGATGAGGTCGCGGCAGCGGCCTGCGATCTCCTTGTCGGCGCTCTTCGCCCCCTCCTCGAGGACCGGGATCACGGGGCGGCCGATCTTCGCGAGCTCCTGCGCCGCCTTCTCGCGCTCGTCGAGCGCCTCGGAGGAGAACCTCGCGACGAGGGCGCGGGCCGCCTTCTTCTCGGCCTCGGCCAGCTCGCGCGGCGGCGGCTCCGGCGCGGGCGGCTTCCAGAGACGCTCGGGGGAGCTGATGAAGACGGCGCCGTGGCGCACGTCGAAGTCGACGCCCGCCTGCGACAGCATGGCGTCGAGGAGGGCGTGGAACGGCACGTCCAGGAGCTTGATCGTCCCGTTGGGCAGCTCCCCTTCGAGCCCCGCGTCGATCACGATCGTGAGGCCGCTGATCTCGCGGAGGTAGTCGATCATCTCGGGGAACGCGGCGTTCAGGAAATCGCACGTCATGCGGATGGCCGTCAGCTTGTCGACGACCCCGGCGTCGGCGTCCTTCGACTTGATCTCGAAGATGAGCTCGTGGAGGCGCTTGGAGTCCTTCGACTTCGCGCGGGCCTGGAGGAGGGCGAAGAGCGCGTCCTTGCCGCGCTCGCGGAGCCTGTCGCCCGCGTCGTCCTTGCCGCCGGCGAACGCCTTGACGAGCTCCTCGACGGTCGGGGGCTTCTTGCTGTCCTGGGCGGGCGCGACGGGGGGCGGCGCCGAGCGCCACACGATGAGCGCCACGATGGTGAGGAGGACGGCCGCGGCGGCGGCGAGCGGGAGGCGCGACGTGCGGACGGCGCGCGCCTTGGGCGGGGCGAGCCGGGCGTCGGCTCGCCGCAGGAGATCGAGCTCGTCCTCGAGCCGCGCGACGGTCGGCGCGCAGGCGGCGCAGTCGTGGCGCGGTCCGAAGTGGACGGCCTCCGCGAGCTCCTCGAGCGTGTGGTTCATTCCGCCTCCTGCAGCAGCGCGCGCAGCTTCCGGAGCGCGCGGTGGATCTTGTTGCGGACGGCGTGCTCGGTGAGATCGAGCACGAAGGCGATCTCGGGGACGGTCAGGTCCTCCTGGAGGTGCAGCGTCAGCGCGGCTCGGGTCTCGGGCGCGAGGGTGTCGAGCGCCTTGCGGACGCGCGCGACGTCCTCCGTCTTCTGGAGGATGGCGTCGCAGGCGGGCTGCTGGCCTTCCTCGGCCCACACGCGTCGGGCGCGACGGTGGAGGTCGCGGACGTGGTTGGCGGCGATCTTGAAGAGCCAGCTCGCGAAGCGGTGGGCGCCGTCGTACTGGGCGAGGTGGGCGAAGGCGCGCAGAAACGTCTCCTGGGCGACGTCGTTGGCCGTCGCGTCGTCGCGCGTGAGCTTGCGGGCGAGCGACCAGACGGCGCCGTAGTGGCGTTCGACGAGCCGCGAGCGGCTGTCCGCGTCTCCGCGCCGGGCGCGTTCGAGGAGGCCGTCCCCCGTCGGCGCGGCCATGAGCTTCATCATAGACACGACGCCGGCGTTGGGGGACCGTCTCGGTCGGCGCGCAAAAAAAAATCACGGGAGGGTCGAGCCTCCCGTGATTCGTGATTCGTGATTCGGGTCGCTACCGCTTCTTCTCCTCGGGCTTCTTCTCCTCCTCGCCTTCCTTCTTCTTCTTGGGGAGGAACTTCTCGAGGCCGAGGACGAACGCCTTCCACTCCTCCTCCATCGCCTTGAGGTCGTAGACGTCGAGGAACTTGGCGTTGGCCTTCTTGTAGTCGCCGCTCTTCTTGAGCTCCTCGAAGAAGCGGGCGGGGATGGCGTTGTAGCCCTTCTTCTTCCCCTCTTCGCTCATGAAGAAGTAGCAGATCGCCCACCCCTCGGCGTAGCAGATGCCGGGGTTGGAGTAGTACTGCGCCTGCGAGTAGCTGAAGATGCTCTTGAGCGGGACGTGCTTCATGTTGTCCTCGCCCTTGACCGCCTTGATGATCGTCTCGAGGCGCCAGTCGTTGAGGCCGATCTCGAACTTGCCGTTCTTGTGCCAGAAGCCGCCGAAGAAGTAATCGCCCATGCCTTCGTTGAGCCAGCTCGGGACGTAGACGTCCCGGCTGATGCCCATGATGTTCTCCATGTACTGGTGGAAGGCCTCGTGGTAGATGATGTTGAACGTCACCTCCTCGGGGTTCTTCTCCTCGGCGACGGTCATCTCCTCCTTGCTCTCGAAGGCCTTCACCTTGCGCCCCTCGAACCGGTAGGCGACGATCTCGCGCTGCATGGGGCTCCAGTAGGCCGCGGCGCCGTACGCCTGGCCGTAGTAGAGGAAGTCCTCCTCGCAGTCGAAGAGCTTCACGCGGCCGCGCTCGACGCCCTTGGCGCTCGGGATCGTGCGCTTGTAGAACGCGAGGATGTTCTCGAGCTCCCGACCGAGGCGCTCGGCGAAGTCCTTGCGCGTGGAGTACTCGATGACGTAGTTCGCGGTGACGTGCACGTTGAAGTCGGAGCACTGCACGAACCAGCCGTCGGTCGCCAGGGGCGACCCCTTGAAGCGCAGGCGGGTCTGCGAGAGCGTCTGCTGGTCGAGGATCATGAACGTCCTGGCGACCTGGTCGTAGAGCTTCACGGCCGCCTCCCAGTCCTTGTCCTCGGGCGGGCGGTCCTTGTCCTTGTCGCCGTCGCGGATGATGATGAAGCCGTCGTCGCGCGTCGCTTTCCAGTAGCCGACGACGCCGAAGCCCTTCTTGCTGGCGGGGTCGTAGACGCCGTAGACGACCTTGCGGTTGCCGCGCGCGTCGACGAAGCCCTTGCGCTGGCAGGAGTACTTCGGGTTGACGTGGCTCCAGGAGCCGGGGATGTCCATGTCCTTGAGATCGTCCTCCGCGCGCGTGTAGATTTTCTGAGCGCCCTCGACGACGCTGTCGGGGCCGCCCGGCGCGTAGGTCTTGTAGACGTCGAGGTAGAGCGTCTCGAGCCAGCGGGAGGTGTAGCGGCCGCAGCGGTAGGAGCGGCCTGCGTAGTTCTGCTCCGACGTGTCGCGCTCGCCGAAGAGGTCCTGCCAGTTGGGGATGCCGCGCCAGCCCTCGGGGGGCGTGAGGGTGAAGCCGAGGATCGTGTCCATGTGGGGCTTCTTGTAGAGCGCCTGCTTGGCGAGGCCGGCGGAGGCGACCCTGTAGCCGCACTCCGTCATCTGCTCGCGGATCTCTTTGCTGTTGTCGAAGTAAACAGCCGTGTCGGTGTAGTTGTCCTTGACGGCGCGGAACGTGGCGAGCGCCTCGGCCCACTTCTGCGCGGTGACGAGCTTGCGAGCGTCCTCGAGGAGCTTCTCCGCCTTCTTCTCGCGGTCGGCGCGCTTGGCCTCCTTGGAGTCCTTCGGGTCCTGCTTGCCCGCGTCGGGCGGCGCCGGCGGCGGATCCTGCGGGGGCGGTGCCGGCGGGGGAGGCTTGATCGGGTTGTCGGCGGCGGGTGGGATGTCGCTCGGCTTGTCCGGATGCTTCGTCGGATTGTCCGCCGCGGGGGCGGGGATGTCGGAAGCGGCGTTGGCCGGCCCGGGGTCGGGCTTGGGCTTCTCGGGCTCGGTCGGCTTCGGCCCGACGAGCTCGTGCCACGGCTTCTCCGGCTCGGGCGGCCTGACCGGCTCCACCGGTTTGGGCGTCTCCGTCCTGGCCGGCTCGGGCTTGACGGCGGTGTCGGGTTGCGGGGCGGGCTTTTTCGGCTTGTCGCCGCCGAGAACGACGGCGGCGGCGACGATGACGACGGCCGCGAAGCCGGCGAGCGAGGCGACGAAGATGATCTTCTGCTTGCGTGCGCGGTCCTCGGGCGCGGGCGCCGGCTCGAAGTCGCGGTCGCGGCGCTTGGTCGCCCCCTTGGGCGCGGCGATCTTCGGGGCGGGGGCGGGCTCCGGGGTGGCCGCCTCGAGCTCCGCCGTGTCGGCCGCGGGGCGCAGGACCGGCCCCTGGGGCTGCAGCTCCGCCGGGGTGTAGTAGCCCTTGCAGATGAGGATCTCGGCGACCGCCAGCTGCAGGCCGAGCTTCTTCAGCCCGTCCTGGATCTTGCGGCACTCGATGACCTTCTGCGCGAGGTCGGGGCTCTTCGCGGCGAGCGACTTCTGGAGGGCCTCGTCCTTGTCGGCCGCGATGTTGAAGACGCGCGGCTTGGGGAGGGAGATCTTCCACTGAGCCTTGATGTCGTTGATGACCTGCGCGACCTTGCTGACGTCGAGCATCTTGAGCATGAGCGCGAGCTCGAGTTCGGACTTCTCGATGCCGACGGTGTGGAGGAACCTCTGGGCGCCGAGGAGCGAGTCGACCTGCCGGTCGGTCAGGAGGTCGTTCGCCAGGACATGCTTCTGGAAAGTGCTGACGGACCCTGTGTCGTGCATAGAACGGCTCCCTCGACCAGTCCACTGCCGGGCGGGCGCCCGGCCCCTTCCACGATGTATGGAGTATACGCCGTCCCCAACCCCTCCGTTGGGTACAGACTTAGACGATGAAGGGGAAGGGCTGTTCGGGGGGAAATAAAAGGGCCCTCCTTCGCCGTCCCGCCTCACGCTGGGCGGCTGGGAAGGCTGCGGAGGGTAAAGCCCCGGCCGCAGGGAGGGGGGTTGCGGACGGGGCGGTGGTAAGGGTCCCTCGGCAACCGCCTTTGCGGCGGCCCCTCGGGACGGGGTCCGTTGCCATAATATATGACGTACACCCATGAACGATGTTCCCCCAAATCGCACCCGAATTCCTCGGGGCGCGCGTATAAAGAAGTGCTTCAGGAGGTGAACCATGGGACGCGCCGTTCTCGCCCTGGCGATGCTCCTGGCGGCGGCCGCCCCGGCGCTCGCCCAGGAGCGGCCCGGCGACACCGTCGCCTTCGAGCTCAAGTCGAGCGTCATCTTCGTCAAGGGCTCGATCAACGGCGTCGACGGCCTGAACTTCCTCTTCGACACGGGCGCGAGCGTCACGGTCCTGCGCCCCGCGACGGCGGAGAAGCTCGGGCTCACGAAGAAGGGGGAGCGCGGCGGGCTCCTCGGCGCGCCGCTCTTCAAGGACGCCGACTCGATCGGCGCCGGCAAGGCGCTCGTCAAGAAGCTCCCGGTCGCCGTCATGGGCGTGCCCCAGGCCGACCTGCCGCTGGCGATGCAGGGCATCTCGTACGACGGCATCCTCGGCTACAACTACATCAGCCAGTTCGTGACCACGATCGACTACAAGGCGAAGACGATCAAGCTCGCGCCGTGCGACTACGTGCCGGAGGATCCGCGCGAGGCGTTCAAGCGGCAGGCCCGCCCCGCGGCGGAGGCCGCGGCGGTGCACGTCGGCTTCAGCTACGCGACGATCGGGGACGACATCGCCAACGAGATCGGCGTCGAAGGGGGCGTGGTCGTCAAGGCGGTCGCGCCCGGCAGCCCCGCGGAGAAGGGGGGGCTCAGGAAGGGGGACGTCATCCAGGAGATCAACGGCCGGCGGATCGACCGCGCGGAGGACTGGCAGAAAGTGCTCGCGAAGTCGAAGCCGGGCGACGTCCTGAAGGTGAGCATCATCCGCGACCGGAAGGACGTCGCGATCGAGATCGCCGCTGAGGAGAGGAAATGACGATGAGACTCGCGCTCGCCGCTCTTGCTGCGCTCTGCGTCGCGCAGTCCTTCGACTCGGGCCTGGCGGCCCTCGCTCAGGACGGGGACGCTAAGGTCCTGCCGACGATCCCGAAGTCGGAATACGCCGAGCGCCGCGCGGCGCTGCTCGAGAAGCTGGGAGGCGACGGCGTCGTCGTCATCGCGGCGGAGAAGCTGCTGCCGGGAATGAGCGGGATCGACGCGAACACGCCGAAGTTCGACTACACGTACCTCGCCGGCTACCACGCGGAGGGAGACCTTCTCGTGATCGTCTCGGGCGAGAAGGAGCCGTTCATCTTCACGAACGAGAGGGTCGAGAAGGTGAAGGGACTGTCGGGGGTCGAACGCGTGCTGCCGCGCGCGAAGTGGGACGCCTTCCTGAAGGACGTCCTGCCCGGGGCGAAGACGGTGTTCACGCGCGTGCGCGCCGCGGCGAAGACGCAGATCGAGGAGGCGGCGCCGGACGCGGCGATCAACCCGAAGGGGAAGACGCCCGCGGGACAGCTCACGCGGCTGCGCATGGTGAAGAGCAAGACTGAGATCGAGATGATGAAGAAGGCGGCCGACGCGACGAACAAGGCGCACATCGCCGCGATGAAGGCCTGCAGGAGCGGCCTGAACGAGGGGGAGCTGCAGAAGGTCATCGAGGACACGTTCAAGAAGGAAGGGTGCGACGGCCTCGGGTTCCCGTCGATCGTCGGCAGCGGCAAGAACGGGACGATCCTGCACTACATGGAGAACAGCAAGGACATTCCCGAGGGGACGCTCGTCGTCTGCGACATCGGCGCGTCGCACCAGGGGTACGTGACCGACATCACGCGGACGCTGCCGACGGACGGGAAGTACTCGGACGACCAGAAGGCGGCGTACCAGTGCGTGCTCGATGCGCAGAAGGCGGCCGAGAAGATCCTGAAGCCCGGCGTGAACTTCGGCGAGCTTGAGGCGGCGGCGCAGGCGGTCTTTGCGGAGCGGAAGCTCACGAAGTGGTCGTACGCGCACGCGCGCGACTTCAGCGTCCGCCACGGGCTCGGGCACTTCGTCGGGCTCTCGGTGCACGACTCCGGCGTCTACCAGCAGGGGCTGCCGGAGGGCGCGGTCATCACGATCGAGCCGGGGTGGTACGACAAGGACAAGGCGTACGGCATCCGCATCGAGGACATCTACCTCGTGACGAAGGACGGCTTCGAGCGGTGGAGCGCCGGGGCGCCGCGCGAGGTGGAGGAGATCGAGAAGATCATGGCCGAGGCGCGCAGGAAGTAGCCAGAATTCAGAATCCAGGAGCCAGACCGCCATGTTGGCCGCCTTCTCCAGTTCGTGCGCCGCGGTGGCGCTGCTCCTGCTCCTGTCGTTGCGGGGACAGGATACGCCGCGCGGGATCCCGGCCGGCGAGTTCGAGGAGCGGCGCGCCAGGCTCATGGAGAGGATCAAGGACGGACCGGGAGTCCTCGACTCCGGGCCGGTCGGCCGCCCGGCGGCGGCGTACGACTTCCGGTACCTGTTCAACTATCACGAGGAGGATGCCGTCGCCGTCTTCTCGGACGGGAAGGTGCACCTCTTCGTCAAGGACACGAAGGCGGCGGCGGAAAAGTCCGGGCTGGCGGGCGTCCGTGCCCGGAGCGAGTTCGAGGCGTTCGCGGAGGAGGACTTCCCGAAGGCCGCGAAGGTCTACACCCGGCTGCGCGCGGCGAACCTGGAGGTCGTCAAGAAGCATGCGGCGAAGGTCGTGGGGACGCTCGGGGACGAGGTGACCCGTCTTCGGCTCATCAAGTCGAAGGCCGAGCAGGAGATGACGCGAACCGCGACGCGGATCTCGTGCGAGGCGCACGTGAAGGCGCTGAAGGCGCTCCGGCCCGGAATGAACGAGAAGGACATCCAGAAGATCTACCAGGAGGAGTTCAAGGCGCAGGGGGCCGTCGCCGGGTACGGCTACATCTGCGGCGCCGGCATCAACGGGTGCACGCTGCACTATTCGGCGAACGACAAGGAGATCCCGGAGGACACGCTCATGGTCTGCGACTGCGGCGCCGCGTACGCCGGGTACGTCGCGGACGTCACCCGGACGTTCCCGACGGGCGGGAAGTTCTCGAAGGAGCAGGCCTCGAAGTACCAGCTCGTCCGGGACGCGCAGACGGCGGCCGAGAAGCTGCTGAAGCCGGGGGCGACCCAGCGCCAGCTCCATGCGGCGGCCGCGCAAGTCTTCGCCGACGCCGGGCAGACGAAGTGGGCCTTCTCCCACTCCGAGGACCCGCAAGTCCGGCACGGCCTGGGCCACTTCGTGGGGCTCTACGTCCACGACAGCGGATCGGGCACCACGAAGCTGGAGCCCGGCATGGTGATCACGATCGAGCCGGGGTGGTACGACAAGGACCAGAAGTGGGGCATCCGGATCGAGGACATGTATCTCGTGACGAAGGACGGGTTCGAGCGCCTGTCGGCCGGCGCGCCGCGCGAGATCGAGGAGATCGAGAAGGCGATGACGAGGAAGTAGTCAGGAGACAGGAGAGAGCAGACGACGGAGCCTTGTGTACTGGGGATGGGGCGATTCTGGTGAGGGGGAGATGGCGGAGCGCGAACGGAGCCGGTCAGAATGGCCACATCCGGATGAGCCAGAAGGAGTCGATGCGTTCGCCTGCCAACCGGCCATCCGGGACGCAGACGTAACGGACGAAGGGTTCCCGCAAATCCATCCACAGCGTAGTCTCAGTCGGCCCCATGACAGTGGAGTGTGGTGAGCACCATTCGCTCACTCATTGAGCCACGAGGAAAGAACGCGATCGAGGTGTTTCTGCGGAGCGCGTTGGACGGAGCGGTAGCGGCGAGCGGGCTCGCGAAGATCCGCGAGCTTGCC
>Ga0187892_10009588_pt1 | contig 12675 bp, 11 predicted proteins | sample MA1701073metaG_FD_139345 | JGI IMG/M metagenome (GOLD analysis project Ga0187892, IMG submission 139345) | Bio-ooze microbial communities from a basaltic lava cave in the Kipuka Kanohina Cave System on the Island of Hawaii, USA - MA170107-3 metaG ...
GAATGTCCCCGTTTCTTCCCCTAAGGAGATAGCTTTTGTTTTAGTCTCAGCCGCGCAACAGTTCCTGCTGGAAAAAGCCTGCACCACGAACGCCATTATCGACCAAGATATCTATGATGAGAGTCATCATCTCACGATGAGCTGGTTGTAACAGGTCGCCTTTCTTTTCGGTCAACATCTTTATGATCTCAACTGTTTCGTCACCGTTCGCAAGCCAGAATTTTTGATCCTGCTTCTTCGCCACTGCTATATCTCGCAACCATGAGAGCGCAGGCTCGGGCAGAAGAGCAAACCCACCTCTCTTTAGAAAGACCATCACGCCCAGATATAGGGTCTGGTGCAAGCCGAATTCGCGAATGGCGTGCTCAATGATCGGCCGAAATTTCTCCAAATTTGGCCATCCGGGATCGGCACCACAGATGAGCGGAGAGAAGTCTGGAGCCACGCAAAACAGCGTAGTAAAGGCGCAGCTCTGAAATTCACGATCCAGATAGTGATCCGTCTGGCCATGTCGCCACTCTGGGTTATCAAACACCCAGTCGGTCATTCCCCTCCAGAGCGCGATGTTCGAATCGCTAATCTCAGCCGGTTTCAGCAGCGCTTCGATCATGAACGATCGCATTAGGCTTTGCATTAACAGTAGCGCCGTGTCGTTGTCTCTAGAATAAATCCGCACAAGAACCTCGTTCCAAACCTCAGTTTCTGAGAGATGAGCGCAGACTCTTCCGCACCAAGATGAGAATTCAAACACCCATTCATAAGGCACGTTGCCACCGCGATCGCGTTTGGATCGAGCAAATGGCGGTATGATCTCCTGGACTGTAAAATCCAGAAGCTGGGTTAAGAGCACTAGAAAGCAACGTCGTTTCTCAGGACTCTGCAAGACGGTGTCGAGGCAAGCATGTAAGATAGTTTTCTCTGCGAGATTGAAAAGGAACACCGTGTCATTCTGCACGAACCCATTGTTGCTCTTGCGCGACTGAGGGTCCAGGGACGCCCCCTCAACCCAAGGCATCGGGATGTCAGGCAACACCGGATCTGAACCCGATTCCACGAAATCTTCAGCGCGTTTGATTAGCTCAATCTTGCGAGATGCTTCCCGCTCATCCCATTGGGTGGAGTGGTAATTGGGAATTTCGTTGCGAGATACAATGCATTGCCGAAGGCCCAAGTCGAGTAAAATCCAGTAGAAGCGGTCCTCTCGAGAGGCATACAGGTTGGCCGAAGCAAAAACGGCATTTACAACTTCCTCTAGCGCATCAACTGCAAGCTTTAGGATGGCGCTTTTGCAACGTCCGGTTTCACGGCCCTGTGAAAGAAGTGCTGAGTATCCATGTACAGCAAATATCTTAGGGTGCATGGTAAGGGACGCGCTGCGGGTAAACAGATTGTCTGGCGCTTCCGGAACACTTGCTGCCCTTTGCAGCACATCAAGGCACCAGGCACTGATTTGGTCGTCCCGCAATCCTTCGTTGCTAAATCGCGCAACAACGAAGGCGGCGCCTGCGACGCCTGCTGCACGTTGGCTTTCGGCTAAGTCCCGTGTCGCTTGGTACTGCCTGAAAAGATCTGCGCTATACAGCTGCTTCGCTTTTGCAATCCCCTGTTCTACGGAGAAGCGTCCGTCGAGCTTGCCATCGTCTAGCGATTTCTGCGCCCACATGGCAAGCGCCATGCACTCGTTGAGATGTGAATGTTCGCTCTGCTGGGTCTGATACTTCTCGGCCTTCAACGATGGAGGGTCACTCCAAACTTGGATACGCTTGCCGTCGTCCGTCGGTGCTGTCTTCCAGTGCTTTGGATCACCTTGCTCGGCAAACAGAGCCATACGTTCACGTAGGCTGGAAACGTAAGCCGAATCAGCTTTCTCCTCTGCATACTCGAACGGCAAGTGTCTTGGGAATGTCCTTATTGCTTTTGCGTATCGTTTCGTTAGCGTCCGATCGCGCCAAAAGACAAAGTATGGCACCAGGCTTCGAATATCCAGCCGTCGATGCTCCTTTTTGTTCAACGCACGAACGGCACCTAGTTGTAATCGATACTGACGCCAGTCTCCAATTTCGTTCGATGGCATGCCACTACTGTCCTGCACAAGCCGCATAATATCCCACCGCCATAGATAGGGACAGGTCACAAGCGGTAGTGCGCATTCGATCGATTTGTCAGGATAAGCAAGGCACAGGCTGACTCCTAGCCCAAGTATAGCGACACTTTCGTTGCCCTGAATGACTTTCCGTAAGACCTCTTCAAATCTCGCTCCTTGCGCGATCTGCTGGAGAGCCCATTGCTCCAATGCCATGAGCGCAGATTTGACAATATTGTTGCCCCAATAGCCTCGATACCAAAGATAGACTTGACCATCTCCCCAATGCTCCTGTTTTCCCCACGGAAAGGTCAGCTTCACAGGGAGAGGTGTGCGCGGTTGATAATGCCGGTCGTTTGCCCATGCCCATCGCCATATCGAAACAGAGTGATTACAAAGGCTGTGGATGAGCCGAAGGCCTTCCTTTTCGTGCTGATGAAGAAGGCCAAGAAAGGGCAACTGGATCGGGGAAGCAGGATAAAACTGAAAATTGTCGACTACCCCAAGCTCTTCAGTCCGACGATAACTGTAGCCACCCCACTCGTCCCTATCATCCTTTGGATGCTCAAGGAACACATCCAAAATAAAATCTACCAATTCGGCAGGAAGGTGGCGAATGAGCACACCACAATTCCCGAGTATATCATCGCGACAAATGTGACGGCGATCTTTGTCGGCAGCTTTGGCGTGCATGTAATCCTTCACCAGTTCGGGCACGTCACCAGCAGAGGAGAGGAAGAGCGATCGGAGTGATTTTTCTATATTCTTCTCGTCCTCATAGCCGACGGAAAGGCCAAAAGGATTACGGCGCTGGTCAAATCTCAGCGGGTGAATGGCGTCCTCAAATTCTATGAGCCAACGATGGCTCAGTTCACCGATCTTCAGACAATGCTTTACGCTGTTTCCCGCAAACGTGTTCTGCCATGTGCTAAAAAGAGGGAGCAGATCTCTGATAAGTGACGGCGGGAAGGTCTCTACGCGAGGCATAAGCCAATCAAGAAATCGTACCCACGTTAGTGCCTTTGGCACTGCAGCATGATGCGCCAGTCTGGCTCGTTCCGACGAGTCCAAATCTGGGAACAGTTTCTCATCAAGGAAGAGAGAGTTCGGGTTGACCTCAAGGGTCTGCATAGCAAGAAGCAGCCTTCTCAGTCGTTCATATTCCCCTTCGACCAGATAGTCTGAAAGCTTCTCTAAGAGCTGCGTTGTCCGAGTGGATTGCACACAAGATGTGAGAACGGCCCGCTGCCAAACGGGTCGGAGCAGAGAGCTTCCGGTCTTCTCATAAAGATGCTTCCACTCATCAGTCGAACTGTTCGTCTCCAATGTGTACGCGCCCAGCAATTGCATCGGACGGACCAACGCCTGTGGTTCCCCACTCTCTTTGAGAAACCCGCTAATATCGGCTTGGGGTCTGATGAGTAGCTCGCAGAGCGCCCATTCTTCGTAGATGTCGTGAGTAAACACGACAGAATGACCCAGGGTTTTATCTCGGACAACATTCGACAACTTCAGTTCCTCAAGTGACTCCGGCGCGATGGCCATAATTGGAATCGGTGAGTGTGGTGAACGTACCAACTGCTCTGCGAGTTGCATGAGCGCATTGCGACGGTGCTGCGCACGGGAGGCATCCTGACGGTCGGACGCACCAAGTTCCCACCAGAGCTTCAGCAACTCAACTTCTGTCGCGGGGAGTTGAGTCGTATCTTCACGTCCGGCCAAAGACAGAAGCGCGCCCAGAAAGAACGGGCGCCTGACGACAACATCCATTCTGCTAGCTTGCCTGAGCAGTGGTTGCAGTCGTGGGAAAGGCTCAGCGACCACGCTTAGCTCATCATCCCCAAGTGTTTTTATCGTTATGGTCTTGAGCGGGAGTTTCCTAAGTGCATCTGGATTGAGCCAGGTTTCGAGATGTTTGAGATTCTGTTCTCGGACGCTGACCAAGATGCGCCAGCCTGCCAGGCTTTCGTTATTAGCGATCTCTTTGAAAAGATCATTTACTGTCAACTGAACCGCTGGGTCAGAGATCCTGTCAATGCCGTCGATAAAGAGGATCGGTTCGCCGCAACAGCCAAACTCTCGCAGCAGCGTTGACAGGTCATCAATGACGCCCAGGATATGGGCGTGTGCGCTCCATCCGCGTGGATGAATCCGGCTATCTTTGAGCACGAAAACTGGCCCAATTTTCGCGCATTCCTCGGCGATTTCCTTGAGCAGCGCCGACTTGCCGACGCCCGGCTCTCCATTGACTTGTATGAAGCGGCTTTCAGTGAGCGCCTCACGCGTCTGGCGGTAGGCTTCTGGCCGATGGAGTCTGAGTCCATGTATGTCGGATCGAATATCGCTAAGGGCTCGCTCTGACTCGCGGTGGATCGTTTGAATATCCTGCCGGAAAGACGGGGCGTACCCGGCTGGCAACCCTTCAGTAGCGAGTTGTTCAATGAGTGTACTTCGGCTTGCACCTCCGCCAGCCGAGATGAGCTGTCCAGTCCGCTGAACGAGATGGTCCCAAACTCGGTTAGCCTCGTTGCGCTGGCTGAGAGGCAGGAGCCCTCGCAGCCGATCGATGACAGAGACGACATCACGGGAGCTTTGTTCCGATTGAAAATCGAAATGGATGATGACGAAGCTGCGTAGCAGGCCCCATAGCTCGTTGTTAATGATAGCCCTGCCGACATGCTTGGCTAGAACATTCTGGATTGTTTGAACAAATGCTCCTCTGTCCGCATGCGAGAAGTCCTTTTTCTTGATGCGGCTAACGAAGTCATCGCCGTTGATGCTGTGAGCCGCCCAGTTGAGAACCGCCTGATAGTGGCGATCAACCTTCGCGTTGTAGGCACCGATGCCTACGCCCACGCGCTCCATGGTTGGATCAAACCCCTCAGCCGAAACTGTATCCCACGCTCGCCGCAAGACATCAGCCCATTCGCTATCGCCTTCAGTGAAGGTGAGGGTGCTTTTAATTTGAAGGTGTAGCTTTGTGCAGTGGCCGTTGTCAAATTCCCCAGAGACGACGACATCGTCCAGAGGCTCTTTGAAAATTGCGCGCTGAGTTCGCACTTCGACAGCGCGTAGTCCTGGAAGCCCTCGCGCCGGAGCCTCGCAGAGGACCGAGGTAAGATAGTATGCGACGACTCGAGCCTCGAAATGTGTTCCGCCACCACCAGTAGAATAGGGGCTTGTCATACGGTTTTTAGGGATGCCTGTTCAGCTTTGTACTCTAATTATTCCATTGCCGCAAACCGACAACACCAATGGGCGAGGCGAACGTAGGCGAGCCAGCGGCGTTCCACAACGGAGTTAGATACCGTTTGGCTCAGGCGGTCAGTTAGTACGCTCGAAGTACACCTTCCCCGTTATCTCCCGGTTGGGATCGCGGCTGCTTAGGTTGGGATCGTAAAAGACCCACTCTTCGTGACGATTCATGATGCATTCCCAGACGAAGAGGCCGAAGATCAGAGCGGCGCGATCTTCGATGTCCTGTTCCTCAGCAGTTTCTCCCATAATCTCCCTAGCGACGTCGTACAAGTGTGCGAGGGGATACGGCCATGGCGTCAGCTTCGAGCCTAGGAAGGAACTGCTGAAGGTGCGGTGACCCGTCTGCGCGTCAGGTGTCATCTCTTCAACGATTCGGTCAATGTCGGCGCGGACTGCCGAGATCCGGTCGGGACCGAGGCGCCGCTGGGTCGCCTCGAAATACTCCGGGTGCGGAACTCGGTTGATTCTCTTTCCGTCCAGAGTGCTCAACATCGTCCGCTCTCCATGTGCCTAACGTTCGCAACAACTTGCAACCATGCAAGCGTTTGTCAGGTCATCGCTGTATCAGCCGGGGCGACGGGAAAAAAGATAAGTCCCAATTATTCTATTGCTTGATGTCGATAAGGTCAATTTCCAGCGGTCGGTCCGAGGATGGAACGTGGATTCTAAGCTCAGCTTTGTCTCGATGTGGTGCTGCAGCCATTCCCTTCACCCGCCCAGTGAAGAGGATGGCGTAGGGACACAAGAGGGACTACTTCCCAAACGCCTTCTTCAGCAGCGGCTCGATCTCGCCCTTGGCGGCCATCGGATCGAGAATGTCGGTGTCCCCGTAGAAGTGGCCGTCGATGAAGACCTTGGGTAATGTCGGCCAGTTGGTCATCTTCGTCAGAAATTCCCGCTTGGCCGGATTCTGCAGGACGTCGATCAGCTCGTAGGGGTAGCCGTACTTGTCGAAGAATTGCATCGTCTCCCGCGTGAACCCGCACATCGGCATCTGCTTCGTGCCCTTGCCGTAGATCAGAATCTTGTTCGCCTTGATCTCGCGCTGAACTTCTTCTTCGATCTGGTCCGCCATAACAACCTCCATGAGCTAATAGCTGATAGCTGACAGCTTTCAGCTTCCATCAGTGGCTTCCGCTTTAATCTCCAGCGCGTGGATACGGCCGTCTTTCATCGGCTCATCGAGCGCCTGATAGACCATCCGGTGCCGGTCGAGCAGGTTCTTGCCTTTGAACGAATTGGACACGACGCGGATGCTGAAGTGATCCATCGTGCCCGTGCGATCGGTCACGGAGACCTGGGCATCCGGCATCGTTTTACGGATATAGCTGGTGAGCGCGTCGTTGGTGATCACTGGGACCGGCCTTGCTCCCAGGTGGGAGGATAACGCAGCTTCGCGCGTCCGTGCAACTGAGGGGACCGGCGCCCTTCTTCCTGGCGCCTGTCCCCGTTCTGCGTGACGTGCAACGGGACAGGCACCCCTCGACATGCTCGGGGAGCCAGTCCCAACGGACTACTCTTCCCCCCGCCTCCCATACAAGAGCGTGATGTTCACGCGGCGGTTTTCGTAGCCCTCTTTGAAGCTGATGCGGTCGGTGGCGTGAAACAGGTCGGAGTTGAAAATTACCGCCCGGTTGCATCGATAGGGGATCGTGACCGCCTGGGCCCCCTGCTGTTTAAGCCATGCCAGGACTTTCGGCTCGTTTTTCGCGTTGTTGTATTCCCTGAAATTCCAATCCCGCGGGGCCTCCCGATCCCACACGACCAATCCGCCGTGGTCGGGGTCGAGATTCGTCTCGTCCGGCGTGATCCAGAAGTTCACGTTCACGGCCGCCGCATCGGCATGCATGTTCAGGCCGGTCAAGGCACTATCGTACTTGAAGGCCCAGGCCTGAGTCAGCCTGTGCTGTTTGAACACACCCGGAAATTTCAGGCGCAGCTCTTCGGCGATCTGCAACAGCAGCGGGCAGGCGAATCCGTCTCCGAGAAAGGCCCCGATGTAACCGTTGGGGTAATCCCGTTTCCAGACCGTGGACTCCAGACAGAACCGGCGGATGGAGTGCAGCGCCTCTTCCGTCAAGAGCCCGTCCACGTGCATGATCTCGGGCCGGCGTTCGTTGTAGCGGGCTTCGATCTTGCGCACGTCGAGCGAAGGATTCACCGCGCCGCCGGACAGAACGGGACAATCGGCGACGTGCAGCAGGCGGTTATAGGACGGCGCGATCGCGGTAATCTCGCCCTGGTTGACCGGCATACGCCAAAAGACATCCTTCTGCCGCGACGCCCGCTGGTGGAGCTGCCGCAAGGAGTCCCGGTAGCCGTCATGCTGGCGATTCAGGATGCCGCGATCCAGCAAATACTGGATCTGCTCGGCGTCGTGCTTCATCCGCGCTTTCGATACCGTTGCGTCCTGGACCGGCCAGCCGTGGTTCTGCTTGGTGTCCGCCGAGGCCCGCAGATCTTCGACGGCACGATCCAACCGCCCCTGCCACAGATAGGCGAAGGCCCTGTCGTAGTGGGCCTTGACGTAACCAGGCCTGAGGGCCAACGTCTGCGTAAACGATGCCACCGCGTCTTCCAACCGGCCGTGATCCCTGAGCGCGACGCCGAGATTGTTCTGGGCTTCGACGTGATGGGGGTTGAGCTTCAACGCCTGTTGGTACGACGCAACAGCCTGCGCAAACTTCCCCTGCTCTTTCAGCGCCACGCCGCGGTTGTTGTGCGCCTCGGCGGAGTTGGGATTCAGCCGCAGCGCCTGCTGGTAGGCCGCCGCGGCCTGATCGAGCTTCCCCTGTTCCAGCAGCACGTTGCCGAGATTGCTCTGGGCCTCGACATAGGCGGGGCTGAGCTTCACCGCGCGCCCGTAGGCGTCCGCCGCCTCGTCGAGTTTCCCCTGCTTCTGCAACACGACGCCGAGATTGAAGCAATAGGGCGCCTTGGTCGAGTCCTGTTCGAAGGCATCGGCGATCAACCCGGCGGCCTCGTCCAGGTGGCCGGTCTTATACGCCACCAGTCCCAGCAGGTGCAGCGAGTCGGCGTGGCGAGGCTGCTTGGCGAGAACCTGCCGGTAGAGGTCCGCGGCCTGCTGGAGCCGTCCGGCCTGATGATGAGCCACCGCTTGCGAAAAGGTCTGCTGGAGCGGGCCAAGCCCTTGCGGCCCTTGCCGTTTCTCCTGCTTCCTCCGCTCGGCCCTGTTCATAACTCTAGGCTAGGCCGGAGGCGGGAGCCTGTCAAGGCGGCGCGAGCCGCCGAGCCGAGGGCATGAGACTCGCGCCTCCCTCTATCTATTTGGAAACAGCGCATAGGATAATTGCGAGGAGTACACCATGGTCGAGGCGCAATTTCCCAACGAGCAAACAATCGAAGGCGCGTTTGCGCGGCAAGCCGATGCGTTTCGCGGCTGGGTCACGGAAGACGGCGCATCCGGCTACCCGGCGGCCCGAGGCCGCTATCATCTCTACGTTTCCTGGGCCTGCCCCTGGGCGCACCGGACGATCATCGCGCGAAGGTTGAAGAAGCTGGAAGACGTCGTCGGCATGACAGTGGCGGACCCGATCCGCGACGAGCGCGGGTGGGCGTTCCGGGAGGGGCCCGGCCATTCGCTCGATCCCGTCAACGGATTCAGGTTCTTGAGCGAGGCCTACCGGGCAAGCGATCCGGCCTACCGGGGACGGGTCACGGTGCCGGTCCTGTGGGATACCGACACCAAACGCATCGTCAGCAACTCCGACGACGACATCATGCGCATGTTCAACGGTTCGTTCACCCGCTTTACCGACAGCACGCCGGATTTATATCCGGAAGGACGGCGGAAGGAGATCGACGATCTCAACACCTTCATCTATGAGAACATCAATGACGGGGTCTACCGCGCGGGGTTCGCCACGGCCCAGAAGGTCTATGAGAGGGCCGTGCGACGCCTCTTCGACGCCCTCGATCAGCTCGACGCGCGGCTCGCGCGGCAACGCTATCTCTTCGGGCCACGGTTCGTCGAGACGGACTGGCGCCTGTTCGTCACGCTCGTCCGGTTCGACGCCGTCTATCACGGACACTTCAAGTGCAACCTCCGCCGGATTGTCGATTATCCGAACCTGTTCGGCTACCTCAAAGACCTCTATCAGGTCGACGGCGTCGCCGAGACGGTCAATTTCGACCACATCAAACGGCACTACTACATCACTCACGACGACATCAACCCCACCCGCATCGTGCCGCTCGGTCCGGCCCAGGACCTCCGCGCGCCGCCTGGGCGGGATCATTTGTCGAGATAGGCTTGGAGCGCCACGGCTTGATTGAAGCGCTCGTCGCGCGCCGAGTAGAGAAGGGTCAGCGTGCCCTTCTTCGCTCGCTCGACCAACGGAGCGACGGCCTTGGAATTCTTGCGCAGCTCGGCATGGTAGCGCGCGCGAAACTCGAGCCAGCGTGCGGGATCGTGGCCGAACCAGGTCCGCAAGGCCGATGAGGGCGCCACGTCGCGAAGCCACAGGTCAATTCGAGCTTTCTCTTTTGAAAGCCCTCGCGGCCAAAGACGATCGACCAGCACACGGTACCCGTCCTTCCGCTCGGCCGGCTTGTAAATTCTTTTGATACGAATCGCCATCAGCCCCTCGTCATTTACAGCCCGATCGTCTCAATCCGCTGGAGGTCGTCTGGGGAAAGCGAGAACTGCTCGGCGGCGAGGTCGTCTTTCATATGCTGCGGATTCGTGGTCCCGGTCAGCGGGAGCATCCCGATCTGCATGGTAAAGCGGAAGATGACTTGCGCGACACCGGTCCCGAGCCGTGACGCGATGGCCCGGACTTCCGGATCGGCCAGGACCTGCCGATTCGCGGTCAGCAGCGAAAAGCCCTGATAGATGATGCCGCGGGTCCGGCAGATCTCCCGGACCTCCTTGTCCCATCCGAGCGCGGCATAACAGCGGTTTTGCACGACCATCGGCTTGTGCCTGGCCCGCGCGCACAACTCGGTGAGCTGATCGGCCGTGACATTGCTGATGCCGATCATCTTGGTTTTGCCGGCTTCATAGAGTTCTTCGATGGCTGCCCACACCTCCCGGTCCGCCGCACCCAAACCAGAGCGCGAATAGGGCCCATGCAGGACGTAGGAATCCAGGTAGTTCGTGTGGAGGTGGGCCAGCGAGCTGTCGAAGGACTGTCGTACCTGGGTGGCAAGATCGGCCTTCACATCGTAGGGCGTGCGATGGTCCTGTCCGTTCACCGGCGTGAACTTGGTTTGGAGAAACAGAGACCCCCGCGTGATCCCCTGTTTTGCAAGGGCCTGTAGCGCATCACCCACCAGCGCTTCCTGGTAATGGATCAGTTGATTGGCCGTATCGATAGCTGCGAAGCCTGCCGCCACGGCTTGTTGGACCAGTTGGGTCGTGGCCTCCTTTTTCCAAGCCGTGCCGTACATCCAGGATGGTAGAGGAACGTTGTTGTAGGTCTTCAAGGTCATGATATGGCCTCAAGTATACCGGCTTGCCCTTCGACAAGACCACCGCATTTTAGTTATTGACTGATCGTTCCAATATATGTTATCAACCAGCCGTCACGGAGAACGAAATGGCGCGCCCCAAGGAATTTAATCCGGAAGAAGCTCTTGAGAAGGCGACCGAGGTGTTCTGGCGGCGCGGCTATGAGGCCACGTCGATCGAGGATCTCACGACGTCCATGGGGATCAACCGCGGGAGCCTCTACGATACGTTCGGCGGAAAACAGGAATTGTTTCTGGCCTGCATGGATCGGTACTGCAACGGGATGGTGGCGAGCCGGCTCTCCATGCTCAACCAGCCAGGCCCGGCCCTGGAGACGATTCGCACCTTCATTCGCATGATGCTGGAGTTCGCCCTCTCCTACCCCGAGCGCAAAGGCTGCCTGATCGCCAATACGGTGATGGAACTGGGCCCTCGCGAAAAGGAGATCGGCAACCGGACGGCAAAAGCGATGGGCGAGCTCGAGGAGGCGTTTTTCAAAGCGCTCTCGCGTGCCAAGGAACAGGGCGAACTGCGGAACGGCAAGGACCCGCGGTCGCTGGCCCGCTTTCTGACGACCATGATGCAGGGCGTCATTGTGATGTTGAAGGCCGGCACGCCGGCCGACGTCTTGCGAGACATCGCGAGAACGGGTTTGTCGGTTCTGGATTGACCATATATTTTGCGGCCTGTTTCGAACTGAACGTTCCAAATAGGGAAAGGGCGATCATGACCTGCCATCGCTGCGGCGGATTGATGATGACCGAACAGTATTATGGGAGATTGAAATGACCCACGTCATTCATCAGACGGTGAAGTTCAACGCCACGCCTGCCCAGTTGTTCAATATTTATTTGGACTCGAGGAAACACGGAGCGGCCATTGATGACAAGGTCACGATCAGCCACAAGGCCGGCGCGCCGTTCACGGCCTTCAGCGGAGGGCTCAGGGGACGCAACCTGGCGATCGTGCCGAATCGGATGATCGTCCAGTCCTGGCGGGCCGATAGTTGGAAGAAACGCGATGAGGACTCGGTTCTGATCCTCTTATTCAGCAAGAAAGGCCGTGGCGGGCAGATCGAGTTGATACAGGTCAACGTCCCGGGCCATGCTGTCGCACACATTAAGTCAGGTTGGCCCGAACATTATTGGAAGCCGTGGGAACAGTATCTGAACGCCCGGCATTCCCGATAGCTAAGGAGGAGTCAATGCGCTACGTCGATGGATTCGTCTTGCCCGTGCCGAAGAAGAACCTGAGCGCCTATTTTCGGATGGCCAAGAAGGCGGGCAGGATTTGGAGAGATCACGGCGCGCTTGAATATCGCGAGTGCGCCGGCGACGACCTCAAGGTGAAAATGGGACTGCCATTCCCCCGCCTGGCCAAACTCAGGCCTGGAGAGACCGTGGTGTTTTCATGGATCGTGTACCGATCACGATTGCATCGCGACCGTGTCAATGCCAGAGTAATGAAGGACCCGCGCATCAAGGGGATGTGCGACGAAAAGTCCATGCCGTTTGACGTCACGCGCATGGTCTACGGCGGATTCAAGGTCCTGGTCGACGTTTGAATCGAGTCAACCTGTTAACCACAAGGAGGAAATCGTGCGTGTTATCTTGCTTGCAGTCACAATATTGTGCGTCATGCTGACCGCTTCGCCGGCCCTGGCCAAGGAGAAGAAGGGCAAACAACCGATGGACCAGCAGGCGATGATGGAGCTCTGGAAGAAACTGGGCACGCCCGGCGAGCCGCACAAGTTGTTCGCGAGCCTGGCCGGCAGCTGGACGACGACGACCAAGGAGTGGATGGAACCTGGCAAGCCGGCGGCGGAATCGACCGGCACCGCCGAGATGAAGATGCTGCTGGA
>Ga0187892_10009589_pt1 | contig 12670 bp, 13 predicted proteins | sample MA1701073metaG_FD_139345 | JGI IMG/M metagenome (GOLD analysis project Ga0187892, IMG submission 139345) | Bio-ooze microbial communities from a basaltic lava cave in the Kipuka Kanohina Cave System on the Island of Hawaii, USA - MA170107-3 metaG ...
AGGTCCGATGGCGGGCAACGGGGTGGAGCAGCAGGCGGCAGGCCCGATCTCACGCGAGTTCGTGCTCATCCTGGTCCCATTGCTCGCCCTGCTCGGTTTCGCCGGCTGGCTGCTTTCGCGAAGTGCGCGGCCCGGCCTGGACCGCAAGCTGCTGCTGCGCATGGCTGTCCTCGATGAGGCGTCGAGTTCTGGCGAGCGCGATCCGGGCAGCCAGCGGGAGCGTGATCACCTTCTCGAGCGGCTGCTGGCCGAGTAGGCGGGTTCTCATGCCCGTCGTCACCGCCGATTCCATCATTCTGCAAGTCTTTCCGTACGGCGAGACCAGCCGGATCCTGCGTTTGCTCACGGCCACGCACGGCCTGCAATCCGCGATCGCGAAGGGCGCCCGTCGGCCGCGCAGCCGCTACGGACTGCTGGAGCCGTTCTGCGAGGGCGTGGTCACCCTGCACGTCAGGGAAACGCGGGAATTGCAGACCCTGTCCGCTTTCGAGCTGACGCGAACGCGTGGCTCGCTCGGAACCGACCTGCTGCGCTTCGGTGGCGCGTCGCTCCTTGCCGAGATCGTGCTGCGGGCGACCGCCGAGGAAACGCAGTCGGGGCTTTACATCGCGCTCACGCAGGCGCTCGAACGGCTGCAACGCGAACCTCGCGGCGGCGTCGAATGCGCCGTCCTGTCGGAAGCCTGGCGCCTCATCGCACGGCTCGGCTTTGCGCCCGAGCTCGCGGAGTGTCTGGACTGCGGTGCCGACATTGACGCCGAGGCCGATGTGAAGTTCGACCATGCGGCGGGCGGCATTCGCTGCGCGGATTGCGGCGCCGGCGCGCCCGGTCGCGAGATTCCGGCGCGCGCGCGGCTCGCGCTGCAGCGGATGGCCGCCGGCGAAACGCCGGCACTCGAGCGGACCGAGGGGCACTGGTGGCTGCTGGCCCGCTACCTCGATCATCACGTGCTCGAGGGTTCGTCACTACACTCGTTGACGTTTCTGGCCGCCGCGCGCGAAGGCGACTCGTGCGTCGATTGATCCTCGGTACGGCCGGCCATATCGACCACGGCAAGACCGCACTCGTCCGCGCACTGACCGGCGTGGACACCGACCGGTTGCCCGAAGAAAAACAGCGCGGCATCACCATCGATCTCGGGTTTGCCAGCCTGCGTCTCGAGGACGGCACGGAAATCGGCATTGTCGATGTGCCGGGTCACGAGGCCTTCATCCGCAACATGCTCGCCGGCGCCACCGGTATCGACCTCGCGTTGCTCGTCGTCGCGGCCGATGAGGGCGTCATGCCGCAGACGCGCGAGCACCACGCCATTCTCGAACTGCTCGGCGTCCGCTCTGTGATCGTCGCTCTGACCAAAGCCGATCTGGTCGATGAGGATTGGCGCGAGCTCGTCGCAGAAGACGTTCGCCAGCTGCTGCGGAATGGCCCCTTCGACGGCGCGGCCATCGTCACCGTCTCCGTAAAGTCCGGCGCCGGCCTGAGCGATCTCGTGGACGCGATCGCTCGCGCCGCAATCTCTGTCGCAGAACGCAACCAGGACGACCTGTTCCGACTGCCCATCGACCGCGTCTTCACCGTGCGCGGGACCGGCACCGTAGTCACCGGAACCGTCTGGTCCGGCCGGATCGGCCGCGATCAGATCGTGCGCGTCCTGCCGAGCGGCGATGAGCTGCGCGTCCGCGCCATTCAGTCCCACGGCCAGGACCGGCCCGCCGCGCCCGCCGGAGCCCGCGCCGCAATCGCACTCGCCGGTACATCCCGCGCCGACATCACCCGCGGCGATGTTCTCGTTCAGGGCGCAGGCTGGCAGTCTTCCACTGTGCTCGCGGCCACGCTCCGCTTGCTGACCGACTCGCCGCCGCTCCGCGCCGGTCAACGCGTCCGCTTCCATCTCGGTACGTCCGAAATCATGGGTCGCGTTACGCCATTCGACCGGCGCGAGCTTGCACCCGGCAGCGAAGCCTGGGTCTCCATCCGGCTCGAATCGCCCGTCGTCGCCCGCGCCCGCGACCCCTTCGTGCTGCGGTCCTACTCACCCATGACCACCATCGCGGGCGGGCGCATCGCTGAACCGTTCACGGCGCGGCGCAGGCGCGACCACGCCGACGCCGCGACACGCCTCGCAACTGTGCTCCACGGTCGCGCCGGCCCGGCCGTGCTCGCTGCCCTCGAACTCGCCGGCTGGACCGGCGTACGCATCGACGCGCTGCCCGTCGCCACTGGCCTGCCACCCACCGATGTCGCGAGCGCGCTCGCAAGCGATGCGCACATTCGCGCCGCCGACTTCGCCTTTGCCGACAACCTCGCCCGCCAGGCCGCAGACACCCTGCTCGCAGCGCTGGCCGACCACCACCAGACCGCTCCACTCAGCCCGGGCCTGCCCCGCGAACAGCTCAAACAGCAGCTGCATGACGCCGAGCCTGCGTTTGCGGAATGGGTGCTGCAGCACCTCACTGATGAAGGTCGCGTCCATGCCGATGCCGCCGGGATCCGCCTCGCCGGCTTCACTCCAACCCTGCAGCCGGACCAGCTGGCCGCCGCCAATGCCATCCTCGCCGCCATTGAGGCCGCCGGACTTCAGGCTCCCGCGCCCGACGAGCTTCCAGAGGCCCTCGCCCGCCGCAAGGACCTGCTCGACCTCGTCCACCATCTCGCCCGTGCCGGGCGCCTCGTACCGCTACCCCAGAATCGCTACCTCACGCCGGCAGCCCTCGACGCCGCATCTCGCCGGGCCCGTGAAGCACTCGGCCAACGGGCCGATCTCACCCCGGCCGACTTTCGGGACCTGTTCGGCATTTCCCGCAAGTTCTTGATTCCACTGCTCGAACACTTCGACCGCACCCAGGTCACGCTCCGGTCCGGCGAGCTGCGCCGCCTGGCGGAACCCCGCCAAAACGGCTCAACCGACCGCGGATAGCTCCTGACATCTCAAGATCTTGACTCGCTTTGCCGAACCCAGTATGATGCAGGTACCGGAGGTAAAATCGGGCAGTTTCACGTGGTCCTTTCACCATGGAGGGAGATCGCAAACTTCGCTACAGCACAGCTGATTCTGTGCGGAGGATACGATGAGACGCTTGATCGGCGTCAGTGTCATCCTCCTGCTCGGTATGGCGCTCATGGCCACACGCGCGGAAGCGCAGGTCGGCGGCAACCGAGACCGTGGTTCCCGGCTGGGTCCGAATTACCCGAACCCGTTCAACCCGGAAACGACCATTCCTTTCAGTCTGTTGGAGGAAGATTTCCAGGGCGGACGGCCAGCGGTGGTGACGATCAAGATCTACTCCGTGCTGTTGGAGTTGGTCGCCCATCCGACTGCGATCGGTCGGGCCGGTGAGGAAGTAAACAAGCTGGAGTACACCGACGCAGGGAAGTACACAGCCTTCTGGAACGGTTATGACCGGAGAGGGCGGAAAGTCGGTTCGGGAGTTTACATCGTCCAGCTGGAAATCAATGGAAGGAACGTATCGTCACAGAAGATTCTCGTGACGAAGTGATGACAAGACGAGAAGCAGACGGAACGCCGGGTCCATGGAGGATCCGGCGTTCTGTCATCCGGGCGTTCCGGAATCGAGGAGGGCAAGGAACTCCTCGGGCGTGCGCAGCGCGTTGAGCTGCTCGATGATCCCGGCCTGGCGCGCGAACTGCGCGATCTTGCCCAGCACGGGGAGGTAGGCGACCTCGAGCGGCGGCGCCACAATCAGAAACAGGTGGTATACAGGCTGGTTGTCGATGGCGGCGAAATCGACGCCTCCGATCCTGCGGCCGTAGGCGACGCGCAGCTGTTGCATGACGAGCGAGCGGCAGTGCGGAATAGCGACGCCCTTGCCGATGCCCGTGGTTCCGAGGTTTTCGCGACGCTTGAGCATCTTGAGGAGGATGGCATCGCTTTTCTCATCGAGGCGCACCAGACCGACGAGCTCCTTCAGGACGTCATCCTTGGTAGCGCCGCGAAGGTGCAGGTCGATCGCATCCGCCTGGAAGAATTCGCGCAGCCGCATTCCCACTCCCGACACGACCAGTCTGGGTTGGCGCGCAAGATAGGTGCGCAACATGGAGGGGTCAAAGGAGTGCTGAATTGAGTTCAATGACGACCGCGATTAGCTTTTTCGCATGTTCGAGAAGGTGATGGCCGGTTTGCGCAGCGGCGAGTGCCCGCTGGTGCTCGCGCCGCAGGCGGGCGTGAGCGAGTCGCCGTTCCGGCGGTTGTGCCGCCGCTTTGGCGCGGACGTGGTGGTCAGCGAGTTTGTCAGTGCGGAAGGGATCCGGCAGGGAAGCCGGCGCATGCACGAGTATCTGTGGTTCGCGGCCGAGGAGCGACCGATCGGCGTGCAGATCTTTGGTGCGGACCCGGTGGGCATGGCGGAAGCGGCGGCGTACGTTGAAGCGACGTACGCTCCGGACTTTCTGGACATCAATTTCGGGTGCCCGGTCAAGAAGGTCGTGAAGCGCAATGGTGGTTCCGGTTGCCTTCGCGATCTGGACCTGGTCGAGCGCATCATCCGCGGTGTGAGCCGGGCGATCACGATTCCGACGACCGTGAAGATCCGGAGCGGATGGAGCGACGAGCAGCGGAATCCCGTCGAGATCGCATTGCGCTGTCAGGATGCAGGGGCACGGGTGCTGACCCTGCACGCGCGGAGTCGGACACAGATGTACACGGGGCAGGCGAACTGGGATGAGATCGCCGCGGTGGTCGCAGCGCTGGAGATCCCGGTGATCGGCAATGGCGATGTTTTCACGGGTGACGCGGCGCGGCGCATGCGCGACCACACGGGCTGCGCGGGCATCATGATCGCCCGCGGATCGCATGGTTCACCGTGGATCTTCGCGCAGGCACGAGCCGCACTCGAGGGGCGGCCGGTCCCGCCGGACCCGGGCGTTGCGGAACGGTTCGCGATCGTGCTCGAGCATGCGCAGAACGCCATCGCCTTCGAGCGCGATGAGGCCCGCGCCATGGTCGACTTCCGCAAGCACCTCGGCTGGTACACGAGGGGCCTCCCGGACGGCCGCAAACTGCGGGAAGACCTGTTCGGGGTGCGCAGCCTGGCGGAGGTGCAGCAGCTGCTGGAAACCTACGCGGAGCGCTCGGCGCTGCTCGCGGCGTGACGCCGGATCGCGTGCTCGAGCTGCTCGAGCGGGTGGCTGCCGGTGAAGCATCGCCGGGCGATGCGCTGGAGAAACTCTCCTGGCTCCCGGTGGAAACGGTCGCGTACGACGCCTCCAGCGACGCATTCGCGCGCGTCGATCATCATCGCGAAATGCGGCTCGGCGTTCCGGAGGTGGTGCTGTGCGCCGGCAAGACCGCGGCTCAGGTCGTCGACATCTGCGCGCGGCTGGCCGACCGTTCGCAGCAGTTCCTTGCCACGCGCGCCGATGCCGAGACGCGCGCCGCGCTGCTGCGCAGATTTCCGGACGCCGATGCCAACGAAATCGGACGCACCGTGTTGTTACGGCGCACGGATCCGGAGCCCGAGCGTGGAACGGTGCTCGTCGTGACGGCCGGGACTGCCGATCTTCCAGTCGCGGAGGAAGCCGCAGTCACGGCGGAAGCGCTCGGCAACGCGGTCGAACGCCTCTACGATGTCGGCGTCGCGGGACTGCACCGCGTGCTCGAGCAGCCCGACGTGCTGCGTCGCGCGGCCGTCGTCATAGTCGTAGCCGGCATGGATGGCGCGCTGCCGTCGGTGGTCGGAGGACTGATCGCGGCGCCCGTCATCGCGGTTCCCACGAGCACGGGTTACGGCGCATCGTTCGGCGGGCTCTCGGCGCTGCTCGCCATGCTCAACAGCTGCGCGTCCGGTGTCACGGTCGTCAACATCGACAACGGCTTTGGCGCGGCCTGCGCCGCGACGCGCGTGAATCGGCTGCTTGCCAGACGCGGTCCCGGTTGACCCGGGCCAACGTCATGGTTAGCGTATTCGTGCAGGGGCCGACCTGGTTTCGACGTGTTCAGTGAGGTCGGAGCTGCGTGCCGAGGTTCCCGTAACCTCGTTAACAAACGGGAAAACCAACAAGTGCCAACTCTGAACTGGCGCTGGCTGCGTAACTAAAAATACGTAGCCCGCTCTTCGCCGGACCGGGCCCGAGGTGAGGCGAAGAGCGTCGATCGAATCGGGCTGGCGTCCGTACTCTGCTCGGCGGTCCGGACGTGAGATCCAGTCGAGCTGGTTCGGGCGGAGGCGGTCCGCAGCTGCCAAACGAACGAGAAAAAAACAGCGGACTACGCACGTAGAGGCACCGGAGGATCTGTTCGCGGACGCGGGTTCAACTCCCGCCGGCTCCACTGACGCAACGTACTCGAACCGCCGTCCGGACCCTCTCCGGCCGGCGGTTTGAGTAGCACGCAGTCGATCGAGGTGCTTGCCACGTAATAGGGCCGCCTGATGTCGCCTGTAGTGGGATCGAGGCGGACCTGGCCCGAGAGTTCCCGGAGATGGCGAGCTGACTGCTTGGTACGCCGCTCCAGGAGCTCCTTCATCCCTTACAGCCGCTCCTCGATCCACTCCCGGGGCGGGGCCTGGAACACCTTCGCCCGACTTCGGCGGAGGCCGTCCACCTCTTCCCGAAGGGCCTCTACCCTTCGCTCGGTCTCCACCAGGGCTTTCGCGAGGGCCTGACTTCCGCGCCCCTCGCCGTTGAAGTCCAGAATGTTCGCCAGCCGAGCGTGCAGACGTACGAGCGCGAAGGGCGGGTGGTCACAGTACGGAACGAGACGCTCGACGCCCGCTCGGTCCTCGGCCTCGATGCGCACGGAGGCATCGACGCTGATCCCACCCGAGCCCTGCCAGTTCAGCATGCCGGAGGCGTCGAGCTCGTCGTGGCCTCGTAGAACTCGATCCCGCCGCCGCCGTGCCCGCCGCGAAAACGCCGTCGAGCACGACGAGGTGGTAATGCGGGTGGACGTTGAGGGAGGAGCCGAAGCGATGAAAGAAGCTGACGGCTCCGAGTTGGGCGCGAGGCGGCGCTCCTGGGCTGGAGCGCCGGAGCGTCTTGCGAATCGCGCGCTGTAAGATCTGGAGCACGGCGCCGGCGACGCGAACGTCGTGGTGAAGGTAAGGACGGAGCCGCTTGCGACCGAGAGGACGCATCGCCGTGCGGGCACCTGTGGCAACACGTGGTCGGTGAGGTCGCCTGCATGCGCTGGGCAACTCGGACCCTCGCCTCCGAGGACGCGCGCCTGCTCTACCGGCTCCCTGAGCTTCCGCAACGTGCAGCGCTGCCAATGCACGGAATCGCGCGCAAGTACTCGTAAATGGCGCGTTTCTCCCGGTCCGGCATCTTCGAGAAGGCTGGCCAGGGCATCGCCTGCAGCAGGTCGTTGTCGGGTGATGGCACGAACGGCTCCCGGCCCTTGAGATCAGCGCCCTTATTCATTACGACCAGGAACTCCTCGAGTGTGAGCCGGGCGGGTCTGCCCTGCGCATCGGGTGTGAGATTGCGCGGGATGAAAGGCCCGAAGAAGGGCGCGCCACCCGACAGGTAAGTGGCCTGGTTGACGACGACTGGTTCCCCGAGATGCGGGTCGCCACCGGGAGCGTACTGCGGAAAGCTGTGGCAGCCGGCGCAATCGGCCACCGCGTTTACCAAGTAGCTTCCGAGGCCGACCAGCGCCCGGTTCTTGCCATCGAGGTTCAGCGGAACCGGTGCGATGGCGATCCCGATCTGGATCAAGCTCCCGTCGCTGGCGCTTGCGTTGTACGGGACCACAGAGGCGCTGCTGGCGGTGGTAGCCGGATCAGGGGGCGTTGGCGAATCGCACGACGTTGACGTAAGCACCAGGCCGACGAGGCACAGGCTGCAGCAGGCGAATCGCATAATGAGTCCTCCGTTGTTCTTCATGTTCAACATGCTGACCAAGGACAACGGTCCAGGCCAGCGATTGCGTTTGAGGTTGGCTGGAGTAGCTTGCACGCGCATTTCGGTGTCAACGCCGCAAGACCGCGGTCGAGCGGCCAGCAGTGTGCGAGCGCATGGGTGCCTCCACCAGCGATGCAACAGTTCAGGAGACCCGAGGACATCCTGACTAATTGCACGCTGTGCTGCCAGACACAACTACAGGAACGGGTAGTTTTTCTGCAATCGGTCAGCGCTTGCGGCGGGTCAACGCGAATATTTCGGCGCGCGAGTGGACGTGCAGCTTCTGATAGATCTGCTTGACGTGGAAGGCGACCGTATTGACGCTGATGAAAAGCTCCTCGCCGGTCTGCCGGTAGGTCTTCCCGTCCATCAGTGCTTGCAGCACTTCGTGTTCGCGAGCAGACAGCGTGTCTGCGCCAGGTTCGGGCTGCCGGAACACCTGGACAACCTGGCGAGCCACGGACGCAGACATGGGTGCGCCGCCCTCGAACGCGTCACGGATGGCGTCAAGCAGAACCGCGGGCGGAGTCGTCTTGAGCAGGTATCCGGTCGCACCCGCACGAAGCGCGGCGAAAATGCCGATCTCATCCTCATGCACGGTGAGCATGAGCAGCTCAGCCTGCGGCCAGCGTCGGCGCAGGAGCGGGAGCGCCTCGGTGCCGCTCATACCGGGCAGGCCGATATCGACGAGCACCACGTCAGGCTTGGCAGCAGATTCTGCCTCCAGCGCGGCTTCCGCCGTTTCAGCCACACCAATGCAGGAGAAACCGGGCGATCCGTCGATCAGGAGCTGCACTGCCTGACGGATTGGCGGCGCGTCTTCGATCACAAAAACGTTGATGCGTGCCGGATTGTTGCCCATGTGATCACCGCTGCGGCCCGTGCGGATGCTGCGTGTGGATGTGTGCGCCCGATACTACATAGTCAGGTGGTTCTGTTTCCGATGCCGGCCCCGCAGGGGCACAAGCAACTCGACCAGGGTCCCGCGGCCGGGTGCGGAATGCACGTGAAATGCGGCGCCAATGTCGGCCGCTCTCCGCCGCAGGTTGAGCAGTCCATCGCCGGTCCGCGCGCGGATCGGGTCGAAGCCGTTGCCATCATCGGAAATCACGAGTCGCAGTTGCTGCGGCCAGAGCTGCCAGCGCACCTGCACACGGCGACAGGCCGAATGGCGCACGGCATTGTTGAGCACTTCCTTGAAAAAGAGCAGGACGTTGCGGCGCGTATCGACCGACATTGTCGTAGACTTGCGCATGGCCGCGCCCTGGATGTCGAAGGCGATACCGTGCGGTGCCAGAAACGATGCGGCGTGATCCTTCATACGCAGCTCCAACGCCTGCCAGCCGTCATGCTGCGGGTGCAGCGCCCAGATGATGTCACGCATGCCATCCGAAAGCGACCGGGCCTGTTCACCCAGTTGGTTTGCCCAGGCCGCGACCTGCGGCTCGGAGGCACGGCGAATGAGCTCGCTGTAGAGTGAGATCTGCGTGAGTCCGCTACCCAGGTCGTCGTGAAGGTCGCTGGCGATGCGAGCACGCAGTCGTTCCGCGGCCAGCCGCTTTGCCGCGCGCAAATGGTACCACAACGCGATGGGCGTGAGCAGCAGAGCTACAACGAGCAGAGTGAACCACCACGCCTGATAGATGGGCGCAATGGCCACGAACTCCTGTCGGATGATTGGACCCGGCGGCTGACCCGGTCGCACCGCCCGCGCCTCGAAGGTATGCCGACCTGCAGGCAGCGCCGCGATCTGGGCCGATCGACCGTCCAATCGGATCCAGGTCGCGTCAAGAGGGGTCAGCCGGTACTCGAAGCGCTGCCGCCAGACTTGTTGATAGGTCTCCGGAGCGAGCTGAATCGTCAGCCGGCCCGTGCCGGAGCGAAGGCGAAGAACCTGCGATCCTGTGCGCTGCGCGACACCGTCCGTTTCCAGTCGCGTGATGCGCAGCGAAGGCGAAGCGAGTCGCGGGACGTTCTGGTAATCGAGACGGTAGAGCAAACCGGGTGACGTGCCAATCCAGAGGTATCCGGCTGCGTCTTCCAGGACGGTGCTGACGTATTCGCCAATCATGCCGTCCTGGGCACGGAACTCGAACAGCGGCTCGAGTGCCGGTTCGGCGCCTGACACGCGAAAGCCCTGCACGCCTCGAGGTGACCCGACCCAGAGTCGCTCATCGGATGCGGGATGAATCGCATGGATCTCATCGCTGAGCAGGCCGTCGGCCGAACCGAACTTGCGCGCAACCCATGTGTCCTGCCCATTCGGAAAGATGCAGATCAATCCGGAGCGGCCAGCAGCGATCCACACACGTCCCCGACCGTCGGCTCGCATGTCGACGACCTCGAGGTCCCGCAGCTCACTCACGATCGCGCGAATCGATGCGGGTCCGCAGGCGCGACATTCCGTAAGGAGCGAGTCTCCTTCGATGATATCCACACCTTGGAACTCCGGCGAAATCCAGATGCGCCCATCGCGGGCCTGTGCGGCGGGCGCGGCCAGGAAGCGGCGCGCACTGATGCGCCTCGTTAATGCTCCGGATTTGCGGTAGAAGCCGTCCGGCCCAGCCACGAATCGAGTGCCATTTCCAGATTCGAAAACGAGATGCTCGGAGCGGCGCGTCGTGTGCGCCTTACCATCCGCGCGGACTACAAAACCGCCTGCACCGCTCTCCATCCACCACCTGCTGCCATCACGGGCAAGCACTGCGTGGGTTGTGGCTCTGCGTGGGAACAAACTCATCCGCTCGGCTCGACCCGCGCGTAACCGATACATGCCGCCCCACGTGCTGATCCAGAGATCACCCCATTGGGGGTCCTCGACGATCAGTTTCGCGATTTCCAGTGTTCCAACTGATGCTTCGAGCGGGTAGCTCACGAGATATTCCTGCTCGACATGGATCAGGCCACCCGTATGGGCTAACCAGAAATCCCCTTCCCTGCCAAACAGCAGCTGGCGCGGCGTGAATCCGTGGAACTCGCCCGGAAGTTCGATCTGGCCCGATGAACCGAGCCGCATCACCCCCAATCGCGAAACCTGGCCGTGCGGATAGCCGCTCGTGAACAGCAGGCGTCCTTGCGCATCCGTCGCCGGCTCGGCATGCCACCAGGCCGCAAACGGCTCGCCCAGTACACGCTGGGTCCTGCCATCGGCGTTCAGCAGGTACGCGCCCGCGCGCGTACCGAGCCAGGCGCGGCCCGCGGAGTGCGGGCGCAGGAACACCACTTCCGGCAACCTGGACGTCCAGGTCACGACGTCAGTGGTTGGCGTCTCGATCGGCGTGCGTACAACCCTGTCACGGGTTGCAAACCATAGCGTCGACGACCCTTCAATGAAGAAGTCGACGATGCTGTGGCCAGAAGCGGCGTCGAGATATGTCCAGCTTGATGAAGGCGGGTCGAAGCGCCAGACGCCGGGCCTGGTGCCGTTGATCCAGACCCGCCCGGCCGCATCGAGGCGCAAACGATGGAACGAGCGCAGCTCGACCAGATCCTGCCCCAGCGCAGCCGGCACCGTAACTATCGTGACACGACCCTGCACATCGAGACGAAATAGCGTAGCCGAGTCCGTCAAACCCCACAGGGTTCCGTCGGCTGCCGCAGTGAGTCGCGCGATTCGCGGGGCGACCAGGCCGGGGAGCAATATGGGCTCGAAACCGAAACCATCGAAGCGGACCAATCCATCATTGGTCCCCACCACGAGCGTCCCGTTCGCGTCGAGCGCCATGGCGTTAGCCACGGCGACGCCCGCTTCCGCACCGTAGTTCCTGAACGCGAGGGTCTGTGCGTCAACACACTCGACGGCGAGTATGCCACTCAGGCAGACAGCAAGACCAGCTGCGGACATAAGGGGCGCTGTCATGGCGGTGAATGCGGCCGCAGAGACGCGACCGCATGGATCAAGGTAGTGAATCCCGGTGAACGCGGAAGTGGCTACCTGCGGTCGCCGACATCCTTGCGCATCATGACGCATGCGGGAATTTACGTGCCTGGTCACGAACGCGTGACTATCTCTTCGACTTTGGGGCACGAGCCGGTCTACGCGCCAGCTTGCGATCTCGCGGGCCGCCGTGCCGCTCACCGCCGCGGCCCTTCGCGTCCTGGGAGTCCGGCTCGATGACGCCCTTCTCCCAGAGATAGATGAGGCGATGCTGCGGCTCGTCGAGGACCCGGGCAGCCTGAGTCAGTGTCCACACGTCGGGTTTCGTCCTCATCGTGACAGAGATCGTCGATGATCGGGGTCAACCAGGTCAAGGAAGAAGTGCCTGCTAGCCACGCAATCCCCTTCGCCACTGTCTTATCCGTGACCCCCAGCCGCCCGGCCATCACCCGGTCGCTGAGCCCAAGTTCGTGGAGTTGGAGAGCCCTTGCGGCAATCCGTTGGTAAGTCGGGCGCCCGGCGGTATCGACCAGCGCTACCTGGAAGGGCAGGGAAGCGACGGTTCGACTATGTTGCGCCCGGGTCCACTCGCTACGCCTGAGACGCCGTCCCCGGTTCAGCGGGGCGGCGTTCCGGCATGGTGCTGGCCTGAGGCGTCAGGGACGATCCGGATCGTCGAACGTGCGGGATCCGGGGACTACCCCGAGCCGCACCTTTCAACGATCGAAGATCTTCTGCAGCTCGGCCATATCGCGTGTTTGCGTCAATGCCAGCATCAGCAGCACACGCGCCTTCTGCGCGCTCAGGTTGTCCGCGCGGATGACGCCGAGTGCAGTGGCTTCGGCGTCGCGGGCGTAGAGCGGGATCAGGCGCCCGGTGTATACGCGCGAGGCGAGTACCACCGGGATGCCGCGCGCCCGGGCCTGCCGGATC
>Ga0187892_10009591_pt1 | contig 12668 bp, 10 predicted proteins | sample MA1701073metaG_FD_139345 | JGI IMG/M metagenome (GOLD analysis project Ga0187892, IMG submission 139345) | Bio-ooze microbial communities from a basaltic lava cave in the Kipuka Kanohina Cave System on the Island of Hawaii, USA - MA170107-3 metaG ...
GCTTGCGGCTAAGACTTGATAGCCTGCCATCTCCAGGGTCACGCGGAAGAGTTTGCGGGTGATGTCATTGTCCTCGACGACCAAAATCGTCGACTTGGACCAGTGCCCGGCCGGGCACCCCTCTTGCTGTGGGGAGGAATCGTGAATGTCGCTCATCTCTCCTTCCGTTTGTTCCCTTAGACTAGGCCGAATTGCTGCAGCCGACGGTAGAGCGTGCGAGGGGAGATGCCAAGGGCCCGCGCGGTCTTTCCCCGATCCTTCTGGAACTGAGCCAGAGCTCGCTGGATCAGGTCCCGTTCCGCCTGCTCAAGGGTGGGAAGCGGAGAACCGGCCGGGATCTGGCTTACTTGCGGGGCAAAAGCAGGAAAATCGCTGCGCTTGAGCGGCCCTGTGGCGCCGAGCGCATAGGCCCGCTCGAGCAGGTTTTCGAGCTGGCGCACGTTGCCGCGGAACTCAAAGGCCATGAGCAACTCGAGCACATCGGACTCAATGCCCTCTACGTGTCGGCTGAACTGTTCATTGAACTGTTTGATGAAGTGGGCGACCAGAACCGGGATGTCCTCCTTGCGCTCGCGGAGCGGCGAGATCGTGAGTTGCACCACGTTGAGCCGGTAGAACAGATCTGCACGGAACTTGCCCTCCTTGACCGCCTGCTCAGGATCCCGGTTCGTCGCCGCGATGATCCGCACATCCACCAGATAGGTCTTCGTGGATCCGACCGGGCGTACTTCCCTCTCCTGCAGGACGCGGAGCAGCTTGGCCTGCAGACTCAGCGGGAGCTCCGTGACCTCATCCAGGAACAGCGTCCCTCCGTGGGCGGAGCGGAAGAGGCCCAAGGTGTCGCCGACTGCACCGGTGAAGGCTCCCCGGACATGCCCGAAAAACTCCGACTCCATCAATTCGGTCGGAATGGCGCTGCAGTTGACCGGAATCATCGGCTTGGAACGGCGAGGAGAAAGCCGGTGGATCGCACAGGCCACGAGTTCCTTGCCGGTGCCGCTCTCCCCCCGGATTAAGACCGCCGAGTCGCTGGTTGCGACCAGCGCGATCATCTTCTTCAGCTGCACCATCTCCGGCGAGACTCCGACTAATTCTTTGGTGGTCAACCGGTCTCCGAGCCTGGCACGGAGGGTGCTCACTTCACCGCGCAGAAATCGGCGCTCCATCGCGCGGGCTACGCAGTGACACAACTCCTCCTGGTTGAGGGGCTTGACCAGGTAGTCATAGGCCCCTTCCTTCAGCGCCTCGATCGCGGTCCAGACTTCAGGGTAGGCGGTCGTCATGACCACCTCGATGGCGAGGTCCTGCTGCTTGATCGCACGTAGCAGGTCCAGGCCGCTCATCCCCGGCATCCGGATATCCACGACCGCCAGGTTGACATGCTGCCTCCTGAGCAGCTCAAGCGCCTCATCTCCAGAACTCGCCGCGATGACCTCGTGTCCGGCTAGACCTAGAATTTTGGTCAGGAGCTTCAGTGTCAAGGGATCATCGTCCACGGCTATGATACGTTGCTGGCTCATGGCAAGCCTCAGTAGGAGTCCTCTAGTTCCTTGGCGTCCCCTTGGAGATACCTAGCGACCATCGCGGGCAAGGTGCGTGTGTCAATCGGCTTGGTGATGTAGCCTTCGCAGCCAGCTGCACGAGCTTTGTCCTCGTCGCCCTTCATCGCGTAGGCGGTCAGGGCCACGATGCTGATGTCCTTGGTTGCAGGGTCGGCCTTGAGCCGGCGGGTCAGCTCAAGGCCGTCAATGCCGGGAAGCTGGAGATCCATCAGAATAAGGCGGGGCCGCTTTTTCGCGATCGCATCAAGGGCCTCCTGGCTGTCATAGGCGGTGTACACCTGATAGCCCTCGCCGGTGAGCAGCACCCGGATCAGCTTGAGGTTCGCCGGGTTGTCATCCACGATCAGGATCGGTTCACCCACAGCGTTATGCCTCCTCGGTCAGCGAGCGTTCAAGGCTGTTAGCAAGGGACTCTCCTTGTCTCTTGAAGCAGTCCTTGCAGATGGCGTGCGTGAAGCGGGCCTCCGAGCGCTCTGTGAGATAGCTCGAGACGTCCTGCCAGTAGTCCTGATCATTGCGAATCTTCTTGCACCAGGCGCACATGGGGATGAGCCCCTCCAGGCGTTTGACCTGGGCCAACGCCTCCTCCAGCGTCTTCACGCGCTCAGCCAGACGTGCTTGGAGCGAGATCAGGCGGACTCCGACCTCGATCCTGGCCCGAAGCTCCTCCGGATGAAAGGGTTTTGTGACGTAGTCATCCGCTCCGGCCTCCAGACCCTTCACGATCTCCTCGCGAGCACCTTCCGAAGTGACCAGGATGAGATAGGTGGACGCCAGTTTGGGAGACGCCCTCACCCTCCGGCAGATCTCCAGCCCGTCCAGTCCCGGCATCTGTCTGTCCAGGATGGCCAGCGGCAGGCCGTCGGCCTCGAGAGCCCGCCAGGCCTCCAGCCCGTCCGTGACGGTCACCGCCTCGTAGTTCCATTTCCTGGCGAGCGCAGTCACCAGCATGAGCGAGGTTGGGTCATCTTCTGCAATGAGCAGCTTCACTCGGTTAAGTTCGGCGGCCACGAGACACCTTTTGCGCTTGAGCCTGCGTCGCGGGAAGCGGCACGCATGCCTGGACCGCCTGCACGAGCGCCGCAGGCCCTTGGCTTCTCAAGACGACGGCCCGGACCGAAGACTGTAACTTTTCCCGCAGGCTCTCTGTCGCGTCTCCCGCCGTCCACACAATCACGGGGATCTGCCGGCCAGCCTCAGTGGAGCGCAGCCGGTTCAGAAACTCGAACACATCAGTCCCTGGAAATCTGATATCGGTCACCACCGCCGCGGGCTGGCTCTGAGCGATCATGTCCAGGGCTCCACGAGGACTTTCCACGCAGATCGGGTTGTAGCCCAACTTCTCTAGGGTTCGCTTCCCGAGCTTCAGCATATTGGGATCGTCGTCCACCACCAGGACTGGCCCGGAATCATTAGGCTTGACCCCCGCCCTCTTGAGCGAGGCGAGCAGTTGCTGACCCCCCACCGGCTTTTGAAAGATGTCGTGGACGTCGTAACCAGCCATGATCCCTTTTTCCGACACCACGGTCACGACGATGACGGGTGTCCGCTTATTCAGGCCTTCCTCCTGAATCACAGCCAGGACGTCCCGCCCGTTCATGTCGGGGAGCAGCAGATCGAGCATGATCGCGTCGAACACCTGCTCGCGGCATTTCATGATCGCCTCCACGCCGGTGGTTGCGGTCTCGACGTGATAGCCAGCCTCGCCGATGGTCTTGGACAGCCAGTTCCGGTCCTTTCGTTCGTCCTCGATGACGAGGACTTTGGGCGAGCCCTTGTGCGGAAAGGCCGTCTGCTTGCGTTCGACTTGCTGGACTTGGTAGGTCGTCCTCGGCAGCACCGCGAAGAAGACGCTGCCCTGCCCGTAGGTGCTCCGTACGCCAACGGACCCGCTCTGCGCTTCCACTAGACGCTTGGTCAAGGCCAAGCCCAGGCCTGTGCCCGGATATTTCTTGGCCGTGCTGGCGTCAAGCTGCTGAAACTCAAGAAAGAGTCGGCCAATGTCATCGGGCTTGATGCCGATCCCGGTATCCTCCACCTCCAGGCGGAAACGGTCCTCGCCCTCGGGCGTGACCCGCACGGTCACCTGACCATCGTCCGGCGTAAACTTCAAGGCGTTCGAGAGGTAGTTGTACAGGACCTGCTTGAACTTGGCGGCATCAATGGTCACTGCCCCCAAGTCCGGCGCCACTTCGGTCTTGACCGTGATCCGTTTGCTCCCGGCGATGCTGCGCAGGATGTCCCGGACTTCGCCGACCAGCGCTTTCATCTCCACCAACTCCGGGAAGAACTCCATCTTGCCCGACTCCACCTTGGAGAGATCGAGCACATCGTTGATGAGCTGGAGCAGGTGCCGGGAACTCGTGAGGATATCGCCCATGTATTCCTTCTGGTCTGGCCGCAGAGGCCCCGCCTTCCCATCGTGCATGAGCTGCGAGAACCCGATGATTGAGTTGAGCGGCGTGCGCAGCTCATGGGACATGTTGGCGAGGAACTCACTCTTTAGCCGGTTGGCTTCCTGCACCTTCAGGTTCTGCTTCTCCAATTCCTCGTTCTTCCGCCGGAGCTGCTCCTCCATCCGCTTCCGCTCGGTGATGTCGCGGATGATGGCGCTGAAAAAGGTCTCTCCCGAGATCTTCCAGCTCGACAGGGAAAGCTCCAGTGGAAATTCGCCGCCGTCTTTTCTGAGGCCGTGCAACTCGACGGTCGTCCCGATCACCCGCGATTCGCCGATGGCCTGCACTCGCTTCAACCCCTGAAGGTGCGCCTCTCGGTATCGCTCGGGCATCAAGAGCGTCAGCGGCTGGCCCTCCACTTCTGCTTCCGCATAACCGAAGATGGCCGTCGCGCCCTTGTTCCAGGACAGAATGACACCGCGGCTATCGGCTGAGATAATGGCGACATTGGCGGATTGGGTAACGGAGCGGAACCGTTCCTCACTGGCCCGGACCGCCTCTTCCGCCCGCTTGCGTTCTGCGATCTCCTTGGCCAGGGCGGCATTGTCGGCCGTCCGTTCCTGAACCTGCTGCGCGAGTTCTTTCTGCTGTTCCCTGAGTTTCTGGTTCAGACGAACCGCTTCCTCGTAGGTCGGGATCAGCAAATCCAGGATCTGATGCCGCTCGGCGGTGATGACATACCGATGGCCAGCCAGGTCAATCTCGACTTCCGACTGGGGGCCGCGGTTCCCTCGCAACTTCCGGTTCCTCAGGCTCTGGGTGATCCGAGCGAGCAGGAATTGTGGCTCATACGGCTTCGTGATGAAGTTGTCTGCACAGCACTGCAGGCCCATCACGACATCCTGCGGGCTGTTGAGGTCCGTCACCAGGATCACCGGGATGTCTTTCAGCGCATCATCGGACTTGATCGCCTTGCACAAGGCGTAGCCGTCCATCTCCGGCATCAAGATGTCGCTGATGATGATCGTCGGCCTCCGGACGCGTGCCGCGGCGAAAGCCTGTCGCCCATTCGCCGCGGTCGCGACCGCATAGCCTTGCTCTTCGAGGAGATACTTGAGCTGCTCGGCCTGCGTTTGGCTATCCTCGACGATGAGGACTTCGATGCCTTTGTTCATGGTTCCGTCCAGGGTGGGCACGGTTTCCTCCTACTCGGCCACCAAGCCGCGGAGCATCTCTGCTATTTGCCTGGGTGCTAAGACGTACTGAGCCGCTCCCAGGCGAACAGCTTCCCCCGGCATCCCGAAGATCACGCTGGTCTCCTCATCCTGAACGATGGTCATTCCTCCCGCCCTCTTGAGCTGCAGGAGGCCTTCTGCGCCGTCCTGGCCCATGCCGCTGAGGAGGATGCCGACCGCGGACCGGCCAAAGGCCTCGGCCACGGACTGAAAGAGGTAGGAGACTGAGGGGCAGAAGCTGCTCTCAGCCGGTCCCTTGGCCAGGTGGATCTTTCTGCCTTTTGTGATGCCCAACTGAGAACCATGGGGCGCCACGTACACGGTGCCTGGTTGTGCGGTTTCGCCGGGTTCAGCCAGCTTCACGTGGAGGGGTGTATTCTTGCCGACCCACTCGGCGAGCCCGGCAGTAAACCCCGGGGCGATGTGCTGAACAGCGAGGATAGGAACCGAAAGATTCCGTGGGAGGTCTCCCAGGATCTCCGCAATGACTTTCGGTCCACCGGTGGAGGCGCCAATGGCAACGAGTTTGATGTTCGAGTCTACTTTGACAGGCAGAGTCGGGGATGGCACCGAACGGTCGCGTCTCGGCCACCGGCGAATGACCTTGACTCCCGCCATCAGCCTCACAGTCTCCTGGAGCTGCAAGGCGGTCTTGGCGCTGTTCGGGTGACCCAGGCCATCGGGTTTGTCCAACACCGTGAGGGCCCCGGCCTTGAGCGCCTCAAAGGTCATGGCGACCTCGTCACGACTTATGCTGGAGCTGACCATCACAATGGGCGTAGGGATCCGCTCCATGATCTGTCGGGTCGCTTCGTAGCCGTTCATGAGCGGCATATGGACGTCCATGAGAATCACATCTGGTCTGAGTCGTTCGGCCTGTTCCACGGCTTCCAGGCCGTTTTGAACCGTGCTCACGACCAGGAGCGCTGGATCCTGGCTGAGGAGGTGGACGAGGTATTCCCTGGTCACCGCTGAGTCTTCCGCCACTAGCACGCGGATCATGTCATGCTTCCTCAGAGCACGAGTCAAAGCAGACGTCGAATGAACTCCAGAAGATTCGACTGTTCGAAGCTCGACTTAACGATGTACGCATTCGCCCCGACCTCGAGCCCCCGATGCTTGTCTTCCCGGGTTTCGAGAGCTGTCACCAAGATGACTGGCAGTTTGGCCACATCCCGGTCCGCCCGAATCTTCGCGGTCAGCTCCAAGCCATCCATCCTGGGCATGTCCACGTCGGAGACGACAAGGTCAACCGTCTCGCTCTTGAGGAGCGTCCAGGCCTCGACCCCGTCAACGGCCACACGCACCTGATACCCCGCTGCCTCCAGGAGATTCTTTTCCATCGTCCGGGTGGTGATGGAGTCGTCCGCCACGAGGATCACTGGCTGCCGCCGCTCTGCCGCCGGCACGTTGGAAGCCACAGGTGAACGAGGGCCCTCACGGATTGATCTGAGAAGATCCGCCGGTCGCAGGATCAGGACCACGCGGCCGGTCCCGAGGAGTCCTGCGCCAGCCACGTTCCGAACCCGGACGAGCGGCGGCCCCAGCTCCTTGACCACGACCTCCTGCTCTTCCAGCACGTCTTCGACCATAAGCCCCGTGCGTGCCTCCTGCACGCGCACGATGACACAGGGTTGCTTGCCGTCGGACTCGGACCGATCCTTCCTCGTCGGGAGCCCGAGCAGCTCGGTCAGCTGCGTAAGGAGGAGTGGCCGCCCCTCCCACTGAATCATCGGCCGCCCATCCTTGCCTTCCGCGTCCTGGGGAGGCAGGCGGAATGTGCGCTCGACCGCCTCGCTGGGAAGCAGATACGGCTGTCCACCTGCGCGAACCAGCAGCCCCCGAAAAGTGGCAATGGTGACAGGGAGCGTGATCCGCACCGCTGTTCCGACGCCGGGACGGGTCTCGACGTGGATATGGCCATCCAGCCGTTCCACCCGTTCCCTCACGATCGCGAGCCCCAGACCATGGCCTGAGACATCACTGATGAGCGGAGTGGTGCTGAGGCCGGATCGGTAGATGAGGTCCAGGGCTGCGTCGTCGTGCAAGGCCTGAGCTTCCTCCGCGGTCAGGTGTCGAGCCCGAACGGCCGCCGCTCGAACCTGGGCCAAGTCAACCCCTCGCCCGTCGTCCTCGACTCGGATCTCGATCCGGTTCCCCTCCAGGGAGGTGATGGTCACGGCGACCCGTCCCTGGGGCGACTTGCCCGCCTTCATCCGGACATCCGGTGACTCAATCCCGTGATCAATGGCATTCCTCACCAGGTGCATGAGAGGATCTTTCATCGCCTCCAGCACTTTCCGATCCACTTCCAGATCGGCTCCTCGAACGACCCACTCCACCTGTTTCCCCAGGGCCTCGGCGAGGCTGCGGACCATGCCTGGAAACAGGCTCAGCACGACCGAGGCAGGCGTCATCCGTAACAGCCGCAAGTTTTCCTGAAGGCCATCCGTGGCCGAAGTGATCATCCGGTGATCACGGGTGATGTGCTCCAGCATCGCCCTGGTCTGCGCCTCCACCGTTTGAATGACCAATTCAGGATCAGCCTCGAGGGCGGTTGCTGGACTCTTCGCTTGGGGTGATCGCCGCACGGTGCGCCCATGAACTAGGGCGGTACGGCAACGAGTCACTGTGTCGAGCAGCGCGCGAGCTTCCTGAACCCGCTCGTCGGCAGCCAGTTTGGGGAGCAGGAGCTCCTCGGCCTGTAGGAGCAGCGCATCGAGCTTGGTGGCGTCGAGCCGGATGGTGCTGGCCGGCAGGAGCCCGGCTTCCATTACCACTGTCGGGGCGGCTACGTGATGCGCTGTAGCTTCGATGGGCTGCGTCGCGTCGGGGGCCGACGTGGCAGTAACGGCCTTGAGGCGTCCGACCAGCTCGCTCACTGTCACTGGGGCTTGGCCCTCGGCCAGCAGGAGCGGCACGCGTTCGACGGCGTCGTGCAGTACCTTCAAGATCGCCGGAGACAGCGCGAGATCTCCCCGCGAGAGTTTACTGAGGACGGCCTCACAGGCCTGGCACAGAGTCTCCACCTCCATGAGGCTGACGGAACGGGCCGCCCCTTTGAGCGTGTGCATTTCTCGGAACGAAACCTCGATCGCCGTGCGGGCCTCGGATGGAGACAGTCCGCGACCCAGTGCCAGGAGGTTGGCCGTCAGGGCCTGGAGGTGCTCCTCAGCCTCGACCCGGAAAGTGGCCAGCAGCCGCGCCTTCAGTTCGTCGCTCGTGTGTGCCATGGCAGCCCGATCACCCCGAGGTACGGACCGGTTCCCGTTGACGACTCCTGATGAGATGGCCGTTCCCTGATATTGCAACGAGCGCCGTGAGCCGCTGGGCGAGCTCGTTTAGGTTCTGTGCCGATGCTTCAACCTGCCGCGTCGCCGCCATGTTTTGCGTAGAGGCCTGTTTGATGTTCTGCATCGCCAGCGTCATCTGGTCCATGCCTGCCACTTGCTGTTGCGCAGAAGCCAGGATCTGTTGGGCCGCTTGGGCTGACTCGGTGAGGCTTTCAGCCAGAAGGCGAATGCTCTCGCCTGCCCGTCGAGCTAGCGTTTCCCCGGATTCCGACACCTTGACTCCCTGCTCAGCCGCCATGACTGCCGTCTGGGTCGCCCGATGAATCTCGTTCAGGTTCCCCCGAACCCGGGCCGTGGCCTGCTTGGATTGTTCGGCCAGGTTTTTCACCTCGGCTGCCACCACCGCGAAGCCTTTTCCTGCTTCTCCCGCCTTGGCGGCTTCGATCGCCGCGTTCACTGCCAGCAGATTGGACTGCTCGGCCAGATCGTTCACTGCGGCGATAATCTCGCCGATCGCCTGGGCCTGCTCGCTGAGGGTGAGAATCCGCTCAGCGAGGGCCTCCATCCGTGTTTTGGCTTCCTGCGATCCCTTGACGCTCTCCTCGACGGCCCGCCGACCGTCCTGGGACACCTGCGCGGTCTTCTGCGCGGCCTCGGCCACTGCCCGCGCCTTCTGAGCCGCGACTTGGGCGGTCTGTTTCACCTCGTCCACGGTGATGGTCGTTTGCTGGACCGCCGTTGCCTCCTCGGCTGTTCCCGCAGCTTGCTGGGTCGTGGCTGCGACGATCTCGGAAGACGCGGAGGCCAGGGCGCTGATGGCCTCTCGCAAGGATCCGTTCATGGATCGCGTTAACAGCGAGGCGGTCACGACCCCGAAGGCCAGCGCGACCCCCGCCACGATGAGCATGGCCCAGAAGGCCCTGGACACTTCCGCCTGCGTGGCTTGAAGGATCTCGGCCATCCGTTCCTGATCGCCCACCAGCACCCGATCTATGGTGTTGAACATCTGTTCGTGAGTCGGCTGGAACCGCTCGGCGTTAATCTTCTGCGCCTCGGCCATTCGACCGGCCGCCACGGCGGCAATCATTTCCTTTCCGACTTCTTCGAGCTGATTCACGCCCCGGAGCGCCTCATCCCAACCCTTTCGTCCTTCCGCGTTCGGACTCGTATCCCGGCCCTCGATTATTCCTTCCCGTGTCCAGGCGAGCCATCGATCCCATTCCTTGAGGTGTTTTCGGTCCTGTGTGTTGAGATATCGAAGGAGCTCGATGGTTGCGAATGCGACACCTCCCTTGGGGCTGGGTTGATTCTTCATGATGATTGCTTGCTGGCTGAGTGAGTACTCGAACGTCTTGGAGGTGGAGGAGAGGGTATACATGCCGATCCCCGCCACCAGCAGGAGCAGGATAAAGACTACTCCGTATCCGGCCGTCATCCGTTGGCTGACTGTCCAGTTCATCGCATATCCCTCCTTGGTAGAATCTGCCTTAGCCGACCTCGTCGTTGACCAGGATCTCCGGGGTTCGCGCCAAGGCGTCAAGATCGAGAACCGTCATAAGTTCTTCCGTTATCCCGCGGGTGAGGGCCAGGCGAAGGCCGGTAAGGGCCTCCGGAGGTGGCGCCACCTTGTGGGCCGGAACTGACAGTGTCCCTGCGACCGTATCGGCAACGATCCCGAACGTCATCCCTGCCGCCTTCACCGAAATGACCCTGCTACCTTCCGTTAGGCCTTCCCCCGGCAGATTCAACAGCCGTCGCAAATCCAGAACGGTCAGGATCCGACCCCGGTAGTTGATCATTCCGAGGACGAAGGCCGGCGTGCAGGGCACGGGGATCAGCTCCCGCAAGGAGGTCACCTCAAGAACATGGGTCAGTTCAATTCCGAACCGTTCCCCCGCGAGGGTGAAGACTACCAGCTCGATCATCTCCGTGGAGGGCATGGCCTCTTCCAGCGGCGTCGCCAGTTCCCGTGCCCTGTTCCGCAAGATCCGTGTGGCCTCCTCTGGTGAAAGGTGGCCGCCGGATTCTATAGCCTGCCGCGCCCGCTCCAGACGAGCGTGAGCCTCTTGCCAGTCGGTGACTCGTGCCCGTTTGTTCATCGCTGCATCTCCAGGTATGCCCACGCGGTCTCCAGCAGTCGGCCGGCCGTCATGCCATCACTCCCAGGTACTGCCTCATCAGGAGAGGCGGAACGCAACAGATTCACAACGGCCTCCAGGGATCGCCGTCCCCGTTTGCGGTCTCCTTGCCGGAGGAGGAGGCAGCCCAGCATGAAGTGGGCCGCGACCGAGTTCGGTGTCAGATAGATCGTCTGGCGGAGGGCCTCGAGGGCCGCAGGGATCTCTCCCTGCTCCTGGCAGATCGCGGCGAGGAGGAGGGTGGCGTCGGGATTCATCCGATCCTGCGTGAGCACGGTCTCACACAAACGGCGGGCATACTCCAGATGCCCCTGGTCAGCCAGGATCCGGACAGGCTGGAGATCTGTTGCCCTGTCGGGCGGCCGTTCGACCTGCTCCTCCATAGGTGACGTGATAGATGACTGACCTGGGTCCGGATTGCCGGATTCACCGGTTGAGAAAACCAAGGGGCTCTGAAATTCCGGCACCGCTGTCTCGGGCTGGAGGCTTGGTACAGGAGCCATGAAGGAGTCCTGCGTCTTTCTGTAGAAAATGGCGCCAGGGAGGTTCACGGGAACCAACGGACGGAAGAGTTCGGTCGAGGCCTCGGCCGGAGCCACGACCAGCCATCCTCCGGCCACCAAGGCCTCTTGAAGCCGGGCTATCGCGGCTCGTTGGATGTCGCTGGTGAAATACATCAACACGTTCCGGCAAACGATAAGATCCATGACACTAGTGTTGGTCATCAGTGCCGGAAAGCTGTCTTTGGCCAGATTCAGCGGCGCGAATGTGACTATCTGTCGAATCGCGGGATCGAGCTCGAAGGTGTCTTTTCCCCGACGGTGGAAATAGCGATCCATAATCCACTGGGGCGTCTCGCGGAGCGCCCACTCACTGTAGAATCCCCGCTGAGCCAGCTCCAAGGCAGCCGGATTGATGTCCGTTGCTAGGATCGTCAGGGCCCACGTCAGACGGTCGGGGAGCAATTGATCCAGCAGGATGGCCAGCGAGTAGGGTTCTGCTCCGGTGGCGCACCCAGCGCTCCAGCACCGGAGCCGAAGGATGCCAGCCGATCGTCGGGCTGCGATCAGGGTAGGAAGGATCTGTTGTTCGAGCGCATCAACGCACGAGCGGTCTCGGAAGAAGTAGGTCTCTCCCACCGTGAGAGAGCTGGCGAGCCGCCTCCACTCCGGACTCTCATCCGGGAGGGTCGCGAGCCAGGCCAGGTACTGCTCGGGTGCTCTGACCTGGGAGTGGCCAAGGGCTTGCCTGAGCCCTCGCTCCAGGTCAGCTTGCCGGTTTTCTGGGAAGTCCAGCCCCAGGCGGTCGGCAATCAAGGCTCGCGCTCGAACGTGCACCTCGTCCGAGATTCTCATTCAGTTTTCCCTTCGAGAGCCTCGGTCAATCGCTGCTCTTCGTCCAGAGAGAGAAACGTCTCCAGATCGTGAATGAACAGGACACCGTCTGAAAGCGCCACGATTCCAGCCACGAGGCCGATTCCCGGAAACACGGCGTCCGGCAAGGTGACGGTCTCTGCTGCCACCTCTTTCACCCCGACGACCTCGTTGACTGGCAAGGCCATGGTTCGCCGACTCGTCCGCGCGACCAGAAGACTGGAGGCGGGCCCGTGGTTGTTGGAGGGGCGCCCGAAGCGGCGCTGAAGATCAAGGACCGGGATGACCTGACCGTGGAAATTGATGACGCCGAGGACGACGGCCGGGGCCTTCGGAAGGGGTGACACTTCAACCATGCGCAAGACCCGCTCGATAACAGGGAGGGGGAGTGCATAACGCTGGCCATCAAGGCTGAAGGCGACCAGGCGTCGCACGGACTCTTGACGGAACCTGTCCGCCGGGCCGGCACCATCAGCAGGTGAGTGCGAGATTTCTTGTTCCGATCCAACAGTCAACGACGGCTTGTCCATTGCTTCCTTCGCTATTATGTCAAAGCATCGGGATCAGCTTGGTCAGGACGCTAAGAAAAGCCTCTTGCTCCGTTGGCTTCAGCGTCTCGGTCGCCTCGGTCAGGACATCAGTCCAGGTCGCAGCTCGCTCCACCTCGCCGA
>Ga0187892_10009592_pt1 | contig 12667 bp, 10 predicted proteins | sample MA1701073metaG_FD_139345 | JGI IMG/M metagenome (GOLD analysis project Ga0187892, IMG submission 139345) | Bio-ooze microbial communities from a basaltic lava cave in the Kipuka Kanohina Cave System on the Island of Hawaii, USA - MA170107-3 metaG ...
CGGTGTGTGTTCGTAGCCGAGAATGGGTCACCCGACAGGGTTGAGATGCAGAGCATCCAGACGATCACCACGCTCCAATATCGAAGCAACGCGAGGGCCGACGCGCGGTTCTCGGCCCGGCCGACCTCCGGCGTCATCCCTTGCGGGCGCCGCCTCACCGTCGCCATCGTCGCGCTGCGCGCCCGCCGGAATGGCACGACCTCATAATGGTGCGCCTCGCGGTCGGTCTGTTGCTCGTGTTGTTGCTGCTGTCGGCCTGGTGGCTCTGGACTGCCGGGGCACCGGCACCGCCGCCTCCGACTGCAGCGACACCCACGGAATCGCCCGGTGAGACGCCCACGCCAACGCCGCTTGCAGCGCCTCCAGGGTTCCGGCTGGCCGGCGTCGCCCTTCGGGAACCCGACTCCTTCGTCGTCGTCGAGGCACCGGACGGCAGCAACGTGTTGTACCGTCTCAACGCAGAGATACCCGGCCTCGGGCGTCTCGTCCGCATCGAAGCCGAGCGCATCGTTTTGCGCGGCGCGTCTGGGGAGTTCGAGCTGTGGTTAGCGCCGGCCGCGACACCGACGCCGACGCGTACGCCGCGTCTGCGCACGCCTACGCCGACGCCTGGGTTGCCACCGAGCGCGCGCACAGCTCCCGGATCAAAGACTTTAAGCGCTCCGGGTCGACCGGCTTCTTGAACAACACGCCTTCCAGACCCTCGAGGCGGCTGCGTTTGATGACGTGATCGCGGTCGTAATAGTACCCGGTCATAAGCAGCACCGGCGTATTGCCGCGCTGCTTGATTTCCATGAACAAGTCGAAGCCGTCGAGGTCCGGCATCACGACGTCGCTGACGACGATGTCGACGACATTCTTGTCCAGGATGCGCAACGCTTCGATGCCACCGCCGGCGGTCAGCACCTCACAGCCTTCCTCGACCAGGAGGTCGCGGATGGACTGGCAGACACCCAAGTCGTCGTCGACCACCAGCACGCGGATCCCTTGGAGCGTTTGCCCCGGTCGCCCTTTGGCGCGCGGCTCGAGATCAGTCATCTGCGTGCCGTCGTGGTACTCACGGGTGGAATACTGCGCGCCTTGCGACATATCGACAAGTCGTCCGATGATTCGCTGGATCTTCGCGAGCTCGCGGCGCACCGATTCGATGCGCTCCTCTTCGACCACGGCCTTCTCATCGGAAGCCGTGTCGCGCACGAAATGATCCAGAAGCTCGAGTTGGTTGAGGATCACCTCGAGGGGGTTGTTGATTTCGTGGCAGACCGCCACCGCAACTTCGCCCAAGGTTGCCAGGCGATCCTTGCGACGAATGTCGCGAATGTCCTTTGCAAAGCCGAGTGAGCCGATCTCGAATCCGGCGTCGTCGTACAGAATGCACCCCGATATCGCCACGGGAATCTGCTGGCCCCAGCGATCGACGAAAACCGTCTCGAAGTTTTTTACCTTTCCGGGCCCGCCCCATTCCTCGCTGCGCATCGCTTCCATGACGCGCTTGGCTTCCGTAAGCGACGGGTAAAGCAACGTGACGTTCTGGCCGAGAATCTCGGCGGCCGTGTAGCCCAGATTCTTCTCGGCGCCATCGTTGTAAAACACGATGGTGCCGGCGCGATCCACCGCAACCACGATATCGGACGAGCTCTCGATCAATTGCTCGAGATAGTGCGGCGGAAACCGCCCCATCTCGTCGAGGAAGGCGGGAGCCGACTTCGACGACTTGGCCATGTTACTGTGGCTCATGCTGGGTTGAATCCCTGAGGCCGTACCCACGCGTTCGTCCGCCCGGGCGGGATCGGTACACGCGCCCGCTGCTTGCGGGTCAGGCGGAGGAACACTTTCATGGAGCTCTCAAACTCCTCGATTGGTCGGACATCGAGCAGTCCTTCGCCTACCATCGCATCAAAAACGTCGACGCCGCGCTGCGTGCGCAGCACGGTGATGGTCCAGTCCGTGGCGCCGACACCGCCGCACGAGATGTCGGCCAATTCGGCCGAGAAGTCGCCACAATGGTGGCACTCCGGCCGCGCGTATTCCTGCGCTTCGCGCAGGTTCATCTCGACGCGTTCACCGTTCTTCTTGTCGATCAGCACTTTTCCCTTTACGTTGAACTTCTGAATGTCGCGCAGCGGGATTCCCATGCGCCCTTCGATGGTGTCGACCATCAGCTCCTGGAAGGTAAATACTTCGCTGCACAACAAACCGATATTGAGCGCGACGCGTTCGCCGAAGGTCTTGAGGTGATAGCGCTGCCGCTCGACGTGCTTTTCCTTCTTGCGACCGTTGTCGAGGAACGTTGCATCCGCAAGTTCCATCTTGCGCACCGGGGTGATCTGACACGGCACACCGACGAAGGCGACGCGTGTGAGACCCAGCTTCTCAGCGTCCGCCAACGCTAGGTTGTTCGGACAGTAGGTGTACCAAGAGCTGGCGCTGGCGATGGCGTCATCCACCGTCGTGACCACCTTCGGAAGGGGCGCGCACGGATTGGAGGTGTCAGTGGCCGAGACCACCGCACCGTCGAACTTGCCGTTTCGCAATCCCCACGCCAGAATCGTGGTGACCACACCGCCGTCCTCGCAGCGCCGGAGGATCTCGGGATCCTTGCAACGCGCCGCAACCACCCGACGATAGACCCCAAAGGCACCGCGATACGCGTCGTCGTGGGGGAACACCTGATCGGTGAGATGATGTTCGCGGTCGCCCAGGCGGGGACACACCTGGGCGCAGACATCGCACCCGATACCTTCGCTAATCCCGCAGTAGTCAAAGGGATTCGTTGCTTTTGCGACCTGCTTGGGCTTGCCGTCGATGTAGTCGATGACATTGTGGGGACATACCAAAACGCAGCTGCCACACTCGCAGCAACTGCCGTACGCCACCACCTCGTTCATCATCTGCTTGAAGGTGGGATGCATCGCGGCCCTGTTTTGACGCTAGCCCTCGGTGGCCGCAGAGTCAACGATCTTATGGGCGTGCGATGCGCGAAGTGACCGACCAACCGCTACAATTTCGCGTGCCCCGTATTGCGTGCGAAGCCCGACTGCGCCATCCGATGCGACCTCGATCTCTACGGCGCCATCCCGGTCGGTGCGTGCCAGCGGGATGGCGCGCGCCGCGTACCGGGCTACGACGTCACGGTGCGGAAATCCAAACTGGTTGTCGAGCCCCATGGAAGCAACCGCGACGCGCGGCGATACGGCGGTCAAGAAGGGCGCGGTGCTCGAGGTACGACTCCCATGGTGCGGCACCTTCAAGACGGCGCTCTTCAGATTGGCACGCTGGGCCATGACGAGGTCGCGCTCCATGGCCGCTTCGATGTCTCCGGAGAAGAGAACGCGAACGTCGCCAAACGACAAGCTCAACACGAGCGAGCGATCGTTGACCGTCACGCCATCGACAGAAGACGGCGGGGAGTGCACGACTGTCTCGACTTGGCCGAGCAGACGCCGGGCTCCGCGCCCGAGCTCAACCCGCTTCACCTGGTGTTCCGCGAGCAGGGCTTCGAGCGCCGCGAAGCGTGGTGAGGCGCTGGCGACTCGTGCGGTCCAGAACTCACGCGCCCGAAACTGACTCGCGATGAATGAGAACCCGCCGTAGTGGTCCCACTGCGGGTGACTCAGGACCAAATAATCGACACGCACGATGCGCCGGCTCCATAGAAATGGCGCGATGACCCGCTCGCCGACATCGAAGCTGTCACTCTGGAGACCGCCGCCGTCTACGACCATGACCTCACCGTCGGGCAGCTCGACGACTGCGCTGTCACCCTGGCCGACGCTCAAGAATGTGAGGCGCAGTCTGCCGGAGTGGTACCGATCGGCGTACCACCAGACGGCGTCGCCCGTCCCCAACACCGCCAACAGCGCCAGCGTCTGGAGCCGTGCACGACCGCGCAGCTGCACGCCAGCGAACATCGCCGCATAGAGCAGCGCCAGCTCGAGCACCGTCGGCGTCGGCACGTGTACTGCAGCTCCTGGAATAGCCGCCAGTGCACGCACGATGACAATACCCATCGTGACGAACGGACCCGCGAGCACCGTCCATGCCTCCGCCAGCCACGACGCAAAGGGTTCACAGAGGGCTGCCAGCAACCCGAGCGACACGGCAACTGATCCCAACAGTGGAACCACCGCCGCGTTGGCCACGAGTGCCATCAACGACACCTGGTTGAAGTGGTACGCCGTGAGCGGCACGGTGGCCGCCAAAGCGATGAGCGATACCGCAAAGTAGGTTGCCAACGGCCGCGCGACACGGCCACGCCAGCCGCGCAGGCGCAGCAGACGGTCGTCTTCCCACTGCAGCCACCATGGCCAGAACCGCCCCATCCCCCACAGCAACCCGAGGACCGCGGCAAATGACAGCTGGAATGAGATGTCACGACCGGTGCCGGGCGCCGAGCCGAGAACCATGATGGCGGCCACCGCCAAGCTCACCAGCAGGTCCCGCTGCCGATCGACCGTCACTGCCATCAGAAACACCAGGACCATGATCACGGAGCGAACGGTCGCCACGTTGGCCCCGGCAATGCTGGCGTAAAGACCGACGGGTATCAGGGACAACGTCATGGCGACCTTCGGGACGTTCAGCACGAGCAGCAGCCAACGACTGCGCGCCAGAAGCCAGCGACACACGGCGTAGCCGGCCGCCGCGACCAAGCTGAGGTGCAGGCCCGAAATAGACAGAACGTGACTCACACCGGTGCGGCTGAACGCTTGGCGCAAGTCCTCCGGGAGCGCGCCGACACTGCCGACGATCAGCGCCTTCATCACTGCCGCCCGTTGAGCGTCCAGCACCCGGTCGAATAGGTCTGCAACACTGCGGCGCCAGCGTGCCAACGGTCCCGTGATCAGTGGTCCACCGCGTGGACTGCGCGCGAACCCTGCGTCGGTTGCGGCAAACGCCGTGACGTAGACGCCGCGGCGTGCGAGGTAACCCTCGTAGTCGAACTCTCCCGGGTTTCCGAAATTGCGGGGTCGCCGCAAGGCTACGCGTCCGACGACCTCGTCGCCAACTTCCCAGGCCTGTGACATCTGCCGGAGCGTCACCAGCACGCTGCCAATTGCCGGCCGCCACCCGTCACCGGTGTCGAGTCGAGCAACGGCTATGTGCAGACGCGCACCAGGGCGCCTGGCTTCGGGCTCCGCGGCGACGACCCCAGCGATCTGCAGCTTCCGGTGTGTGGTCTCGTTGGCAATGTGTGCCGAGAGCAGCACGGGCGCATATACCAGGGTCGCCGCGACGTGCCCGTACGCACCCGCCAACAGACCAAGCCCCAGGCGCCGGCACAACCCGCTCGGCACCACTAGGAGCGCGGCGGCGCCCGTTACAATGACGATCAGCCCGGCAAACGAAAGCGCGCCAACCTGCCTCCCGGCGCTGACGTCGCCGACGAACAAACCGATCGCGATGCTGATGAGGATGGGACTGCGACCGACGATCGTGTTCATGCTGGAGGCCCAACGGAGCATGGGATCGAGCACCGGAGTGCGATGCTCTTCTGCAAGACCGTCTAACGTCCGATCGCGCCAGCTCAAGAGGGCGGCTCGCCGGCAGGGCTCGGCGCCGCCGACGCTGGCGATGCAGGCTCGTCGGCCGGCGGCTCTCCCAAGGCGCGCTTGATCTGCTCCGCAAGGATCTTCGAGATACCCGGGACCTCTGCGATGGCGTCCTGGGTCGCGGCCCGGATGCGCTGCACACTGCCAAAATGGCGCAACAGCGCCTTGCGGCGCCCAGCACCGATCCCTGGAATGCTATCGAGGACAGACCGCAAACGTTCTTTGGTGCGGAGCTGGCGATGGTAGGTGATTGCAAAGCGATGCGCCTCGTCGCGCACGCGCTGCAGCAAGAAGAGCGCGTTGGAGTTGCGGCGCAGGATCACCGGATTCTTGCGTCCGACCAAGAACACGCGCTCCTCGGTGCGGCTGATCTCGCTCGCCCGCGGCGCCCGTTCGACGCGCATCTTCGCCAGACCCACGGCGTCGACCTCGGTGATGCCCAGCTCGCGCAAGACGGTGACCGCAACATTCAGCTGACCCTTCCCACCGTCGACCACTAGCAAGTCGGGATACTCACCGACTTCCTTGGCACGCGTGAAGCGGCGCTGCAGTACCTCGTACATCATGCGGAAGTCATCGGCTTCGGGCACGGTCTTGATTCGAAATCGTCGGTAGCGATTCTTGTCGGGCTCGCCTTCGTCAAAGGTCACCATCGAACCGACGGCCAGGCGCCCCTGGATGTTGGAGATGTCGAAGCACTCGATGCGCTTCGGCGCATTGCGCAGATGTAACTTGCGCCGCAATTCGTCGAGCATGCGCTCGCGGTTGCGATCCGCATCCTGTCGTTCTCGAAAACTCTGTTGGGCATTCTGGGCCGCCATCTCGACGAGCCGGACTTTGTCGCCTCGTTGCGGCCGCAGGATCTCCACCTTGCGCCCGCGGCGCTCGCTCAGGTAGTCGGCGCGGACGTCACCGTATTCGAGATCCACCGGGAGGAGGATCTCGTCCGGGACGTAGCGCTCGCCTTGGTAGAACTGCGTCAGCAAGGCCTCGATCACCTCGTCATCGGGCAGCTCGAAGTCTTCGAAGCTGTACGCTTGATTCCCCGTGAGCTTGCCCTGACGGACGAACAACACCTGCGCCTCGATGAAGCCGCCTTCGCGGTACAACCCAAAGACATCTTGATCACCACCCCAATGGGCGACGACCTGCTGGCGTTCCTGAGTGCGCTCGATCGCGCGAATCTGGTCGCGGAGCCGCGCCGCCTCCTCGAAACGCAGTTGCGTGGCCGCTTGCTCCATGTCGTCAGTGAGCTGGCGTACCAGTTGTTGGCTCTTCCCCTCCAGCAACATCATCGCTTCCCGCAAATGCCGCTGGTACGTCTCGCGATCGACCGGCAGACAGCACGGTCCGAGGCAGCGCTTGATCTGATACTCGAGGCAGGGACGTGATCGATTGCGAAACACGCCGTCGCTGCAGGTGCGCAGCGGGATGACCTTACGAATCGTGTCGAGCGTCTCGCGGACGCTCCAGGCTGAGTGGAACGGCCCAAAATACTTGTTCCCATCCTTGACGATCTTGCGCGTCACGAAGATCCGTGGCCACGAGTCCTGAACTGTGACCTTTACACTTACATATGACTTATCATCTTTTAGTCGTATATTATAGCGCGGCTTGTACTGCTTGATCAAGTTATTCTCGAGAATAAGCGCTTCCTTCTCGTTGGTCGTCACCAGAGTTTCCAGGTCGCCCACTCGTTGCATGAGGAAGCGAACCTGACTGCGCTCATCGCCGCCGCGGAAGTACTGGCGCACGCGGGCGCGGAGGTTCTTCGCCTTGCCGACGTAGATGACCTTGCCGTGCTTGTCCTTCAGCAAGTACACGCCAGAGCGGGCTTGCGTGGCAACGAGCTTGGCCTCCAAAGCGGCGAGCGCTGCAGACTCTGCAGGAATGAGGGGATCGTCTGACACGACGGTATTATAGCGAGCAAGCTGCGCGGGGCCACGTGGGGAAGAGATAGCGAGTAGCGAATAGGGAAAAAGATCAGGCGTCTACTCGCTATCCCTATTCGCTACTCGCTATTCGCTACTCGCCACTTTCTTTCTCCCCCATCTCGAAGACGAGTTGGTGCTTCTTCTTGCTATTGCACTCCTTGCACGCCGGCACCAGGTTGCCCTTGGTTGACCGGCCGCCGCGGATGAGCGGTACCAAGTGGTCCATGGTGAGCGCGCGCGGTGCGAACTGACCGCCGCAGTAGTGGCAGAGTCCGGTGGCACGTCGCCGCTTCCACCACTGCGATTGTCGCAACTCACGCGCCTTGGCGCGCTCGCGCTTGATGTCGTCGTCGGAGAGGACCGGCGTCCAGTCACCCATGACGTACTGCATCATCGCGGCGCCCCGACACGTAGTCAAACCCCGCGCTCCTCGCCAGACCAGGGCTCCCCTTCGAGCCTCACATTTGACTTGGCCAGGAGCGGGCAGTATCGAGCACCGCAGCAAACGCAACCCCATGGAACGCGAAGTCATCATCACCGGCATCGGTGGTCAGGGTATTCAGTTGATGGCGAAGGTCCTGGCACACGCTGCCAATCGTGCCGGCAAGCAGGTGATGCTCTTCGGAATGTACCAGGGCATGATGCGCGGTGGCTCGAGCGAGTCGACCATAGTGCTCAGCGACACGGAGATCCAAGCACCACCGATCATCCCGCTGACCTGGAGCGTGCTCGCCATGCACCCGTTCGGCCTGGTCGATGTCGCCAAAAAGCTGCGTCCCGGTGGCGTCCTGATGATCAACACAACCTTGGTCACCCGCGTGCCGCGCACGGAAGGTCGGGTGGCCCACATTCCGGCAACCAAGATGGCGGAGGAAGCTGGCAACCTCATGGGTGCTGGGATGATCGCGCTCGGCGCCTTCTGCGCGATCACCGGATTGGTCAGTGAAACCGATCTCGTCGCCGCGATGCGCGACTCGCTGCCGCCGCACCGACAGCATCTCGCTGAGGTCAATGTGCGGCTCCTCGCCCGCGGCGTGCAGTATGCGGCGGTAGCGGGGGTGGACAACGCATCGGTCAGTTCTGCGCCAACGCCGTGAACGCCACCGTCACCATCGACATCGAAACGTGTAAGGGCTGTGTCCTCTGCATCCCGGTCTGCCCGCCCAAGGTCCTGGAAATGTCCACCGCCGTAAACGTCAGGGGGTATCGCTATCCACTGCTGCTGGAGGGATGCACCGGGTGCGAACTGTGCGCCAAGATTTGCCCCGACTTCTGCATCGACGTGTATCGGGCTGAGGCCCGGGATGGAATGCTACCCCCTCCTTACGAAGGAGGGGGCGAGGGGAAGGTTTGAAATGTCGCTACCTCCCCCTGACCCCCTCCTTCGAAAGGAGGGGGGACGCGTACTGATGGAGGGCTCTCAGGCTCTCGCCGAGGCTGCGGTACAGGCCGGGTGCCGATTCTACGCTGGCTATCCGATTACGCCGTCGACGGAGATTCTCGAGTACATGTCGGTCCGCATGCCGCAAGTCGGTGGGGTCTGCATGAACGCCGAGAGCGAAATCGAGGCGATCGGCATGGTCTGGGGCGCCGCGGGCACCGGCGCGCGGGCGATGACGGCGTCGACGGGACAGGGCATCAGCTTGATGCAGGAAAGCTTCGCTGAGTTGGCCAACGCGCAGATCCCCGTGGTAGTCGTCAACATGTGCCGCGGGCAAGGCGACTATTTTCAGTCCACTCGCGGCGGCGGGCACGGCGACTATCGCTTCATCGTTCTTTCACCTGCGTCCGCACAGGAAGCCGTTGATCTGACCTTCCAGGCATTCCATCTCGCGGACAAATGGCGCAATCCGGTGATGATCATGGGTGACTTCCTGCTCTCTCACACGTCGGAGCTGGTCGAGTTCCACCCGATCGATGAGCGTTCCTTGACGCCCAAGACCTGGGCAACGACCGGTGCAGCGGGTCGCAAGGCCATCACCCTCACGCCCTTGGGGCCATCCGAGAAGCTGTCGACCAACGTGGCGGGGGCACTCGCCGGCGTCGTGCAAAAGCACCCGGCCATCAGACGAGACGAGGTGCGCGTTGACTGCGGGTGGCTCGATGATGCCGTCCTCGTCGTTGTCGCATTCGGTTTCCCCGGTCGCTTTGTGAAGTATGCCGTCCAGCTGGCACGCGCGCGCGGGCGCAAGGTCGGCTATGTGCGGCCGATCAGCCTGTGGCCCTTTCCATCCGACGCCGTGACACAAGCGGCCGCACACGCCAAGGTGGTGGCGGTGTTCGAGCTGAACTCCGGCCAAATGATCGAAGATGTACAGCTGGCAGTGCTCGGCCGGGCTCCTGTTGTAGCCATCGGCGGCATCAGTCATGATCACTCGGGTTTTGGTGTGGGTCCTATGCTCAACGTCGAGTACGTCCTGCAGCGCATCGAAGAGACTTATCCTCAATGACCACTCGGAACACAGAACCCAGAACCCAGAGCCCAGACGCCGAACTCCGGAAGGTCTTCGAGAAACCCGCCCTCTTGCTGAAGACAGAGCATTCCCTGTGCCCCGGATGTGGTGAACCGCTGGCGTTGCGGACGATCCTCGAGTTGCTCCAGGAGCTGGACTTACGCGACCGCACAATCTGCGTGTGCGGCATCGGCTGTTACACGGCCTTCCCCAGCATCATCGACATCGATGTGTTGCAAGCGTTGCATGGACGGGCACCGTCGGTTGCAACCGGGGTCAAGCGGACGCTGCCCGATCGTTTCGTCTTCACCCTGCAAGGTGACGGTGACATGGTGTCGGAAGGCCTGCAGGAGGTGATTCACACAGCGGCGCGCGGCGAGAAGGTCACCGCCATACTCCTCAATAACGGGGTGTTTGGTGAAACCGGTGGCCACATGACGGCGACGTCGGTCATCGGTCAGCACACCAAGACGACGGTGGGAGGTCGGGATCCGGAGCGGCACGGCAATCCGATCAAGATCAGCGAGCTCATCGCGCCCCTCGACGGCGTCGCTTACGTGGCGCGGGGCGCCATGCACACGCCGGCAGCAATCAAGTGGACCAAGCAGTGTCTACAGGACGCCTTTCAGTCACAACTCGACGGCCGGGGATTTTCACTGGTCGAGATACTGACCATGTGCCCGACGGATTGGTTCGTGCCACCCGAGTCGGGCACCCAATGGTTGGAGGATAACCTCAAGACTACCTACCCGCTCCGAGTGATCAAGGCGGTGTCGTAGGGGCAACCCTCGTGGTTGCCCTGACCCTCACCGTCCGCACGGGCGGGATTCTATAACCGTCGACACGAAACAGGCTGGGACGGGAAGAAACCGGCACGCACGGGCAGGCACCAGGTCTGGCATCGGAAGGGCAGGCACGAGGCCTGCCCCTACAACGCGGCGTCCAAGCCTGGACGCAACCGCTGCACGGTTGCCGCGTCGATCGTCAGCTGCTCGATGACCTGCGCAATGGTCTCGCGCGCGTCCTCACGACTCTGCGCGGCGAGGAAGTTGTGTACCTCGGTGGCGACGGGCTCGAGCGTCAGCTGCCCCAGAGCCCGGATCAGATTCTGCAGGAGCATGGGATCCATCAACGCCGCGATGCGTTCCCATTGCGCATGGATGAACGCCCAGGCGACACGGCGCGAGGCGTGGCGGCCGAGGAGGCCGGCGAACAGGAACGTGCGGTCCTGCGCGCGCACCTCGTTGCTCATAGCCATATCGAGCGTGCGTTGGATGAGCTCGGGTGACTCGAACGCGGCCAACGCCAGCAGGAAACGCTGCTCCTCCTCCGGGTCTTTCGAGGCATTCCGTTTGCGCTCCAGATAGCGTTCGTACAGCTCCGCATCCCCGTCGCGTGCCGCGATGCCGACCACAGCAGATGCGAGATTGGGGTCGAGGGACGCACGATCGATGAGATAGGCTTCCAAACGCCGCCGTGCTTCTGTTCGCACTCCCGACGCACGCGCCAAGATGCCGAGGGCGCCAATCACCGCAGCCCGCTTGAGGCGCTCATCGGCCGACTCGCCGGGCTTGGGATCCCACCCGAGCCCTGCGAACAGTGGCTCATAGAACGATCCCACGAAACGTTCGAAGCGCGGCCGCGCGACGTCGCTGACGACGTGCAAGCTCAGCCAACCCAGCTCATCGCTGAGGGTCGAGATCACCGCCCGATCGGTCTCCATGCGGTAGCCTTCGAAGAGCCGCAGGTACTGCTCCACTGATACGACGCCCGCACGCAGCAAAGCCCATTGATTGTCGACGAGCATCAGCCGTTCGTGAGACGCCAGCGCATTCGGCAGCTCCGTCACCAAAGCAGCGATCGACGCGTCGTCCATCGTGAAGCGGTAGAACCCGCTGGCGCCGCCGTTCGGGTAGAACCAGCGTGCCCCGGGTAAGACCACCTGCGTCTTCTCGTCGCTCAGCATGACGCGTTGTTCTTGCGCGCCGGCGCGTGTGCCATACACGAGAACCAGTGGGACCGGCCAAAGTTGGCGCGTAGCGCTGCGCGCCGCGTTCGGATCGGAGAAGAAACGCTCCTGGCGCAAGGTGAGTTGCAACGCATCGCCTGATGCCGCAGCCGTCACATGCACGACGGGATGGCCCGGCGTCTTGATCCAGGCGTTGGCGACCGTAGCCACATCTTGCTCCGAAGCGGTGCTGAGCTCGCGCCAAAAGTCGTCAGCCGTGGCATTGGCTTCCCGATAGCGGTTCAGATAGCTGCGGACGCCGGTTCGAAACGGCTCGGCACCCAGATATCCTTCGATCATGCGCACCACACCGGCACCCTTCCAGTAGGTGATGACGTCGAAGCGCTCCGTGGCCTGCTTGGCGTTCTTCACCTCAAAGGAGATCGGGTGCGTCGACACCAGCGCGTCGAGCGCAAACGGCCGCGCCAGCGTCGCCACGAAGTCGCGCCACATCCCCCACTCGGGCATGAGATCGGCAACCGCCTTGTACCCGACGAACGTGGCAAACGACTCGTTCAGCCAGAGATCGTTCCACCAGGCCATGGTCACCAGGTCGCCCCACCACATGTGCGTGAGCTCGTGCGCCGCAGTGTAGAAAATGCCTTTCAACGCGTGGGTCGACGCACGCTCGGGATCGGCAGCAATCACGGTCAGGCGGTAGGTGATCGCGCCCGGATTCTCCATGGCACCCGCTTCGAAATCGGGGACGCCGATCGCGTC
>Ga0187892_10009593_pt1 | contig 12666 bp, 12 predicted proteins | sample MA1701073metaG_FD_139345 | JGI IMG/M metagenome (GOLD analysis project Ga0187892, IMG submission 139345) | Bio-ooze microbial communities from a basaltic lava cave in the Kipuka Kanohina Cave System on the Island of Hawaii, USA - MA170107-3 metaG ...
CCGCTCCTCCTGCGGCTTCAGGAGCAGCGGCGGCAGTTCGCCGCCGGCGACGGCGGTGGTGGCGGTCTGAACGGACATTCGCGGGATCGCAGCGCCGTGGCTATAGTGTTCGCGATTCTAACCGACCACGGCCGCATCGCCATGCAAGCCCCGGAATCCCAGCGGCCAAGAAACCGTCTCGCCTCGGAGACGAGCCCCTATCTGCTCCAGCATGCGCACAATCCGGTGCAGTGGCATCCCTGGGGCGAGGAAGCCATCGCGCTGGCGCGCGAGCTGGACCGGCCGATCCTGCTCTCGATCGGCTATTCCGCCTGTCACTGGTGCCACGTCATGGCGCACGAGTCCTTCGAGGACGAGGCGACCGCCGAGGTGATGAACCGGCTGTTCGTCAATATCAAGGTCGACCGCGAGGAGCGGCCCGACCTTGACCGCGTGTACCAGCTCGCGCACCAGGTCCTGATCCAGCGCGGCGGCGGCTGGCCGCTCACGATGTTCCTCGCGCCCGACGACCTGACGCCCTTTTTTGGCGGCACCTACTTCCCTTCGGTGCCGCGCTACGGCATGCCGGCATTCGCGGAGCTCCTCGAGCGCGTCGCGACCTTCTACCGCGAGCAGCGCGCGGACGTGCGCCGCCAGAACGAGGCGCTCAAGGGCGTGTTCGCCGATCTCCAGCCGCCGGCGGCCGCGCCCGGCCGCGCGCTCTCCTCGCTGCCGCTCGAGGCGGCGCGGCGCGAACTGGAGCGCAGCTTCGACGGCGAGTTCGGCGGCTTCGGCGGAGCGCCGAAGTTTCCGCATGCGGGCGGCATCGAATGCCTGCTGCGCGGATGGCGCGCGAGCGCGGACGGGCCGGAGCCGGACCTCAAGGCGCTCTGGATGGCGACGCTCACGCTGACCCGCATGGCGGAAGGCGGGCTCTTCGACCAGCTCGGCGGCGGCTTCTGTCGCTATTCGGTGGACGCACACTGGATGATTCCGCATTTCGAGAAGATGCTCTATGACAACGGCACGCTGCTCGCGCTCTACGCGCAGGCGGCCGCGGCCACGGGCGAGGCGCTCTTCCGCCGCACCGCGCTCGCGACGGCCGCCTGGGCGCTCTCCGAGATGCGCGCGCCGGAGGGCGCGTTCCATGCCGCTCTCGACGCGGATTCCGAGGGCCATGAAGGGAAGTACTACGTCTGGGGGCGCGAGGAAGTGCAGGCGCTCCTGACGGCGGATGAGTTCCGCCTGCTCGCGCGCCGCTACGGTCTCGATCGCGCGCCCAACTTCGAGGGCACCTGGCATCTGCACGGCTACGTGGCGCTCGAGCAGGCTGTGCAGGAATCGGGGCTCGAGCCCGCGCGGGCGGCGGAGATCCTCGAGTCGGCCCGCGGCAAGCTGCTGGCGGCGCGCGGCAGCCGCGTGCGCCCCGGTTGCGACGACAAGATCCTGACCGCCTGGAACGGGCTCATGATCCGCGGCCTCGCGATCGCCGGACGCATGCTGGCCCGCGACGAACTCGTCGATGCCGCGTGCCGCGCGGCCGACTTTCTGAGTGAGCAATGCTGGCGCAATGGCACCCTGTACGCCACCTGGAAGGGCGGCGAGGCGCGCTTTGCCGCGTATCTCGACGATCACGCCTACCTGCTGGATGCGCTCCTCGAGCTGCTGCAATCGCGCTTCCGTGCGCGCGATCTCGCGTTTGCGCGCGAATTGGCCGAATCGCTGCTCGCGAAGTTCGCCGACCGCGAGCGCGGCGGCTTCTGGTTCACGGCCGAGGGCTGTGACCCGCCGTTGCACCGGCCGAAGAGCTTCGCAGACGACGCGACGCCGGGCGGCAACGGGGTCGCCGCATCGGCGCTCGCCCGTCTTGGCTGGCTGCTCGGCGAAACGCGCTACCTCGACACCGCCGAGGCGACGCTGCGCGCGGGGTGGGATTCTCTGTCGCGCGCGCCGCCGGCGCACACCGCGCTGCTGCATGCACTCGCAGAATTCCTGGATACGGTCGAAATCGTGGTGATCCGCGGCGAGGCTGCGCCGATCGCCGAATGGTCGCGCGCGCTCGCGGCGATCTACGCGCCGCGCCGCATGGTGCTCGCCATCCCGTCGGATGCCGCGGGATTGCCGGAGTCGCTCGCCACCAAAGTGCCGCGCGGCCCCGCCGTCGCCTACCTCTGCCGCGGGCCGGTCTGCTCCGAACCGGTGGATTCGCTGCCCGCGCTCGTCGCCGCGCTGGGCGCCTAGCCTCGTACCGTCAGGAAGAACGCGGCCCACATCCCGAACAGCAGCAACGTGCTCGCCGCGTACACCAGAAAGCGGTGCACCACGCGGTTGTAGCTCAGGTGTATCAGGCTGTGCAGCGCGCGCAAGGCCACGTAGACCCAGGCCGCCGCCACGAATTCGGGCGTGGTCAAGGCCGTGACCGCGAGCGCGATGCAGAGCAGGTAGAACAGCACCGGGACCTCGAATAGGTTGCGGAAGTTGTCGGCGGCAGCCGTGTTCTCGAGTTCGTTCGCCGACGCGCGCGCGCTTGCGAGCTGCTGCGGCGCGATGCGCCTCGCGCGCATCTCGCCGAGCCGGTCGACGTAAAGCTTGACCCAGACCAGCGCGGTCACGAGCACCATGCCGCAGGCGGGCAGCCAGATCGGGTCCGGGCTCATGCAGCGAGTTCCTTGCGGCGGCGCAGGCTGACGGCCACGAAGAGCAGCACGCCGCCGAACATCGCGAACAGCCCGAGCGCGCTCAGCTTGTCCGGCCAGCGCCCGGCCATCGGCTCGGCGAAGAAGGCGAAGAACAGCAAGAGCGCGCTCGCGAGGGCCAGCAGGGAACCCGTGACCGCGGCACCCCGGCGCGCCGCGCCCGCCGGCAGCAGGTAGTGCACGCCGAGCGCGAGGTTCACGAGCCCCGACGCGAGCAGGTAGATATGGCGCGAACGGAACAGGAGCCGCTCGGCCCATTCCATCTCGGCCACCGGCGGATCGAGCCGGCCCATGATCTGGCCCGTGATCAGGAAGGCGACGATGGCAACCGCGCCGACGACGAGGTGCGCCATCCGCAGGCTGCCTTGCATCCGCCCTCCCGAGCGCAAACCGCGCCGCCTTGCGTAACATAGCACCCATGAACGCCCGGCTCGAACCCTTGCGCCTGCCTGCGCTGGCCGACATCCAGGCCGCGGCGCTGAGACTCGCGGGGATCGTGTTCCGCACGCCGCTCCTGGCCGGCACCGCGCTCGACGAGCAGAGCGGCGGGCGCGTGCTGCTGAAGCTCGAATCACTGCAGCGCTTCGGCTCGTTCAAGATTCGTGGCGCCTACAATCGCCTGGCACAGTTGAGCTCCGCGGAACGCCGGGCAGGCGTCGTTGCCTATTCCTCCGGCAACCATGCACAGGCGGTGGCGGGCGCCGCCAGAATGCTCGGCATCCGCGCGGTCATCGTGATGCCCGCGGACGCACCACGCCTCAAGCTCGAGAACACCCGGGCACTCGGCGCCGAAGTCGTGCTCTACGACCGCTACCGCGAGAACCGCGAAGGCGTGGCCGCGCGAGTCCTTGCCGAGCGCGGCGGCACGCTCGTGCCCGCATTCGACGACCCGCAGATCGTCGCCGGCCAGGGCACGGCCGGACTCGAGCTCATGCAACAGGCGGAGGAGCTCGGCCTGGCGCCCGACCAGGTGCTGGTCGGCGCGAGCGGCGGCGGGCTGGCCAGCGGCTGCGCGCTCGCGATCCGCTCGCTGTCCCCCGCGACGCAGGTCGTCGCGGTCGAGCCGGAGTCCTTTGACGACATCCGCCGCTCGCTGGCGGCAGGTCAGCGGCTCACAAACCCGCCGCAGGCGCGCACGATCTGCGACGCCCTGATGTCCTCGCCCTGCGGCGCGATCCCGTTCGCGCTCATGCGCGAGCACCTGGCGGGAGCCCTCGCCGTCAGCGACGACGAGGTGCTGGCCGCGATGGCCTGGGCTTTCCGGGTCCTGAAGCTGGTGCTCGAGCCGGGCGGCGCCGTCACGCTCGCCGCCGTGCTCGCGGGCAAGCTGCCGCTCGCCGGCCGCACCACCGCGATCGTGCTCTCCGGCGGCAACGTCGATCCGGAGATGTTCGGCCGGGCCCTAGGCCGTTAGCATCTCTTCCAGGAAGCGGACCTGGCCGGTTTCGAGCTCGTACCAGGCGCCGACGATCAGGAGGCCCTGCGCCGCCACCAGACCTTCGATGATCCGCGAACCGTGCCGCAGCTGCTGCACGGACGCCTGGATGTTCGCGCGCATCGCCTCGTGCTCGTCGTCGATGCCCCGCACCGCCGGGCTGATGCGGTCGACGATATCCCTCAGGTTGGGCGAGTGATTGGCGCTGGGGCGGTGCAGCTCCTCGAGCGTGGCCGCGATGGCGCCGCAGGAGGAATGACCGAGCACGACCACGAGCCGGGTGCCGAAGCGGTCCGCCGCGAACTCGACGCTGCCGATCAGCGAAGGTGCAACGACGTTCCCGGCGACCCGGATCACGAACAGGTCGCCCGGGCCCTGGTCGAACACGATCTCGACCGGGACGCGCGAGTCCGAGCAGCCGAGCACGATCGCGGACGGCTCCTGCGCCACCGCGAGCGCCGCGCGCCGCTCGGCCGAGAGCAGCGATCCGGGGCTGCGGACATTGGCCGCGAAGCGCGCATTGCCCTCGCGCAGGCGGCTGAGCGCATCCGCGGCGCCGACGCCACGGCTCACCGGCCGATCTCCGTGCGCAGCTGCTGCAGGAACAACTCGATGAACTCCGTGCGGCGCGCGGCCTCGCGCCGGCCGGCTTCCGTCTGCATGGTACCCGCGAGCCTGAGCAGCTTGCTGTAGAAGTGGTCCAGCGACGATCCCCGATCGTCCGGCTCCCGCCGCTCGCAGAACGGATCCTCGGCTTCGTACAGCGGCCTGCCGAGCGCCGCGCCGACGGCGATGCAGCGGGCGACCCCGATCGCCCCGAGCGCATCGAGTCGGTCCGCATCCTGCACCGCCTTGGCTTCCACGGTGCGCGGGGCAATGCCCGCGGACCAGCTGTGCGCTTCGATGGCATGCGCGATGCCGTCGAGGAACTCCGGCGCGTAGCCGGCATCATTGAGGAACCGCACGGCGCGCTCTGCAGCGATGCGCGAGGCGCGCGCCCGCTCGGGCGAGTCCTTCGCCACGTTCACGCAGTCATGAAGCCAGGCCGCGGGCAGCACGACCTCAAGGCTTGCGCCTTCCTCGCGCGCGAGCGCGAGCGCCGTGCCGACTACGCGACGCAGGTGCGCGATCCCGTGACCCGGATCGGGATCCTGGTGACCGCCGAGGAACTCGAGGAAGCGCGGCTCCCATTCCTGCCGCAGACGATCGAGCGGGATCATTTCGGCTTGCGTGCCGGGGCGGATCGCGCCCGCGGCCGCGCGGCCTTGCGAGTCGTCCGTGATCTCAATGCGACCGCGAGCGCCTCGCGCGCCCAGACTTTCAACTCGTCCGCGTCCTCGAGCACCTCCGCCGGCACCTGCCAGTAGCCCATCTGGTAGTCGGGCCGGACCGGATCAGGGCAGAACGGCTGCGAGCCCGAGCGCTGGAAGCGCGCACGGTTCGAATCATCGGTCTTGAAATACAGCGTATCGTCGTCGATCAGCGCGAAGAACAGTCCGTCGAGATAGAGCCCGACGCCGCCGAACATGCGGCGCGCCGTCACGCGGCCCGCGGGAGCCAGCTGCTCGAGGATGAAGTCGCGGTAGTCGTCGCTCACGCTCATCGTGCGGCCCCGAGAGCCCGGTGCAGCCGGTCGCGCAGCTCGCGGTGCGACTCGGCATCGAAGGCCGGCGCCTGCGCCCAGTCATAGGCCCAGGGATGCGCCGTCGCGTACGGTGCCGGCTCGTCGTGGTAGCGCGGAATCACGTGCGCATGCAGCGCCGGATACTGGTTGCCGAAGATCGCGTAATTGATCCGGATCGCGTGCGTGACCGACAGCACTGCATCTCCGAGCGCCGCCATGTCGGCCAGGAAAGCCGCGCGCTCCGCGCCTGCGAGCGCATTCAGGTCCGGCACGACAGGATCGGGCAGCAGCAGGCAGTAGCCCGGCAGCACCTGGCGCTCGCCGAGCACGGCCCAGCCGGAGGCGAGGCGCGCGACGAAAGTCGGGTCCGACCCGGCGCGCAGCCGATCCACGCGGCGATGTATGGCGGTCGTCATCTCAGCCGGACCAGCTGCGCACCCGTCCGAGGTCGAGGTGCACGAAATCCAAGGTCGGATAGTAGCCGACGCCGCCCGCCTGCCGCGCGAGTGCCAGCTCGCGCAGCCGAATGGTCGGCACGCCGGTCAGACGCACGTCGATCGCGCGTCCTTCCATATGCAGGCTGCGCGGCGAGACGCCTTCGCCGCGGGCTGCGAGCATGGCATTGGTCGCGGGCGAGCGATAGGCCGAGATGATCTCGTAGCGCGGCTCGACGCCCGCGGTGACCGCGAGCTCATGCAGCAGATCGATCAGCTCCTTCTGCATCGGCACGAGTTCGCCGGTCCGGTGGTCGCGCAGCACCCAGTCGAGCCTGCCGAGCTCCGCAGGCACGTAGTCCGCGCCGTCGTGGTAGACGGACTCGAGCTCCTCGAGCGTGTGCGTGTTGTAGACCCGGATGCGGCGCGGCGCCAGCTCCGCGCTGCGCGCGCCGGCCGCGACCCAAAGCGCCGGCATCGTGGCCAGGAGGCCGGCGACGACGCGCCGCCGGCCGTGGCAGGCGCGATCCCTGTCAACGCGGCGCCACATTGACGGCGAGCACCCTGGCGCGCGGGAAGAAGTTGAAATCGGTCGCGGTCGCAAGCGAATAGGCGCCAATCTGGCGGCCGATCACGAGCTCGCCGATCGCGAGCTCCGGCATCGCGAGGTCCTCGGCGACCACGTCGATGCTGTCGCAGGTGGGACCCGCGATCACGCACGGCAGCCGCGGCCCGGGATGGGGCTTCACGGGCTCCACGGGGAAGCGCGAATGGTCGTAGAGCTGGCCGCTGTAGGTGCCGTAGAGTCCGTCGTCGAGGTAGTACCACCAGCGCCCGTCGCGCCGGGCGCGACCCATCACCGTCGCGAGCGCGAACACCGACGGGCCGCAGATGTAACGGCCGGGTTCGGCGATGATGCGAAGGCCGGGCGGCAGCCGCGCGAGCGCCGCGCGGATCGGCGTGCAGAACTCGGCGATCGGGGTGACCGGCTCCAGGTAATCGATCGGGAAGCCGCCGCCGATATCGAGCAGTTCGAGCGGCCCGAGCTCGCGGGCGCTCGCCTCGGCGAGGAACTTGCCGCAGGCCAGGATGGCACGCAGGTACATGTCCGGTCGTGCGACCTGCGATCCGACGTGGAAGGAGAGACCGGCAACGCGCAAGCCGAGCTTGCGCGACTGCTCCATCAGAGCGATCGCGGATTCCGGGTCGCAGCCGAATTTGCGCGACAGGTCCACGATCGCCTCGGGCGACCGGAATGCCAGCCGGATCAGGAGCCGCACGCGATCGCGATACGGCAGGAATTTCGGCAGCTCATCCGGGTTGTCGGCGACGAAAGTGGCGACGCCGTAGTCGAGCGCGTGGCGGATGTCGGCGTCGCGCTTGATCGGATGGGTGTGGATGCAGCGCGCGGCCTCGATGCCCGCCTCGCTTACGAGATCCACCTCGCCGTTGGTCGCAAGATCGAACCATGCGCCTTCCCTTGCCAGGACCCTCACGACCGTCGGGTCCGGCAGGGGTTTCAACGCATAGTGCAGGTCGACGCCGGGAAGGGCCGCGGCCAGCGCGTGGTACTGGCGCCGGATCAGGTCGCAGTCGATCACGAACAGCGGCGTGCCATGACTGGCGACCAGCGCCGCTAGCGCATCGGGCGCATAGGGACGATCGAGCCGGATGGCGTCGCGCATGGCAGGCTCAGTCTAGCAGCGGCTCGACGAGCGCCAGCAGCCGGTCGATGGCGCCGCGGTTCGCGTCGAGCGCCGCGCGCCCCGCCGCGCCCATGGCCGCGCGCCGGCCGGGATCGGCGAGGAGCTTGGCCACTTCGCTGGCCAGTGCCGCGGTATCCGCGACGACGCGAGCGGCGCCGGCCTCGAACAGGAGCTGTGCGATCTTCTCGCTGTTGAAATTGTGCGGCCCCGTCAGCACCGGGCGGCCGAGCGAAGCCGGCTCCAGCAGGTTGTGCCCGCCGATCGGCACCAGGCTGCCGGCCACGAAGGCGACATCCGCGGCGGCGTAGAACATCATGAGCTCGCCCATGGTGTCGCCGAGCAGCACCTGCCGGTCCGCGGTGACGGCGGCTCCGGAGGCACGGCTCACCGAGGCCTCGCCGCGCCTCGCGAGCAGTTCGCGCACCGCCTCGAAGCGCTGCGGATGCCTCGGCACCAGGATCAGGAGCGCGTCGCCCGAGCGCTCGAGCACCCGCCGATGCGCATCGAGCACGGTTTCCTCCTCGCCCTCGTGCGTGCTGCCCGCCACCCACACCGCCCGGCCCGCCACTTGCCGCTCGCGCCACTCGCGCCCGCGCGACTCGATGTCCGGCGGCGGCTGGAAATCGAACTTGATGTTGCCGGTCACGTGCGTGCGCTCGGGCGCGGCGCCGATCGAGCGGAAGCGCGCGGCATCGGCTTCGCTCTGCGCCGCGATGACGATGCCATGCGAGAGCGCCTGGCGGAACAGCGGCACCAGGCGGCGGTAGCGCCCGACCGAGCGCGGCGAGAGCCGCGCGCTCGCGAGCACCAGCGGCACCTCGCGCCGCCCGCATTCGGCGTAAAGATTCGGCCACAGCTCGGTCTCGAGGATCATGGCCAGGCGCGGCTGCACGCGATCGAAGAAGCGGCGCACCGAGCCCGGCAGGTCGAAAGGCACGTAGCGATGGTGCACGCGACCGCCGAACAGCTGGCGCGCGCGCGCGGCGCCCGTGGGTGTGACCGTGGTGAGCACGATCGCCTGCTGCGGGTGACGCTCTAGCAATCGCCGGACCAGCGGGTCCGCGGCCTGCACCTCGCCCACCGACACCGCGTGGATCCAGATCGGGCGGCCCGCGACCGCCGGGCCGAGGCCGAAGCGCTCGCCCAGGCGCTCGCGGTAACTCGGATCGCGCAGGCCGCGCCACAGGTGCATGGCGAGCGCCACGGGCGCCGCGATCAGGTAGATCATCACATTGTAGACGAAACGCATCGCGGATCAGCCGTCGTGCGCGGCGCGCAACTGCGCGAAGCCTTCGCGCCAGGTGCCGTGCTTGCCGCCGAGCTTCGCCAGGCTCTGCCCGAGCCGCCGCAGCACGCGCTCGCGCCAGGCGCCCGGCGTGCAGATCCGGCCGCGATCGAAGTCGAGCAGCCAGACCTGCCCGGTCTCGTCCAGCAGGATGTTGTGCGCATTGAGGTCGGCGTGCTGCACGCCCGCGTCGTGGAAGCGGCGCAGGCAGGCGCCGATTGCACGCCAGCGGGATGCGTCCGCGAGCCCCGCGCGCAGCAGCGCGGACAATGGCAGGGTGCTCGGCAGGCGCTCCGTGAGGAGCTCGGCGACGTAGGTCAGGGCGCCGCGCCGGTAACCCGCGGCGACCGGCACCGGCACCGGCAGCCCGAGCTCCCGCAGCCTCGCCAGCAGTCGGAACTCGCGAAACGGCCGCGTGCGCTCCTCGCCGAGGAACAGGTACCGGTCGCGCGAGAATTGCGCCGCCCAGCCTCCGCGCCGGTAGTGCCGCAGCGCCCAACGGCGTTCGCCGTCGTCGATGAAGTGTATCGAGCCGCGCCCGCCCGGCAGCTCGGTAAGTGCGCCCTGCGCGCGCCAGCGCTCGCGGTCGAAAAGCGCCCAGTCCGGTGTCAAGATGCGGCCGGGATCGAAAAGGATCGCGCCGCGCTCGATTGCGGCCCGCTCAATCATCAACGCTTCAGGACGAACTCGGCGCTGCAGTAGGGGCACTTGGCGAAGCCGGTGGCTTCGATCGGCAGGTAGACGCGCGGGTGGCTGTTCCACAGCGACATCGCGGGCATCGGGCAGGACAGCGGCAGATCCGCCGGCGTGACTTCGTAGCGGCTCTGGACGTTCGGCGGAATCAGATCGCGCTCGCGGTTCTGGGTGGCGGTCACGGCTTTCCCCGGCTGGAAGCCGCGATTATACCGGCCCGGGCTCGGCGCCCGCGACCATCACGCGCTCCCAGATCGCGGCGACCCCGGTGCGTTCCCGGGCAAAGCGCTCTGCCTCCACCTGGGGCGGCTTCTGTTCGAGCGAGAGGTGATGCGCCGTCTCGCGGTAGCGGCGATAGGCGTCCACCAGCCGGTCGATGACGAGGTGGTCCACGAGTGCCGCTGAGCCCAGCGACTCGAGGTGCCGGATGGTGTCCGCGAACTCGGCGAGCGGCGGCTGATCGCGCACCGAGCGCAGCACCCAGTACTGGGCCAGGAACTCGATGTCGGCGATGCCGCCGCGGTCCTGCTTGAGGTCGAAGCGCCCATCGGGCGTCCGGGCATGCTCGGCGCGCATGCGCTCGCGCATCGCCCGGATGTCCTCGCGCAGGCTTTCGCGCCGCACGGCCTGCATCAGCACCTCGCGGCGCACGCGCTCGAAGCGCGCGCCGGGCTCCGCATGGCCCGCGACCCAGCGCGAATGCAGGAGTGCCTGGTGCTCCCAGGTCCAGGCCTCCTTGCGCTGGTAGTCCTCGAATGCGCCGAGTTGAGTGAACGCGAGCCCACCCTTGCCGGCCGGCCGCAGGCGCACATCCACCTCGTACAGCCGGCCCGCCGGCGTGTGCACCGTCAGGAGGTGCACCAGCCGCTGCGCGAGGCGCAGGAAGAAGACCTCGTTGTCCACGGAACGCGGGCCGGCGGTCTGCTGCCGCTCGCCCGCGGAATCGTGCAGGAACACCAGGTCGAGGTCGGAGCCGTAGCCGAGCTCCATGCCGCCGAGCTTGCCGTAGCCCACGATCGCCACGCGCGCGGCGCGCGGGGCGCCGTCGTCGCAGCGCGGCTCGCCGTAGGTGGCGACGGTGTGTCTCCACGCGAGCGCGAGCGCCTGATCGAGGATCAGCTCGGCGACATCGGTCAGCCGGTCGCTGACCTGCATCAGCGGCAGCCGGCCGGTGAGGTCCTGCATCGCGATGCGGAACATCGCGGCACGCCGGAAGTGGCGCAGCGCGTCCACCTGCCGCTCCTCGTCCCCGCCCGCGTGTTCGAGGCGCACCGCGAGCTCGCGCTCGAACTGGCCGCGGTCCGGGAGCTCCTCGAACACGCGCTCGTCGAGCAGCTCGTCGAGCAGCAGCGGATGCGCCGCCACCTGCCGCGCGAGGTACTCGCTCATGCCGCAGATGCGTGCGAGCCTGCCGAGCGCCGCGGCGTTTTCGATGAGGAGCGCCAGGTAGGCCGTGCGGCCGCCGATGGCCTCGACCACCCGCAGCATGCGGGCGAGCACAGCTTGCGCGCCGGTGCGCCTGCCGCCCGCGGTCTTCCTGATTTCCGCGAGCATGCGCGGCAGCAGCATCGCCAGGCGCTTGCGGCCGTACTCGTCGAGCCGGCGCCAGTACGCCGACTGGCGCAGTTCGAGCAGCATGCGCGCGGCGGGTGCCGCGTCTTCCACGCCGAGCGCGGCGATCTCGCGTTCGATCCGTACGAGCGCCGGCTCCACTTCCCACAGCGAGGCGAGCGCCGCGGGCGCCGCCCCGCGCGCGCCGGGCCCGAGCACCACGCCTGCGAAGCGCGCGGTGACGGCGGCGCGATGCTGCGCGAGCCGGTCCGCGAAAGCGTCCCAGCCCGGCATCCCCATCGCCGCCGCAAGGCAGGCCCTGCCCGACTCATCCTCCGGCAACCGGTGCCGCTGCTGGTCGGCCGCCATCTGCAGCCGATTTTCGACCCGCCGCAGGAACTCGTAGGCGCCCGCGAGCTTCGCGACCGCCTCCGCCGGCAGGAGCTTGGCGCCCGCGAGCCGCGGCAAGACGGCGAGGAGCGAATTCGACTGCAGCCCGGGCTCGGAACCACCGCGGATCAGCTGCTGCGACTGGACGATGAACTCGATCTCGCGGATGCCGCCCGGCCCCAGCTTGACGTCGTCCAGGAGCTCGCGGCGCGCGACTTCGCGCGCGATCAGCGCCTTCATCTCGCGCAGGCTCTCGTACACGCCGAAGTCCAGGTAGCGCCGGTACACGAAGGGGCGCACGACTTCGTCGTAGAGGCCGCGGTAGGCGGCCGCGCCCGTGACCGCACGCGCCTTGACCCAGGCGTAGCGCTCCCAGTCACGCCCGTGCGTCTGCAGGTATTCCTCGAATGCCTCGAAGCCGACCACCAGCGGGCCCGGCTCGCCGAGCGGGCGCAGCCGCATGTCCACGCGGAACACGAAGCCTTCGGCGGTGCGTGCATCGAGCAGCCGGATCAGCGCCTGGCCCAGGCGCGTGAAATACTCCTCGTTCGCGATCCGGCGCGCCCCGTCGGTCTCGCCCGCCTCCGGATACAGGAACACGAGATCGATGTCGGAGGAGAAGTTGAGCTCGCGGCCGCCGAGCTTGCCCATCGCGACTACGATCAGCTCCTGCGCCTCGCCCGAGGCCGCGCGTGGCTGTCCGTAGCGTGCGATGAGCGGGGCCTCGGCGAAGGCGAGCGCCGTGCGGATCGAGGCATCGGCGAGATCCGACAGCTCGGCCAGCGTCTCGGGCAGCGCGGCGGTGCCCGCGAGATCGCGCCAGGCGATGCGAACGAGCTCGCGCCGCCGCAGCCGGCGCAGCGCATCCATGAA
>Ga0187892_10009595_pt1 | contig 12664 bp, 13 predicted proteins | sample MA1701073metaG_FD_139345 | JGI IMG/M metagenome (GOLD analysis project Ga0187892, IMG submission 139345) | Bio-ooze microbial communities from a basaltic lava cave in the Kipuka Kanohina Cave System on the Island of Hawaii, USA - MA170107-3 metaG ...
ATCGACACCGACTCCAACCCCAACCTGGCCATCAGCCTGGGGTTGACCGAGGAAGCGGCGAACTCGGCGCCGATCGTGCCGCGCGCCTTGGCTGTGGGGGGCATGGCCCAGTGGACGCCCGCGCGCCTCATCGAGACGTTCGCGCTAGAAACGCCCTCAGGAATCATGATGCTGCACGCCATGCGGGTCGACCAGGCCGGCGCCGGCTGCACGTGTACGAGCCACGCCGCCGTCCGCTCGATCCTCGGTTCGGCCATCGAGGAAATGGCCGACGTGACGCTGGTGGACATGGAGGCCGGGCTCGAACACCTCAGCCGCTCGGGCGGCACGCTGGCCTACGCCGACATCCTGCTGATGGTCATGGAGCCCACCCGCAAGTCGATCCTGACGGCGGCCCGCACCATAGAGCTGGCCCAGGAGTTGGGCATCCCGCGCATCGCTGGGGTCGGGAACAAGGCCAAGCTTCCCCAGGACGCCGAGTTCTACGGGAAGGTGGCGGCCGAGTTCGGCGTGCCGCTGGCGGGCATCGTGCCTTGGCACGGCGACGTGCCGATCGCCGACCGGCGGGGCACGCCCATCCAGCCACACGAAGCGGGGCCGGTGCGGGCGGCCGTCGATGACTTGCTCGACTTCATCGAGTCCCCCGAAGCGGAGCGCAACGCCCTCCTCGCCGAGCGCGAGCGCATCGAGCGGCGCCTCATCGAGCTACGCGCCGACTGACTCGCGGCCTTCGGCCGCCTGAGGCCGGGGCGCTACGTGAGCAGGCTGGCCGCCGCCCACACGGCGGCGATGATCCCGATGACCATCATCACCAGGCTGCGGCCGATCGGGGCGCGCGTCAGCTCGCCGGGGCGCGCCTGGCGCGGGGGGCGGACGAGGGCCAGGCCGTGGCCGACCGCGAGCGCGCCGCCGAGGGCGAGCACGAGCCAGGGCAAGAGGTCTTCACCCAGGAACACGGCTCGGGACCGTAGCTCGAAAAAGACGCGCTCAAGCCCTCGGCCGCACCTGACGAAGGTTGCTCACACAAGAAGTGGTGGGGACTCGGTGGAGCCCCCTACAGGAGCTTCTCGCTTCGTCCACCCGGCCCCCGCCGCTTCGTGTTGGCTACTCCGCCGGTGCTGGGTCCGGCGGGGCAGCCGCCTTGGCGGCGCTCCCCTTCTTCGCCGCGCCCGCCTTCTTGGCCGCAGCCTTCTTCTTGGCCGCGGCCGCGGCCTTCTTGGCCTTCTCGGCGGCCTTGCGCTCCTCCTCGGCCTTCGCCCACTCCTTGGTGGTCTGGTCTTCCAGGACCGCGTCAGCCGCCAACGAGCGCACCGCCTTGATGCCGTTCATCGCCGACGGCTTGCTGTTGTACGACTCGCTGCTGGCGACGATCTGGCCGTTGGTCGACACCAGGTTGAAACGGAACTTTCCCGTCGAGCCCTTCTTCACGACGAACTTCCCCGGCATGCTTCCTCCCTGTGATGCGCCGTTCTCAGCGCCGCTTGCGCAAGAGCCCGAAGACACCCCGCGCGACGGTGTTGATCATCGACCGCCCTTCACGCGACTTCAAGTACCCCGCCACCGGGTTGTCGTCTTTCTTGCCTTTTCCCTTCGGTTGGGGAGGCTTCTGCGGCGGCGGCGCTCCTTGCGGCGCCCCGGCCCTGGCCGCGGCGGCCTCCGCCAGGCGGCCAGCCAGTTTCTCGCGCGCCGACTCCCGGTCGACCTCCTCGGCGTACTTCGACCACAGGGGGCTGGCCTTCGCCTGCGCTTCGACGTCGCCCGCGTCGATCGTGCCCATCAACGACTGGGGCGGGCGCAGGCGGGTCCACACCACGGGTGTGGGCGCCCCCCGCTCGGAGAGGATCGTCACCATCGCCTCGCCGATGCCGAGCTGGGTGAGATCCTCCTCGAGGTCGTAGTCCTCGGTCTTGGGATAGGTCGACACCGCCGCCTTCAGCGCCTTGGCGTCACGGGGGGTGAACGCCCGCAGCGCGTGCTGCACCCGGTTGCCGAGCTGGGCCAGCACCTCCGCGGGGACATCGTCGGGCAACTGGGTGACGAAGAACACGCCCACACCCTTGGAGCGGATGAGCCGCACCGTCTGGGCGATGGAGTCGAGGAACGCTTCCGACGCGTCGTCGAACAAGAGGTGCGCCTCGTCGAAGAAGAAGGCCAGCTTGGGCTTGTCGACGTCGCCCATCTCGGGCAGCTCGTGGAACAGCTCGGCGAGGAGCCACATCAGGAAGGTCGAGAACAGCTTGGGCTTCTCCTGCACCGCCGCCAGCTCGAGGCAGGAGATGACGCCCCGGCCGTCCTCGGTCGTGCGCAAGAAGTCGGTGACGTCGAACTCGGGTGCCCCGAAGAACGCTTCCGCGCCCTGATCCTCCAATTCGACGATCTTGCGCAACAGCACGCCCGCGGTCGCCTCCGACAAGCCGCCGATCCCCTGCAACTCCGCCTTGCCGTCGTCGCTGGTGAGGTACTTGAGCACCTCGCGCAGGTCGTCGAGGTCGAGAAGGGCCAGCCCGTGGTCGTCGGCGTAACGAAACACGAGCGAGAGCGACGACGCCTGCGTCTCGTTGGCGTCGACGACCTTGGCCAGCAGCTGGGGGCCGAACGAGGACACCGTCGCCCGCACCGGCACTCCCGGCCCCAAGCCGCCCAGCGACAGGAACTCGACCGGGAAGCCCCGCGGCGTCCACTCGACGCCGAGATCGGCCACCCGCTGCGCGACCCTCTCGCTCGCCTCGCCGGGCCGGGACAGGCCGGTGAGGTCGCCCTTGATGTCGGACACGAACACCGGCACGCCCATGGCCGACAGTTGCTCGGTCATCAGTTGGAGCGTCTTGGTCTTCCCGGTGCCGGTCGCCCCGGCGATGAGCCCGTGGCGGTTGCACATCGCCGCGGCCACCTGGACCACCGCGTCGGGGTAGGTCGTCCCCTCCAGCATGCCCCGCCCGAGCCCCAGGGCGGCTCCTTCGGTGGCGTAGGCCTTGGCGATGCGCTCCGGAAAGTCCATGGAACGTGAAGGTAGCGAGCCGCGGGTCAGTCAGGTCGACTCAGCCCGAGCACGTCGGGCTCGCGGGTGAAGGCGGCGCCGACGATCTCGGCGGCGCGGTCCTCGACCGGCGCCGCCGGGCGGCGCGGGAGGATGCGGCGCTCGACGGCGGAGCTCCTCGAATTGCCGCGCCGCCTGCTGGCCAGCGTCGGCGAGCAGGCCCGGCGTCGCGCCGGGCGTCGGCCACCATCCGCTCGGCTTGGGCGGCGGCGTCCCGCCGGGCGCGCGACGCCTGCTCGGTGGCCTCCGCGCGCAGGAGCGTCAGCTCCCCCTCAACCTGCCTGCGCTCGCGCCCGATCCGTCGCTCGGCGGCCTGCACGGCCGCGGTGGCCAGCTCGGACCGCTCCGCCTCGGCGCGGCGCAGGAGATCGTCGGACTCTCGTTGGGCTTGCGCGAGGAGCGCCTCAACCTCGCGGGTCGCGGTGGCGCCGCTGATTCGACGAGCGCGGCCGCCGTCTCCGTTGCCTCCGTCACCAGATCCTGGGCGCTGCGCTCGACCGCGGCCAGCCGTTCGGCGGCGTACTGTACCGGGGGCGGCGGGCGGCGCGACCGGCTACCGTGGCGGCAGAAAATGCCCTGGGACGGAACGTTTTCACTTCCCCGGACGTCCAAACGAGCATGAGCGGCGGTCTGGTGACAACGAGGCTTGGGAGGGCCCTCCTGGTCGGAGGGGCCTTGGTCGTGCTCATTGGCGGGGGCGCCTATGCCGTCGCGTCGCGCGGCAGCGATTTCGGCGCACGCCGCGAGGTGGCCGGCGGCCAATCGTCCAGCTCCACCACCAGACCCTTCCAGCCGATCGTGACCGAGCCCACCACGTCGGTCCCGGCGACCACGGTCGTGGCCGATCCGCTGCCCGAGCCGCCCCTGGCCCCGCCACGCGAGGGCGACCCGGCGGTCATGGCCCTTCAGCAGCGCCTGGCGGACCTCGGGTACGACATCGGGCCGATCGACGGCCTCGCCGGGTGGCGGACGCACTACACGATCATGGCCTTCCAGAAGGCCGAGGGCCTGTCCCGCACGGGCGAGGACGGCGCCGCGCTCCGGGAGGCGCTGGCGCAGGCATCGCCACCGGCGCCGATGGTGCCGGGCGGGGCGCCCAACCGGGTGGAGATCGACCTCGACCGCCAGATCCTGTTCCTCTGGAAGGGCGGGCAGTTGGCCCGCATCCTCTCCGTCTCGACCGGCAACGGCGAGTACTACTGCGACGACTTCGGCGACTGCGACACCGCCATCACGCCCACCGGCGAGTTCCGCATCGGCCGCAAGGCCTCCGGGCTGGAGGTCAGCACCCTCGGCGAGCTGTGGGACCCGATGTACTTCTATGGCGGCATCGCCATCCACGGCTCGCCGTCGATCCCCGCCTACCCGGCGTCGCACGGCTGCGTGCGGGTGCCCATGTACGCCTCCGCGTCGCTGTTCAACCAGGTGCCGTCAGGGACGATGGTGTACGTGGTGGGCAACGGCCCGTCGGCGGCGGAGACCGCGGCCCCGCCCGATGAGCCGGTGCAAGTGCCGGACCCGCCGCCGCCCCCGCCGCCCGAGGTCCCGGTGACCACCACGCCGGCTTCGACGACCCCGCCGTTCACCGCGCCGTCCGCACCGATCGCGCCGACGACCACCACCACGACCACCATCCGGGGTGGGTTCGGCTTCTAGAAGCCTCCCGACGGCGGCGGACGGAACGCGGCCCTCGCCCGCTCGACATCGGCACGGAAGTCGCAAGCGGCCATGTGGTCGTCGACCACCCCGACCGCTTGCATGAAGGCGTAGACCGTCGTCGGGCCGACGAAGGTCCAACCCCGGCGCTTCAAGTCCTTGCTCAGGGCGATCGACTCGGCGCTGGTGGCGACCAACGTCTCCGGTGCGGGGCGCTCGGGTGGGGGGGCGAACGACCACAGATGGCCGGCGAGGGAGGGCAGTTCCAGGGCCCGGCGGGCGTTGTTGACGGTCGACTCGATCTTGGCCCGGTTGCGGACGATCCCGGCGTCGCTCAACAGCCGCTCGACGTCGTCCGGGCCGTACCCGGCGACGATCGCGGGCACGAACACGGAGAAGGCAGACCGGAACGCCTCTCGCTTGCGCAGGATCGTCAGCCACGAGAGGCCGGATTGGAAACCCTCGAGGCAGACCTTCTCGAACAGGCGGGCGTCGTCGGCCACGGGACGGCCCCACTCGCGGTCGTGGTAGGGCACGAGCAGGGGGTCGTCGCCGCACCAGGAGCACCGGGATGGAACCATGAACGCACGGTAGGCGTGGATTCGTGACCCCGAGGACGCTCACGTGGAGGGAGGCAGCGGCCTGGCGCGCCCGCCGCCACTGGCTCGACGAACGCCGCCCCGAGGGCGCGGGCGGCGCGGTCGGCGCGGTCGCGGTGGCGTCGGCGGTGGCCGGCCTGCACGCGCAGGTGATGTCCTCCGCCGAGCTGAGCGTGTGGGCTCGGGCCGAAGGCCGGCCCGATGTCGGCGGCGCCTTGTGGGAGCGCCGGACGTTGGTCAAGACCTGGGCCATGCGGGGCACGCTGCACCTCCTGCCCACGTCCGAGTACCGGACGTTCCAGGCCGCCCTCGGCCGCTACCGCCACTACCGGACGCCCGGCTGGCTGCGGGGCTTCGGCCTCACCGCCGACGAGTTGGACCACATCCTCAGCGCGGTGCCGCACGCGCTCCGGGGCCGGCTGCTCACCCGGGAGGAGCTGGCCGCGGCGGTGTCGCCCAAGGTGGCGACCAGTTGGGGGTCGCTGCTCAAGCCGTCGTCGTTCCGGGGGGAGCTTTGCTTCGGGCCCAACCTGGGCCAGAAGGTCCGCTTCACCCACCCTGAAACCTGGCTAGAGCTGGGGCCGGCCGCCGACCCCGACGAGGCCGCGCGGGAGATGACCCGCCGGTACGTGTCCGCCTACGGGCCGGCCACCCGGTTGGACTACGCCCACTGGTGGAGCGGTCTCTCGCCCGCGCAGGCGGGCCGCCTCATCGCCGCCCTGGGCGAAGAGGTCAGCGAGGTCGCGGTCGAGGGCGTGCCCCACTGGATGCCCTCCGGCGACGACACGCCGGTGGGCACGCTGCGTTCGGTGCGCCTGCTGCCCGCGTTCGACCCCTACGTCATCGCCGCCAGCCCCCACGCCACCCACCTGCTCCCCGCGCCCGCCGCCGAGCTCCGGGGGCGCATCTACCGGCCGCAGGGATGGCTGTCGCCGGTGGTCGTGGTGGACGGGCTGATGGAGGGGGTTTGGCGATCGGACCGGAAGGGCGCCCGCCTGGTCGTGACCATCGAACTGTTCCGCGACCTCCCGGCGTGGGCGCGGCGGGCGGCGGCAGTCGAAGCAGAACGGCTCGCCGCCTTCCAGGGCGGGACCCTCGACCTGCGCTTCGCGTGACGGCCCAGACCGCCCTGCTCGTCCTCGCCGCCTGCGGGGCGCGCTCGGCCTGATCGCCATCGCCCTGGCGCCGGCGCTGTTCGAAGATCACTTCGTGCCGCTCGGGCTGCTGGCCGCCGGGTTCGTCCTGCGCGACGGCGAGGTGAACCTGGGACGGCCGTGGCAGGAGCTACCCGAACCCTCCCACCGGGCCCTGGCTGTGGGCTACGCCTTCGGCGCCGCGGACCGCAAGGCCGGGCCCTGGTCAAGCTAACCGGCGCTGGCGTCGTCATCTTGTTCGGGACTGCTGATCGCCGTCGGGTGTCGCGGCTCGTACAGCATGACCTCGGTCCCGCCGGGCAGGACCATGGTCGCGGTCACGCCCCAGCCGGCGTCGACCGGCTCGCCCTTGAACCGGACGCCCTTGGCCCGCAGCTCCTCCATGGTCGACGCCAGCTCGTCGCACATGAGGGTCAGCTCGTGGCTCGGCGCGCCGGCGGGGTGGACGCCGACCTCGGCCGGCGGCAGGGCGAAGATCAGCCAGCCGCCGCCGGCGTCGACCGCCTTGAAGCCGAACGCGTCTCCCAGCACCGCCCGCACCGCGTCGGCCTCTGGGGTGTACAGGAGCACGTGGGCGCCGGTGATCACGCCGGGTCGCCGCCGATCCACACCGTCTTGGCGTTGCAGAACTCGCGTATGCCGTGCGAGGAGAGCTCCCGCCCGTACCCCGAGTCCTTGACCCCGCCGAAGGGCACCTCCGGGTAGGACGCCACCATGCCGTTGATGAACACCAGCCCGGCCTCGAGGTCGCGGGCGAACCGTTCCCGCTCGCCCTCGTCGTTGGTCCAGGCGCTGGCGCCGAGACCGAAGGTGGTGGCGTTGGCCAGGCCGATGGCGTCCTCGATCCCGCCCACCCGGAAGAGCGCAGCGACCGGCCCGAACGCCTCCTCGCCAAACAGGCGCATCTCGGGGGTGACGCCGGTCACGACCGTGGGCGGGTAGAACCAGCCCGGCCCCTCGGCGCGCCGCCCGCCGCAGAGCACCGTCGCCCCCCGCTCCACCGCGTCGGCCACCAGCTCCTCGAGGTCGGCGCGGCCTTGCTCCGAGTACAGCGGCCCGACGTCGGTGGACTCGTCCATCGGGTCGCCGACCCGGAGCGCCCGCATGCCGTCCACGAACCGCCGCTCGAACTCGCCGGCCGCCGCCTCGTGGACGATGAACCGCTTGGCCGCGATGCAACTCTGGCCGTTGTTCTGCGTGCGGGCGGTGACCGCCACGGTCGCGGCGCGGGCCACGTCGGCCGACGGCATCACCACGAAGGCGTCGCTCCCGCCCAGCTCCAGCACGGTGTGCTTCACGGCGTCGCCGGCGATCGAGGCGACCGCGCGCCCTGCGGCCACCGACCCGGTGAGCGTGGCCGCCTTCACCCGCCGGTCCCGCAGCACCGCCTCGACGTGCTCGGCGCCGATGAGCAGCGTTTGGAACACGCCCTCGGGAAAGCCGGCCCGGCGGAACAGCTCCTCCAGGTACAGCGCCGACTGGGGGACGTTGGACGCGTGCTTGAGCAGGCCGACGTTGCCGGCCATGAGCGCCGGCGCGGCGAAGCGCATGGCCTGCCACAACGGGAAGTTCCAGGGCATGACGGCCAGCACCGGCCCGACGGGCTGGTAGCGCACCAACGCCCGGCTCGCGCCGACCGCCGCCGGGTTAGAAAGCGGCTCGTCGGTGAGGAACCCTTCGGCGTGCTCGGCGTAGAAGCGGCACCCCTTGGCGCATTTAGCCACCTCGGCGCGCGCCGCCCCGATGGTCTTGCCCATCTCCGCGGTCAGGGTGGCGGCGACGTGGTCTCGCTCCTCGTCGAGGATGTCGGCTGCGGCCCGCAGCCAGCGGGCGCGCGCCGCGAAGGTGGTCAGGCGGTAGGAGGCGAAGGCGGTGGCGGCCCGGTCCAGCCGCTCGTCCACCTCCTTCGCCGGCAGCGGCTCGAACGTCTTCATCGTCTCCCCGGTGGCGGGGTTGACGCTGGCGATGGGCATGGGCGCCTCCTGCGGGCTGCGGAACAGAACCGGGTACCTGGGGGTTCTTCCCGTCCGCCACCGATCGTAAGGGGTGCCGATGCCCGCTGTGACCGCCGACACGCTGACATTGCCTCGCCTCGCCGAGCCGGCCGAGGGCGACCTCGACCGCCCGGTGACGAGCATCACCACCGCGCCGCGCAGCTTCGAGGGCGAGGGCTTCCCAGTGCGGCGGGCGTTCTCGGGCGTGCCCCTGGAGCTCCTCGACCCGTTCATCCACATGGACCAGATGGGCGAGGTCGACTACGGCCCGGGGGAGGCGCGGGGCACCAGTTGGCATCCCCACCGCGGCTTCGAGACCGTCACCTACATCATCGACGGCGCGTTCCAGCACCAGGACTCCCACGGCGGGGGCGGGATGATCACCGACGGGGCCACCCAATGGATGACGGCGGGCGGCGGGATCCTCCACATCGAGACGCCGCCGGCCGAGCTGGTCGACAGCGGGGGCGTGTTCCACGGCCTCCAGCTTTGGGTCAACCTTCCCGCCCAGGACAAGTGGGTCGAGCCCCGCTACCAGAACCTGGAAGGGGGCGAGGCGGGGCTGGTGGCGTCGGCGGACGGCGGCGCCCTGGTGCGGATCGTGGCCGGCGCGGTCGGCGGCGTGCGCGGGCCGGGCGACACCCGCACGCCGATCGCCTACGTCCACGCCACGGTCTCGGCCGGCGCTCGCCTCTACCTCCCGTGGCGGCCCGACTTCAACGCCCTTGTGTACGTGCTGTCGGGTTCGGGGACGGCCGGGCCGGGCCGCGACCGCATCGAGGGAGGCCAGTTGGCCGTGTTCGGCGCCGGCGACCACCTGACGCTGCAGGCCGCCGACCGGGACCGCCTCGACGTGATCGTCCTCGGCGGGCGGCCCATCGGCGAACCGGTGGCCTGGTACGGCCCCTTCGTCATGAACACCCGGGCCGAGCTCCAGCAGGCGATGGACGACTACCGCGCCGGGCGCCTGGGCGTCATCCCGCCGGGGGCGCTCATGCCCCACGCCCACCGGCGGTAGCGGCCCGACGCGACCGGGGCGCGGCATGGCCGATCAGGTCAGGTGAGGCGATGGGCGCAACGGAGGGGCCAGGCCGCAACGGAGGGTCTTTCAAGCCGACGCACTATCGGTGCGGGACAGCGTCCGGCAGCACAAGCTCGCGCTCAACCGCAGTATCCGTATACGAGCTCGCCGGGGGAAGTACCTGCATTGCAAGGTCGAGCAGGACTTGGCGCTCCTCGTCGCGGCTCAGGCCAACGGACTCCGCCTCGAATCCCGGCGTCACGTAGTCACGGAGTCCCCAGTACCGCGGGAAGAGGCGCCGAAGGTAGAACTCGACTGGTCCGCCTCGGGCGGTGGCGTATTCCCGCAACCGAACGGCACGGTCATTCTCAACCCGGTTCAGCGCAAGGAAGCGGTCGAACCAAGCGACGTCACACATTGGCGCTCGCGTTCATCGACACGCCTCAGAACTCGAGAGGAAGTCAGCGTTGAGGGCGGTGAGCTGGTCCCGATAAGCGTCCGCCGCGGCGGCGAGCGCAGAGGGGTTCGAACCAGCGCTCGCGACGGCAGCCACGAACCGGTCATGCGCCTCGACCTCGCGCATTGCCCGTCGCTCCATACACGCCTGGAAGCACGGCGAATGTGACCGGCCTGTCGCGAACTTGCCGATGCTGAACCGCCGACCTGATGGGTTCGCATGACTCCCGGCATACGGAATCGACGGCGGGGTTGTTGGCGCTCCCGCGCCCACCGTTATCGCGGGGCGCTTGGGCAACCGCAGCGCTGCCGCCGCGGCGACGACTAACGCCGTCGCGCCAAGGACGAAGGAGCGTCTACTCGGGCTTGCACGTTCTCCTCATGCGCTCGTTGGTGTTAGCAAAGTGACAACCGGTTACGAACTGAGGCCTACGGCGAGGCGGATCGGATAGGGCAGGATCATGGGGATGTCGTCGGGGCCGCCGTACTGCGTCACCTCCGGGGTCCCGTTTCGCACGAACCACTGGCCGGTCGACCGCCGGTACACGGCCTTTTCCGTCACGCCGTCCCCGTCGTAATCTGCGGCGACCGGCACGTCGGCGCAGCAGGGTCCCGTGAACCCGTACTGTGTAGCTTCCGGAAGGCCGCCACGGACGAACCACACGCCTGTGGACGGGCGGAACACGGCAAAGTCGAACGCTCCGTCGCCGTCGTAGTCGCGAGGCGCCGGGAGGTCGTCGGGGTCCCCGTATGCCACCACGGGGCCTCCTTGGACGAACCACTGACCGGTCGTGGTCCGGTACACTGCCTTGTCAGCGCGCCCGTCGGCGTCGTAGTCCCCCGGCACGGGAATGTCGAGGAGCGCCGCACACGGGAGGGCGCAGACCGCGCCCCACGGGATCACTTCTGGTGAGCCGCCCTGGACAAACCATTGACCGGTGGTCGGGCGAAAAACGGCGATGTCGGCGTCGCCGTCGCCGTCGTAGTCCGCGGGCACGGGAAGGTCGCCGGCGGCTCCGCATGGAGACGCGCACGGGTCTCCGTACACGACCACCTCCGGGATCGGCGGGGCGTTCCGGATGAACCACTGGCCGGTTGACCGACGGTAGACAGCCTTGTCGACGACGCCGTCGCCGTTGTAGTCGGCGGGCACGGGCACGTCTCCTTCCTGTCCGTACTGAGTCACTTCCGGGTCGCCACCGCGGACGAAGAACTGGCTTGTGGCAGGCCGGAACACGGCCTTGTCGGTCGCCCCGTCCCCGTCGTAGTCGCCCGCGGCCGCACTGGGCAGACCGGGCTCACCAGTGGGCTCCTGCCCGTCTCCGAACGAGATGGGGTGGAGCGCATGGCGGCCGGCGGGCCGACCGGGGCTGATCGACCGCGGCTCCTCGCTGTGAATCAGGATGTAGCACGGCGCCTCATCACAGGAGACCGTGCGAGGCCCGTCCGTTCCCGGAACCTCGAACGTGGGGGAGACGGCCAGCTCGACTGGCCGTATGTTCCCAAGCTCATCCGTGCTGAATGGCACGCCAGTAGGAGCGCAGTGCGTTAGGTAATCGTCGAGCGGGTCGACGACGCACTGGATGGCGAGCCCTAATCCCGAGTTGGGAAGGAAACCGCGGCCGCTGATCAACAGTGGTTGGCCGTCAACAAGGTCCTGGGAGGCGCTTACCGTCACGAACGCGCCCGGGCTGACGCCGGGCGCGCCCTCCTCGACGACCGTGACGACGCGAGTCTCCAGGGTGGGGGCCGACGCTTGTGAGGCGAGCACGCCGACGCTCGGTGAGAGGCGGGCCGTTTGCACGAACGTCCCCACGCTCGGGAACTTCTTGTGGGTGATGTACTCCGCGACGCCCTCGCCCACGCCGTCCCACTGCGGCACGTTGAACGCCTGACGTCTCCGTCCCCGTAGTCGAACTCGAGCGTCCTGTCGCCATCGGGGTCCTGGAGCACCTCCAGTTCGAAGGCGTAGGTGGCGCCCTTGGTGATGTGGGGCCTCGGGCGCTTGACGCCGGGCGCGGTCTTGGAGATGACGTACCGGAGTGCGAGGGCCCCGCCGGCGACCATTCCCTCGCGCCAGTCCCGCCCGATCCTCTTGCCGACCTGCTCGCCCCCGCATCGCTCCCGGATGTCCGGCGGGAGCCCCTTTGACCGGCGCGAAGAACACGTGACCGGGGCGATCGCCGCCCCAGACGCAGTGCGGCACGTTGCGCTTGTCACGGAACGGCACCGCAAAGTCCTGCAACTCCGTGCTGTAATCGACCGAGTCGAACGCCACGCCTGCAAGGCGGGCGCTGTGGACGTAGCAGTTCAGCTGGTTGGTGACCTCCTCGAGGAACGGAAGATCGGGTTCCCAGTGCTTGACCTCGATGAGCGCGCGCTGGTCGACGACGACGTCGATCCGCCAGTGCAGGCTGAGTCACACGCCGGCGAAACGGCGGGGCCCAGGGCGGAGTTGCGGCTGGCGCCGGTCCCCACCTCCCAGTCAACTCTGGCGGAGGAGAGGTCGCCCCGCGCGGCGGCGAGGCGGTGGACGGCGATGGCCTGGGCGGTGGCCTCGGTCAGGGCGTTGGCGGCGTCGGGGTTGCAGGCGGTCCAGGTGGCGTTGTGGATGCAGTTGTCGTCTAGCCCTAAAACAAGCGCACGGGCGGCTTTCGGACCCCTGGGTCACCCCCGGAACCCGGGAATCGCTCCGGTCGATAGCCACCGATGCGCAGTTCGGTCGCGTCGGGGGTGGGTTCGGCGTC
>Ga0187892_10009596_pt1 | contig 12660 bp, 6 predicted proteins | sample MA1701073metaG_FD_139345 | JGI IMG/M metagenome (GOLD analysis project Ga0187892, IMG submission 139345) | Bio-ooze microbial communities from a basaltic lava cave in the Kipuka Kanohina Cave System on the Island of Hawaii, USA - MA170107-3 metaG ...
AAAATTCCCCAGACCGAAGGGTGCCGCGCTATCGCGCGGCACCCTCCGGTCTGGAGCACGCTCACCGTTCACCAACGCCGTCTCTCTTTCACTGGGCGGTATGAGGTCGCTCGCTACTTCTAGGTGGATCTCTTGCCTCCTGGCAGTACTGCAGCCGAGCGAAGAGACCTGCCGAAGGTTCAGAACAACGAACAGCCGAGTCGGCGTTGCCGACAGGAGGCTCCGCCGAGTCTGAGCACGAGAAAGAATCCGGGCACGGCCACAAAGAGGAATCCAGTCTCAGTGGCACCATCACGCTCTCCCCGGAAGCCGTCCAAAACGCACAAATCCAAACAGCTGAAGTGACGCTCCGAAGCCTGCAGGAATGGATTGAAGTGCCAGGTGTCGTTGAACCCGACCTGAACCGGGTGGTCCGAGTCCGGGCACTGGCACGTGGCGTGGTCCGCAGCGTTCCGGTTCGCCTGGGAGAGCAGGTCAAAGTCGGCCAGATCTTGTTTGAGTACGAAAACATCGAAGTGGCCGAACTCCTCGGGGAATACCGTCGGCTCGTGGCGCAGCAGGCCAAGCTTGAAGCCCATGCCAAGGTAGCCAGGCAAGCGGCCGAACGATCTAACCGCCTGTTGGCCGCCCAGGCATTGGCTCAGAAAGAAGTGGAGCTGCGAATCGCGGAGCTCGGTGAAGCCGAAGCGGAATTGGAGGCTCATATTGCCAGCAAAGAGGCAGTGGCCAAAAGACTCCGACTCTTCGGGTTACAACCAGAGGACCTCACGGCGCGCTCTTCGGAAGTACCTTCCCTCCAAAAAGTGACGGCCCCTCAAAGTGGGGTGATTGTGGATTTCAAGATTGCCCCAGGCGAGGTGATTGCCGGTGAACAGGACGTGATCACTGTCGCAAATCTCAAGCGAGTGTGGGTAATGGCGAGGGTGTATGAAAAAGACCTCGGACAGGTGAGATCTGGCCAGCGCGCGGAAATTTCCTTCCTTACCTTTCCAGACCGCAAGTTGCAGGGAAGGATTACCCAGGTTAACAGCAGCCTGGATCCACAGACTCGAACCGCAGGAGTGCGGGTTGAGGTGGATAACCCTCAAGAAGATCTGAAACTGCAGATGTTCGGAACTGTTCGCCTGCTCACGGGCAAGGTTCGCTCCGTTCCGGCCATTCCCAGAACAGCGTTGCAGCGGGGTGACGGCAAAGACCAGGTATTCGTCCAGGTCTCCGCCACCGAATTCCAGAAACGCGAAGTGCAACCGGGACCTCAAGTGGGAGAGTGGGTGGAGATTGTGAGAGGGCTGAAGGCGGGAGAAAAAGTCGTCATGCAAGGCGCGTTCATGCTCAAGTCCGAGTTGAAGAAGGAGGAATTCGGTGAACACGAACACTAGGCCAACAGTAAGGCGATCGCTGAAAGGCTTCCGCATTCACGAATTTCGGAGAGAACAGAAATGATCCACCGCATTCTCAAATTCAGCATTCAGTGGCGCCTTCTAATGGTTGTGCTGGCGCTCATGCTGGTCGCAGGCGGCATTTACTCAGCGTTGAAGCTGCCCATTGATGCGGTTCCGGACGTGACCACCAACCAGGTGCAAGTCAACACGCTGGCTCCAGCCTTCGCCCCGCTCGAAATGGAAAAGTACGTCACTTTCCCAATCGAAGTGGCCATGAGCAACCTGCCTCGCAAGGAGGAGATCCGTTCGATCTCGCAGTTTGGCCTGTCGCAAGTCACCACCACTTTTGAGGAAGGAATCGACATCTATTGGGCGCGGCAGCAGGTCTTGGAACGGCTGCTGGAGGCCCAGCGGGAGCTACCTGCCGGCATCGCTCCCGAGCTGGCACCCATCAGCACTGGTCTGGGCGAGATCTACCAGTTCACTGTGGAAGTGGAGGCGAGCAGCAACACGCCCTCCTCACTGATGGACTTGCGCACGATTCTCGATTGGACCATCAAGCCAATGTTGCGCACCGTGCCTGGAGTCATCGAGGTCAACAGTTTTGGCGGACTGGAGAAACAGTATGAGGTCTCAGTCGACCCGCAGAAGCTGGTAAGTCTGGGACTGTCACTTCACCAGGTGATTGAAGCGCTCGATCGCAACAACCTCAACGCCGGTGGTGCTTACCTCGAGGTCGGGGGCGAGCAATTGCTCCTGCGTGGTGTCGGGCTCATCGAGTCGACTAGAGACATCGAAAACATTGTCGTGAAGTCCAAGGATGGCACTCCCATCACCATCCGCCAGGTTGCCGAAGTCGGTTTAGGGGCACAGGTGCGGCAAGGCGCAGCCACTCGCGACGGCAAGGGTGAATCCGTGATGGGAATGGTGATGCTTCTCAAGGGTGAGAACAGCCGCACAGTAACCCAGCGGGTGAAGGATCAACTGGCGAAGATACAGCGGTCCCTGCCACCTGGGGTGAACATCACGCCTTTTTACGATCGCACCGAACTGGTTGACCAAACCATTCACACGGCCAGTCGCAATCTTCTGGAAGGCGGGCTGCTGGTGATCGGCGTTCTGTTTCTGTTCCTCCTGCAGTGGAGAGCCGGCCTCATTGTTTCAGCGGCGATTCCCCTGTCGATGTTGATTGCCATCATCGGCATGAACGCCTTTGGAGTCTCGGCCAATCTCATGAGCCTGGGGGCGATTGACTTTGGGTTGATCGTGGATGCCGCCGTCATCATGGTGGAAAACTGCGTGCGTCGTCTGGCGCTGCGCCGGCAGAAGTTGGCGCGAGCCTTGACCCATGAAGAACGCCATCAAACGATCCTAGAAGGCAGCCTGGAGGTTCGCCAGGCCAGCCAATTCGGCGAGATGATCATCATTGCCGCCTACATTCCCATCCTGTCCTTGGTCGGCATGGAAGGAAAAATGTTCCGACCGATGGCGTTCACAGTCATTCTGGCGCTGTCCGCAGCTCTCCTGCTGAGTCTCACCCTGATTCCGGCGCTGTGTGCGCTGTTCCTGAAAGATGCTGGTCAGGAGAGGGAGAACCCTGTTGTGGCGTTCCTCCAGCGCCGCTACGAGCCACTGTTGACGAAGGCGATGCGTCACCGGCTGATGACCGTCACGGTCGCAGTCGCGCTCTGCCTGATCTCAGCCAGTCTGATTCCCTATCTCGGCTCAGAGTTCCTGCCGGAGTTGGATGAAGGTGCCATTGCCATTAATCATGCCCGCCTCAAGAGCGTTTCACTGACCGAAGCCGTACGTCAGGCTGTCCAAATCGAACGAACCGTCAAGAGTTTCACCGAGGTCTCGACTACGGTCAGCCGCATTGGCCGCCCTGAAATTGCGACCGACCCCATGGGACCAGACATGGCGGACACGTATGTCTTTCTCAAGCCGAAGTCTTCCTGGCGGGCTGGCATGACTAAAGGAAAACTGGTCCAGGAGATGTCGGAGGCCCTGGAGCAGTTTCCGGGTGTGGCGGCCTCATTCTCGCAACCGATTAAGTTTCGGATGATGGAGCTGATCGAGGGTGTTGGCGTTCGCTCCGACATCGGCATCAAGATCTTCGGCGATGACATGGACGCCATGCTGGAAGCTGCAAACAGAGTCGCAGCCATAGTAGGCCGTGTTCGGGGCGCTGAGGACGTGAAGGTGCAACAGATCAGCGGCCTACCCATGCTGCAAATCAAAGTGAATCGCGAAGCAATCGCGCGTCACGGCATCAATGTGGCCGACGTGCACGAAATCATTCAATCCGCCATCGCCGGTACCCAAGCAACCGAGGTGCTGGAAGGCTTCATGCGTTTTGGACTAGTGGTGCGCTTTCCCTCCTCGGCCCGTCGTGACCCTGAGGCCATCGGCAATCTTCTAGTCAGCGCGCCCGATGGCCAGAAGATTCCACTCAGCCAACTTGCCGCTCTCACCATTGAAGAAGGTCCAGCCGAAGTTAGCCGGGAAAACGGCCGGCGGCGGGTTACGGTCGAGGTGAACGTCCGCGGCCGCGACATCGGATCGTTTGTGGCTGAAGCCCGAGGAAAGGTGGAACAGCAGGTCAAGCTGTCACCGGGCTTCTCAATGGAGTGGGGCGGAATGTACGAGCATCTGGAAAGCGGACGCCTCCGCCTGATGGTGGTTGTCCCAGTCACGTTCTTCCTAATTTTTATTCTCCTGTTCATCACCTTTCATTCGCTCAGGCAAGCCGCTTTGATCTTCACTGGGATTCCCTTTGCGGTGACTGGAGGGATCTTCAGCTTACTGTTTCGAGGAATGCCGTTCTCCATGAGCGCCGGCATCGGCTTCATTGCGGTCTCGGGAGTCGCTGTCCTCAATGGCGTCGTCATGGTCGCCTTTATCAATCAGCTCCGCAAGCAAGGGACGGGTTCGGATAGGGCCATTGTGGAAGGCGCGCTAACTCGTTTGCGGCCTGTCCTGATGACGGCTCTGGTGGCGAGCCTGGGGTTCGTTCCGATGGCACTCTCTACCGGCACTGGCGCGGAAGTGCAGAGACCACTAGCCACCGTAGTGATCGGTGGATTGATGACCTCCACACTTCTTACGCTCTTCGTACTGCCTGTGCTCTACGGTTGGTTCGAAAAGGAAACAGCGAATCAAACCTCATAAGTGGCCTTGGCTTAACTCTGGAGGCAAAGAAAAATGGAAAGATCCGCTCCCGCAGGAAAGATGAACTCACTGCTTCGCCCCACAGTCTTATTGGCTTTGCTGCTCGGAATCGCTTTGGGGATCATTCTCTCTTTTGGCCTTTTCAGGGGGTCCAAGGCGGTGCCCGCTCCTGATCCTTCCAAAGAAGGTGAGGAGAAGGAACATGGGAGGGGGTCATCACATGCCGTTATCGTCGAAAAGGAGGCTCAGGCAAACGTCGGTCTCAAGATCGTTGAGTTTGCAACGCGACCCATGGTCACAGCTTTGCAGACCACCGGGATCGTCAGCCCCAATGAAACGCGCGTGGCCCATGTCCGGCCTCTGGCGCGAGGCTTGATTGAAAAGGCCTTCGTTCGGCTGGGTGATCGCGTGAAGGCGGGCGATTCGCTGGTCCGCTACGACAACATTGAGCTGGGTGAACTCATCAACGAATACCTCAGCTCCCTGGCTCAAGAAGAAAAAGAAAGAACCAACGTGGAGGTGAGCCAAAAGTTCTTGGACAGGTCCAAGGCATTGCTAGAGAACCAGGCCATCGCCCAAAAGGAATACGAGTTGAAAGAGGCAGAATACAAGAACGCCCAAGCTGCCCTGGAACGGCAACGAGCCGATCTAGCCAAATACGAAGAAAAACTGCACCGCTTTGGTCTGTCTGACAAAGACATCGAAAAGCTGCATGGCCCTGAGCACCAGCAAGCCCACCGCACAGCCTCACACAACGTCCTGCGCGCACCCTTCGCAGGAATCATCACAAAGTACGATGTTGCCGAAGGAGAGCTGGTTGAGCCCGACCGAGAGTTGTTTACGATCACCGATATCGACACCGTCTGGGTCTTGGCTGACGTTTACGAGAAGGATATCTCGTTGATCCGTGAAGGCCAGCAGGTCGAAATCGCGGTGGCGACCTACCCGGACAAAGTCTTCACAGGAAAAATCACCTACGTCAGCGATGTCATCGATCCCACCTCGCGGTCGGCCAAAGTCCGTTGTGGGGTTGAGAACAAAAGCCACGAATTGAAGCTGGATATGTTCGCGACGGTTCGCGTTCCGACCTCTCATTCCCGCCAGGTGCTGGCCATCCCCGCCAGTTCCCTCCAAAACATTGACGGGAAGAGCGTGGCTTTTGCACAGGCGGGCGAATCCGAATTTGTTCCGAGGGCGCTTCAGGTTGGTGCCCAACAAGAGGGGTGGGTCGAAATTCAGTCGGGCCTCAAGCCGGGAGAAAAGGTAGTGGCCGAAGGGAGCTTTTATCTGAAATCCAATTTGCAGCGCGAGCGCATCGGTGGCGAAGAACATTAGGTCTCGAAAGGATTGGCGCAATGCATCGGATCATCGACTTTGCCTTGAAGAATCGGTTTCTGATTCTCGTCTTTACGTGCTTGCTCGTGGGTGTGGGTGTTTACTCCATGCTGCGATTGCCTGTGGATGCCGTCCCCGACGTCACCCCCAATCAAGTTCAGATCCTGACGGAAGCGCCAGGGCTGGGACCGATTGAGGTGGAGCGACTGATTACCTTTCCTGTGGAAACGGCCATGAGCGGACTGCCTGGAATCACAGACATTCGGTCCGTTTCCCGATTCGGGCTTTCCGCGGTGTACGTGTACTTCGAAGAGACCATGGACACTTATGTCGCGCGCCGTCTGGTGCTGGAGCGATTGCCCCAAGCCCGCGAGGCTATCCCACCAGGCTTTGGTACACCGGAGATGGGGCCCATCAGCACCGGACTGGGAGAGATCTACCAATTCGAAGTCAAGGGTCAAGGCTACTCTCTCATGGAACTGCGCAGCATCCTGGAATGGGACATCGCCTTTAAGCTGCGCTCAGTGCCCGGAGTCGTTGAAGTCAACAGCTATGGAGGAGAGCTAAAGACCTATGAAGTTCAGCTCGATGCCAACAAACTGGTCAGCTACAAAATCCCTCTGGAAACGGTTTTTGAGGCTTTGCAGCGAAACAATGCCAACTCTGGCGGCGGCTATATCCAGCGGAATCAGGAACAGTACCTGATCCGTGGCGAAGGGCTGGTGGAAAGCATCGAGGACATTAACAACATTGTCGTCGCTGCAGAAAAAGAGGGAACGCCCATCTACATTCGCAACCTCGGCCGTGTGGCTTTCGCTCCCATGATTCGGCAGGGCGCCGCAACACGTGACGGCAAGGGAGAGGCCGTGACCGGAGTGGTCATGATGCTGATCGGAGAAAACTCCCGAGTGGTGGCGCGGCGTGTTGATGAGGAGTTGAAGGAAATCAAGAAGTCACTCCCAGCAGGCATCACGGTGGAAACCTACTATGACCGAACCGAACTAGTTCGCAGAACCATTAACACCGTCATAAAGAACCTCAGTGAAGGCGGGATCCTGGTGATTTTCGTCCTCTTGGTTCTTCTGGGAAGCATCCGCGGCGGGCTGATTGTGGCTTTGGCAATCCCGCTTTCCATGCTCTTCGCCTTTGTGCTGATGGTGCAGTTCAAACTCTCGGGGAACTTGATGAGCTTGGGGGCCATTGACTTTGGGCTCATCGTCGATGGCTCGGTGGTGATGATCGAAAACATTGTTCGGCATCTCTCGGAAGGCAAGAAGAGTGCTGGCCGTCTGCTGGAGGTGATCCGCGAAGCCGGACATGAAGTGGCCCGTCCGATCGTATTCGCTGTGGGCATCATCATCATCATTGTCTATCTTCCCATCCTGACCCTCGAAGGGGTTGAGGGAAAGATGTTTCGTCCCATGGCCCTGACAGTCGTCTTTGCCCTGGCGGGCGCCCTGGTGCTCTCGCTGACCCTGATGCCGGTGTTAGCTTCATTCGCCTTCAAACGGGGAAACGTGAGCGAGAAGGAGACCTGGATCATCCGCTGGGTCAAGAAGTATTACCAGCCCATGCTGCGAAGGGCCGTCGATCGACCCGGCCTCGTCACCAGTCTGGCGGCCTGTGCCTTTCTCGCCAGTCTTGTTTTCATTCCGTTCATGGGCGCCGAGTTCATCCCGAAATTAGATGAAGGAGCCATCGCCTTGCAGGCCTGGCGGCTGCCCAGCGTTTCGTTAGAAGAGTCCATAAAATCCACCACGCTCATTGAAAAGGTACTCAAAGAGTTTCCTGAGGCGGACACAGTGGTCTCGCGCACAGGCAGGGCCGAGATTGCCACCGATCCGATGGGTGTGGAGACCAGCGACATCTTTGTGATCCTCAAACCCCAGGAACAGTGGCGCTCAGCCAGCACGAAAGAGGGGCTGATTGCCCTGATGGATGAGAAGCTCAAGAAGAATGTTCCGGGAAATATCTTCAGCTATTCCCAGCCCATTGAGCTGCGGGTTCAGGAATTGATCGCGGGCGTGCGCTCCGATGTCGCCGTTCAGCTTTATGGTGAGGACCTTCAGGAACTGAAAACCAAGGCAGATGAGATCGTTCAGGTGCTTTCGCAGATTCCCGGGGCCTCTGACGTCAAGGCCGAGCAAATTGCCGGCCTGCCTTATTTGCGGATTCGCATCAAGCGCGACCAGATTGCCCGTTACGGGATCAATGCGGCGCAAATCCTGGATGCGGTAGAAGTCATGGGTGGCAAGGTGGTGGGTCAGGTGTTGGAAGGACAGCGCCGCTTCTTTCTTCAGGTACGTTTCGCAGAAGCGGACCGGAACGATGCTGAAGCCATTGGTAACATCAAAATAGCCGACTCGCAGGGCCGGTTAATTCCCATTTCGCAGTTGGCGGATATCTTCACCGAGGAGGGCCCAGCCCAGATCAGCCGCGAAAACATCCACCGCCGCATTGCGGTGGAAAGCAACGTTCGCGGTCGGGACTTGGCCAGCTTTGTGTCTGCGGCCCAGGCAGCCATCCAAGACCGCGTCAAGCTTCCAGCTGGATACTGGATTGAATGGGGAGGCCAGTTCGAAAACCTGGAGCGGGCCACCAAGCGTTTGGCAATCGTTGTTCCTCTTGCCCTCTTTCTCATTTTCGTCCTGCTCTATTCCACCTTCAATTCAGCCAGGATCGCGGCCCTGATCTATATGAACGTTCCCCTGGCTGCCACCGGCGGTATTGTCGCTCTCTTTCTGAGGGGAATGCCCTTCAGCATTTCCGCAGGCGTAGGGTTCATCGCCTTGTTCGGGGTGGCAGTGCTGAATGGAGTAGTTTTGATCTCCTATGTAAACCAGATGCGAGAAGAAGGTCTGGATGCGCGACAAGCCGCTTTTCAGGGCGCGCTGATTCGACTCCGTCCGGTCTTGATGACTGCTCTGGTAGCCAGCTTGGGGTTTGTACCCATGGCGCTGGCCACTAGTGCCGGAGCCGAGGTACAGAGACCCTTAGCTACTGTAGTCATTGGAGGCCTGGTTACTTCGACACTCTTAACCCTGTTAGTTCTGCCGGCTATTTACGGGTGGTTTGAGGAGAAACGGCCGGAAGTAGAAATCTGAGCTGGGAGGTGAAACCCATGAAAGAAATCAAAGCGATTATTCAGCTGTTCATGCTCTCCAGAGTGATCAACGCCTTGAAGGAACTCGAAGGCTTGCCGGGCGTGACCGTTTCAGAGGTGAAAGGTTTTGGAAAGGGTCAAGCGCAGGGTGCGCAAAACACACTGGTTGAAGACTCGATTGAGTACGCCAGGAAAGCAAAACTGGAGATCGTCGTACCCGATGCTCTGTTAGATCAAGTCCTCGAGATCATTAGCACGAAAGCCCACACTGGGCGTCCGGGCGATGGAAAAATCTTTGTATCCACGGTGGATGAGATCGTCAAGATTCGCACCGGCGAAAAGGGCTCACAGGCAATTTAGCAGCTCGCGCGATTGAAACGGAAAGTACTGCCAATTGCCAAAGGAGGGATCGTGAACATCTTCAAGACAGCACGTGCCGATCCGATTGAGTTGCTCTACCAACGGTATGCCAGTCGTGCCTACTCTCTCAGCCTGCGTTTGTTGGATGACATTCCGGCAGCTGAAAAAGCAACCGCGACCGCCTTTTTCACTCTTGCCCGACTGCTGCACCAACGTGCGACGCCCAAAAACGTTGAGAACCTGCTCATTGGCATCACAGTCGACCACATTGCACGCCAGCACTACGGAAGTGTGTCGATACCGCGGACTTCCCGTGACTTTGGAATGGAAGAGAAAGAAGAGACCGAAAGAGCTCTCGATCCTGAAGCGCTCAATGGCCCAGTACTCGAAGCCGCTATCAAGAAACTCCCACTCGATCTTCGTTTTGCTTTCGTGCTGTATGAAGTTGAAAAACTTTCTCACGAAGAGATCGCCGCAATGCTGGACTGGACGATTAGTAGGTCGAAGTCCACGCTCGCAAGAGCCCGACTGGAACTTCGTGGTTCCCTTCTTGAGACAGGTCAAGCACGCTCTTCCCCGGCTCATCGACATACCGGACAGCAGAAGACCGGATAGGGAATTGCAGTCTATGACACTGATTGAGACAGGGAGCGTGTTGCCGGGGCTTCTTATGAAAAAGCGGGAACTTTCGCTGAGTTGGATGCAGTGGGTTGGAGTGGGTTTTGTTCTTGCCTCGCTGGGCAGTCTCATCCTAATTGGAGCTTTCGTTACGCGGATCCGGCATGTTGTGAGGAGACATCCCACGATGGCAGCGGGATACGATTTCAGCGGGGAATGGACTTTCATCGTGGGAGCAGCGATGTTAGGGCTAATCTCTCTTCTGTTGGGTCGCTTTCTTTATAAGAGGGGAAAACGAGTAAGGCCTCATTCCCGGAGTCGTCGTCCTCCCCAAAAGACTTCCTGATGGAGATAGGCGCTGAGGTGATTGACAGTCCCCCATGCAAGCTCGGTGTCTCCAATCGCGTTCGAGAAAGGTGTACTCATGGAAAAGCTGAAGCTAGAGCTTGAGCTGCTGCTGCCCAAAATCCCCGACGAGCGCGACGGTTGCGTCTCCCGCCTGCAACAACGGCTGGCCACCGCGCGGGGTGTAAGCGAAGCTCATATCGAGGAGAGTGATGGCAAAGCCAGACTGTGCATTCATTACGATCCAGCTTTACTTCCTCTAGCCGCAGTCAATCGGCTGGCCAAGCAAGCCGGCGCCGAGTTGTCCACCCGTTATCGGCACGAGGTCATTCCTGTGGAGGGGATGGACTGCTCGGATTGCACCTTGGCCATCGAACACGGTCTACGACGGATGGACGGGGTGCTGACGGCGGCGGTCAACTATGCAGCCGGCACTCTGCATGTCGAATACGACACGACGAAAATCAAACGCTCGGCCATTGTGGAGCGCATACAAGGTCTCGATTACCGCGTGCCCAAAGAGGGAGCCGCGGCGTATGTTGAAAAGCGACGGGAGTTGTTGTCTGCGCTGTTCGCGGGTTTGCTCCTGGTGGTGGGTTGGTCGTCTGGGCGTTTCTTTGGCGTGAGCCCATGGGTGACGACGCCGGTCCTGCTGGCTGCTTACTTCTTTGGCGGCTGGGACATTGCCCGCCATGCCTGGCACTCCGTGCGTCAGGGCAAGTTCGATACCGACTTGCTGATGGTTCTGGCTGCCTTGGGCGCGGCGGCGCTGGGCGAATTTGCCGACGGCGCATTGCTCCTGTTCCTGTTTAGCCTGGGTCATGCGCTGGAAGAAATGGCGCTGGACCGCGCCCGCAACGCCGTGCGGAAACTCGGCGAACTGGCGCCCAAGACCGCCCTGGTCAAGCGCGATGGCCAAGAGGTTGAAGTCGGCGTCGAACAGCTCCTCGTGGACGACGTGGTGATCGTCCGCCCCGGCACGCGGCTGCCCGTCGATGGTGTCATCGCCTCGGGCGAATCCGCCGTCAATCAAGCGCCGGTCACGGGCGAGAGCGTGCCGGTAGACAAAGGGTCTGGCGATAAAGTCTTTGCGGGAACAGTGAACGGCGAAGGGGCGCTGGAGGTCAAGGTAACGCGGCTCGCCAAGGATAACACGCTGGCTCGTGTGATGCAGTTGGTGGAAGAGGCACAAGGTCAAAAAACGCGCACGCAGCAACTGACGGAGAAATTCACAGCCTGGTTCGTTCCTTCGGTTCTTCTCGCAGACGTGGGCTTAATGCTGGTCCCGCTTGCCTTCGGCGTTCCGTTCCGCGAAGCCTTTTTGCGCGCCATGACGTTGCTAGTCGCGGCCTCGCCTTGTGCCCTGGCTCTTGGCACCCCATCGGCGATGCTCGCCGGGATTGCGCAAGCCGCCCGACATGGACTGCTGATTAAGGGCGGTGCTCATCTGGAAACTCTCGGTAAGGTCGAAACGATTGCCTTTGACAAGACAGGAACCCTCACGCACGGGCGGCCCGAGGTGACGGATGTGGTGACGACGGATGATCGACGAATGAACTCTGAACAATTGCTGGCGACGGCCGCAGCTGTTGAAAGTCGCTCCGGGCACCCCTTGGCCCAGGCCGTGGTGCGGGCAGCAGAGAAGCTCTCATTGAAATTACCTCAGTCCGGCGAGCTAACATCGCTCACCGGACGCGGCGTGCGGTCGTCGGTCAACGGAAAGGCCGTTCTGATCGGAAATATCAAGCTCTTCGCGGAGTCGGGCGTTGAGGTGCCAAAACTCTTAAGGGCAAAGATAGAAGTGTTGCAGAGCCAGGGCAAGACGACGATGATTGTTGGCATTGGCGAGGAAGTCGCGGGGGCACTGGCCCTGGCCGACACGCCGCGCTCCAACGCCGCCCAAACGATCCGCCAGCTTAAGGCCCTCGGTGTGCGACAAACCTTGCTGCTCACCGGAGACAATACGCTCATCGGAAAGAGGATCGCAGCCGACCTGGGTTTGGACGCCGTACGCGCAGAGTTGATGCCGGAAGACAAAGTGACTGCTATCCGCGAACTCGCCGCTGGCCAAACCGTGGCCATGGTGGGCGACGGCGTAAACGATGCGCCTGCGCTAGCCGCTGCTAGTGTGGGCATTGCGATGGGTGGCGCGGGGACCGATGTCGCATTGGAAACGGCGGATGTTGCGTTGATGGGATACGATCTCGGCAAGTTGGGGTTCGCTGTGGGACTTGGGCGGGCCACACGTGCGGTTGTCTTCCAAAACATCGTGATCTCTCTGGGTGTGATTGCCTTTCTCGTCACTACAGCCATCTTTGGCTGGGTAGGCATTCGCCTAGCGATCCT
>Ga0187892_10009599_pt1 | contig 12659 bp, 15 predicted proteins | sample MA1701073metaG_FD_139345 | JGI IMG/M metagenome (GOLD analysis project Ga0187892, IMG submission 139345) | Bio-ooze microbial communities from a basaltic lava cave in the Kipuka Kanohina Cave System on the Island of Hawaii, USA - MA170107-3 metaG ...
CCGCTCATGCTCGACGCGCCCGCCCGGACCGGCGCCGCCGGCTGGCTGATCCCCGAGGACTTTCTCTCGAAGGCCCTGGCTCGCCTCGCCCCCGGCACCACGGTCGTGTCCACCAGCCGGACATTCAAGAAGGCCAGCCAGGCGGCGGCCGGCGCCGTCGCGCTCGAAGAGCTGCGGTATCGCTCCTATCCGTCCTTCACGCGCGTGGTCGTCGAGACGGACGGGCGTCTGGCCTATGCCGTCGCGTCAGGTCCGGAAGAGATCCGCGTGCGCCTGCCCGGGCTCACGCTGAAGGGCCCGCGCCGGGAGGAAGTTGGGGACGGCCTCGTCAAGGAGATCGTGCTCGAGACGGTCGGCGCCGACGCCGTGCTTCGCGTCGTTCTCGACGGCACGAGCGGCGACGTGAAGGACGCAGCGCTCCGCGATCCGTTCCGGCTGGTGCTCGACATCTACCGGGCCACCGAGAGCACGCCGGCGCACCCCAGTGGCCGGACGGCGGGGGCCGGGCTGCAACCGCTGCGCCTGATCGTGCTCGATCCCGGACACGGAGGCCACGATCCCGGCGCCACCGGGCCGACGGGCGTGATGGAGAAGGACGTGGTGCTCGACGTGACCAAGCGGGTGGCGCGCCTCGTGGAAGAAGGGCTGGGCGTGCGCGTCGCGATGAGCCGGAGCACGGACGTGTTCATCCCGCTCCGCGAGCGCACCAGCTTCGCCAACAAGCAACGTGCGGACCTGTTCGTCTCGATCCACGCCAACGCGCATCCCCGCGCGGTGTCCGAGGGCGTCGAGGCCTATTTCGTCTCGTCCGAGGCGTCCGACAACGACGCGCGGCAGGTGGCCGCCATCGAGAACGGCGTCATCCGGCTGGAGGGTCCCGACACGCGGCCGAAGGGCGACCTGCTGAAGTCCATTCTCTGGGATCTGGCGCAGTCGGAGTTCCAGCGCGAGTCGAGCTTCCTGGCCGAGACGGTGCTCGACTCGATGACGCGCTCGCTCAGCCTGGTGAACCGCGGCGTGAAGCAGGCGGGCTTCTACGTCCTCGGCGGGGCCGCCACGCCGGCCATCCTGATCGAGATCGGCTTCCTCACCAACTACAAGGAGGAGAGAAAGCTCGCGACCCCGCAGTATCGCGGGGCGGTGGCGAGGGCGATCTACGAGGGTCTGGCGGAGTACAAGCGCCGCCACGACCAGCGCATGAGCACCGCCCAGCCCGCTCCGCTCAAGGCAGCGGCCCCCCGCTGAGCCGCCGGATGGTACGGCACGACGGGCGCCGGCCCGACCAGCTTCGTCCCGTGGTGGTCACGCGCGATTACCTCCGCCACCCGGAAGGCTCCGTGCTGGTGGAGTTCGGCGACACCAAGGTGATCTGCACGGCCTCTCTCGAGGACAAGGTGCCGCCGTTTCTCAGGGGACGCGGGCAGGGCTGGGTCACGGCCGAGTACGGCATGCTGCCCCGCTCGACCAACACCCGCACCGCGCGCGAGCGCTCCGGCACCGGCGGGCGCTCGCAGGAGATCCAGCGGCTGGTCGGCCGCTCGCTCCGCGCCGTCGTCGACATGGCCAAGCTCGGCGAGCGCACGGTGTGGGTGGACTGCGACGTGATCCAGGCCGACGGCGGCACGCGGACCGCGGCCATCACCGGCGGCTTCGTCGCCGTGGCCGACGCGCTCGCCACGCTGGTGAAGGCGGGCACGCTGGCTGCGCTGCCCGTGCGCGATTGCGTGGCGGCGATCAGCGTCGGGATGATCGGCGTCCATCCGGTGCTCGACCTCGACTACGTCGAGGACTCGACCGCCGACGTGGACATGAACGTGGTGATGACCGCCGCCGGCGCGTTCGTGGAGGTGCAGGGGACCGCCGAGCAGACGCCGTTCTCGAAGGAGCGCCTGGACGATCTGCTGGCCCTCGCGAGCGCCGGCATCCGCCAGCTCGTCGGCCTCCAGCGCCGCGCCATCGAGGCCCGAGGGGAGAAGACCTTCGTCCTCTGATCCGCCCGCCCCCGCTCGCGCGCTGGTCCTGGCGACCGCCAACGCCGCCAAGGCGCGCGAGATGGCCGCGCTCCTCAGCGGCCTCCCCCTCGAGATCCTGAGCCTGTCCGACTGTCCCGGCGTCACCCTCCCGCCCGAAGGCGAATCGTCCTACGCCGACAACGCGCTCGGCAAGGCGCGCGCGGTGGCGCGCGCGACCGGGATGCTCGCGCTGGCCGATGACTCCGGCATCGAGGTCGACGCGCTCGGCGGCGGCCCCGGCGTCCGCTCCGCCCGCTACGGCGGCGAGGGGCTGAGCGACGCCCGGCGCTGCGAGGTGATGCTGGAGGAGCTCCGCGGGGTGCCGCCCGAGCGCCGGACCGCGCGCTACCGCGCGGTGATCGCGCTCTGCTCCCCGCACGGCCGCGAGGCCACCACCGAGGGCGTGGTCGAGGGCGTGCTGCTGGATGCCCCGCGCGGCCGCGGCGGCTTCGGCTACGACCCGCTCTTCTACTTCCCCCCGCTCGGCGCCACCTTCGCCGAGATCACGCCGCAAGCCAAGCACGCCGTCAGCCACCGCGGCTGGGCCATGATCCGCGCCCGCGAGCTCCTCGCGTCGTGGCTCAGGGAGCCCGACCGCTCGCGCTGAGCTTGCTCTGCGCGAGATTTTGATCCGCGGTGAGGAAGGCGTCGAAGCTAGCGGCTGCCAGGTTCAGCAGCTCGCCGGTTTCGGTTCCCGTGCAACCCATCGCCGACACGGTCCGGACCTCGTGCCCAGGCAGCAGCCGAGCAACCCGCCGCGGCAGGGACTCATCGAGGAGGACGCGCACCAGCGGTCAGCAGGTCTCCGGCGAGGTCGAGGGCAGCGACCGCCTGTTCACGCCTTACGCCGGGGGGATCGTCTGGAAACTGATCCAGCGTGTCTCCGGCAGCGAGATAGTCGAGAAGGTTCTTCACGGGGACCCGGGTACCGCAGAAGACCGGCGTGCCACCCAGAATCCTGGGATCGCTGTGCACCACGGAGTCCAGCGCTGCCATGTGACCCATCCTACACCACGACCCGAGTAGCCCCGCCGCCGACCGCGGCTGGTACCGCGCGTTAGGCCGTCGCCGCGCAGGTTCACGGTCTTCCGGCCTCAGACGATCAGCCAATTCGTGGCCCGCAGGGATTCAAGCCGTTCTACCAGACATTCCCTGCGGCGTTTCCTGACATTCGTCTTGCGCATGTCCGGCGCGCGCAAGGGGGTGCGACGCCGCTATCTCACGCTCCCCGCGGTCAAGCCGCTGACCAGGTGCCGCTCGATCACGATGAAGAGGATCACGACGGGGATGATGGCGAGCACCGAGGCGGCGAACAGATGGTTCCAGTGCTGCACGTAGGCGGTGACGTACGACGTGATGCCGACCGTCAGCGGCTTCTTGGCGGGATCGGTCATGAGGGTCAGCGCCACGATGTACTCGTTCCAGGCGGCGATGAAGGCGAAGATCACGGCGGTCACCAGTCCCGGCGTGGCGAGCGGCAGCACCACCTGCCAGAGCGTGCGGAGCCGGCTGCAGCCGTCGACGGCGGCGGCTTCCTCGATCTCGCGCGGGATCGCCGCGAACGAGGCGCGCAGGATCCAGATCGCGAACGCCAGGTTGAAGGCGGCGTTGGTGAGGATGAGCGCCGTGTACGTATCGACGAGGTCGAGCTCGAAGAACTCCCGATAGAGGCCGACCACGAGGGCCGTCGGCGAGAACATCTGGGTGACCAGCATCAGGAACAGGAAGGCCGAGCGGCCGCGGAACCGCTGCCGCGCGGTGTAGTAGGCGGCGGGCGCCGCGGCGAGCACGACCATCAGCGTGGACGCGATCGCCACGATCAGCGAGCTCGCCAGCCAGGCCTGGAATCCGGGGTCGCCCATGACGTCCAGGAAGTTGCCGGGTTGCCAGCGCACGGGCAGCAGGCGCGGCGGGGTGACGCGCAGCTCGCCCTCGGGTTTCAGCGCCGTGAACAGCATGACCACGTACGGCGAGAGCACGGCCACGGCGAGGAGACCCCCCGCCGCCGTCACCGCCCCCCGCCGAAGCCCGCCGCGACGGGCCCGGCGGCTCACGCCTCCGCCTCCCGCCAGCGCACGGTGCGCAGGTACAGGAGCACCGCGACCAGGATCACCGCCACGTTCACCACGCCGAGCGCCGCCGCGAGCCCGATGTCGCGGAGCGCGCTCTTGAACGCGATCTTGTACATGTACGTGATCATCGTGTCGTGCGCGAAGCCGGGGTTGCGGTCGTTGAGCGTCCACACGATCGGGAACGAGTTGAACACGTACACGATGTTCAGCATGGAGGCGACGAGGAGAGCCGGCCGCAGCAGGGGCAGGGTCACGAGCCGGTATGTGCGCCAGGCCGAGGCGCCGTCGACCCGGGCCGCCTCGTACACCTCGCCCGGGATCGACGACAGGCCGGCCAGGAGCACGTAGGTGGTGAAGGGCAGCGAGACGAAGATCCCGACCGCGATCATCGACGCCATCACGGTGGAGTCGTCGCCCAGCCAGTCGATCGGCCGCGCGATGACGTGGAGCGAGACCAGCAGGTGGTTCAGGATGCCGAAGTAATAGTCGTAGATCCACGCGAAGAGCTTCGAGGTCATGATGAGCGACACCGCCCACGGCACGATCAGTGCCCAGCGCACGAGACGCCGCCCGGGGAAGCTCGCGTTGAGGAGCTGGGCCAGGCCGAGCGAGGCGACGATGGTGACGGCCACGACCACGGCGACCCAGATCACCGTGTTGACCAAGACGGTCGGCAGCGTGGCCTGCTCGAGGAGGCGCGCGTAGTTCCGGGCGCCGACCGCGCCCTGGTAGAGGCCGGTCAGCGAGTACTGCCCGAACGACGCGCGGACGAGCGCGACGGCGGGGTAGACGACGACGGCGGCGATGAGCGCGAGGCTCGGGCCGAGCCAGAGCAGCGCCTGCCACGGGTCCGTCGCGCGGCGGCGCCCCGAGAGGCGCGACCGCGCCAGCGGCTCAGCGGCTGCCGGCGGCGGCGACGGCGTTGGCCTGTAGCTGATCGAGCACCTGCTTCGGGTTGCCGCCCGGCTGCACGGCCCGGCCGATGTTCTGCTGCACGTCGAGCTTGACGCGGTCCCAGGCGGGATCGGTCGTGGGCGCCAGGCGGGCGTTCGGCAGGGCGTCGAGATAAGGCTTGAGCTTCTGGTTCGAGCTCATCTGGGCGAGGCCCGATCTGGTCACGGGCAGGAAGCCCTCGGCCGTGATCCACCGGGTGATGTTCTCGGGCTGATAGTAGAGGTCCAGGAAGCGCTTCGCAGCCTCCTGGTTGTCCTTCTTCTTGAACGCCATCAGGTAGTCCTCGACGCCGAGGGTCACGGGCGTGCCGATGCTCGTCGGCATCGCGGCGACCGCGTAGTCGACCTTCTTCTCGGCGTCGAGCTGCGCGGCCAGGGGGCTGAAGCCGATCACCATCCCGACCTTGCCGTCCTTGAACAGCTGGAACGCGCCGTCGGTGCGGTTGGTCTTGCCCGGATTCACCTGGGTGACCTTCTCGCGGTTGGCGAGATCGGCCAGGAGCTGGAGCGTCCGCACGTTCGCCTCGCTGTTGATGGTCCAGGCGTCGTTGGACTTCCAGTCGCCGCCGCCGTTCCACATCCAGATCGACCACTCGGCCTGCGCTTCCTCCGGGCCCAGGGGCAACGCATAGGCGATCGTGCCGCCACCGAGCGCCTGGATCTTTCGCGCGGCCTGGACGAACTCGTCCCACGTCTTCGGAGGCGAGGCGAGGCCGGCCTTCGCGAACAGCGCCTTGTTGTAGAAGAACGCGCGCGCGCTCGACAGGATCGGAAAGCCGTAGAGCTTGCCGCGATACTCCCCGCCTCGCGCGAAGGCCTCGATGAAGTCGTCCCGGGTCTTCGGCGAGAGCACCTCGTCGGCCGAGTACAGCAGGCCGTCCTTCGCGTAGCTCGAGAACGAGTTCAGGTTGAGGATGTCCGGCGGCTGGTTGTTCTGGATCATCGTGCTGACCTGCTGGTCGATCGAGTTCCAGTCGATGATCCTGAGCTCGACCCTGGTGCCCGTCTGCTTCGTGTACTGCTCGGCCAGCCCTTGCCAGAACGGCTTCGTGTGGTCCTTGCTGTACTCCGCGATCACCACCGTGAGGGGCTTGCTGCCGGCCGGCCCACCGCAGGCGCCAAGCAGCAGCACGGCCAGCCATCCACCCAGGACCCGCGTCAAGGCACCGCGCATCGTCCCGTTCATTCCCTCCACTGAGAGCTGCCTCATCTTAGCCCGCATGAGGTCAGCGGCGAAGTTCGAGACACCGTCGCGTAGCGGGCCCGGCAGCGGGACCGCTGGGATTGAATCGACGATGCTGTACTTGCTTACCGTGTATCACTTTCAGGCCAGGCCGGCTCTTTTCCTGACGATACTCGTCATTTTCACGATCGTTCTGACAGATCGTGGCAGTCTGAACTCTCCTCGCTGCCTGGATTCGTCACTCGCATTTGATCTGCGTCAGTACATTCTATGCGGCAGAAGCTGATCGTATTTTTTCTCCCTGGGGTCAGTGGCATTGTCGAGTCACCGACTTTAACATCAACCCGCCGCATTTTTGCAATGTGTCCCCCGTTATTTCGGACGTCTCGTTTTGTGTACACTTCAAGCAAGAAGTCAATCTGACTTACACCGACGTCCCCACAACGTTGACGGTTGACAAGTCTTTCCCCCCCTGTGACCTGCGGGTGACATCCTTTCTCGGCGACCACCCGAACCAGGAGCGGAGTACGCGCGACTTCGACATCTTCCAGTTCAATGGCACCGCCGGCGATCAGGTCAAGCTGAGACTGGAAGCAGACCCGCAGGCAGGAAACAACGGTGGGCAGGCCGCACTGCGGATCAAAGGCAAGTCCGTCGATCAACAACGGACGGGGACGCTGCCGCTGGAGATCACGGTCCCGCTGGGTTCGATGACCACGTACGACATCACCGTGGAAGAGGCTCGGGTCTCGCCTGACCAACGGTACCGAGGCGGATACATCCTCACCCTCGAATCCGCGCTGGGGGACATCGATACGATCCGGCCGACCAGCTCGGTAGAGAAATAAGGCGGTCGAGAGGAGCGCGCTCAACGCGACGCGCTCCTCTTCGCCGTTTTCTCACGGTCGGTCTGTGACCGCGGAAGCTCACGCCGCGGGCGAACCGAAATTGTCTGCTGGGCTGACACCAACCGGCCATCTCGTTCGGGATGTGGAGCATGACCCTGCCCTGAGGATGGAACGCGCGGGCCCGAAGGATTCGAGACCTGAGCTCAGCCTGCTGATCTGTCAGCGCTGGACACCGCCACGGCGGAGGTCGAAGCCGATCGTGCACATCCCGTGGCTGGTGCTAGCATGGGGGCATGGGCCAGGCGAACTGACGGAGGTGCGTCATGACACGGAGACTTCGCTGGGTGTGGATCGCTCCTGCATTCCTCGCGGCCGTGACGCTGTCCAGCGGCGCGGCCGGCGCCGCCGACAAGAGCAAGGTGGACCGGGCGACCAAGCGCGTCGAGCAGGGCGCCAAGCAGATCGGCCAGGGCCGGATCGCCCCGGGCTTCAAGGAGATGTTCACGGGCATCGGCCACACGATCGTCGAGGGCGCCAAGTTCAGCGGCGAGAACATCAAGGAGTTCTTCGCGGGTAAGAAGTAACAGCTCGTCCGACACGGGGCGGCGATGGCCTGGGCCGGCACTCACGCCAGGCCCAGGGCCAAGCCGGCCGTCACCAGTCAATTCTCCCCGGCGGGCCGGCGTCCGCGCTTACGTGATTTCTTATACGCCTCGATCCACTGCTTGGTCGAGTACCACTGATCGCTCTTCCGGAGCGCCTCGAGGCGACCGCGCGCCGCCGCTCGTCGGAGAGCGATCAGAGAGAGCCCGGCCGAGTCGGCGAGCGCGGTGAGCGGAACCATCCGGTGAGGACCGGCCAGTCCGGGCAGCCCGAATCGATCGATGCTGTGCCTGACCGCGCGAGCCAGGAGCTCGGTGAGCGGCCCCCGATTCCCGTCACGGTCCGCCCGTCGGAGAGCCTTGAGGTACTTCATTCGGTCAGTCTTGTGGATGAGAGCGGGAGGATAGCCGCTCCTCACGAGCATCAGGTTCAGCGCCAACCGGCCGGCTCTGCCGTTGCCATCGAGGAAGGGGTGGATCCGCTCGAGGCGAGCGTGGGCTTCGGCCAGGTGGACCATCAGATGGGTGCCCTCGGGAGGAACCTTCGCGAACTCGACCCAGTCGGCAGCAAGGGCCGGGACCTCGGGCCATGATGGCGGCGCGTAGCCGGAGGCGAGCGGCTTGACGTCGTGGCGACGGAACGAGCCCGGGCCCTCTTCCGGCTGAGAGCCGGGGGGCGGAAAATGTCGCCAGACCGGTTCGACGACGAGCGTGTGGATGTGCCGCAGCTCGGTGAGGTTGATCAGATCCTTCGCCGACCAGTCATCGGCCCCGACGGCCTGCGCGTAGACCCACTGGGCCGCTTCGGCATAGGCCTGGATCTCCAGGTACTCTCTCAGATCCTTGCCGCCCACCGCCCGACCCTCCTCGAGAAGGATCCTGACCTGGTTGAGGACCATCGTGTTGCCTTCCAGCGCGGTCGAATGATGGGTTTCCTCGTGCCAGATCCCATCCCAGATAGCCCGGGCCTCTTCCGGCTTCGGCAGGCCCCCGACCTCGGCCAGGCCGGCCCTGGCACGGTCCAGGTCTTCGAGGACCGATTGACGGGAAGGGCGGCCACGCGGAGTCATCTGGTACCTTACCTCTGAGTTAGTTCGAACGTACCCAATTAGGCCACAGCCGAATTAGGTACGTCAACGAAGGGAAAATAGTAACCTACCTAATCATCGGCGGGGCCCCGCCGGGGCCGCGGCCTGGGTAGCGAGCGCGTGGTGTAATTGCTTGGGCCCTTGGTAGACTTTCGGGGGCGTCGGGGTGTGGCGCAGCCCGGTAGCGCACCTGCTTTGGGAGCAGGGAGTCGGAGGTTCAAATCCTCTCACCCCGACCATCTCTTCCTGCGCGCCTCATTCCTCGTCGTCCTGATCCTCGCCGCCGCGGTGCTCGCCGCCGTCCCTACGAGCGCCGTCGCCTGGAACTGTCCCATCCACATCAAGGCGGCCGAGGACACCATCAAGCGCGCCGAGACCATGAAGCTCGGGCCCGAGGCCAGGGCCATGATCGCCGACGCCAAGCGCGTCGTGGACGAGGCGCGGAAGCTTCACGGCGATGCGCGCGCCAAGTTCGACCACGCCAACGCCATGTGATCCACCGGATGATGTTCTCCGGCTGATGGTGGGGGTCCAGGAGGCGCTTCCACCGCCTCCTGGTCGTCTTTCTTCTTGAAGGCCATCAGGTGGTCCTCGACGCCGAGTCACCGGCTTGTCGAGGTTGGTCGGCATCGCGGCGACCGCGTAGTCGACCTTCTTCTCGGCGTCGAGCTGGGCGGCCAGGGGGCTGAACCCCCATCACTATCCCTGCTTTTGACATACACACTTCGGGTGTGTACACTGATCACCGCGAAGGGAGGAGCAACAACGATGCATAAGCGGGTGAACATCACGCTCCCCGAGGAGACGATTCGACTCATCGATCGTGCTGCCGACCGTGGCAACCGCAGTCGTTTCATCGATGAAGCTGTGCGCTACTTCGTGCGCGGGCGGAGTCGGATGCAACTCAGGAAGCTCCTCAAGGAAGGCGCCCAGCGGTACGCTGCGCGCGATCGCGCAATCGCTGAGGAATGGTTCCACGTCGACGAGGAGGCATGGCAAACGCGGGGGCGGTGACCAGACCCCGGCGCGGCGAGATTTATGTCGTCAACCTGGGGCCCACCGTGGGTGCTGAGATCAAGAAAACCCGACCGGCCGTCATTATCCAGAATGACATCGCCAATCGCTGGAGCCCCATCACCATCGTTGCCGCGATTACCTCCAAGTTTGGCGACGGGCGCACGTATCCGACCCAAGTCGCGCTCCGGGCGGGAGAGGGCGGCCTTCGCGTCGACTCGGTGATTCTCCTGAATCAGATCGGTTCGGTGGACATGAGCAGGCTGGTGCGACGGCTCGGCGTCCTGAGGACTGAGACGGTGAGGGAGATCGACAGGGCCCTCCTCCTGAGTCTCGGATTGGTTGAGCTATAGGGGAGGCAACGCGGGCGCGAAGCTCGCCTGAGAACGTCGGTGGCGTCAGTGGGCAAATCCGGCGAGAAGCCGGCGCCTGCAAGTGGTAGGATTCCTGGGCATCGGGGTGTGGCGCAGCCCGGTCGCGCACCTGCTTTGGGAGCAGGGAGTTGGAGGTTCGAATCCTCTCACCCGACACCTTTTCATGCGCATCTCATCGCTGGTCATCTTCATGCTCCCGGCGGCGGTGCTCGCCGCCGCGCCCACGAGCGCCGTCGCCTGGAACTGTCCCATTCACATCAAGGCGGCCGAGGACACCATCAAGCGGGCGGAGACCATGAAGCTCGGGCCGGAGGCCAAGACGATGATCGCCGACGCCAAGCGTGTCCTGGACGAGGCGAAGAAGCTTCACGGCGAGGCCCGCACCAAGTTCGACCACGCCAACGCCATGTGGAAGGCCAAGGCCGCGCTGGCCGAGGCCGAGTCCGCGATGGCGGTGTCCGCGCCTTAGGGAACCCTGGCCCTCGCCCTTGAGGAGAGAGGGAAGTGAATCGACTGCACGCTCTGCGCTTCTGGCTCCCTCTCCCCTTGGGGGAGAGGGCGGGTGAGGGCGGTCTACACCCCGCTGCCCTCCGGAATGATCCCCTCCCACACCGGGGCGCGCGTGGCCAGCGGGGGATGGGCGGTGGGGCCTTCGCCGGCGACGGTGGTGCGGCGCATGATGCGGGGGTAGCGCTCGGAGTCCCAGAGGCGGCCGCGGTGGAGCATGCAGCGGTTGTCCCACATCACGAGGTCCCACTGACGCCACCGGTGCTGGTAGACGCGCTCGGGGCGCGTGGTGTGGGCGAGCAGATCCTCCAGGATCCGGCGCGACTCCTCGTAGCTCAGGCCCTCGATGTACCAGGCGTGGGAGCCGATGTAGATCGACTTCCGGCCGTTGACGGGATTGGCCCGGACCAGTGCCTGGCGGACGGGCGGCAGGCCTTGCGCGTCGTCGGTGTCGAACAGCCCCTGCGCGATCGTGCTCCGCGAGTAGAGGATGCTGTGGACCGCGATCTCGCCCTCGAGCGGCTCGCGCTCCGCGGGCGACAGCGTCGCGTAGGCGTGACGCATGCTCACGAACTCCGTCTCGCCGCCGACGGGCGGCACCTCGCGGCCCGAGAGCAGCGAAGCCATCGCCGGCACCGGCTTGAACGAGCTGTCGGTGTGCCAGAGCTGGTTGCCGGACTGGTACACCATCCGCCGGTCGTTCCAGCCCATCAGCTTGTCGTCCCGGTCCGGGTCAGTGTTGGAGAGATCCACGAGGTTCGGATGGAGGCGGTTCTCGCGTCCGGTCGCCTTCAGCGTGGTCTCGAGCGGGCCGAAGCGGCGGCTGAAGGCCATCTGCTGCGCGTCGTCCAGCCGCTGGTCGTGGAAGACCAGCACGGAGAACTCCTGGAATGCGTCGTGGATTTGCTTGAACACGCGCTCGTCCATGGGCTCGGCGAGCGTGACGCCCTCGACGCGGGCGCCGAAGCACGGATGAATCGGCGTGACGGTGAGCCGTTCGATCGTGTTGGCCATCGGGCTGCCTCCTTGGCTCGGGTGATCGCTCCCCAGATGGTGGCCCAGCGACCCGCTGCTCGGCAAGAGCGATGCCTCATCCCGTCCCCTCCCTCATGAGGCAGGGGAGCTCTTGTCCCCCTCTCCCCGTCGGCGGGGAGAGGGCAGGGTGAGGGGGAGCCGGGATTGCTATACTGACGGGCCGAGATTCCCGGAATGAGCCCAGTCGAGAAGAGCGATCGCTTTCGCGTGCGGGGTGCCACGCTCGAGGTGCGCGGGCTCGTCAAGTCGTTCGGCGAGACGCGGGTGGTGGACGAGATTCACGAGCGCAGGGTGATCCGCAACACCTCGATCCGCCCGTCCACACCGACGAATCGAGGGGAGACGTCGAGCAGCCTGTCGCCCCACACCTCCTCCGGCTCGAACGGGTGTCGGCGCGGGTCGCGGTCGCGCACGATCCACACGACGTCGGCCTCGGCCGTGTAGCGGCGTAGCTCGTCCGGCGTGCTCAGCAGCTGGCGGTTCGACCACAGATCGACGGTGCCGCGGTTTCGGCTGACGTTGCGGTAGGGGCGGCCGGCGCGCTCCAGATAGACCGCGTGGTCGGCCTCGAGGTAGTAGGAGACCGGTGGCTCGTTGACGACAACGGTCCGGCTCACGCGGCCCTTCTCGATCCCGTCGAGGAAGCCGGCCGGGCTCTTGTAGTCCTTGCGATAGTGCCAGGTGGGAGCGTACCGGTCGAACTTCCCCTGGCGAAACACGACCGCCGGGCTATCGATGTGCCGGATATGAGACGGGCTGAAGTCGCCGCCCGCCATGAAGACCACAAGGTAGAGCGCGGCCGCCGTGGCACCAACCGGCAGCGGATCCTGGATCCGAAGAGTCGCGCGCAGCTTCTCCGCGATCTCTGCGACGGCGAGGGCGATCACGCAGAGGATCACGGGATAGATGAAGAAGGTGTAGCGGGTCAAGGTGTAGGGGGGGCGCAGCACGGCGAGACAGGTGAAGACGTA
>Ga0187892_10009603_pt1 | contig 12655 bp, 8 predicted proteins | sample MA1701073metaG_FD_139345 | JGI IMG/M metagenome (GOLD analysis project Ga0187892, IMG submission 139345) | Bio-ooze microbial communities from a basaltic lava cave in the Kipuka Kanohina Cave System on the Island of Hawaii, USA - MA170107-3 metaG ...
CGAGAAAACGGCCGGTGATCGAAGCTTCGTGCGCCTTCAAGGTCGACGGCGACCCCAACGCTACGATCGCGCCGCCGTGACTGCCACCTCCCGGCCCGAGATCGACGACCAGGTCGGCGGATTCTATCGTGGCTTCGTCGTGTTCGACCACCACCACCGTGTTGCCGTGGTCTTTCAATTGCCGCAGGGTACCGAGCAGCATGGCGTTGTCCCGCGGGTGCAAACCGATCGTCGGCTCATCGAGGATGTAGCAGACGCCGCGCAGGTTCGAGCCCAGCTGCGCCGCCAGCCGAATGCGCTGCGCTTCGCCGCCCGAAAGCGTGTCGGCGCGGCGATCGAGCGTCAGGTACGACAGACCAACCTCTTCGAGGAACTTCAGACGAGCGATGATCTCTTTCATGATGTCGGCGACGATCTGGCCTTCGCGACCTTCGAATTGGCGCGTCGAGAGATCAGCAAGACTCTCGGAAACCGATTGTCGAGTGATCTCCCAGATCGCCCGTCCGTCGACTTTTACAGCTCGCGCGCGGGGGTTCAGTCGACGGCCGTCGCAGCTGTCGCACTCACGCTCGACGAGATAGGGCGCCACCGCGGCGCCTTCGATCTCCTCATCGTCGAGCAGCTGTTGGAGCGACGCCAACAAGCCGGGATTGCCATTCGTTTCGCCAAACAAGCGTTGTCGCTGCCGCGCCGTCAACTTCGACAGTGACTTGTTCCACGCGGCGGTGTTCGTCTCGGCGGCTTTCTTCACCTCTTTCCAAACCTGCCGGCCGAGCGGCTTCAGTACCGCGGTGAGCTGATCGCCGATGCTTTCGCTAGGCGTACCGGCGAGCAGGTCGGCATCGAACGTCGAGACACTGCCGATCCCGTCACAGGTTTCGCAAGCCCCTTGCCGACTGTTGAATGAGAACAAGCGTGGGTCGAGACCCTCGTAGCCGATCGCACAACGCCCGCAGTACAAACGCTCACTGAAGATCGACTCCGTCGGAGCAGCCCCCTTCCCGCGTTTCTTGATCGTGGGAGGGGTTCTGGTTTCGGTCACGATCAATGCGCCGCCGCCAAGGCGCAACGCAGCTGCCACACTCTCGGCAAGCTTCGGGGCATTGCTGGCATTCACCGGCACCGCACCGATGACGATATCGATGTCGTGCTCGCGGTACCGCGCCAGAGTCGGCACCGGATGAACCGGCACGAGCTTGCCGTCGACGCGCGCGTGTTTGAACCCCAGCCGCCGCACGGAACGGAACAAATCGGTGTAGATCCCCTTGCGCCCGCGAATCGCGGGAGCCAGCAGAGTCACGGTCTTGCCGTCGAACTCGGTTCGAATGCGGTCGACGATCTGCTGCCGCGTCAGCGGGCTCAGGGGTCTTTCGCATTTGATGCAATGCTGCACGCCGATCTTGGCATACAGCAGGCGCAAGAATTGATAGATCTCGGTGACCGTGGCGACCGTCGATTTCTTGCTGCCGCGACTCAACCGCTGCTCGATCGCCACCGTCGGCGGCAACCCGGCGACGTGATCGACATTCGGCCGTGCCATGATCTTGACGAACTGACGAGCGTAGGTCGAAAGGCTGTCGAGATAACGGCGCTGGCCCTCGGTGTAGAGGATGTCGAACGCCAGAGTCGATTTGCCGGAACCGCTGAGACCGGTGACGACGATGAACTGGTCGCGCGGCAACTCCAGCGTCAGGTCCTTCAGGTTGTGCTCCTTGGCGCCGACGATACGCATGACGCCGCGACCGTTGGATTCGTAGAGCCCAGGCGCTTCGTGGATTGCGTCGCTTGCCTCCGAATCCCCCCTGGCCCCCCTTTGGAAAAGGGGGGTCGCCCCATCTTCGACTTCTCGCTCCTCTCCCTGTCCCACAATTTCCTTGGGAGAGCGCCGGGGTGAGGGTTCGAGGGCAGCGCGCAGAAACGGCGCCGTGAACGAACGCTCACATGCCGCAACTTCTTCCGGAGTGCCGGCCACGACGACTTCGCCGCCACCGGCGCCGCCTTCCGGCCCGAGATCGACGACATAGTCCGCCGCCTTGACCACCTCCATGTTGTGCTCGATGACGAACAACGAATGCCCACGCTCGACCAGCTGCTGGAGCGCGCCGAGCAGCTTGGCGATATCGCTGTAGTGAAGGCCGATCGTCGGCTCGTCGAACAGGAACAACGAGTGCGACTTCGCATCGCGCGCCATGGCCTCGGCGAGCCTGAGCCGTTGCGACTCTCCGCCCGAAAGCGTCGTCAGCGGCTGACCGAGGTAGAGATAGTCCAGCCCGACGTCGGCCAACACCTGGAGCCGGCGGCAGAGCTCGGCCTGGCCGGCGAAAAAGCCCAGCGCTTCGCGCACGGTCAGCCGCAAGACGTCGCGCACCGATTTGCCCTGGTAGCGCACCTCGAGGACGTCGCTGCCAAAGCGAGTGCCGCTGCACTCGGCGCAGGTGACGTAGACGTCGGAGAGGAATTGCATCTCGACGCGTTCGAAGCCTTCGCCCTTGCAAGACTCGCAGCGGCCGCCGCTGACGTTGAATGAAAAGGTCGCCGCGGAGTAGCCACGCAGCTTCGATAGGGGCTGCCGCGCGAAGATTTCGCGGATCGCATCGAACGCTTTGACGTACGAAGCCGGATTCGCGCGCGGCGTAGTCCCGAGAGGCGACTGGTCGACGAGGATGACATCGGCGATCCGGTTCGCGCCCTCGATCTCGTCGTGCTCGCCGGGCACGCCGACAAACTCGCCGCGGCCCTTCTTCAGTCCACGGTAGAGAATCTCGTCCATCAGCGTCGACTTGCCGGATCCGGACACGCCGGTGATGCAAACGAAGCGCGACAGCGGCAACTCGACGCGGATATCCTTCAGATTGTTGGCGCGCGCGCCGTGAACAATGAGCTTCAGCTGCGGAATGATCCGGCGCCGGCGGGGCGGAACGGCGATTGCCGCGCGTCCGGCGAGATAGCGCCCGGTCAGGGATTCTTCCGACTGCAGCAGCGACTCATAATCGCCCGCGAAAACGACTTCGCCACCCTGCTCGCCCGCTTGCGGACCGAGGTCAATGACGTGGTCGGCTTCGCGAATGATCTCCGGGTCGTGCTCGACGACGACGACCGTGTTCTCCTTCGCGCGCAGCGCATGCAGGATGCGCACCAGGCGTTGGCTGTCGCGCGGATGCAACCCGATGGACGGCTCGTCGAGAATGTACAGCGTATTCACCAGCGATGAGCCCACCGCGGTCGTCAGATCGACACGGGCGAGCTCGCCGCCCGACAATGTCCGCGATTGGCGGTCGAGCGTCAGATAGTCGAGGCCGACTTCGAGCAAGTAGCGCAAACGGTTTCGGATTTCCGCCATTATGAGGTGGGCGATCTCCTCGTGCGCATCACTCAGTCGCAAGGCGTCGAAGAACCGTGACGCCTCGCCGACGCTCATATGCTGGAGGTCGGCGACGCTGCGGCCGTCGATTTTGTAGAGCAGGGATTCCGCTTTCAGGCGTGCGCCATCGCACGCCTGGCAGATGCGGTAGCTGCGGTAGCGCGACAGGAAGACGCGGACATGCATGCGGTATGTCCGTCCCTCGAGCCAACGAAACCACCGCCGGATGCCGTAGTACTTCCCCTCCCCTTCCATGATGATCTCGCGCTGCGCCTCGGTGAGTTGGGCGAACGGCACGTCGGTTGGGATGCGATGACGGCGGCACAACGTCATCAACTGGCTACGTTCCCATTCGGTGGCTTTGGTGCTCCACGGTTTGATGGCGCCGTCGGCGAGGGATTTCTGGGGATCGGGGATGACCAGGTCGAGGTCGAGATCGATGACACGGCCGAAGCCGCGGCAGGTATCGCACGCACCCAATGGACTGTTGAACGAGAACAAGTTCGCGGTGGCCGCCTTGTAGTTGACGCGGCAGCGTGGACACTCGAGGGTCTCGCCATGGGGCTCGCGGCGAAAATGGTCGTCGGGAAAGACCAGGGTCAGTCGTCCCTTGCCGAACTGGAACGCCTGCTCGAGCGAGTCGACGACACGGCCGCGCAAGTCGGAGCGCATGGCGATGCGGTCGACGACGACGGTCAGCAACGACGATGGCGTTTCGTCGAGCTCTTCGATGCTCACGACGTCATCGCCGCACAGTAAGCGACGAAAGCCGGAGCGAACGAAGCCTGCACGCGCTTCGGCCCACGGCAAGTTGGCCGGCAGTGGGACCTCGAAGGTGATGAGCACACGGGTATTTTCGGAGCAGGCGAGAATGGCGTCGGCGACTGATTCGGCCGATTCGGGATAGACCGCCTGGCCGCACGTGGCGCAATGCAGCGTGCTGATCTTGGCGTAGAGCAGCTTGAAGTGGTCGTGCAGCTCGGTCATGGTCGCAACCGTCGAGCGCGACGTCTTGACGCTGTTCCCTTGGCTGATGGCGATGGCAGGCAAGATGCCGTCGATGCGGTCGACCTGCGGCTTGTCCATTCGGTCGAGGAACTGGCGCGTGTAGGCGGAAAAACTCTCGACGTAGCGCCGCTGACCTTCGGCGTAGAGGACATCGAAGGCGAGGCTGGACTTGCCAGACCCCGAGGGCCCGGTGATCACCGTGAGAGCGTTCAGGGGGATGCGAACGTCAATGTTCTTGAGGTTGTTCTGCCGTGCTCCGGCAATGGTGATCCACGGTTGAGGCATGATCATTGCAGCCCGAAATGTTGAGGTATAGCGGAATCGAAGGACCCGTGTACATATCCAGGAGACCGCACTCGTGTCTCAGTTTGCTTCACCTCGTTTGTGCCGATTCGAATCCCTGTGGTCCCTTTGAGAGAGACTGTCGATAAATGCCACTTCACCCTTCGACGGGCTCAGGGCGAACGGAAAAAGTCCTTTGAAATCAAAACGCGCTCCGTTCGCCCTGAGCCCGTCGAAGGGCGTCTTCCGCATTTTTCGACACCCTCGAGAAAGGAGGGACCATCCAAGCAAAGGCATCATTCAAGCAGCCGGGGGACCTCCGAGAACGGCGATCTTCCTCCTTTTCCAAAGCATGCCCTGAGCCTTGTCGAAGGAGAGGACCGAGGAGGATTCGATGTCGGGGCGCACTTATTGCCCCCCGGCTTCGTGTATCCCCACCCGCAGCAAGGCGTCGTACTCCGCTTCGAGCTTTCGATGGAGCTCCGCGCCGCTACGGCACTGGGGGTCGTCGACATGTGACGGATCGGCACAGATCGCCAACGGGAACATGGCGGGCGTCGTGAATACCGGTCGGCTTCGCCTGGGGCGATCGATGATCGGCAGCGTGCGCCAACACTCCGTTGCCTGGCAATACGCGCCGTCGGTGAGCAGGTCGAGGATCGCTTCCTGGATCAGGTAGTGCGGAATGAGGCCGAGCGACACCGGGCGCCGCCCCTGGCGAACGACCAGGGTCGTCGCCCTCGACTCCAGCCACGACGGATCGTTTTCGCTCCAGAATGGCGGTGCATCGCGTCCTCGCAAGGAAAGGCGATAGTCCCCTTCGCGGTAGCCGGCGTAGGCAAATCCAAGCGGCGGCAGATGGTCGGCAAATACGAGAATCAACGCATCGGGATCGTGGGACTCGATGAGCTCGACGTAGTCCGCAGCCGCAATCGATGCATAATGCGCCGCATTCGCTACCTTGCCGGCAACAGTATCGTCGGCGCATACAGGTGGATGCCGCTGCGGATTGAGATCGAACGGGTAGTGTCCTGCCCAGGTGAGGACGTAGTTCAATAGAGGGCGTCCTTCCTTCACGACCGGCAAGACGCGTTTCCACACCTGCCGGTAGTAAACGTCGTCGGAAAGGTACTCGCCGTCCATGTCGGCATCGGTCTTGACGAAATCAGGGCCGAAGTGGGAACGCTCGAACCCCATCGCCGCATGTGCGACGTCGTGATTGAAGAACGATGACGGTCCACAGCTGTTCGAAATCGTCAGATAGCCTCGCTCACGCAGCAGATTGGGCAAACACGGAATCGCCGCACCGCGCATCGCCATCGTGTCCAGTCCGAGCCGCTCGAACGACGGCACTCCACAAAGGACTTCGAACTCCGCGCGTGCGCTCTGGCCGCCAAACGTCCCCGCCAAAGCCAGCGACGCGCCCTCGGTCATCCAAGCCCGGAAGCGCGGATCGATCGGATCGGGACAATCGAGGGTGCGAAAGAGGACGGGATCGGTGAAACTTTCCAAGATGATGATGTGCAGGCTGCGCCGGGGCGGCGGCAGTTTCGCCAACGCCCTTGCGCGACGCAGCACCTCCACATCGTCGCGCATCGGTGGCGACGCCAGGAACGCACGGGTCCTTCGTTCTATCGGCGGCTGGCGGAGGAGGGCGATCAGCGGGCCGTCGCGCCACGGCTCCAGCTCGACCACCAGGCTCGTCGGCCGTATCTCCTCCATCACTGCCGACACGGTGGCCGGTGCGATCGCCGTGCCGACGACATACGCCAACCCCGGCGTGAGCAGAAGCACCGCCGGCAGCAGACGCGGCCGATCCAGATTCGTGACGAGGATCCCGGCAATGACAGCGACGAACGCGAGCACCGCGATGCGCTGCGGCGTAGATAGAATGACGAACACTTCGCGCAGCGCCGCCAGATCCGACCATGCCAGACCCTCGCGCAGCATCAGGTACTTCAGCAGGCAAACACCATAGAATGCGAGCAGCAGCAGAGTGTTCACGATCGCGCCGCGCAGCTTTCGCCGCTGAAATTGTAACGACAACGCCGAGAGATAGAGGACGAGCAATACCTCTACGTACAATCCGGGACGAAAGGCATGCCCGAAGGCGAAGGCGCTGACGGTCAGCAGGAAGATCAGGCTGACCACCACCGGCAGCGCGATGCATACCGCCACCAGACGGGTTGAAGGTTGCGGAGTCACGGCACACCCTTGACCATCACACCGGCCACGGCAAGGCTTGCGCCGGCCGCGGGTGCATTTTCAATTCGCAGGCTGATATAGCTGCGAGCGCGGAAACGATTCCATGCTCCTGGATGCGCACGTTGGAACTCTGTCCGAGGCACTCAGCGGCCGCCGCTGGGATCCCGGGGAAATTGCGGAGCAGGTCGTTCGCCGCAGCACCTGCTACCATCGAGCCGGGGTCCGCAGCCGCGATCGCGTCTTCATCTGTTTCGGAAACAATCTCGAGTTCTTCGCGGATCTGCTGGCAATCTGGCACCTCGGCGCCTGTGCCGTCCCGATCGATACTCGCCTGACGCCTTTCGAGATCGAGACATTGGCCAGAGCCGCTACTCCTCGTCTCGCACTCTATCTCGACACGATCGACGCCGCGCTCAGCGCCTCGCTCGCAACGCTTGGTGTGGATATCATCGATTCCCGAGAAGCCGACAAAGGCGCTTGGCCGACGAACGCGCCGCCCAATGCGCAGGCTCTCGACCAGCACGCTGTCATTCTGTTCACGTCGGGGTCTACCGGAAATCCAAAGGGCGTGGTGCAGACACACCGGTCGATGCGGGCCCGCTGGATGTCGCTGCGGCAGAACCTCGGTGTCGACGCCTTCCGGCGTACCCTTTGCCTGCTGCCGACGCACTTCAGCCACGGGCTGGTCAGCAACTCGCTCTATCCCTGGTTGTCGGGGAAGGATCTCGTCGTCGCCCCGGCTGGTAGCATCGACGTCGCCATGCGGCTCGGCGAGCTGCTGGACGAGCACGCGATCACCTGCATGTCGTCGGTGCCGCCGATATGGCGTATCGCCCTCAAGGCGTCTCGCCCGCCCGCCGCGCGCACCTTGCAGCGCGCCTTCTGTGCCTCCGCGCCGTTGTCGGCGCACTTGTGGAAGCAGATTCAGGAATGGGCAGGTACGCGCAATGTCTTCAACGTCTATGGAATCACCGAAGCCGGGAGCTGGGTCGCCGGCACCAGCATGAACGACTTCGAACCCGAGGACGGATTGATCGGCGTGCCGTGGGGTTCGCTGATCAAAGTCATGAAGGAAGGCACCACCGAGCAGTCCCCCGAGTCGGGCGAAGCTTGCCGCAATGGCGAGCTCGGTTTCGTCTGGGTGAATACGCCCGCACTGATGCAAGGGTATTTCGATCGCGACGATCTGACGCGGGAAGTGGTCCGCGATGGATGGTTCACGACCGGCGACATTGGAGTGATCGACCACCGCGGTTGGCTCTATCTGCGCGGACGCGTGCGCGAGCAGATCAACCGCGGCGGCACGAAGATCTACCCTGCCGACCTCGAGTCTGTCGCGGAGCGGTTCGCCGGCGTCCGCGACGTGTGTTGCTTTGCGGTCGAGGATCGTCTCTATGGCCAGGCCGTGGGTCTCGCTGTCGTCCTCGCCGAGCCGTGGAATGAAAACCTTCGCGGTCTCCATGCCGCGATGAAGGAACGGCTCGCTGTTTTTCAGATGCCGGCGCGCTGGTACGTCCTCGATGCGATTCCTAGAACCACCCGCGGCAAGGTCAATCGCGCCACCATCGCCGCCATGTGCGCCGAGCGCCAGCCGGTCGACATCGGCGCGCAAGCGAGCCGTACGGAATGAGTCGCGCCGACAACAAGCCGAAGCTGATCGCGTTTCTCGAAACCATCCGACGTCCGGATGTCACCCTGGAGTCAATCGGCGAGCACGACGATCTGGTCGATTCGGGCTTGCTCGATTCACTCGCGCTGCTCGAGATCATTACTTTTCTCGAGACCGAGTTCAGCATGGACTTTTCCGACACCGGCATCGATTCCGACCAACTCAGTACGATCGCCAATATTCTTGATCTGATCGAGCCCCGGCGCACATGACCGTGCGCCAGCGGTACGCTGAGATCTCACAGCTCCACGAGAGCCCACAACTGATCGCGTTCGCCGCAACGCCCGCCGGATTTTTTCTGGTGTGGGCGGCGACCACCTTGCTGCTGGCGCGGAGCAGCACGGTTTATCTCATCTCACCGCTTTTGGCGCTCGTACTGCTGGCGCCGCAATGGAGGACGCAGATCCTCGCTTTCGGCTCGATTTTCGCGCTCTACGGGATGCTGACGCGGCAGCAAGTCGACCCTGCAGCCTTCCCGACTCTATTGGTGCCCGTCGGTCTCCTGCTGTACGGCTGTTATCGCACCGCAACGTCGTACCATCGGCTGCCCCGCTTCGTTCAACGCAACGGGCAGATCGTATTGCACGCCGTCGCCTGCGGCATGCTGCTGACGACATGGTTCTTCACTCCGGTCGGAGTGGATTCAAAGGGGTCGATCGTCGGCGCGCTGCGCTTCTTGCTGCCGTATCTCCTCTGGCGCTGCGGCTATATGCTGCTCGCCGGCCGCCGCGGCACGGCGGCGGGCAGCGGTTTTCTCGATCACGTCTTCTATTGCGTTCCCGCCTACGGCGGCACCGGAATTCCCTACGGCAAGGGTTACGACCACTTGATACGGCACCGTGCCGATGCGCCGCGAGCACACGCTCAGGCGGCGCTCGCGGGACTCAAGTTGCTCGTCCTCGCCTGGGTCTGGCTGGCGGTGCGCTCCGCTCTCGCCCTCTTCGTTTACGGCGAGGACGTGTACGGCCTGCGCCACCTGTTTCTGCCCTACGCCTTCGACGTGCCGCGTCTGGGCGAGGCCATCGCCCGCCGAGATAGTATCGGTCTGCCATTGGCGTGGCTCAGCATGTTCCTCGAGCTTTTCGACGTGACTCTGGGTTTCGCGGCCTGGGGCCACATGGTGATCGGCGCGCTGCGGCTGTTTGGGTTCAACGTCTTTCGCAACACCTACAAGCCGTTGCTGGCCGAATCGCTCGTCGAATTCTGGAGGCGCTTCTATTACTACTTCAAGGAGCTGCTGACCGAGTTCTTCTTCTTGCCAGCCTACATCTCGATCTTCAAAGGCTATCCGCGGCTGCGGATCTTTGTCGCCATCATGTCGGCGGCTTTCCTCGGCAACATCTACTACCACATGCTTCTCGACGTGGAGGAGCTCGCGAATGTCGGCTTCGGGGGAACGTTGGCGAGAGTCGGGCCGCGATCGGTATACTGCTTCTTGCTGGCTTTCGGGATTTTCGTATCGATGTTGCGCGAGCAATCACGTCGCGGCAGCCGCATGGCAACGGCACGTACGTCGACACTGCCGGGATCGCTGCGGCGAATCGCCGGCGTGTGGCTGTTCTACGCCCTCATCCACATTTGGAACGTCAACCCCGTAGAGCTGACGTTCAGCCAACGGCTGAGGTTCTTGTTTTCGCTCTTCGGGCTTTGAGGATCCCCCTCTCGGACGGATCCGACCGATCCGTCCGATAAAATCCCCAAGAGAAAGTCGCCGCCCCTCGCTTGCGGATGAGCGTGCTCACTCGGTAGTGTGCCGGCAATGAGCTTCACCCCAAACATCGCGGTCGCCGGGTTGGGAATTACGAACCAAGGCAAAGTCTACGACCGCAACCAGGTCGGGTTGGCCGTCGAAGCGGTGCGTCTGGCGCTCGAGGACGCGGGCCTGGAGCGCAGCGACCTCGATGGGTTGCTGTTGAACCCGGGGTTGAGCTGGAACGACGGCGGCATGGGGGCCTTCCAGCTCCAGCAAGCCTTGAATCTGCGGGATCTGCGTTTGTCGGCGACGATGAATGCCGGCGGCGCGACGGCGTGCGCCATGATCCAACACGCGGCTGAAGCGATCGGCGCCGGCCTGGCTCACACCGTCGCCTGCGTCTTCTCCGATGCGCCGCTGAAACCACCCAAACCCAAGGACGCCAAAGACGGCAAAGGCAGCGGCTCTGCCAGCGCCTACGCTTTCGCCGGCGGTCTGGACGCCGCCTACGGAATGTTCGGCATCAACGCGCGCTACGCCATGGTGGCGCAGCGGCACATGCATCTCTACGGCACCACCAACGAGCACCTGGGCACGGTCGCGGTCACACAACGGCAATGGGCCAATCGCAACCCGCGAGCGCAATTTCAAGATGCGCCGTTGACCATGGAGGAATATCACCGCTCGCGCTGGGTCGCCGAACCGTTTCACCTGTTCGATTGCTGTCTGGTGTCGAATGGAGGTCTAGCCGTCATCGTCACTTCCGCCGAACGGGCTCGCAACATGAGCCAACCGCCGGTCCGCATTCTTGGCATGGGTCAGGGGCATCCGGGCGGCGATCCGATGGAAACACTGACGTCGGGCGCGGTTCTCGCTGGCACACAAGCGTTCCGCATGGCCGGCCTCGAAACGAAGGACATCGACGTCGTCGAGCTCTACGACTGCTACACCTTCACCGTTCTCGTCTGTCTCGAAGACTACGGCTTCTGCAAGAAAGGCGAAGGCGGTCCGTTCATCGCCGACGGTAAGACTGCACCGGGAGGAGCGCTACCGGTGAATACCGGCGGCGGGCAGCTCTCGTCGTTCTATATGTGGGGCATGACGCCGGTCTCGGAAGCGATCATTCAGCTGCGCGGCGAAGGCGGCGAGCGTCAAGTCGACGACGCGCACGTCGCGCTCGTCAGCGGCAACGGCGGAATTCTGTCGACGCACTCGACCTTGATTCTCGGAAATCAATGACCGACCCGCAGAAACCAATCCCGGCGATTACGCCGCAACTCGCTCCCTTCCTCGAAGGCGCGAAACGGCAGGAGCTCATCATTCAGAAATGCGGCGAGTGTGGAACCTACCGCTTCCCGCCACGCGACCTCTGCTCAGCCTGCCTGTCGAACAAGTCGGCGTGGGCGAAGGTATCGGGCAAGGGCATAGTCTTCAGCTTCACCATCATGCACCAGGTCTACCATCCAGGCTTCGCGGCCGAGGTACCGTACGCCGTCGTCCTCGTGCAACTCGACGAAGGTCCGCGCATCACGTCGAACCTGGTCGGCGTTTCACCCCGGAACATCCGCATCGGCATGCCGGTCACCGCCGTGTTCGAGGAAGTCTCGGACGAAGTAACCCTACCGAAGTTCGCGCCGACCTGAACGTGGTAACCGGTAGCCCGGTACCCGGTAGCCGGTTGGTGGCTGCACCGGATACCGGGTACCGGGCTACCGGTTCCCTTGTTCAGCCTTGAATCTGCTTCAACGTCGCAATCGCGTCATCGACGTGTCTGTCCATGCTGAATTCGCTTTGGATGACGTTGCGAACGACGCCCTGCTTGTCGATGACAAACGTCACGCGCTTTGTCGGCAACCAGCCGCCGAGACGGGCGACACCGAACTTGCCGGCGATCCTACCGTCGCTGTCGCTCACCAATGGAAACGGCAACTGATACTTGTCGGCGAACTGCGCGTGTTTCTCGACCGTGTCGAAGCTGACACCGACGATCTCCGCATCGAGAGCAGCGACTTCACCGCGATGGTCACGAAAGGAACAGGCCTCCTTGGTGCAGCCAGGGGTAAAGTCCTTGGGAAAGAAATAGAGCACCAGATGCCGGCGTCCTTGGTAGTCCTTCAAGCGAAACTGTTTGCCGTCGCCCAGTTTAGCCTCGAACTCCGGAGCCTTCTCACCGACTGCAACCATTTCACGACCTCCACGCTTGGATAGCGCCTAGACTGATGGTTCAGGGTTCAAAGTTCAAGGTCACGGATGCGTCGCGGCCGGAGAGTTGAACCGCTCGTGTTCCCTCCCTTGTTGCCACTTCCGGGGCTTCGCCCGAAAATTCTCCTTCTCTGTTTCCGGTTCCCTGCTTCCTGTTCGCCGGTTCGTCTGTCCGGTGAGAACTCCAGCGAATTCAATCAACCGCGGAACAGGAAACAGAGAACCGGGGACCGAG
>Ga0187892_10009604_pt1 | contig 12654 bp, 10 predicted proteins | sample MA1701073metaG_FD_139345 | JGI IMG/M metagenome (GOLD analysis project Ga0187892, IMG submission 139345) | Bio-ooze microbial communities from a basaltic lava cave in the Kipuka Kanohina Cave System on the Island of Hawaii, USA - MA170107-3 metaG ...
CTTCGCCAGTTCGTCCATCAAATAACTGCTGTTTGCCATCTTCGGGCAGTTTGGCACTAATTAGCAGCTCCCGGATTTTATCAATAGGCACGCCATTGAAGGCCGGGCTGGCCACTTTAATGCCTAATGCCCGGGCGGCCATGCCAAGGTGCGTTTCGAATAGCTGGCCGACGTTCATGCGACTAGGCACGCCTAAGGGATTTAAGATAATGTCGACCGGTGTGCCATTTTCTGTAAAAGGCATATCTTCGGCTGGTAGTATGCGGGCAATGACGCCTTTATTACCGTGGCGGCCACCTAGCTTATCGCCGACTGATATTTTGCGCATCTGAGCCACGAAGACCTGAATTTGCATAATCACGCCAGCTTTTAGCTCATGTCCGCTGGCGCGAGAAAATACTTTGACGCCAACTACTTTACCGTGGCGACCGTTACTCATACGCTGAGAAGTGTCACGGACTTCCTTGGCTTTTTCGCCAAATATGGCCCGCAGTAAGCGTTCTTCGCTAGAAAGTTCTTGCTCGCCCTTAGGGGTAATCTTGCCGACTAATATATCACCGGGGTGAACTTCGGCCCCTATCCGTACGATGCCGTCCTCGTCCAAGTGGCGTAGGGCATCTTCGCTGACGTTCGGGATGTCGCGGGTTACAATTTCCGGACCAAGTTTAGTTTCGCGGACTTCAGTCATATAATCGACGATGTGAATTGAAGTCAAGGTGTCGTCTTCGACCAGTTGACGAGATACAATTATAGCGTCTTCGAAGTTATAACCGGCCCAAGGCATGAAAGCCACCAGCAGATCTTTACCCAGAGCTAGTTCACCGTCGGCTATACTCATACCTTCAATTAGCGGGTCACCGGACTTAACTTTGTCGCCACTGCTGACGACTACTATTTGATTTATACAACTGCCTTCATTACTGCGGGTGAAGTGCGATGGTTCGTAGGTAACTGATTTACCGTTTTTATATTTAACAGTGACCTCGTCAGCAGTGGCGCGAATCACTTGGCCGTCGCCTTCGGCTAATATTAGCTGACCGGTGTTGCGAGCTACTACCGACTCCAGACCGGTACCGACTACCGGGCTTTCCGGCTTAATCAGGGGCACGGCTTGGCGCTGCTGGTTACTGCCCATTAGTGAGCGCAGCACGTAGTTCTTTTCAATAAAGGGAATCAGCCCGGCACTCGAGCCGATAGTTTGACCACGGCTGGCATCCATATGAGTTACCTCATCGGTTTCGACTTCACCGGGCTCTAAACGGTTACGAGCACTCACCCGCGATTCTATGAAGTAGCCGCGTTCATTAACTTCGTTACCAGCGCCGGCAATAACAGCCTGCTCTTCTTCAGCAGCATCTAGATAAACTATTTTGTTGGTGACTTTGGCTTTGACTGGCCAGGTAGCCCGACTTTTTACGGTAGCCAGACGCTTGGCGGCCGACTCGGTAATCACTGAGCCTTTTTTAACTATTATGTTATCATTTTCACCTTCCAAATCGACTGCCGCAATGTGGCTGATGGCTTCTTTGGCATTCACGGCATTGATCACTTTACGGTAGGGCGTTTCGATAAAACCATATTCATTAACCCGAGCGTAACTGGCCAGGTTTAACACTAGACCGATATTGGCGCCTTCCGGAGTTTCTACCGGGCAAATACGTCCGTAGTGAGTTTCGTGGGCGTCTCGGACTTCAAAACCAGCTCTCTCCCTACTAAGGCCGCCGGGGCCCATAGAGCTCAGGCGGCGTTTGTGAGCTAGCTCGCTCAAAGGATTTATCTGGTCCATAAATTGGCTAAGCTGTGAACTGGCAAAAAATTCACGAACGGCGGCTACTACCGGACGGGCATTAATCAGTTGGGCCGGAGTTACCGTTTCGATATCGCTCATACTCATTCGGTCTTTGGCGTTGCGTTCCATCCTAAGTAGGCCGATGCGAAACTGGCGTTGGACCAGTTCGCCCACCAGTTTCACTCGACGGTTAGCCAAAGAGTCAATTTCGTCGCCGGGCTCCTGGGTGACACTTAAGCGAATAATCTCGGCAATGATCGCCAGTAAGTCATCGATACGCATGACGCGGTTTTCAATGGTGTTTGAAACATTCAGATTAAGGCGCTTATTTAGCTTGTAGCGACCTACCCGGCCAAAATCAAAGCGCTTGAAGTTATAAAACATGTTTTCCAGCAAGCTGCGGGCATTTTCTACCGTTGCCAGATCACCCGGACGCAAGCGCCGATAAACTTCGATTGAGGCCTCGCTACCGGAGTGCGAGGGGTCTTTTTCAAGTGTCGCATTGATATAATTGATAGGGCCTTGGTCAACATGTTTAAAGGCTTCTACTATCTGTTCCTCGGTCATTCCTAAGGCTCTAAGTAGAGTTGTAACGGCAATTTTTCGCTTGCGGTCAATTTTGACATACAGTGCACCGGCCGCGGACGTTTCGAATTCCAGCCAGGCGCCACGGACTGGGATAACTTTAGCGCCGTAAAGATTGCTTCCGCCATGCGGTTCGGCCGTGAAAAACACACCACTAGAACGGATTAGTTGACTGACCACTACCCGCTCGGCACCATTGATTACAAAAGTACCTCGCGATGTCATCCATGGATAATCACCTAAGTAAATTTCTTGCTCCTTTACTTCACCGGTGACTTTGTTGGTCAGCTCGGCAGTAGCCTTTAGCGGAGCCTCGTAGCTGACGTTATTTTCGCGGGCTTCCTCTTCAGTCATTTTAGGGTTTTCGAAATGATAATCTTTGAACTGAATGCTTAATTTACCGCTAGTATAATCGTCAATCGGACTAATTTCGGTTAGTAACTCTCCTAATCCCTCTTCGACAAACCATTGGAATGACGTGTTTTGATGATCCACCAAGTTCGGTAGGTCCAAAATATCGTCAGACTTAGTAAAATACGTGCGTTTTGCCAGCACGTCTAATTTTCTTGCCATTAACAGCAACGCTCCCCTGATTAATTTTTCCAGACTGATGCACGAAGCCCACTACGTTCGGCGATGCGTTTTGTTCTGACCACAGCAAGCACCAAAGTATACTACTTCTCAGAGTACTATTTTAGGGACTACAGGTATAATAGTCAAGGGGACCAAAGTCAGTAGTGTTGTGAATTTTCTACTAGCGACCTTTGATAACCTTGTCCACCAAGCCGTAATCTTTGGCTTCTTCGGCAGTCATCCAGTAATCGCGATCGACGTCTTTTTCAATGCGGCTGAGTTTTTGATTGGTATTTTTGGCCAAAATTTCGTTCAGTAGTCTCTTTAAACGCAGACCTTCTTTAAGATCGATCTCCAGGTCACTGATTTTAGCTCGCCCGGTGGCGCTGGAGGGCTGGTGAATCATTACCGTAGCATGAGGCAAAAGCAGTCGTTTGCCTTTGGTGCCTGAGCTTAGTAAAAAAGCGGCGGCACTGGCCTGAACGCCTATGCCAACAGTTTGTATATCACTTTTTACGTACTGCATGGTGTCGTAGATAGCAAAAGCGTCGTAGATGCTGCCACCGGGACTATTTATGTAAAATATGATGTCTTTACTGGGATCCTGATTTTCTAAAAATAATATTTGAGCCACCACTAGGTTGGCTGTATGCTCATTAACGTCGTTGCCCAAAAAAATGACCCGGTCGCGTAGCAGACGGCTGTAAATATCATAAGCTCGCTCGTAGCGGCCCTCCTGCTCGATAACCGTTGGGACTAGAACCTGATTCTTAGCTCTGTTCATATGACTATCATGATACAGAAATTAGCACTCTAGTGTCAAGAGTGCTAATCCGTTAGCTTTATAGATCCAGGTGGTTTGTTCCCATCGGATAGAACAGAGGGTTAAGCTTCTTAGGATGTGGAGCGAACTCTCTAAGGGTGTTGCTGTGACCTCCTAAAATAATCCCGGTCCCGTCGAGGTTTTGCCTTAGCGAGAAATCATAACCCGACCTAATCGAGTAAAAAACCCCGTCTTCCGATGGTGACGCACTAACATATTTACGAAGCGCATCATTATCATAATTATCTATCATTTCCCCATCTTCTGGCGCAATACCTCCCAATAATGCTGATTGGCCTACGTGCAGCATTATCCTCATTCCTCGTGGTTCTTCTACCAGAAAGAAGCCTCTTTCATGACTCGGCACCATCAACAAAGTTATTTCGTCATCTGATTGTCGTATAATATCTGGCTTCATTTTATCACTCCTTTTAAAAGTTTTATTTATTACTATTATATTTGCAAGCATGAGTAGTTTACAAAATACTTAACAAGTCAAGTATTTTTATTTGGCGGCGTAGCTAACTAGTTTTTGAATAGTTTTTTCGCTCATCAAGCGTGCTTTGAGATCACTTTGGTTATCCGTTTTGTCAAGCTCAGCAAGCATGGCCGGATCTTTGTATTGGCTCTTCAAAACTTGCAGATAAGCCTCTTGCTCCTCAGCAGTTACTTCTATATTTTCCTTGGTAGCTATTTCGCTTAAAACCAATCCGGTCTTGACTCTCTGGGTAGCATTCGGACGCTGGCGCTGGCGGTGTTCCTCTTCGCTGATAGTTTCTTCCTCTAGATGCTCTTGCCAGGTTTGACCGCGGTAGCTTAAGTTGCGGCGTTCCTCGGCCTCCATTTGCTCGACTTGCTCATTAATTAGTATTTCGGGTGCTTCGACTGTCGACCTATCAACGATTTTTTTTAAAAGTTCGTCGGCATAGGCTCGATCGGCTTCGCGCTGTCGCTCCAAAGTAATTTGTTTTTTAACATCGGCCTTTAGCTCGGCAAGGGTCTTGAATGGGCCAGCTTTAGTTGCAAAAGCCTTATCTGCTTTAGGTTTTGTAAGCTCATTCAATTTCTTGAGTGCAACCGTGAAAGTGATGTCTTGACTCTGAAGGGCTTTGACACTGTAGTTTTTAGGAAAGCGGGTAGAAAAAGTTTTTTTCTGCCCAGGCTTGACCCCTACTAAATGTTCCTCGAAGCCGGGTATAAAGCTGGTGCCGCCTATTAGTAGCGGGTAGTCTTGGCCGGAAGCTCCATTTACCAGCTGGCCACTGGAGTCCTTGCCTTTAAAGTCTATTACTGCCTCGTCGCCGCTTTTGGCTGGCCGGTCAACTTCTTTGCGCTCGGCCATCCGTTCCTGCAGAGTTTTTATAACTTCATTGACGTCTTTAGACGAGACGCTAACTAACTTTTTAGCCAACCGGATTTGGCGATAGTCGGGCAGCCTTATCTGTCCGATAGTCTGAAGCTCTATATCAAAAATCAAAGTGGTAAAAGGTACGAATTGCTTCAAAGAAACTTCCGGCTGGGCAATTGGACGCAATTTTTCATGCTCGACAGCCCGACTGTATAACCTATTCAGCGCATGTTCCATAAACTCGTCTAATAACTGCTGGCGACTGACGTGTTTTTCGAGCACATTTAAAGGAGCGTTGCCTTGGCGAAAACCAGGAATGTCTAAGCGATTTTTAAAGTGCCCTAGTACATGGTTTTTAATCGGTGTTAAGTCCGCATCGTCGGCCTCGATACGCAAAATTACTTGGGTAGGACTTTTTTCGGTCTTAGTAACACGCATACTTTGCGATTATACACTGCGGAGTTGTTTTGATTCACTCCTTAGAATTCGTCTAGTGGTAAATGGCGAGCGGCTAGGGCGCTGACCAGTCGTTCGGGGCTAAGTTCTTTTTCTTCGCCGCTGCCGAGGTCCTTCAGTTTGAAGCGTTCTGACTCCAGTTCTTCTAGGCCTATAAATATGGCGTGCCGGGCGCCGGCTTTAACCGCACTTTTTATCTGTGAGTCTAGTTTACGACCGCTGGTATCTACGGCCAAACGCAAGCCTTCCCGGCGAAGAGTGGCCAGTATTTTTTGAGCCGGCTCATAGACATCGCCCACCAGTATCACCACGGCATCGGTGCTAGGAGACAACTGCGGCAGCAGTTTATGACCGGTCAGAAAATTCTGCAGTGTCACGTCGCCCATACCAAAACCAACTGTCGGTATGGGGTCGACACCGAATTGAGCTACCAGCCCATCGTAGCGGCCGCCACCAAACATGGAGCGGTTATTATCAGGATGGTTGTCAAAGACTTCAAAAACTATATCGGTGTAATAATCAAAACCGCGCATTAGGGTAGGATCAAACTGGACACTATGAACGCCGCTACCCTCCAGCAGAGTTAAAAGGCGTACTAAATTAGTAGCGGTCGGGTGTTGCTGAGCGAGCAAGGGCAAGTCGGTCAATCTTTTAGCGTTCAAAATAGCCCTAAGCTGCTGCAATAGGCTGGTTTCACGCTGAGTCGGGCTCAGTAGGGCTTCAGCCAGACCGATGAATTCGCCCTCACTCATCTTATGCCTGTGGTCAATAAGCCGCATAAAGGCCGTGGTTTGAGAATGCTCGAGCTGCAGGTGTTCTTGCAGCAAAAAATTTGTCAGCTGGCGGCTGTTCAGCCGAATAATATAGCTGTTGGCCCGGGCGCCAAAAGCCTTGAGGATATTGTCGGCTATGAGAATTATCTCATGGTCAGCTTCCAGACCGGCTACGCCAAACAGATCGACGTTAAGCTGCCAGTGCTCACGCAAGCGTCCAGCTTGAGGCCGCTCGTAACGCCACAAGTTAGGAAGGCTGTACCAGCGGGTTGGGTAGGCTAATTGCTGGCGGCGCCCGGCAACCATCCGACTGACACTCGGTGTCATTTCCGGTCGCAAGGTTACCGTCCGTCCGCCGCGATCGGTAAAGCTGTACGTCTGTTCCGATACTATTTCTTCGCTGGTTTTACTCATATATAGTTCCAGCGGCTCGATAATTGGCGCGTCGTATTCCTGGTAGCCAAAGCCCTCAACGACTCGCCGCAAAACTCCGAACATATATTTTTGTAAACGTTTGTCTTCGGGATAGAAATCCCTGGCGCCTTTATAGGGCTGGGTGGATAGGCTCATCTGGCCAAATTATACCGTAAAAACTAAAGCTCTTGAAATTACATAGCAACTGACCCACAATAAAGGGTAACCAGAGAGGCCGATATGGTAAAAAATAGAAGTTCATCCAATAAGACGTTCGAGAGCAAAGGCCCCAGGTCGCTCAGTAGCGCCATAGAGCTTTTTGGCAAAAGCTACGAAGTATTTAAGCGCAACTTGAGTCTTTTTTTACTGCTGTACTCTATCCCTTTTCTGTTCGCGCTTTGGGATGGATTGGCAAGATATAGCGATGAGGCTCGGGAGGAAACACGAGGTTGGGGTAGCTTGTTAGGCAGCTCGGTTTTTGGGCCAAGTACTAGCTCGTCATTTTATAACGAAGCAGGGTTTTTGCTAGCCTTATTAGCTATCCCGTTTATTATTTCTCAACTCATGGTAGAGATCCTTAATTTACGCGCCGCCCAGGGCAAGTTACCGACTTTTAAGCACCTGTGGAGTGAATTTGTGGAGCGCTGGTTATGGCTTAAGCTTATCGGCCTGATGATAGTCGCCACTATCGCCATCCTTATTGGCCTTTTACTGCTCATTGTGCCGGGCCTAATTTTGCTGTGGCGGTTATTCTTAGCACCTTATGTTTTGATTGATCAAAAAGTTGGCATTGAAGAAGCCCTGCGCCGCAGCTGGCGGATGACTAAAGGTTACGCCTGGCCGATATATAGCGTGCTTATTGTGACAGCCGTACTGGCTGTTATAGTAAGTGTGGTTCCGCTTATTGGGGCTATTTTGGCAGCGGTGCTGAGCGCCATTTACGCCATTGCCCCAGCTTTGCGCTACTGGGAAATTAAATAAAGCTTTTTCCTAAGTCTGCTGGCATAGCAACTCAAAATACTGGCGACTATCCCATGACAGCAAGTAAGCTGGAGCAATATTTTGTACTACCCCTTAAGGGTATAATTCAGGTATGTGGCAGTGGCTCGAAGCCTTTATTAAGGAGCTTACGAAAATGATTTCTGGGCCTCCTTATTTGGTGTATCTCCTCATCAGTCCAGTTCTTGTGATTGTATCGTTGCTTACCAATAGATTTATCGAGCATACGTGGGCTCTTCTAATTTTTTCAATAACAGGAGCTATGTGGAGGCATATCGAGAAGGATATAGACAGCCAGCTTACTAAATGGCTAGTTGTGAAATATCCCCAAAAGGAAAATATAGAAGAACTGAAACTTCGAATAAAACTGATTATTGTAGTAATTTATCAAGTAGTGAATATTGCTCTACTCGCAGGTCTAGTTGTTTACCTGATTGCTATACTAGAGGTATGAGCAAAAAACTTTTCAAACGCCTAATCCGCCGAGCTTCCCAGCCCGTTCCAAAAGAACAGGACAAACAGCGACACCCCGAAAGTTATAGCGGAAAACAAACTCGTCAACGTAGTGCTGGAGGTACTTCGGCGAAACAACGTGGTAAGTTCCGTCAATAGACCTTTTCATCTGCGACCACAAGCCTTCAATAGTATTCGTAGAAACACCTTTTTGGACATAGTAACCCTCCGAGTGATTAACAATTCCGTGCTTGAATTGCCGTTTAGCCCACCAGTAAACGGTTGTCGTCAGTGTGCAGATGGGTGTCAGGCTCTATGTTGGCTTGCAAGAATGATTTAGCTCGTGAGGTAGAAGCCCAATCAGTAACTTGCGCCTTAGCCGAGCCGTTTTTCTCAACCGCACCAAGCACGGGAGTTTTATCTCTATAACCTTTACTGCCACGCTTATAACCGCCAACATAAGTTTCATCGGCTTCCACAGTACCGCTAAGTAGCTCAGCGTCCTGAGCCATCAACAGACGGATTTGTCTAGCCATCCGCCAAGCTGTTTTATAAGTTACTCCTAGATGCCGTTCTAATTCTTTAGCTGAAACACCGTTCTTTGATACCGAGAATAGATAGATGGCGTGAAACCAATTAGTCAATGGCGTTGATGATTTACGGAAAATCGTGCCTGCCAACGGGTGTAACTGATAACCACAATGCATACAGGCGTAGCATTGGCGTTTCTTGACCCGATAGAACTTGGTTTCAGCCCCACGGCTAGGGCAGTACTTCAGGTCGCCGAAGCGGTTTTGAAAGACTGCCTCAAGGCAAGCGTTGTCGCTTGGGTACTCACTTTTGAACTGCTTGTAGGTGTATCTCATACCCTTAATAGTAGCAAATATATACTTGCTTGTCAAGGCATAAAGTAAGGTGTTAATATTGTACTTATAGCGCTAAATTTTTAGCCATAGTTAACAGACCTTTCTTGATTTAGGTTATGTTTCGCCAGTATCCGTGCTACAATTTAGGCACGTTGCGAAAGCGTAATAGGCACACTGGACGTGCCTATTTTCTATTTGGTAAGGTACGCCACCGAAGTGGTGGAGGTAAGCGGGCTCGAACCGCTATCAAACGTTGCGAAAGCGTTTATTTTGCCTGTTAAACTATACCCCCGTATATCTAACGATGACGATTACCTTCAATTTTTCAAGTACCCCTGTTTTCATATCAGTGTTAGTACACTAACCCCTAAACTAAGCAGAAAGCCCCCTAGTCTCGCCGTTCAGGCGGTGATTAGAGGGCTATTTGTTAGCCTAATACAGTTGTTAAAGGCGAACTGTCTCGCCAGTTTCATAATACTTCTTATGCTCCCCTGTTGCAAGTTGGAGTACAATAAAGGCAAATGAAAAAACATTTGGGCAATCCATTACTGCCACTAGTATTTGCGTTAGGGGCAATCGTTATTGTTCTTATCATAGATAGCCCGCCCGATGGTTTGGCTCAGTGGCGCAAGCTAGGCTTGATAGCCCTGCTTACAGGTTTTCTCTACTGGGTATTTGCGGCTATACTAGCCAGCTTTCATGACGACTAGTGTTTACTTGCCGTGAAGGGATAGTCGCCAAAATACTTAGTACTGCCAAACGGGATCTTTTGTTTGACGATGCCTTTGCTTGGCGCACTGTGAGCGAAGGTTATGGTAAATTCGCCCCAGCGTTGATTGATGGTGTCAATAGCCTCCGTCAGCCAGATTTCACGGTTTACTTCGTCCAGTAGACTAAGCTGGTTACGGGTTGAGGGTTCCAGCAAGTAGCAGCTAACGCCAATTTCTTTTTCATAAGCGTCACGAGGGCGGCGGTTAAATAACAATGTGGCGTGGCGGTAAATATCGGCATTAGTAAAAAAGGCGCTTTTAAAGGCCTTGCGTTCGTGCCAGTAATCACCTGTTTCATACCTGATATGCACGCTTATGCCACGGGCTGAAAAACCCTTGTAGCGTAGCTTCAAGCCGGTGGTCTCGCAAAGGTAAGCCAACCGGGAGCGAACAGTCGCTTCATCAGGGTGGTATTTATCCAGCACATATTGGCGGCCAACCATCCGGGTAGTCGTTTCAAAATCGTCTACTTCCCAGCCGCGCAGACGCTTATACCAATCTTCACCGCATACGCTTTTAAACACCTGGCGGTGCAATAGCTCGGCTGGTGCGTCTAGAAACTGCAAGGGCGTCATGATACCCCAAGCATTCAGTCGGGCCTGGTTACGCTCGGCAATACCAGTTAGATCAGTCAACTTCAACTCGCTTAGCGTTTGGCGCAGATTGGTATGATCAATTATGTCCAGCCCGTCGGGTTTGTGTAGGCCAGCCGCAGTTTTGGCCAAAAAGCGGTTGGACGCGATGCCAATGTTACAGCTCATCCACGGACCGACTGCTTCTTTAAGTCTCTTTTTGATTTCTTCTCCAATTTTGTCCAGTGGTTGTCTGTTTACTACCTGCCGCGTAGTGGCAAAGTTGATAATGCCTTCGTCTATGCTTTTCATAACTACGTTAGGCGAGTAGCTTTTCATAATTTTTACCAGCTGCTGATAAACGTAGTGGTATTTGGGCGGGTCGGTTTCAGCCACCACTAATTCGGGTGCCATCAAACGAGCGTCACTCAGGTGATGCCCGACTTTTATGCCCATAGCCTTGGCTTCGTAGCTGGCGGCTATGACTGTAGCGTTTTTGGTTAGCCGGTTAGTAATGGCTACTGGCTGGCCTCGAATTAGCGGCCTGGCTTGCTGTTCCACCATAGCGAAACAGCTATTCAGGTCTATATGCATGACCCCCGGGTCGGCTTCGTTAAGCGACAGCTGTAGGTGGGTTTTGGGCATAGTGCATGTCCGCCATCGAAACTAGCTTCCAGTTCATATTCTGGGCGTCAAATTCCAGTCGGTAATCGGCTAGACCGTCAGTCATGTCAAACACGTGTATTAGACGCTCGCCTTTTTTAGTAGGATGTAGCAGGCCCGTTTCGCTGAAGATTATCCGCCGCCCATTAAATTCCATTAGTTTAGGAAAGCATTTTAGCCGCTGACCGGCATTCTTAAAGTAATAGGCCACAATATTTACGTCTTTATTGATGGTGATTATATTTTCCATAGTTCTTGTCTCCCGGATCTAAGAGTTATAAAAAGAGGACTGAAGCAATTTTTGGAATTGTCAGTAAACGGCTTTTAGGATAATTAGCTGCCTGGGTTAAGCGATGTTTGACCGTTTTGCAATATCGCCGTTCACCGGGAAACTGTTTGAACTATGGAGGCTGGGGCAGTGACGCTTGGGCTAGTGTTGTCCAGTGTGTATGCTCGCCTGTAGTGCTGTTTACCCTCCTAAAATTTCAGAGAAATTTTGGCGGGTGAAAATAGTCTGTGCGGAGGAATCCCTTAATAAGCTCGGGAAGCCCACACATGGCTAGTTATCATTATAAATCCGAGGCGCTGGTGGCCGCAACCCGAATCATTGTGCATAAGTTAAATGGTGGGTGAGAGAGGACTCGAACCTCCACGCCTTGCGGCACTAACTCCTAAGGCTAGCGTGTATACCAGTTTCACCACTCACCCGTGTGGTAGCGCTGTTATTCTATCTTTTTAAGCTTTATTTTTCCAGGCTATCAATGAATTTCGTAAGACCGTCCGCCGCGATTTGCAAACGTTTTAGAAAAAGTTCGTCGGTAATTTGTAGGCCAACGTCGTCTGAGTATTTTTGCATAAACTGGTCATGCTCTTTTATATATCTCGGCAGCTGGTCCAAGAATTTAGGTCGACCGGTGGCCACGAAAAACTTTTCCAAAAAAGCTTCTGAGAGTTCCATATCAATCATGTACCAAGCGTAGCCGGCTACCATAAGCTGGTTTTTAGTTTGAGCCCAGCGCCGATCTACGCTACCGTCCAGCAATATTGGATTACCGGTTGATAACAGTTCTTCAAAACGTTCTTTGTATCTTCTTTCATACTCAGCCAATACCTCCGGTATGTTGATATTAGCGGCCCGCAAGTCTTCTTTTACTTCAAAACGTAGCTGGTCATTGTTAAATACCGGCAAATTGAATTTAACGGACAGGTAATTAGAAATTATCGTTTTTGAAGAGCCCGGTACTCCTGCAAAGACTACCGCATAAGGCTTAGTCATCGCTCAATTATACCTGGCGGTAAAAAACTAACTGAGCGTCGTTATAATTTTTGTCGGACAGGACTTTAAGTTTTTCAAAATCCGGTGGTGCAATGTTGCCTGGGTATGACAATGCGGCTAAGCCGCCCTTTTTTATGTGTCGCCGGGTTAGCTTTTGCAAAAGACTGATCTGCAAATGCTCATAAGGCGGGTCAAGCAATACGATGTCAAATTTTTTTTCGGCGTTGCGGTCACTCCAGCCGCCGGCATTGGCTCGTACCGCTTTAACTTGTTTTTCTAGGCCCAGCTGGCGTA
>Ga0187892_10009606_pt1 | contig 12652 bp, 13 predicted proteins | sample MA1701073metaG_FD_139345 | JGI IMG/M metagenome (GOLD analysis project Ga0187892, IMG submission 139345) | Bio-ooze microbial communities from a basaltic lava cave in the Kipuka Kanohina Cave System on the Island of Hawaii, USA - MA170107-3 metaG ...
GAACGGGGACCGAGCGACACGATGACGAACTTCCTCACCGCGATGAGCAAGTTCCATCGATACAGCTTTGGGAACATCATGCTCATCACCTTGCAACGACCCAACGCGACGCATGTTGCCGGATTTCGGACTTGGAAGAAGTTCAACGGCTGGGTCAAGAAAGGTGAGAAAGGCATCGTCATCATGGCTCCGATGACCATCCGTTCGAAATCGACAGAAACCGATACCGATGGCGGCTCCGATGAGAACCGTGCTTTTGTCCGCTTCAAGGCTGTCTATGTGTTCGACGTGGCCCAGACCGAAGGCGAGCCGCTACCCGAGCCCGCTTGCGTGCGTGGCGACCCCGGCGAACTGAGCGGGAAGCTTAAGGCTTTCGTCGCCGCCGAAGGCATCACCCTCGAATACGCCGCTACGCTTGGAGGTGCCGACGGCGTATCGTCAAGTACGAAGATTACTCTTCAGCAGGGTCTTGAACCGGCCCATGAGTTTCACGTGCTGGTGCATGAGCTGGCTCACGAGACGCTTCACCATCGAGATGGTGAAGCTCGTCCTGATAAGACTGTCCGTGAAACAGAAGCCGAAGCCGTCGCCTTCGTTGTTTCTCAGGCCGTCGGACTGGATACGAACGGTGCCGCCTCGGACTATATCCAGCTTTACCGCGGCAACCCCGAAACGCTCGCCGCATCGCTGACTCGAATCCAACAAACCGCCGCCCGAATCATCGAAGCACTCGGCGCCGCTCAGCCTCCCGATACCGCTACCGACTAACCTCTCGTCGGTCACACTATCACCGTCCCCCACTCAACGACGATACTTCTCAAACCGTCCCCTCGACGAACCAGACAGGAATCCGAGCGCTCCGGCTGCCGTTGCGAAACCATTCTGATGGCCGACTCTGTTCCGGACGATTCCCGGTCCGTTTCGGTTGCGTCGTTCCGGCTGCCGTTTCCACCCTCCAATCGCTTGCTAACTCCCGGTAGAATCAGACGTTGTTGAATCGATGGACGTTCCCTGCTTTGTACTTGGAAGACAGCCGGAGTCTGTACCCGAATTGGTTCCTCAAGGCGCTAATCTCACCGACCGCGACCAGCAGGTGATCCAGACGCTGACCCACCGGGTCCGCGTGCTGACCTTGGACCAGATCGCCCGCACATGGTTCCCGGACGGGGACCATCCAAGGTCAAATGCGAGCCGCCGGATGGGGGTTCTGGAACGGACCGGTCTGCTCGCCAGAGCTACGATCCTAGCCCGGCCGGAGCTTGTGGCGGATGTCCCGGTGTTACGGTGGTTTCCGGGACACGCCGCCCCGCCCTTTGAGAAGCTGGCTTATGGGTTGGTTTCTCGATGGACGCAGCCAGCGGTTCCGACCGCGATTTTCATGGCTACGCGATCCGCCGGCATTCGGTCGGGAGGCTTCGGCGGTCGCCGGCCGCGCCGAAGCGAAGCCACCCACGATGTTTGCCTGGCAGGTGTTTACTTGCGGCTGCTTGAAATTGAGCCGTTGGTTGCCCAGACTTGGGTAGCGGAGTCCAAGCTGCGACACCGTGGGTTTGGCGAAAATGCGATGCTGCCGGATGCGATGATGGAACGCGGCGGCCGGTCGATAGTGGTCGAGTTCGGCGGCGCGTATAGCGCTGCGAAGCTGAAGCTTTTCCACGAGTTTTGCAAGGGGCGGGACCTTCCGTATGAGCTCTGGTGAACTATCCGACCGCGAACGGTCAGTGCTCAGTCATCTGGGCCGCCATCGCATCGCTTTCCAGGAAGTGCTGCGGGCGCTGTTTTTTCGTGGCGCGGATCCCCAGAAGACGCTGAACCGGCTGCGCACCGAGGGCTATATCGGCGTCAGCAAGGGGTTCGGAGGCAACCGCAGCTGCTACCAATTGCTTCGGAAGGGCGCCTCGGCGATCGGATTGGGAAGGCGCCGGGCCGATGCACTGGGGTCGGATGCGTTTCCGACGTACCTGGCGATCTACTCGTTTTGCTTCCTGCGCGGCCTGCCCCGGATCCGACTCGAACCGGGCGAACTTGAGGAGCTCTTTGACGGCGCTGAACCGCCTGGCCGGCACTATTGCTTGGAGCGGAGCAAAGACCGTAAGCGGATCTACCACGTGTATGTGCCGGGTGATACCACCACACCCAGCGATGTCGTCGCCCATGTTGGAGCCCACATCAATACAATTTCCGTGATCGATGCGCTCAGGCCGTGGATCGGTGCTGGGTTGTTTTCCGAGGCGGTTTTGGTCCATGCCCCGGACCGCCGTAATGAAATCCGCCGGACACTGGAAGCGGCCCGCGCCGAAGCCGGGCCGGTGAATCGCGACCGGGTCTATGTTCATGTAGAATCCGTTCCCGGCATCGGGAACTTGGAGGAGGCTTTGCGTGTTCTGGCGGAAAAAACCAAAACTGATCGACCACGCGCCCATGGCGTCCTACCTGGCGGAGATGCCGAAGATCGACTTCAAACAGATGAGCAAGTTCGGGCCGGCCCTCCCAGCGCCTCCGAATCCGACGAGTGAACTTCGGAAGCTTGATCATGAGAATGACTGGATTGCACTTGGGGAGCGCGCCTGGGAGGTGCTCAACAGGCGCCGAATGCGGGACATCTTTCCGGACAATCACAAAAGCGAATTTCAGCGCTACCTTGAAGTTCACGCACGATCATCACCGCACTACCGCCGAGAGGTCTTCATTGGGCTGGAACCCAATACCGACCGGCCGTTGTTCGTGCCGCGAAAGCTATTCAGTCATCACAGCTATGTGCTGGGCGCCACCGGCTCGGGAAAAACAACGCAGGCACTGGCACAACTCTTGATCCAGCTCGCCTGTCCATGGCCCGACGTGGATGGAGAACAACATCCCGCGCCCCCGATCCTGATAATCGACCTCAAACAGAACGGCGACCGTTACCTGAGAGCGCTGGCGGAACGGATCGCTGCATCGCGCGGCCAAAAGCTGAGATTTTTCTCGGTGGATCCCGATTATGAGAGCTTGCATTTCGACCCTCTCTTCTGCCTACGCTCAATTCGGTACCCGATCAAGCTTCTTGAGACGCTTTTGAAGGCGTTCGGGCTGATCTATCCGGAAGGTTACGGCTCCGACTTCTTCACCGCCGAGCAACGTACCCAGCTGATGGAGATTCTGGTGGCGCGCCGCCCCACGACGATGAGCGACCTCATCGAATACATGCGCGCAGCGACACGTCCGAAGGGAGGCAACACCGACGCCCGGGGACTTTACAGCGCCATGGCCGTCCTTGGCCAGGCAGCGCATGTCCATACGGATGGGACCGAGATTGAGGTGGAACGGCTTATTGATTTCGAGCGCTTTTTCGAGCGGCGGGAGGTTCTCTACGCGCACCTTGACTCGCGGTCCATGCATCTGCTTTCGCGCGATGTCGGCCGGCTGCTCCTCTTCTCGCTCCTCGAAACCGCCTCGCAGCGCGAAAAGCTCGGCACCAAGACACAAGCCTTTGTCGCCATCGACGAGTTCCACCGCTTGGCGGCGCGGAACGTCGTGGAGATGCTCGAAGACGCCCGCTCTGCCGGCGTCGGGTTCATGCTCGCCCACCAGTCATCGAGTTCACTCCAGACGCGAGACGCCGACCTGTACGGCATTCTCTTCGAAAACTGCAGCTTCAAGCAGTGCCTGACGCTGGAGGATCCGCGCGTTATCGAATTGTTCCGCGGCATCGCGGGACGGGTGGCGGAGATCCGCCGCGGCGGTTCCACTACGTACACCGACGGCACTTCGGAAGAATCGGGCTGGACAAGTTCTGCGAGCGAATCCAGTTCCAAGGGTGTTGCGGGTACAGGGGAAACTTCGAGCGAATCGCATGGCTCGTCCTCGGGAAAAACCGGCGGAACGTCGCGCTCGCGCAGCGTCGGCAAGGCGGAAACCTGGAAGGAAGAGATGGGCTCGGCGCTCACGCCGGAAATGATTACCGAGATCAATGACATGCCGCTTCTGTCTCTGGTGCATGTGAAGGGCGTGGGCGAAGGGTGCCTCACGCCATCCCGGGGAATTCCGATTCTCGTTCAAGGCTTATACCCCGTTACCGAGCCGGTATTCAAAGAAATGAGCCGGGCCTTGTGGCCGCTCAAGAAAATCGACCCAGCAGGTTTCTACGGCAAGAAGGACGGCCCGACTGTTGCCCGCACGGAGAAAGGTCGCCTCGCGCCGGTGCTTCCTGCAACAGAATCATCGGCTCCGGCATCCTCTCCGGCGACCAATCAGGGTGAACGACGCCGACTTGAGAAACGCATAGACACGCTGGCCGACAAACTTGCGCCGCACATGCTCGGGCAGCCCATGACCGCACGAAGATTTTCCCGGCGGTTTTCGGTAGGGATGGACACGCTGCAGCGGCTGGCCAAAGCGCACGACATCGAAATCGCCAACGGCGACACCGAGCTGACCCACCCCCAAGTGGAGCAGCTTGCCCGCCTCTTGGGCGAGACGAACCTCGCTTCCGAAAAAGACAACGGACCCTGAATATTCAGGATCCGCTGTCGTTTTTTAGCGTGCGGCTCAGTGTTTTTCGTTGTCCCGAGCTCGGCCTTGAAACGACCGTGTTTGACTTTCGTCCGGTCATCAAGGGGCACGCAAAGAAAATATCATTTTGTCCGCCGCTTCTATTCTACCACCGGTCCGGACAATTGCAAAAAATCCTTGATCCGGGAAATGGAATCGTGCTAACGGTGGGAGCATGGAAAAACGCAGATTTGTCCGATTCTTCACCGACCAAGTCCTGGGCGACGCATACACGCCGGTCTTGCCTCGCGTCGAGCGATTCACCTGGCTCATGCTAGGCATCCTGGGTGTTCTGGTCGCCGCCGAGTTGACAGGGATGTTGTAGATTTGCTGGCTGCGCATGAAAAAAGCCCCAAGGAAAATCCTTGAGGCTTGGGCATTAGAGCGCCCTCGTGGTTATCTCGCTAACCACATGCGGATGCCGAGCAGTATCATGCAGAGCGCGGCGCCGATTGAGAGCCAAAAGGCTTTCGCGATCGCAGGCCGGCCCTTGAGCATGACGAACGCCTCTCGCAAGTCGCCGTCACGCTGGGCTTCCTTGAAAAAGACGATGTAGTTGGCACCGTCCAGAATCAAGGGTGCGTCCAGCTCCGGGGCGAAGATCGTAATACTTCCGACCGCTCGCCATTCCGTTTTTCTCTCCGCTCCTTGATGCACCACGCGGGACTTCCGGTCCGCGATGCTTGTTTCGTTTTCCATTTTTCCTCCGTTCAACAAAGTTGCCGGCGAGTGACTCACCGGGGAGGGGATCTGAACAAGCCTCACCCCCGTTCACCACCAAGAAGATGGTCAACGCGGGCCGTGTCGCGGAAGTCGAGTGATGTCAAAGAGCTGCTCGCAGGTCGGCATCGTCGCGAGCATCCGATTCGTGCATGTTTCGAGCGGGTAGGCAGAGCCCACATTTTGCCCGAGGGAGCACGTGCCGCAGCGCAAAAGGTCCTGCGGAACGACCATGAAATCCAAGCACCCTGATTGTACGAGGCGCCAAGTGGAATTTCTAGGGTTTGGCCTATTGGAGTTGCCGTAACGTTGCGAAAACCACCATCTGCCGCTAGAAAAGTCACCGTTTTGCGCGACGGGTCGCCCGGTTCCGGCCGGGGACCGATCGGCTGCCAATGAAGTGGGCTGGAACATGGTTGGGCGAGCAACGCTATTCGATATTCTGGGCGTCAACCCCGAAGCTACCGACGACGATGTCAAACGCGCTTGGGAGGGCCATTATCTCAATGCGGATGCAGACCATGAGCGAGTGCCCCAAGAAGTACGGCACGCCTACCAACTGCTCCAGGATTCCGATCGACGCGTTTGGTACACGGACATGCTCCGGGCGGCGGCCATCGGACACCCGGTCACTGTCCGTCCGCATGAAATCATCGCTTTTCAACGAATGTGCGAACTGGCATTCCTCAAATCCTACCCGGACAAGGATGTAAAGGACGCGTTCCTAGTCCGAACCCATTGGCAAGAGCCTCCCCGCTGGGACGAGGCCGCCCAGCGATTCGTTCCGCCACCAACCGCGTGGGAGCGGTTGCGGAAGGCGGTTGCCGCAGTGTTCCTGTTGCAGTGTTTCCGCGGGAAGTCACCTGGCCAGCAGATCGCTTTAACCATTCTTTACCTCATCGTCGTGGCCCCAACTGCATACGCGGCTTGGTTCGGCATCAACGCCTTGTCAGAAGCCCGCACTCGCAAGCTGGAGTCCGCCCTTCGGAACCTAGGCACACGGTCCACCGAGATGTCGAAGGCGCTGGACCAACGGGTCGATTCGTTGTCCAGGCGGTTCGCCGATGCAACTGGCGTACCGATTGGCAGTTGCGCGGATGCCGCCTTTCCGAAAAAGCCCGAAGTTGAAAGCGCGCTGTTCAAGAATCCAACAGCCAAATCCGCCTGGGACGTTGCCTGCAGGTCGTTTCCCAAAGACTCCGACGTTCAACTACAACGAACGACCGTTGCCGGTGTGAGCCAGAGAATCTCAAAACACCAGCTCCTGGACGAGGATGTTGACCAACTTGAACAGACCATTGTGTGGCTGGGCAAAGCGCTTGGCCAGCTCGATGAGGTAGACCCGAAGATCGATCATATTCGAACCATGATTGCGTCCGAGCGATTCGGTCGAGTATCCGGATCGTCGGCAAATGAGGAGAAGAGCAGTGAATCACGCAAAAACGGCGGCTAAGGTCAACCGCGCGGCATCGGTGTTTTTCGCGATGATGTTCCTTTGGGTTGGGCACCCCTCGCAGAAGATTCTTGCGCAAGAATCATCCAAAGGGCAATCACCAGCGAGCGACGCCCAGGGAACTGCTGAGCAGGCGGCCATTCGCCAGCAGCTTAACGCCTTTCTTCAAACGGTTAAGGCTGCGGTAGCAACACTCACCGATCTGGAATCTGCGAACGGCGACCTGGAGAAGAGCTTGACTAAGCTACATACAGGCGACGATGGGCGACGCCTCGCCGCCGAGCCGACGGCGCACGTAGTCATACAATACTATTTGGACAAACCGGTCGTAGACCAAGCCGCGATTGTTGCCAAGACGCGAAATGCCAAGGAACTCTCCGCGTCGCTAGAAGGCATGCTGGCAGCAGGTTCCGATGTTTCACTGCCTCCGGTCGAGACAAAGACGAGAGTACTTGATGATGCGACCTGGGCCAGGAAATCTCTCGAAGCGGTGAGCGAGCGCCAACTGGCGATCGATGGCATGTTGGCTAGAGCCCCGAAGGAACCTCCTAGTGCCGGTGTACTCACGATTAAGGACAGGATCGCGAAGCTGAAGGCCGACCGCGATGCATTATGGTCCGGGGCAGAGGACAGGGGCACGCAATCCGGGCGCCAGGAATCCGCGGTTGAGATTGCGGAAAATGCCCGAATCGCGGAATCGAAGAAGGGACAGCAACGCGCCGAGCAGCTCCTAGCTGAAGCGAATGCAAGAATCGCTGCTATGGAGAGGGAGTTCGAAGAGCGACTCAAGGTGATCGAGGCCGAGCATCAGGAGAGCTTGGCGACACTGAAACGCGAACAAGATGAAAAAAGTGCGGAAACGAAGCGCAAGAATGAAGCAGCCGCAGTTGATATTCATGCAAAAAACGTCGCGGCAGGTGAGGAAACCGGCAAGCGAATGGACGCCGCCGAACACGCTCGCAAAAAAGCACTGGCCCAAAGCACTGAGGTGAAAGACCTTCTGAAGCCATTTACGACTCGCGGATACTACGTGATCGGAGGCAAGGCAAGTTTCGATCGCCAAGCGGTCTCGCTAAAGGCGCTCCAAGCTGCTGGCGCATTAGATCCGTCGGCTAAGGGCTTGGACAGGCTTCTTGATATAGGCCGTGAACGGGGAGACAAAGAACGGCCGCGTTTTGGTTACCCCGATGCTTGGAAGAAGTTGTCGCCGAGCCAAAAGGACGAGTTGAAGAAGATTCAGGCATACCTCATTGACCTTGGCGAGGTGCTGGTCGAGGAGGGGCTGCTCGCGCCGTAGCGTGTATCCGGTTCGAGAATGCAGTAACTGAGTCATGATTGCCGCGCTACCGAACCAACTCGCCGAGCACCCTTAGAATCTTGGCCTTCGTGCTTTCGTCAGCTGCTTTCCACAGGTCAGCCAGCCGGCGGTTGGGCAATCGCGGAACCGGGTCTGCTTCCTCCGTTGGGAAGAGGAATAGGTCCATCGGTTTGCAATGAAGCCCCTTGCAGAGCACGGCAATCGTCTTCAGCGTGCTGTTGGCCTCGCCTCGCTCAATTTCACCGATCCGCTGTAACGCCAAGCCGCCGCCACACCGACTGGCAAGTTGTCGTTGAGTAAGGCCCGCGCGTAAGCGTAGTTCCTTCACGCGCACTCCAAAGTCCCTTTGTAGCTCATCCTTCATGATTCATTCGCTCGGCGAACCTTCCAAGAAAAAGCATGAAGCTCGACAGCCATGTCCTTGTGTTTCCGGAAATCGGACATACAATCTATAACGTGGCGCATATAGAGCAAGGATACGTAAAGCGTGCCCAAGCAACGCCGGATTTCGCGCCGGTGCGGCGCTACCAATTGTGGGCGGGGATGGATTTCCGTCAATCGATATCCGATGGAAGTCTTTTTCTGTAGCGATACTTCCTCAACCGCCACGTGCTGCGAATCAGCTCAACCGATGCCGCGATACCGTACAGAGAGTATCCGGCAAGGATAGAGGAGCTCCAGCCGAACTCGTAGGCCATGAAACCAAGCGAGATCGCGAGGGCTAGCAGGCAGATTAAGACGATGCCAAGAACACTTCCGAATCCGGAACGGCCACCAACTACGCGCCCCCGGTTTGGGTGTTGCGATTGGAACACCAGGAGTTGGGATGAGGCAAGCCGATTGATCTGGCACTCGATTTCAGCGATGCGCCGCAAGACATCCTGCTTCGATTGTATGTGGAGCAACACGATCCGGTGCAGCCAAATACAAGCGGCGGGGACGACCCAATGAAGGAGGACCCGATGGTGCCGCGGAAGCGATGGCGAGCCGGCCAAGAGGGTGGCCAGAGCCCCGGCGACGAGTGCCAATCGCTGGTCGATGACGCCCAGCCGGAACGTCAGCAATGCGTAAAGAGACCGATACTCTTCGGTCAGGATTTGAATGCGGTTCCAAATGGAAATACCGGTGATCTTGCTGCTGTCCATCGTGATGGTTGTGGCGGGCGAGGATGCAAATGCATTGAGAAATCTCGCCAGCGTACTCTTTGATTCGATGCGAAAGGAATGGTGAAGGATGCTGGCAATGGTTTCAGCGGCCGGACCTGAATTGAGCGTACTGGCCGGACGACGCGCTGCTGCACGTTCGACCTGGTCGGCTTCGTTGTCTCATGTTTTCGACGTAAGCCGCGAGGTGTTACGGCGAGTCACGGCGGAGATTGTCGCCGGCTGCCTCGAATCGCGGACCTTCCTCAAGGGTAGCGTCAACGACGTCGGCCTCAGCAACGTCGTCATCGACGACCTGCTCGCCAACTATCCAATCCGGTTGGAATCGCCTTTCGAAAACACGGCATCCATCGCGGGAGGGCTATGGTCCGGGCGCGCACTTTTCGGAGCTGCTTACGAAGACGCACTCGCAAAATTGGACTTCTCCGCCGGCACGCTGGATCTACCCATGCACGTGCATGAGCACTCGGATCGGTTCATCGTTGTTGCTGAGGGCCACGCGCGCTTCTGGTGGTCGGAGGAAAGCCTTAATTCGTTTACTGGCATGCGCGTCGAGTCGGTCGAAGTTCGTCGTGGCGACGTACTCGTCTTCACTCGCGGGCTCATGCACACGTTCAGTGCGCCCCAAGACAGTCTCCTGCTTCTTTCCTTCCACAGCCCGGAGATTGCATTTAACGACCCCCGGCAGTTCACGTTGCCAAGTATCATCTGGGCGCCGCGCATGGCCCAGACAGTACGGTGACTGATAATGTCACATCCACTTGCGAACTCTGCATAACTGATCAGGGAGACCGGCGGCACAAGTTCCCCGCCTCCCCCGATCAGCTATGAAGCAACTCTTTCTTTGGAACAACGAAAGCCCGGCCAATCCGGTCAGCAATGAAAGCGCCTCGCCGGCATTTGATCACATCTTCGATAGCAACTCACCGCCGCAAGACCTTGAGCAACTTGCCTCGCCAGCGAAGGCGACCGTTTCTGACGAACCAGAAATGGCACGCGTGCCGGACGATCCTCCAATGGCGAAACCCCTCCCCGCAGCTGTGGCTGCTGGGGCGTTTGGCTGGACGACGGATGGTCCAATTGCGCCCGACGACGAGGAAGTCGCCGCCCTCACCGCCGAACACGCCAACGGAATGATTGTTTTGCTATCCGATTCCCACGCGGTGGAGGATGCGATGCGATTTGGCTACGACCCAGCGACTCTACGAAGCCCGTCTACGCCGGAGAAACGCGACACCCTCATGCAATCGCTCGAAATAGAACAGAAGCGACTTGCCGAGTCGTACACTGACTCCGTGAATGTCTATGCCGATGCCTTTGGCGAGCCGGCGGCCATCGAGCTTGACCGATGGGTACGAACCATCATCGCCGCGGGAGATCCGCACAAGAGCCCTTACCCGCCGTCCCACCCTTGGCATTATTTTCACGCAGGGGACAATGCACCACCAGTGCCCGTCGACGAAATCCCGGCCGATGATGATGCGGGCCGCTATCTGGAACCGGGACTTCCCAAGAACCAAACCAAGCGCATAGCACGATTGCGCGAATGGCTAACGCGCGAGCAAGAACAACTCGAAGCCGACAGGGTTCGTTACGCCGACATCGTCGAGCGAGGAGCGGAAGCCCTCAGTCGGTACGACCGTGAAATCGCGTATTCAAGCGACGTAATGGCGCGAGCATGTGCGCTGTCGCTCAAGTACCGACACGTGAGTCTGGCGCTGGGACGACTTCAATGGATCAAGGATGAACTCGGAAAACTTGGTGCCGATGAGTTGTTCACAGGCGGCTAGGGAAACTCGCCCCGGCTGGGTCGCGTTTGACAAGCAAGAACGCCGTTTGATTCGATTCGCTCAAGGCCCGGACTTAGCTTGCCTTATCGCGCGACTAGGTGTAGGTCATAAAGGACGTTATGTCCAACGCCGACGATACACGCACGGAAGATTCAGAACCGTGTTTGAGTGTGCCAGTAACGCGAGTGCAAAACGATGTTTGTCACCCTCACGCGTACCACATCCCGCAATTCATCTCGGCAGCGGGCGCGCGGGCGCGATTCCGCTTCGTGGAATTTTTCGCTGCTCACGTTCGCAATGCGAACACTCGCGCGGCGTACTACCGTGCGGTGTGTCAATTTGCTGATTGGTGCGCCTCCAAGCGACTGGACCTCGCAAGCCTCAATCCCGTGTGGATCGCTGCCTACATTGAAGAGTTGCAGGCGCTCCGCCCCGAACCGAGTGTCAAGCAAGCCCTCGCTGCGATCCGAATGCTCTTTGATTGGTTGGTCATCGGCCACGTCATTCCCTTCAACCCAGCATCGTCGGTGCGTGGTCCGCGATACTCGGTACGCAGGGGAAAGACGCCGGTTCTGGACGCGGAACAGGCCCGTCACCTACTTGACTCGATCAAGGCTGGAAAACTGATCGGACTGCGGGACCGAGCTCTCATCGCCATCATGATCTTCACCTTTGCTCGGGTTAGCGCCGTTGCGGCGATGAAAGTTGAGGACTATTTCCAACAGGGAAAGCGCTGGTCGGTGCGGCTACATGAGAAGAACGGCAATTTGGTCGAGATGCGCGTCCACCACAACTTGGAGGCCTACTTGGATGAATACACCGATGCAGCCGGGATTCGTGGCGATCGGCGAGGCCCGTTGTTCCGACGAGCGGCCAAGAATGACCATAGCCGCCTGACCGTCGATGGCATGACTCGTCAGTTGATTTGGGCCGTGATCAAGCGTCGCGCTCGCTTCGCGCAATTGCCGCCCGAAATCTGCTGCCACACGTTCCGAGCGACCGGTATCACCACGTACCTGAAGAACGGTGGCACTTTGGAGAAGGCCCAATACATGGCCGGACATCAGTCCTCGCGAACGACTTCTTTGTACGACCGACGCTTAGATGAAATCACGCTGGATGACGTGGAACGTATTGCGATCTGAAAGGCGAGAGGCCCGGTGGTGCAAAGCCTCAAATCCTTCAACGACGCCAATCGTCGTCGTAAAACTATATCGCCAGCGTCAAGAGTGCGGATGCTCGGGCGTCCGCCTCCGTTCGTTCGCCAGCGAACTTCATTCTGCCGGAGATGCGCGTTAAGGCATCGACCAGCGAAAACACTGTGAAGCGGCCAGACCGCTTCGCGGACTCCAGCGCTTCCTTGGCCAGGACACGGGTGATGCCGCGCTGCGTCAAGACCTTGAGCACTTCGTCGGCGTCTTCGCCAATCCGAGTCTCCATGGCCCGTCGAATCACCCTGACAAATCCATCCTTCCGTTCGTCGCGCTTGTTCACCAGCCGCTCAATGATCCCGCGAATCTCCCCGAAGGCATCGTGCACGTTCGTCGTGTGCTTGCGGCTGAACTCGACGACCTCGACCGCATCCCAAACAATGTAGAGTAGATGGCTGACGAGGTATTCCGACAAAATCGGAACCCTTTTCCAACCACCCCTCCCCGAACCGGACTTGACCCTTTCA
>Ga0187892_10009609_pt1 | contig 12648 bp, 11 predicted proteins | sample MA1701073metaG_FD_139345 | JGI IMG/M metagenome (GOLD analysis project Ga0187892, IMG submission 139345) | Bio-ooze microbial communities from a basaltic lava cave in the Kipuka Kanohina Cave System on the Island of Hawaii, USA - MA170107-3 metaG ...
CGCGCCAGAATGACCCTGTCAAGAATCTCGCCGCATCTGAGTTGCCGCCCCTGCCTATCAGCCCTTCTTTCCGGAAGCCGCATCGCTACAGGGGGGCGTACAGATTCTGGTGAAGAGCGGATCTTGAAATGCACGTGCGGATCGATGGCGCCCGGCAAGACGTAGAGCCCCCGCGCGTCCACGGTTTCGGTGGCGGGGATGGCGGCGTCCGCGCCGCAGAGCGCGGCGATGCGCTCGCCGACCACCGCCACGCTGGCGTCCAGCACCGCATGGTCGGCCACCACGCGGCCGCCGCTGATCAGCAGGTCGACTGGCCTCACCCGCTTGTCGCCCCTGAAAGGAATTTTTCAGGATTATGCCAGAGTGAAAAGTTCTTGACAAGGGGGATCCCGGGATCGTCTACTCCGGACGCCGTGATGGACAAGCGACGGCGCGTACCCGGTCCCGGCTCCTTCCTGGAGCGCATCCAGGCCGCCCATCCGCGTCTGCCCCCCGTGCAGCGACGGATCCTCGACGCCTTCTTGACCCGCCCGCACGAAGCGGTCTTCTTCAACACGACGGCGGTGGCGCGTGAGCTCCGGGTCAGCGAGGCCAGTGTCGTCCGGCTGTGTCACACGCTGGGGTTCGCGGGCTTCCGCGACTTCCAGACGGCGTTCCGCCAGTATGCGCGGGAGCCGCAATCGCGCGCCTCGCGCGTGCAGCTGGTGGCGCGGAAGCGAGGCTCGCTGGCCCAGCTCATCGACGAGGTGATGAACAACGACATCAACAACCTGCAGGCCACGCAGCGCTCGGTCGATCACGGCCTCATCCTGAAGGTGGCCGAGACACTCTGGCGCGCCCGGACCGTCCACATCGTCGGGATGCGCAGCGCCCACTCGCTCGCGGTGTTCCTCCACTTCGCGCTCCGGCTGCTCGGCATGAGCTCGCGATTGCTGACGCCGGGGATCGGAGACCTGCCGGAGCAGCTGGTCCAGGTGGACCGCCGGGACGTCGCCGTCGGGATCAGCTTCGAGCGCTACGCGAAGGTGTCGAGCGAGCTGTTCGCGGCGTGCGTCAGCCGGGGAGCGACGGGGATCGCGATCACGGACAAGCCGACGTCACCGCTGGCCCGGCACGCCGAGCTGGTGCTCATGTGCCAGACGCGCTATCTGACCTTCATCGATTCCTACGTGGCGCCGTTCAGCCTCGCCAATGCCATCCTCACCGTCCTGGCTGTCCAGCGCCGGCGTTCGGCGACGCGCTCGCTGGGTCGGATCGAGAAGGCCTGGCAGCTGATGGACACGTACTACTGACCGCGTCCGACCACGTGTGCGATAGAGTGAGGGGGGTGTCCCATGACATGCGTGGCCCCGATGCGTTCAGCTGGCGCAGGCCACTGACATGACCGAAGCGCGGGCGGCGCTCGAGCAGCTCTGGACTCACGCGGGCGGGGATCCCACGGTCCTCGAACGGAGCGACCTGACCGGCGGCGATCCGGTCCTTCCGACCGACTTCAAGATCGGGACGGCCGCCTCCACCGTGATCGCGGCCACGGCGCTGGCCGCCACCGAGCTGTGGCGCCTCAGGACGGGGCGCGGGCAATCGGTCTCGGTGGACGTGCGCGCGGCGGTCGCGGCCTTCCGGAGCGAGCGGTATCTGCGCGTCGACGGGCAAGTCCCCCCGGATCCGCGCGGCGAGATCTTCGGCTTCTATCGAACCGCCGACGGCCGCTTCATCCAGCTCCACGGCGCGCTTCCACATCATCGCGACGGGATCGTGGGCCTCCTCGGCTGCGAGAGCACCCGGGCGGCGGCCGGCACCGCGGTGCAGGGGTGGAAGGCGGAAGAGCTGGAAACGGCACTGGCGGGGATCCGCATGCCGGCCGTGATGGTGCGCTCGCGCGCGGAATGGCAGGCGCATGCGCAGGGGCGGGCGGTGGCTGCGCTGCCCCTGCTGGAGATCGTCAGGATCGGCGACTCGCGGCCGGAGCCCGCCGGGGACGGCGGACGGCCGCTGTCCGGGATCCGGGCCCTCGACCTCACACGCGTGATCGCGGGCCCGGTCTGCGGGCGCACCCTGGCTTCGTACGGCGCCGAGGTATTGCTGATCACGAGCCCGCATCTGCCCAGCATGCCGAGGCTCGTCATGGACACCGGCCAGGGAAAGCTCTCGGCCACGCTGGATCTGCGGCGCGCGGGAGATGCCGAGCGGCTGCGCGACCTGGTCCGCCGCGCGGACGTCTTCTGCCAGTCCTATCGGCCCGGGGCGTTGGCCGCGCAGGGCTTCTCACCGGAGGACGTCGCGCGCCTCCGGCCGGGGATCGTGTACGTCACGCTCTCCGCCTACGGCCACACCGGGCCGTGGCGCGAGCGACGCGGGTTCGAGACGCTGATCCAGTCCGCGAGCGGCATGGCCCAGGAGCAGGGCCAGGTGGCTGGACTCGACCAGCCGGCGCACCTGCCGGCTCAGGTGGTCGATCACGGCACCGGCTACCTCGCGGCCTTCGGTGCGCTGGTGGCCCTGGCCCGGCGTACACACGAAGGAGGGAGCTTTCTCGTCCGCGTGTCGCTGGCTCAGACCGGGCGCTGGGTCGATGCACTCGGCCGCGTCGACGGCCGGCGGACGCCCGAGCTCACGCTGGAGGCGGTCGAGGATCTGCTGGCCGATAGCGACACGCCGTTCGGCCGACTGCGGCACGTCGTGCCCGCCGCGCGGCTGTCCGAGACGCCGGCGTTCTGGTCCCGTCCGGCGGTGCCGCTCGGAACGCACGCGGCGGCGTGGCCGGCCTGATCACCTGCGGTCCGGCGCCGCGTCAGGACGACGGCAGATATTCGAGCTCTGTGAGCCGGGCGAGGATCCGGGCGACACTCGCCGCCGGCTCTTCTCGATCGGTCCGGACGACCAGCTCCGGAGCGGTCGGCTCTTCGTAGGGATGCGAGATGCCGGTGAAGTCGGAGATCTCGCCGCGGAGCGCCCGCTTGTAGAGGCCTTTGACGTCACGGGCGATGCAAACCTCCAGTGGGCAGTTCACGTATACCTCCACGAACCGTCCGATGGTGGCCCTGGCTTCGTCGCGAGCGGCGTGGTAGGGGGAGATGGCGGCGGTGATGACCACGGCACCGTCCTGAGCCAGGAGGCTGGCAGCGCGGGCGATCCTGCGAATGTTCTCGTCGCGGTCGGCCCGCGAGAAGCCGAGTCCTTGACTGAATCGCTTGCGGACCTCATCCCCGTCGAGCACCTCGACGGTGTGCTTCAGCGCCCGGAGGCGCTCGGCCAGGAGCTCGGCCAGCGTGCTCTTGCCGGCGCTCGGCAGGCCGGTGAACCACACCACGAAGCCCGCGCGCTCCGCCTGGCTCAACGCAGCTCGCCCGTCCCGACGGGCGTCTGTCGCGTCGCCATTGGACCGCAATGGAGCGGGCAATCGATGGGAGACATGGACACGAGCGCCTATAGTAACGCGGCGCCCAGCGGCCTAGCAACGACATCGCCACCGCCCGATAGAAGACCTCGTTACTCTTTCGCAAGACGCGCCATAATAGTCGGCGTGTCGAAGAGCATGGCTGCGATCACCGGGCTCACGCGAGGTCGCCTGAACTGGAGTAGGCTCAACCATTCCCCCGTGCTCTACGGCGCGCTGGAGGCCAGCCTGCGCGTCGGAGCCAATGTCCTGCTCCTCCCGCTGATGGTGCGTCAGGTCACACCATCGGAGCTGGCCTTGTGGTGGATGTTCGTCGCCCTGGGCGCGGCGGCCACGCTGGCCGATTTCGGTTTCGGCCGCGCCCTCACGAGGGTGTACAGCTACCTCTGGGCGGGCGCCGACGATTTCGATACCGAGGGGCTGCGCTCCCCAACGCAGAGTGGCCCGAACCTCCCTCGTCTCAGGCAACTGCATCGCACGGCAGGTTTTCTGTACCGACGAGTCGCCTGGTTGGCCCTCGTCGCGTTAGGGGTTGGCGGGACCGCGCTTCTGTGGCGCCCGGCACAGTCCAGTCCCGACGAGTACAAGGTCTGGCTGGCGTGGGCGGCGTTTCTGCTCGCAGTGATCTACGGCGTCGGCACCTCTCATTGGAGCCTGGCCTGCCAGGGTGTCAATCGCGTGCGTGACGTGCACCGAGCGCTCCTGTGGAGCTCGGTCGTCTACGTGCTCACGGCGGCGTTCCTGCTGACGACTGGATATGGGTTGCTCGCGCTGGTTCTCGCTACCGCCCTCCGCGTCATCGTCGCTCGATCGCTCGTTGCCGCGGCCTACCATCGGGCGGTGCTAGCTGCCCCCGGGGACGGCTGCGGACCGGACCGGTCCATGCTGAAGCGCCTGTGGCCCAATGCCTGGAAGTTCGGGTTGGCTTCAATAGGCGGGTACATGGTCATTCACAGCGGCGTGCTCGTGAGCGCGCGCCTGCTCAGCGACGAAATCACAGCCTCGTACGGCTTGACCAATCAGATCGGGTTGATGTTGATCAGCTGGTCAGGGCTCTGGTTGACCGTCAAGTGGCCCGAGGTCTCGATTCTCAGGGCTCAGGGGCGACTCGACGAGATGTCGAGGATGTTCGCCAGGCGGCTGGCGTGGGTCATGGCGACATTCACCGTGCTGGCCCTGGCGGTTCTGCTATTCGGGAACCGATTGCTGACCTGGAAGGGTGTCCACACGGGACTGCTACCGGCCGGATACCTGGCGGTCTATCTGCTTCACATGTGTCAGCTGCAGTTCAGTTCGCAGTTCGGAGCCCTCAGATTGACCCAGAACGCGCCACCTTTCTATATCGTCAGCTTCTCGGCTGGCCTTGTGCTGCTCGTGCTCAGCCTGGTCATGACCACGACGTATGGCTTGTGGGGGTTGATCCTTGCTCCGCTGCTGGTGACGGTCTCCGTGGGCTGGTATGGGGTGTGGCGTGGATTCCGGTCTCAGACGTTGACGGTGCGGGGGGTCGTGCGAGCGGCAGTCTCCGCTGGTTCCTCAGTTCCGCTCCATCGTGTCGGGGCCGAGAGGGACCGAGGTGAGTCTCGCGGAGGCGCTTTCCTCGGCCGTGCAGAGCATTCGCTTGATGACCAGTCTCAACGGAGAGGATCTGGCACGCTGTGAAGGTTCCTTCTTCCTGTATGGTCGATGAAGAGCCCATCCTCAAACCCCGGGCGTGGGGAGATTGCTGGGCTACGCCGTTTTGAGAAAACGCGAGTGAGACGTGATGAGATGATCGGCGGCTTGACGACGCAGCGTGCCTCGGAAGAGTATCTGCCTATCGAGTATTCGAGGAAGGTTCTTTCATGGGTCCGGTTCTGCGTCGACGTTGGCCGGACTCGCTGGTGACGCACTTTGGCCCCTCGCGTCGTTTTCCACGTCGGTTATCCGAGGACGGCAACAACGTGGCTGCAGTTGGAGTGTTTCCAGGGCACCCAGAAGTCGAACTCCAACATCGCGATCCGGGCCGACCATGGAATGACCCATTCGTCGAAATGGTTATCCGCGCTCGAGACGACAACAGCTGGGACGTTGCTCAGGCGCGCTCCCTCTTGCGACAGCCCGCGACCGGCAAGCAAGCGACAGTCGTGTCTGCGGAAGACTTGGTGGGCATTCCGATTGCTGGCGGCCTCACCGGGGTCCGCGCAGCCCGCAGGCTGGCGGCCACGGCTCCCGAGGCGCACGTCCTATTGGTTCTCCGAAACCAAGTGCAAGCCATCGAGTCGATGTGGAGAACGTACGTCTTCATGGGCTGGCCCGGCAGCATGAACGCCGTGATCGAAGGCTCCAATGCCTGGAACCAATGGTGGTTGGCCGGATTCGATGCATCGTTCTGGGAGTACGATCGAGCCGTCGAGTTGTATCAGCGATTGTTCGGCAAGAGTAGGCTGCATGTATTGAGTTTCGAGGAGCTCACGGCTGATCGGGACGCGTGGCTAAGGGAGATGTGGGAGAGACTCGGGCTATCGGTGCGACCGGCGCCCAACGACAAAACTCCAAACCGCTCGATATCGGGCCGGCACGCTCACTTGCTACGACGCCTCAACTACCTTCTTCGAAGCGACCTCAATCCGCACGGACCGATAGCCAGGTCTGGAATCCTCGGAAAGTGGCTTCTTCGTTGGTGTCGGCGAGTGTCGCGGGTTGGACCGCCGAGATCTGCGCTTTCTGCTGAGCAAACCGCGCTGATCCGCTCGCGATACGACGCCTCGAACAAACGCCTGCGCGATCTAGTACCTCGCGATTGGGAGCCATTCCTCGCGGCAAGGTTGTGTCTCAGTTTGCGCCGAGCCTCCGTAGCGGGCGTGTCCGGGACCGCCGGCGGGTCCGCAGGAGCCTCGCTGGTCGCCATGTCGATGATGAGCTTGGCAAGTTGCATCGGGTCGCGTGGGCGCTTCGGGCGCTTGGCCATGGCCGGAGTCTGCCATCGCTAGTCGGTTTCTTCCCCGGCTGAAAACAGAGACACTACCCGCGATGAGGCTGCTTGCCCGGTGGCGCCCGGCCCTGAACTCGCAAGGGCTGCTGAACGCACTGTCGCAGCTCAGCGACGAAGAGTGGGCGGACGTGATCATCCGCAGCGCCGAGGACCTCAGCTACGTGGGCTTCCAACTGCCTAGAGTGGCGGATCCGAGCGTGCAGCGTCGATACAACACCGGCACTGACTCCGAACACAACCTGCGTTCCGGATTTAACTTCTACCGAATCGTCAAGAGTTACACGGAGCGCTGCGGTCGGCCGCTCGGCCCAGATAGCCGCGTGCTTGATTTCGGCTGCGGATGGGGGCCCGTCATCCGGTTCTTCTTGAAGGACGTGCGCGGCGAGAACCTGTATGGAATCGACGTCGACCGCCTGGTCATTAGGGTATGCCGCCGGGACATGGTCTACGGCAGCTATAGCGTCAATCGGAGGTGGCCGCCCACGAAGTTCGCGGCGAACACGTTCGACCTCGTCTACGCATTCTCTGTGTTCTCCCACCTCCCTGAGGATCTCCATCTCCGATGGGTGGAGGAGCTCGCCCGCATCCTCAAGCCCGGCGGGCTGCTTGTCGTGACGACGCTCGGGCGCTCGTTCATCAGGGAAAGCATTAGTTAGGCTCCGCGATCAGGCGGAGTACCAGCAGCACTGGCAGCGATCAGCCGCGCGATCGTTCGTGCTGCCGGAGAAGGCGCTGGCGGACTATGAGGCTGGTCACTTCCTGTTCTCACCGGAGCCACACCAGGAGTATGGAATGGCACTCGTCCCGAGGGCCTACGTCGAGCGGGCCTGGTCGAGGTTTCTGAGGCTCCAAGACTTTGTGCGGGATGGGGAGCTGTTGCCCCAGGCCGTCATCGCAATGACGAAATCGGAGGATCAGTGAAAAGCTGCTGATCACCGGGTAGGGAGGCGGGGGCAAGACCCTGAGAGGGCGTCACGGCTTTGCTTCTTGGAAGGCCTGACTCGTTGTACCTGGTAGAGAGATCCGGTACGAAGGACTCCTCCACATCGCCCGCTGCTCGGCATTCCCGTCTCGTACAAGGACCTCTACGCCACGCGGGGCATTCGCACCACGGCGGGATCGGCGCTCCTGGCCGACTGGATTCCGGCCGAGGACGCCACCTGCGTGGACCGGCTGCAGCGCGCCGGCATGGTCATGCTCGGCAAGCTGATCACGCACGAGTTCGCGTTCGGTATCCAGTTCCCCGGGCATCGGTTCCCGCCGGCGCGCAACCCGTGGAGCCTCGAGCACATCCCGGGCGGCTCCCGCAGCGGCTCCGGGAGCGCCGTCGCCGTCGGGCTCACCACCGGCACGCTCGGCTCGGATACGGCCGGCTCGATCCGCGGGCCGGCCGCCTTCACGAGCACGTCGTCCCCGATCTGCTCTCGGTGGCCAAGGGGATCACGTCCGGATACGTGCCGCTGTCGGCCAGCATCGCCCGCGCGCACATGGCCGAGGCGTTTCCGGACGGCGCCACGCAGGAGAACGTGCACCCGAACACCTACGCGGCGCACCCCGTCGCGTGCACGGCCGCGCTGGCCAATCTGCGGATCCTCGAGCAGGACCGCCTCGTGGAGAACGCCGAGACGATGGGCGCGCATCTTCTGGACGGGTTGCAGAGCGCGGTGGGCAAGCACGCGATCGTCGGCGAGGTGCGCGGCCGCGGCCTGATGGTCTGTGTCGATCTGGTCGAGCCCGATGGCTCCGGCCGGGCGCTCGATCCCACGCGCGTGGCCGAGCTCGATCGCGAAGCCTGGGAGCGCGGCGCGATCGTCTACGCGCGGGGCAGCGTGGTGCGCCTGGCCCCGCCGCTCTGCATCACCCGTGACGAGGTGAACCAGCTCGTGCACATCGTCGCGGACAGCGTGGACGAGCTCCAGCGGGACCTCGGGCGCTGAGCCCGGACCCCGATCGACCGTCCTCAGTGACGGGATCGCCGGGCATGTAGTCGGCACGGTCCGCCGCCCGGGCGGCCCGGGGCGCGCGAGCTCTTGACAGGACCGTGCCTGGCCTCTACTGTCTTCCTCCATAGGACAGTCGGTTGCCACCCACGAACGCGGCCGAAGACGTCGCCGGCACCATCCGGGCCGGCATCCTGCGCGGGACCTTCAAGCCGGGCACCCGCCTGCCCAGCGCGCGGGACCTGGCCGGGCAGCTCCGTGTCAACAAGAACACCGTCAGCAAGGCCTACGGAATGCTGGCCCGGGAAGGCGTGATCGAGGTGATGGCGGGACGACGGGCCACCGTGGCGGCGGGAGGTCACACCCGGACCGGGCTTGACGACTTCTTCCGGCGGCAGCTCCGCCGCGTGCTCCCGCCCGTGCTGCGCGAGGCGCGCCTGTTGGGTATTGCGCACGAGCGGGCGGTCCAGGTCGTGCTCGACGAGATCACGCGCTTCTACGACGCGCAGGCCCGTCGGGTGCAGTTCGTGGAGTGCAACAAGATCGACGCCCAGCAGTATGCGCGCGACCTCGGGGCCCTGCTGGGCTGTGCCGTGGACTGGCGTCTGATCGAGGACATCACCGACCCCCCGGACGCGACCGAGATCTTCGCCGTCCCCTACTACCATCTCCAGGACGTGAGCGATCGACTGCCCGGCGCCCGGCTGGCGGCGATCCACATCGCGCCGGACCCCGAGGTGCTGCTCCAGGTGTTACAGGCCGCGCAGCCCATCGCGGGCCGCGTCGGACTGATCTGCGGCAACGCGAATGCCGTGGAGCGCTTCGCGAGCCTGTTCCGCTCGTACAGCGCCAACGGCATCCGGATCACGCACTACCGCGATGCCAGGAGCACGGCCGCCGCGATCGCGGCCTGCCGGGCGCTGTTCGCGACGGCCGAGGCGTTCTCGACCGTGCAGGAGCTTGCCGGCAAGAAGCGTGTGACCGAGTTCACGGAACGCATCGATGCAGCCTCGCTCGGCACGCTGCGGGGGCTCCTGCTCGACGCGAGCTCAGACAAGATGATGACGCCACGGCTCGCCCGGCGCCCCCGCACGGCGCGCGGATCCAGGCGATGAGTGAAGTCGTGTGGCTGGCGTGCGGCCGGTGCGGGCGGATGTGCGCGCCGGGTCCGGCATTTTTCGGATGCCCGTCATGCCGCCAGGGCGGCGAGGTCTCGGTTCTCGAGGTCGAGTATGCGCCCGCGGCCCGGCCGGGCTGCCCACCATTCGGAGACGGGGAACGGTCGAGCGGGATCTGGAGCTATGCCGCGCTGTTACCGGTCCAGGATGCGGCGAGTCGCGTCTCGATCGGCGAGGGGCACACACCCCTGCTGCCTTCGGGCAAGGTGGGCCCACGCATCGGTCTGTCGCGCCTCTACTACAAGAACGAGACGGCGAATCCCACCTGGTCGTTCAAGGATCGCTACGCGGCCGTGACCGTGTCCATGGCGAAGAGCCTGGGTTTCAAGCGCATCATCGCCTCTTCCACCGGCAACCACGGCACCGCGGTGGCGGCCTACGCGGCCGCCGGGGGGTTGACCTGTGTCGTGCTCTGCTCGCCGGGCGCCCCGGCCGTGATGCTGGAGCAGATGCGCGCGTACGCCGCGGTGCCGATCGTCATCACAGGCGGGGACCGGTTCAGCCTGGTCGAGCGGCTGGCCGTGGAGCATGGCTGGTTCCCCGCGTCGCTGTTTCTCCCGACGCCGGTGCACAACCCGTACGGCATCGAGGGCTACAAGACACTCGCCTACGAGATCGTGCGGGATCTCGGCGCGTGTCCCGCCGCCGTGGTCTTTCCGTGTGCGCGCGGCAATGGCCTGTATGGCGCGTGGAAGGGCTTCCGCGACCTGCGCCGCCTCGGCCTCATCGACCGGCTGCCGCGGATGATCGCGTGCCAGCCCCTCGCCGCCAACACGCTCGAACGCTCGCTGCGCGCGGGCCACATCGTGCGTATCCCGGCACCCAGGTCGATCGCGGCGTCGATCACCGAGGAGGTCGCCGCCCCGCAGGCGCTCGAGGCCATCCAGACCTCCGGCGGCGACGCCATCGCGGTCCCGGATGCCGAGGCGGTGGAGATGGCGCGCCAGCTCGCCGCGGAGGGGCTGTGGGTCGAGACGAGCTCGGCCCTGGCCGTTGCCGGTCTCACCACGCTGCGCGAGCGCCGTGTGCTGACGCCGGATGACGCAATCGTGGTCGTGCTCACCGGGGCCGGTGTCAAGTGGACGAGCAACACCGCGGCGATGGCGGACGTGCCGCGCATAGAAGGCTCGGCCCGTCAGCTGGAGGACTGTCTCGCTCGAGAGGGCATCGCGTTGTGACCCTGGCGCCGGCCGGCAAGGCGACGCCTCGGCAGGCGATGCTCTCGACGATCGCGCGCCGTCCGGCGCCGCCCCGTTGGCGGAACAGCCCCGCGATGGTCGGGTGGGCCTTCGTCGCGCCGAGTGTGCTGCTGCTCGCGGTCTTTACCGTTTACCCGCTGGCCCACTCGCTCTGGTTGAGCCTGCAGGACCGGCACCTCTTCTCCGCGCAGTCCACGTTCGTCGGGCTCGGGAATTTCACGAAGCTCATGCACACCGCGGAATTCTGGTCCGCGCTCTGGAACGGCACGGTGTTCTCGGTGGCCACGGTGACACTGCAGCTGATGGCCGGCGTCACGACGGCGCTTTTGTTGCACAGCCGCTTCCGCGGTCGAGCCCTGGTCCGCGGGGTCATCCTGTTCCCGTTCGTGGTGCCGACCATCGTGGCGGTGCTGATCTGGAAATGGATGCTGAACGATCTGTACGGGGTGGTGAACGTCTGGTCGATCGAAGCCGGGGTCATCCGCGAGCCGGTGCTGTGGTTGGCCTCGCCGCAGCTGGCCATGCTCACGGTCATCGCGATCAACGTGTGGCTCTTCTTCCCGTTCATCACGATCCACGTGCTGGCGCGCCTTCAGGTCATCCCGCTGGAGGTCTACGAATCGGCGCGCGTCGACGGCGCGGGAGGGTGGCAGCGGTTCCGCTACATCACGCTGCCTCAGCTCTGGTCGACGATTCTCCTCGTCGTGCTCATCCGCGGGATCTGGATGTTCAACAAGTTCGACTCCGTGTGGCTCCTCACCGAGGGGGGCCCACTCGGAACCACGCAGACGCTGCCGCTCCTGGCCTACTTGAAGGCGTTCGGCCAGTATCAGCTGGGGACGGGGGCGGCGGTGGCGACGGTCATCTTCGCCCTGCTGGCGGTGGCGACGCTCGCCTATGGCCGTCTGCTCCGCACCGAGCGCGTGGCCTGATGGACGTCCCGGGCGAACGCTCTCGGATCGGTCGCATCCTGCTGTGGGCCGCGATCGCCCTGACCGTGATCGGCGTCGGCTTTCCGCTCTTCTGGATGACGGTGTCGTCGGTGATGCCGTACCAGGAGCTGTTCAGCCGGACGCCGCGCCTGCTCCCGCGCCACCCGACCATCCAGCACTACGTCGATTTGCTGAGCCGGACCGTCTTCCCCGTGTACTTCGTCAACAGCACCATCGTGGCGGTCCTGGCGACCGTGGGCGCGGTGAGCCTGGCCACGCTGGCGGGCTACGGTCTCACCCGGTTCCGCTTCCCCGGCCGGGACCTGATCGCCCAGGTGGTCCTGTTCAGCTACATGTTCCCGCCGATCCTGCTGTCGATCCCGCTGTTCGTGCTGCTCAAGCAACTCGGGCTCGTGAACAGCTATGCCGGGCTGTCGCTCGCGCACATCAGCTTCGCCCTGCCGTTCGCGATGTGGCTGGCGGTCATCTTCTTTCAGGCGATTCCCGTCGACCTGGACGAAGCCGCGATGGTGGACGGCGCCTCGCGGCTGGGCGCTCTGCTCCGGGTGGTGCTCCCGCTCGCCATCCCCGGGGTCGTCGCCAATGCGGTGTTCGTGTTCGTGCTGTCGTGGAACGACTATCTGTTCAGCGTGGTCCTGGTGGTCGATGAGGCGCGCAAGACGCTGCCGGTCGGGGTGGCCGGCTTCGCGGACTCCACGAGTGTGGAATGGGGGCTGATGATGGCCGGGGGCGTCCTGATCACGCTCCCGATCATGCTCGGCTTCACGGTCGTCCAGCGTTACCTGATCCAGGGGCTGAGCGCTGGCGCGATCAAGGGCTAGCCAGTCGGAGGGGGCCGGGGCGGATTGCTCGGACAGAGGCCTAGTGCGGTGCACAACCAATGCGTTGTCTGGAGCTGAAGACTATCTGGAGCTTCTCTCGTGAAGTTCGGTGGAGACCCGCGTGATCAGCCCTCACGCGGGCACTCGCAGCCGCGCTTCTCGAGATAGTTTCTCCCCGGGGGCAAG
>Ga0187892_10009610_pt1 | contig 12648 bp, 5 predicted proteins | sample MA1701073metaG_FD_139345 | JGI IMG/M metagenome (GOLD analysis project Ga0187892, IMG submission 139345) | Bio-ooze microbial communities from a basaltic lava cave in the Kipuka Kanohina Cave System on the Island of Hawaii, USA - MA170107-3 metaG ...
AGCCGTGCCTGGGTTGTTCAGCACGCGGCTGCGAATGGTCCGCGTGGTGGTAGTCAGGCTGATGCCGCCATTGGCCGTGGTCGTTCCACCGCCGTCCTGCGTCCCGCCCGCCCAGGTGAAGAGGCCGGCTATGGTGACCACGCCCGAGCCCGCCAGCGCGCCGGCGCTTTGCGTCAGCGTCCCGGTGACGCCGGTAGCGCCGTTCAGGGCCAGCGTCCCGCCGGCCACCGTGAGGTTGGCATCCACGGTGGAAGCGGCGGCGACGTTCAGCGTAGTGCCGCTCATCTGGAGGTGGGCGTTGCTGATCAGCGAGTTGATGCTCTGGTTGGCGACAGCCAGCCCGTTGATGTCAATGGTCACTCCGGCAAACGCAGGCGGGATACACGCGTCGGCGCCGGCGCCGGGCGGCCCGGCGGGCGTCCAGTTGCCGGCGTTGTTCCAGTTGTTGTTCACCAGTCCGGTCCACTGAATCGTTCCCGTGCATGCGGTAACCAACGGCCCGCCACCGGGCTTGGCAACAGCCACGCCGGTGAGTTGCGCGAGGAGTGCGTCCCCCGATCCCGCAAGGGCCGGCTGAAGCGCGCCGGGCGAGGTCAGGCCGGGGGATGCTACAGAAGCCGCCAGCCACACGTTGCCGGCGTTGTCGGGCGCCAATCCCTTCCCGGCATCCGGGCCGCTGCCCCCGAGGTAGCTGAGGAAGTTGAGCGTCCCGGCGGGGTTGAGTACGGCCACAAACGAGTCGCCGCTGCACTCTCCGGTGACGCTATCGGCCGCGCAGGCCGCCTGCACCGGATTCACCGTGGGCAAGTCCGCGGACGCCGTCGAACCTGTGAGAAAAACGCTGCCGACCGCATCTACGGCCAGGGCCGCGGCCGCGTCGGCGGCGCTGCCCCCGAGGTAAGTGGAGAATTGCAGTATGCCCCCATCAGGGCTGAGGCGCGCGAGGAAAGCGTCCGTGGCGCCCGCGGAGACGGTCAGCCACCCCCCCAACACAGGAAAGTCAGGGGAGTCCGTGGCGCCCGCGACCCAGGCGTTGCCCGCGCCGTCGAGGGCCACCGCGCGGGCGAAGTCCGTGCCGCTTCCGCCGAGAAACGTGGCGTAGCTGATGGCCGAACCATCGGGCGCGATGCGCGCGAGAAAAGCGTCGGCGCAGCCGCCGGCGGCGTCCACGCGGCACAGCGGCTGGAAGGCGTTGACCGCGGGGAAGTCGGGCGAGCGGGTTTCCCCCGCGACCACCGCGCCGCCCGCGGCGTCCACAACCAGGGCGTAGGCGGTGTCCTCCGCACCGCCCCCGAGGTACGTCGAGTAGATCAGCGCCCCCGGCGGGGAGAACTTGGCGACGAAGGCGTCGCCGCGGCCCGAGGCAGGTTGCAAGGACTGCAGCACGGGAAAGTCGGAGGAAGAGGTAGCGCCGGTGACGTAGAACCTGCCCCCGGAGTCGAGGGCTACGGCCGTGGCCCGGTCGTCGGCGCTGCCGCCGAAATAGGATGAGAATACCAGCGCGCCGTCCGGGCCGAGTTGGGCGACAAAAGCGTCGCCGCTGCACTGGCCCGCGGCGGCCGGTGCGCAGGAGGATTGAAGCGCGCCGGTTACAGGGAAGTCGGCGGAGCGTGTGCCCCCGGCGATGTAAACGCGCCCCGCGGAATCCACGGCGATGCCGCCGGCTGTGTCGTCGGCGCTTCCGCCGAGGACCACGGTATAGAACAAGACGGCCCCATCGGGAGAGAACTTGCTGACAAAGACGTTGCGCCCGGCCGGCAAAGGGGTAGTAGCGCCGGGAAGGGTGGGTGAGGAACTCTCCCCGAGAAGATAGATGTTCCCAGCCGCATCGCGGGCCAGCGCTACGGCCTCATCGTTCGCCGCACCACCAAGATAAGTGACATAGCCTGCGGCTGCGCTCGTGGAGGGCGAAGCGGCTCGGGGTGGGCGCAAGCGGGCCAGCGGCGGCGGCGGAAGGCCCTTACGGGCCGGCAACCGCGCTACGCGGGACCGCGGGAGAATGGGCGCGCCTCGCCCGGCCGGCGGCAGGACCCGAGCGACAGGTTCGGATCCGCGGCTGCTGCGGCGGGCGCCCCCTGCTTCAGCGCCCCAGGCGCGGGCCACACCAATGGCGAGCATGCCCCCCAGCAGGACCGCCACCCACGGATTGGACGCCCCACGGTGCTTCATTGGCGACGAAGCGTACCGCTCCCCTCAAGGCAAGAAAAACGCGCGCGGGTTTATCTGCTGCAACTTCCAACCGCGCGCCGTGCGCGCAAAATCGAACTGCACCCGTTCCTTGCGGCGGACCTCCTGGCGCGAACGCCCACGCAGGGTGAACACCATTTCCGCATCGGCGATCAGCGTGCCGCGGTTGCCCTTCACTTCCAACAGGGACTCGCGAAACACCACGCGCAGCTCGCGGCTCTGGCGGAAGAGGGCCGTCATCTGGTCTTCGAACCGCGCGCGGTCGTCGAAACCGTCTTCGTCGAGCAAGTCCATCAGGGCGCGGATGGAGCGCCCCTCGAGCGCATCGGCCACATCCCGCAGAGCCCGCTGCACGCGGCGGCGCTCGCGCTGCGCTTCCGCGAGCGTCTCGGGCTCGCCGCGGGCTTGCCGGGCCGATGCCGAATCCCCAGGGGCTGCGGCGGGGGCGTGGCGCCCAGCGCAGCCCGCCAGTGCCGCTCCGGGACACACCGCCAGCGCGCCGAGCAGAGCCCCGGTCGAGCATCTGCGGAGTATCCGGTTACGCATTCCACCTGTCCTGCGGATGCAGCCCTCCAACTTGCTCGGCCGGCCGCCGGCCGCGCGCTCTACTCCAACATCCGCCACTCGATGGTGAGCAGCAAGCTGCTCCCCGCGCCCGGTGGCGCGGGCTGGGCGCCTGTCGCGCGGTCGCGCGTAGCCGGCGCCCGTCGCCCGGTATCCGCGCGCACCTGCGTGACCCGCACCAGCGCGCTGCCGCGGCGCAACTGCACCATATAGGTGGCGCCTTGCTGCGCAGTGGCCGTCGGCGACGTGACGCCACCCGGCGGAGGCGCCTGGTCCAACGGGGCCGCTCCCAGGTGGCGGACTCCTTCCCCGGAAATGCGCACTTCGGCTGTGGAAAGCGCGTGGAACTCCACGTCGGAGGCCCCGCCGCAGGAGTCCTGCCGCCCGCTGGAGAATTGCAGGGCTACGCAGCCGCCCACTTCGATTTGCAACGTGGCGCGCTCGCCGCGCGTGGCGGAGGGCGCCGTGCGTCCGCGCGCCTCGCCGCGCGCCGTGCCGCCGCGGGCGCCCGGTCCGCCCGAGGGTTCCTTCCCCATTCCCTCCTTGCCCGCGCGAGGCGCGAGCGGGTTTTCTTCTTCCACGGGGGTGGTGGCCGCCGGTGGGATGCCCGGCCGCGCGGGCTGGCCGGGCGGTCCGCCGGGCGCGGGAAGCGGCGCCGTGGAGCCACTTCCCGGTTGCTGCACCGGCGCTGTGGCCGCTCCGCCGGAGGTGGGCGGCGCTGCCTGGACGTTCACGTTCACGGAAAGCGTGCGCACCGTGGCGCCGAAAGTGCCTTTGACCGTAATCGTCGCGCCGCCGAGGGGTACTGTGGGCGCCAGTCCCATCGCAAAGGCCGCAGAGCCGCCGGCAGCCACCGTGGCGCTGGGCGGGGTGGGCGTGAACCCGGCGGGCAAGCTGAGGAAGTCCACCACCACCGAGCCGGCAAAGCCGGAGATGGGCACGACGGTCACATTCACCGGAATGCTGCCCCCGGGACCGCCGACGAAACCGGTGGCGCTACTGGCGGTGACGGTGAAATCGCTGATCACGCTGAGGAAGACCGTGCTGGTCTTGACCAGGCTGGTGGCAGAGGTGGCCCGCACGGTGATTTGCGCGGGGCCGGGCGCGGCCGAAGAAGTGACTTGCAACGGAAACGCCGCCGAAGCTCCGCCGCCGACGTTGCCCGCCGTAGCCACGAAACCGGGCGGCAAATTGGGAAAGTCCACGAAGACGGAGCCGGCGAAACCGGCTCCCGCGCCGATTGTCACGGTGAGCGGGATGCTGGCATTGTGCGTCCCGGCCACCGGCGCCGTGGCCGTGGTGGCCGGCGTCACCGTGAGTGTGTAGTCGGGCTGAAGGATCATGTTGATATTGGCGGTGGAGGTGAGGCTGCCGGAGGAGTCGCGCCCGGTGATTACCAGCGTGAACGGCGTGGCCCCGGTGAAACCGGTGGGGGCGGTATTGGGCGCGACGACCGTGAGGCACGTGGACCCAAGGCCCCCAGGACAACTAATCTGCGTCCCAGGCGTAACTGGATTCGGGCTGAATTGCACGGAGATGGCCTGATTCCCAACCTGGCCCTGCCCGGTGAGTGAAACCGAGCCATGGAAGCCCGCCACCGGGAGCACATCGAGGGTGCCGGTCACTGTGCCTCCGAGGGGAATGTCTGGCGTGAGCACGCTGGCGTTGCCCAGCGTAAACGACGGCGTGGCCGTGGTGCCCGTGCCGATGGTGGTGGATCCGGTGCCCACGCCGGTGGTGGTCACCGAAGAAGCGTAGTCCACGATTTTCCAACCAGCGTCGGCGCGCTCCATCCGGACGGTGACGCGCTCGGTGCCCCGGCGCACGGCCTTGCCCAAAGCGGAACCGGGCGGGGGTGTCACGCCTGCGGGGACCGGGTTGCCCTGCGGGTCCAGCATCTCGAGCGGCTGGTTCTTTTCCGTGTAGTTGATTTCGAAGTTCGCCGAGCATTCGGCCTGATCCTGCTCTTCGACCACCGAGCATCGAGCCGGCGGCGCCAGCACACGCATGGACTCCAGCCGGTTGCGGAAGCTGTCCTCAATGGCCGCGGCAAAGCCGGCGTAGTTGCGGAAGCGCACTTCGTCGAAGAAGCGCAGGAACTGGCTGGGCTGGAGCGATTCGTAGGCGGTGGCCAGGTTCTGCACGATTTCCTGCGGCGCGGCGTCGCGCAGCACGTCCACCGGATACTGCTGGGTGGCGGTCTGGCCGCGGTCGTTGGTGACCACGAGCTGCACGTTGTACGAGCCCGGCGCAAGCAGGCTGGTATTCACCAGGAAGGTATCGCCGCTGCCGGTGATTTGCGTGTTCAGGACGCGCCACTGGTAGCTGACGATCGTGGTCCCTGCTGCGGACTGCGCCCCGGAAGCGTCCAGCGTGAACTTCGCTCCGCGGATGCCGGATCGGCTGGCGGGTGAGGGCAGGGTGATGCCGGCGGAGGCCGGAGCGCCGGCGGTAGCCGCAACGGCAGCGGCCACTGCCGCTTCGCCCATCACGACGATGGCCCCGCGGGCGGGGCCGTCGGGCCGCTCGATGGTCAGGGTGTAGGTGCCGGGCGGCACGTCCGCGCCAACCACGATATTGAGAGTGACACTGCCCGCGGCGGGCGCCCCCGCCGGCCGCACCTGGATGCCGGAGTGCGACGCGCTGTAAGCCGTGGCCGTGTTCAAGCGCGATCCTGTGACCGTGGTGCGCAACGTGCCCCCGGGAGCAACGATGTTCGAGCCCAGGTTGAGCACCGGGTCAGCTTCGGTTTCCTCCACGGCCTGCTTCAACTCTTGCGGAGTCGCCGGGCGCTTGGCCCCCGGCGCGCGGCCCTGGGAAACGGAGACAGCTTCCCCGGGCTCCAACTCGACAAAGTCGGTGAAGCGCGGGTCGGAGGAGGCCACGCGCACGCGGCCTCCGCCCAGCGCCAGCACCAGGGTGCGGAGGTCGTCGGCGGACAGGAACTTCTCGGTGCCGACCACGCCTGCGACCGCGGCCCGCGTGCGGACCTTGAAGTCGCCGCCGGGCGTGGTGATGCGCGTGGCATTGGCGCGCACCTTGCCATAGAGCAGCTCGATGTCGGTGTTCTGCGCGCGCGCGTCGTGCTTGATCACCTTGAGGGACGAGTCGGAACCGACGTTCAGGATGGAGCCGTCCTCCAAACGAATGCGCACGCGGGCGCCGCGGGCGGTCTTGACCTCGTCCCCCCAAAGGACCTCCATCCCCTTCTTCAACTCGACGTTCCGGCCCATGCGCACCACATGGCCAACCGGAACCAGCGAGGTCACCGTGCCGGCCACGGGCGCGGGCGTTTGTGCCCAGGTCGCGGCCAGCCACAGCAGCACGGCTGCCGCCACGGCGGCGGCGCCGGCGGATGGAATCGGGTTCAGTCTGGGGTTCATCTCGTTCCTCCCCGGAGGGACGGGTGTCCCGGCTCGTCAGCGGCCGAACCGCAACACCAGCGTGCCTCCAATCACAGTCTCGCGGAAGCTCTTGACGTCCGCTACCGAAGGGTCTCCCGGGTCAAAGAAATTGTTGCTGCGCTCGTAGAAAAAGGTCACGGCGCGGTCCTCATTGTTGCGCACCAGCCAGGTAAGCGCCCCGCGCCAGTTGGGACGCTTGAAGCCCTGGTTGACGTACAACACGCCGCCGATAGAGCTGGCCAGGGTCACCGAATTGAACTCGCGGAACTCCGCCTCCATGCGCAAGTGCCGCGGCGCGTCCAGGTAAAACCCGGCGCGGATGGACCGGCCGGTGTCGAAGGCGTTGAAGAAGTCAATGGGAAAAACGAGCGCGGGGTCGGTGGCCGCCAGCGCCGGGTTATTCGCTGAGTTCTCTTTATTGCGTTCGATCTCGAAGCGCAGGAAGGGGCGGAAGTCCCAGCCGGAGAAGTCGTGCTCGGAGCGGTAGTGGAATCCGAAGCGGTCCGTATTGTTGTCGAGGATGGGGCGGACCTTGTCGAGGTCCTGCCGGTGCTCGTAGTCGAAGCTGATTTGCGCGGACCCGGCGTTGTATTCCACCATCAGGAAGGGGATGCGCGTGCGGCGCTCGCGCACTTCCGCGGGCAGCGGGGCGCCGTTGGTCTCCACGGTGCGCTGGCGGTAGCCCAGTTGCATGCGCAAGGGCTGGGCCCAGCGCCACGGCAGGTCGCGCACGGCAAAGCGCACCTCGGGCGACATCACCAGATTGGTGAAGTTGCGCTGGCCGTTCAGGTTGTCGGTGGAGCGCCGCCAGGAGAGCGCCACGGCGTAGCGCCGGTGCAGGTCGTAATCGCCGCGGATGCTGAAGTCCTGCAGGTCGCGGATCTGCCGCGCGTTGGCGGCGTAGAAATTGGGCTGGAAACGGCCGTAGTCGGTGCGCCAGCGCAGCTTGCCGATGCGCTGGCTGGTCTCGAAGCGCGCGGCGTAATCCCCTACCTGGCCCTCGAAGCAGCGCTCGTCCAGCACGCTAGCGCCGACGATCGGCGGCACGGCCGCGCAGGGGAAATTGGTGAAGCTGGCCCCCGCGGGCGGCTGTCCCCCCGAGGTCCAACTGAGCACCATTTCCCCGCGAACGTTCATCTTCCACGGGCGGATGTCGTAGTTCAGGTCGGCGCCGAAGACATCGTTGTTGAAGGCTTCCAGCGCCGGGCGATTCCCCTCGGGGACCAGCGTCTCCGTAGCCAGGCAGCCCGGGCTGATCACCCGGACGGTGCGCAGGCCCGTGGCCAGGTCGTCGCACAACACCCGCGCTTCTGGGAGCGACTGCAGCAGGTCTTTTCCGTGGGCCCAATTGAACGCGAACCAGCCCTGGCCCACCTTTCTTTCCGCGCGGGCCCCGGCGGAAAGGCGGCTGTAGGACTTGCCCGGCGACTCCGGTGTGATGGCGAACAGGCCCGAGCCGACGGGAAACTCGATGCAACCGGGAGCGGGCTGCGCGGGCGGGCCCGCCAGGGGGGTGGCGCAATCCAGGGTGATGTCGCGGAAGGCGTTGAAGTCACGATACAGCGCGCCCCAGCGGTCAGCGAAGAACCCCACCACGGTGGAGAACCGGTAATGCTCCCGGGCGTCCTTGCGCAGGTGCAGCCCCTTGATGTTCTGGTTCATGGTCAGGCGCGAATAATTGGCCAGGGCGTCGCCCGCGGTGGCCTCGAAGCTCGGGCCACTGAGCCTCATGTAGCTGCGCTGGAGGCTGTTGCGTTCCGGGTCCACGCGGGGATTATCGGTATAGCGCCCCACGGCGAGAATCTCCAGCCTTCGCGTGCCCCAGATGGGCGCGTTGCGGAAGAGGCTCAGCTCGAAGGTCTGGTTGATTCCTTCGTTCAGGAACGAGCGGCCGCGGTTCCCCTGTAGTTGCGTGCCCTCCACCACGTGACGCAACTCGATGAGGAACCGGCCCGGCTCAGTGGCCGCGCTCTGGGGGCGCGCTGGAGGTGCGCCCGATGATGCGGAAGGAGCGGGGCGCAGGGGGGGCGCCGCGGCGGGGGTTTCTCCGGACGCGGGCGGAGGTTCCTGCGCGAATGCGGGTCCGGCTATAGCCGTCGCCAACATGGCGGCTCTCAACCACGCCCTCCAGGTCCCGGAAACCCAGTCGCGCGCGCCGGCTGGCCGTGGGGAAGGGTGGGCAAGGACACCCCGGTCATTTCTGGCGCTCGTTCTCCGGCTGGGGAGAAAAATGCGGCTCGCCCATCCGCCACGGTTCGACCGCTGCACGGACATGGGACCTTAGCTGGTCGTCGCGCCGGGAGTGAGGGATGCCCGCGAGGACCTAGAGAAATGCTAATCATACAGGAAGCAGAGTCAAGGAAAAACTCCCGCAGTACTAGGCCGCCCTCCGGGCAAGCGCTTTGTTTCTGCGGCCGGGGCTAGAGCAAGGCGGGGGAAGCGGCCAGGGCATGCTGGACGGTTTCCAGGAAGTGCTGGAGGTGAAAGGGCTTCTGGAGATGCGGGCAGCCCGTGCGGGCCAGCAACGCGGCCACCTGTTTTTCACCGGAGTCCGACATGGTGAAGATGACTCTGGCGGCCAGCGCCGGCCGGTGAGCGGCAATCCACTGGTAGAGGGCTTCGCCGGAAACGTCGCCGGGCATTTTCAAGTCCGTAACGACCAGGTCCACATCCTGCTGCTCGAGGAAGGCGATGGCTTCGCGCCCGCTGCGAACCGGCCGGGCCCACAAGCAGCGGCCGCGGAGAACCTCCTGCTCCAGGTCCAGCACGGTCTCCTCATCGTCCACCAGCAGGATGCGCGCCGCGGTGGCCATGGGAAGCGACCCGGGAGCATCGCCTCGCTCTTGCACCTCTGCGCTGGCGGCAGGGAGGGAAACGCAGAAGGCGGCGCCGCGCGGCTCGGCGTTGCGCACGCCGATATGCCCGCCGTGCTCTTTCACCAGGCCGTAGCAAATGCTTAAGCCCAGGCCCGTGCCCTTGCCCACCGGCTTGGTGGTGTAGAAGGGATCGAAGACCCTGGCCGCCTCCGCGACCCCGGGACCGGAGTCGGTGATCTCCGCGAGCACGCGGCCATTCTCCCCCCAGGAGCGCACGCGGATTTCGCCGTGCTTGCCCGCTTCGAGGATGGCGTCCACGGCATTGTTCAGGATATTGAGGAAGACCTGTTGCAGTTGATGCGGGTCCCCGTGCAACAGCGGGAGCGCCGGGTCGAAGTCGCGGTGAATCTCGATGTTGTTGAGGCGCAGCTCGTATTCCCGCAGCAGCAGCGTATCCTCCAGCACCCGGTTGAGCTGAACCGCCACGCGCTCGGGCTTGTGCTGGCGCGCGAAGCTGAGCAAGTTCTGCACAATCCGGTGGGTGCGCTGGGCCTGGCGGTGCAGCCGGTCCACGTAGGCGGCCCCGCGCGGGGTCACCTCCCCGGCGTCCGCCAGCAACTGGCTGTAGCCCAGGATGGCGGTGAGCGGGTTGTTCAGTTCGTGGGCCACGCCGGAGATGAGCTGGCCTACGGCAGACATCTTCTCGCTCTGCAAGAGCTGCTGCTGGGCGCGCTGGAGGCCGTCGTAAGCGGCGCGGATCTCGGCGTTGAGCCGTTCGAGATCGGCGTTGCGTTCCAGGAGGGACAGCTCGGCCTGCTTGCGGGCGGTGATGTCCAGCACGAAACCCTGGTACGAGTGAACGCGGCCGAAGGGGTCGCGGCAAGCCACGCTGGATTCGGAGACGACCAGCACCGTGCCGTCGCGGCGGCGCATGGGGAACTCGAAGTCGCGGACGCTGCCGTCGCGCGCCAGCAGCGCCTTAAGCTGTTCGCGGTCCGCCGGGTCGAGGAAAAGCGATTCGGCGATGTCCACGCCCAGCAACTCCTCGCGCGTGGAGAAGCCCAGCATGCGCTGGAATGCCTCGTTGAAATCGAGGAAGCGCCCCTCGGGCGTGGAAACGAAGACGCCCTCCTGCACATTTTCAAACAGGGAACGGTACTTGAGCTCGGCTTGGCGGTTCTCCGTCACGTCGCGCAGGACGTGGATGGTGCTGATGTCTCCGCCGGCCGGGTCGCGAAACACGGAGCTGGAGGCGAGCAGGAAGCCGCCCAGCGCGGCGTCCGGACTCTGGCCATCCCCGGCGGCGCCCTCACAATACGGACAGTGCTGCCACGGATGGCCGTTGCGGGCCAAAGCCACGCTCAGCGCAGCCCCGAGCAGCGTTTCGGGAGCGCCGCCAAGCCGGGTGCAAGCCGCGCGGTTCAGGCGCAGCAGGCGGAAGTCCTTGTCATGCACCAGGATGGGATCGTCGATGGAGTCCAGGGCGACGGCCAGCAGATTGCGGTCAGGGGCCACCGGAGGCTGCCTCCCTTGGGAATCGGCCGCCACTCCCCGGAGGCAGCCAAACGCGCTCCTGCACGGAACAAGCGGAAAGTAACACTGTGGAATACGTGCCGCAAGAATCATCTGGAGGGCGTGTGCTGTGCCGTATAATACGCCTTCACGCCGGAGGGGCCGTGCCTGCGGAGCGCATCCTGGTGGTGGACGACGAGGAGTCCATACGCGAAGTGGTGTCCACGCTGCTCACCGCCAAGGGCTACCACTGCACCCTGGCCTCCAACGGGCGCGAAGCCGTCGCGCACTTCCAGCGCCTCCCGCACGACCTGGTGCTGAGCGACGTGGTCATGCCGGAAATGGACGGCCTGAAGCTGCTGGACCATGTGCGCGCCCACAACCGCGACGTGCCCATGATTATGGTCACCGCTCTCCATGACATCTCCACGGCCATTGAAGCCATCCGCCGCGGCGCCTACGACTACCTGCTGAAGCCCTTCGAGAAGGACCAGCTCTATATCAGCGTGGGCCGCGGCCTGGAGCACCGCCGCCTGGTCCTGGATAACGCGCGCTACCAGCAGGACCTGGAGAAACGCGTGGAGGAACGCACCCAGCAACTGACCGCCGCGCTGGCCGAACTGGAGCAATCCTACGACAGCACCCTGGAGGCCCTGGGGGCCGCGCTGGACCTCAAGGACAAGGAAACCGAAGGACACTGCCAGCGGGTTACCGCGTTTACCATCTCCATCGCCAAACGGATGGGCGTAGACCGCCGCCACCTCCAGACCATCGCGCGGGGCGCCTTCCTCCACGACATCGGCAAGATGGGCGTGCCCGATGCCATCCTCCGCAAGCCCGGTCCGCTGACCGACGAGGAGCGCGTGGTGGTTCGCAAGCACTGCGAAATCGGCTTCGACATGCTGCGGCGCATCCCCTTCCTGAAGGACTCCGCGGAGATCGTCCTCTCCCACCAGGAGTTTTACGACGGCACGGGTTACCCGCGGGGGTTGAAGGGCAGCGACATCCCGTTGGGGGCGCGCATCTTCGCCATCGCCGATACCCTCGACGCCATGATCTTCGACCGGCCGTACCGCGCGGCCCAGCCGCTCGAAGTTGCCAAGGCCGAAATCAAGCGCTGCGCCGGCACGCAGTTCGACCCCAAAGTGGTGGACGTGTTCCTCTCCATGCCCGACGACCTGTGGAAGAAAACCGAGATTAAGCCGGAAGACCCCTTCCGGCTGGGGCAACTGCGCGACCTGTAGGTGCTGGGTGCTATCGTGCAAGGGACGTGCTCCGTGTCTCGTGTTCCGTGATCCCTGAACCTGTGAGGCGCAAGCAGTAGGGAACTACGAATCACGGGACACAGAACCCTGAACACCGAACACGAAACATAAAATACCCAGAACCTTGCACCCAGCGCCTGGCGCCTTTTCCTCAAATGAATCGGGGCGGGTAGCCCGAAGGCCGCCCGCCCCGAAGTATTTCGGCTTGCGGGACTGTTGTGTCCGGCCCCGCAAGGCTAATCGTCAACCTTCAACTTTCAACCTCTAGCTTCCAACCACTAGAAGTTGACGCGCAACACCATCTGGATGATGCGGCCGCCGTTGTCGTCGGTGGTCGAAACATCGCGGAAGGCGTTGGTCACCCGGCCGAACGTCGTGGTCACCACGTTGCTTCCGGGGACCGACGTCGTTTCGCTGCCGGGGTAGAAGAAGTTGATGTTGTTGAAGGCGTTCAGGAACTCCGCGCGGTATTCCACCTTGATCCCCTCGGTGATCCGGAAGCTCTTGATCACGCTGATGTCCGCCCGGTAGAACATCGGGCCGTACATGTGGGAACGCTGGCAGAACGCGCCCGGAGTGTTGCACGACCGCAGGAACGCGGTGTTGGCCGCGCCGTTGGTGCCGATCAAGCTGGCCGGGAAGTAGAACACCTGGCCGTTGGGCATCTTGCGGATGTGCAGCATTTCCTGAAGCTGCTGCGTGGTGATGCCGGTGTAGATCACGCCGCCATCGTACTGGTTGAAGGTGCCGCCGTTGCCGCCGGTCAGCTCGAACACGCGGCCGGACTGCCAGCGGTTGATGGCGCTCACCGACCAGCCGTCAATGATGCGGTTGACCCAGCCCATGCTCGAACTCCACTTGCGGCCCGGGCCGAACGGGAAGTCATAGATCATCTGCATC
>Ga0187892_10009611_pt1 | contig 12646 bp, 12 predicted proteins | sample MA1701073metaG_FD_139345 | JGI IMG/M metagenome (GOLD analysis project Ga0187892, IMG submission 139345) | Bio-ooze microbial communities from a basaltic lava cave in the Kipuka Kanohina Cave System on the Island of Hawaii, USA - MA170107-3 metaG ...
AGGGCCACGACGGCAAAACCAAGCACGCTGATCGCGGCGGCGTGGAGGGCTCGGCGTAGGTCCGTCGCGCCGCTGACAACCCACAAGACCGGCACAAAGATCAGGGCTGCGATCGTCGCCGGGAACGCAACGGCACGAGTGAGATAGGTCGCGCCAAAGAGCATGCCCGCGGCGATCTCAGTGCGGCGACTGCTCACCCACCGGCCGGAGATCATCTGGGCGATGGCGAACGTCCACAGACCGGCGGCCAACAAGTCGGTGTTGATGTGGCGGGCCGACCAATCTGCCGCCGCGAACGCGACGACCCATGCACCCAGCACGACCCCCACAGGCGGCAGTCGCATACTCCGAAACAGCGAGACGGATCCCAAGATGAAGACGATGCCCGAGAGACCCATTGCGATGCGTGCCGCGAATGGCGGAAGGGTCACGAGCGGCAAGAGGGGAACCATGATCCAGCTCAGCAAAGGTCCCCAGCAGCCCGACACGGCTAGCCCCCATTGCCCGGCGGCGTAGTACGTTGCTAGCCGCATGAACGCAATGCCGTCGGGGTTGAGTTGGTACCGGTTCAGGTACCCGAGGTACGCACCGAGCAGCATCGCGAAGGCAACTGCGCCAGCCACCCCGGCGTTCTCCATGCGACTCGTCGGTTGGCAACTGTCGGCGGCCGGATTCGTCATGTCGGCGGGTGAAACGTCCGGTGCGCTCTCAGTGATCTTCCGGACACCTCTGGCGGACCAGGGGGCGCCTTGGTGTACCTTCCGCGTCGCCCTGGTGGCTGCGTCATTTTGCCACATTTTCGCGCCGTTCGGGCTCCGCTAAGAGCTACTGGGTGGATTTCGACTGGCAATTGCCGCGCCCCATCCTAAATACTACCTACAGACCACAACGTGACCCAAGCCGACAACGTCATCCATCGAAGGGTCAGGAGTTTGTCGACCGTGCTTGAACATTCTCGGGGTTGGATCCTCGCCTGCAGCATCGGGGTCTGCGCAATACTCGGTTCTCTGGCGGCCGCGCAGACCGCCCCCATGTGCGTCGGCGATGCAGACGGAGATGGTGAGGTGACCGTCGACGAAATCGTCGTCTCGGTCAACAACGCCCTGCAAGGGTGCGGATTGCTCCCCGTGACGCTGCAGTTCCAGGCGATGGTCGGCGATGAAGCCTTCGCCTGTGGTAATAGTTACGACGGCATCGGCACGGCGGGCGATCGCATCTTCCCCGCGGATTTGCGGATGTACCTGAGCAACGTACGCCTGCTCACCACGATGGGGACCGAGGTTCCACTCCACCTCGAGCAAGATCGCATTTGGCAATTCCAGGATGTAGTCCTCCTCGATTTCGAGGACAAGAAGCCGCCTTGCGGGCAAGGCACGGTACCCGTCAACACCACGGTGCGCGGTACGGTGCCGCCGGGCGACTACAGCGGAATCCGTTTCAACGTCGGCGTGCCGTTCGGCTTGAACCATCAGAACGCTGCGACCGCATCGTCGCCGCTCAACCTGACGGCGATGTTTTGGAACTGGCAGGGTGGCTACAAGTTTCTGCGTTTCGATGAAGCGCTCGACCTGGTGCGTGTGCATCTCGGCAGCACCGGCTGCGAGTACGGACAGCCGGGCCGCATCACCTCGTGCGCACGGCCGAACCGCAGCGAGGTCTATCTGACCAATTTCGATCCGTCGGCGGATACGATCGTCTTCGACCTGGCCACCTTGCTGGCGGATTCGGATATCCAAGCGAACGATCCCGACACTCCTCCTGGATGCATGTCAGACCCGGATGACGACGATTGCGACATCCTGCTGCGCAACCTCGGCGTGAACTTCTCCAACGGACTCCCTGATCCTTCGCGGCAGACGGCGTTCCGGATCGAGAAGCACGCCGAATGAGAGCCTCGTTTCATCGGCCGCGGTCGACCACCGCGTCGTCTCCCGGCGGGATCGGTACTGCGCGCGGCTCGCGATGGCACGTGCCCTGGAGCCTGGCAGCCCTACTGGTGCTGCCCCTGCCTGCCCTCGCCACCTCCACGACGTTTACCTTCAACGTCCCACTCGGCTTCCCGACACCCAAGGTCCCATCGGACAATCCGATGAGTGTCGAGAAGGTCGAATTGGGACGGCTGCTGTTCTACGACGTCCGGCTGTCCGGCAACCTGATGCAATCGTGCGCATCGTGCCACCAGCAAGAGCTCGGCTTCACCGACGGGCTGGAACGTTCAGTGGGCTCGACTGGAGAAGTGCACCCGCGTAACGCCATGAGCCTGACCAACGTCGCCTACGCGCCGACCCTGACCTGGGCCAGTCCGATCCTGCGCGACCTGGAGAATCAAGCCATGGTACCCATGTTCGGCACGGAGCCCGTCGAGCTTGGTCTGGAGGGTCGTGAGGACGAGCTGTTCGCGCGGCTGCAGGCTGACGGACGCTACCGGCGGATGTTCGCCGAAGCGTACCCCGAAGACGACGAACGCATCACGCTGGCCAATATCGTCCGGGCCATCGGATCCTTTCAACGTACGTTGCTGTCCGGTAACGCCCCCTACGATCGCTTCATTCTGGGGTTGGACGATGACGCCCTCTCCGAATCCGCGATCCGCGGTGGAAACCTGTATTTTGGCGAGCGCTTCGAGTGCTTTCATTGCCACGGCGGCTTCAATCTCAGCAGCTCGGTCACTTTTGAGGGTCAGGTCTTCGAAGAGATCCTGTTCGAGAACAACGGCCTCTACAACATCGACGGCATGGGCGGTTATCCGGTGCCCAACCGCGGGTTGTTCGACCACACGCACGTGATTGAGGACATGGGTCGTTTCAAGCCGCCGACGCTCCGCAATATTGAGGTCACGGCGCCCTACATGCACGACGGTACCATTACCACTCTCGAGGCGGCCATCGATCACTACGCGGCTGCCGGCAGGACGATCCCGGAAGGTGAACCGAACGCTGGCGACGGCAGCCAGAACCCATTCAAGAACAAGCTGTTCATTCGTGGCTTCACGATGACGCCCCAGGAAAAACTCGACATCATCGAGTTCTTGAAGGGGCTGACGGACCGGGAATTTCTCGCCAACCCGCGCTTCAGCAACCCGTTCGACATCGCGTGTCCGGGAGACTGCGACTATTCCAGCGATATCACGGTTGATGAGATCGTCATCAGCGTCAACGTAGCGGTCGGCGCGGCATCGTTGGCAGCTTGTGTGAGTCTCGACGAGAACAGTGATGGCGAGGTCGACGTCGCCGAGATCATCGGCATGGTCACCCGCGCACTGGGTGGCTGCAGCGGCGAGGTAGCGGCACTGCCGGCGCACTGAACGCCGTTCTGTGTTCCTTGATGACGCGCGCACGCACCTTACGCTTCGGGGCAGCTCTCATCGCACCGATCGTCCTCACGGTCTTTGCGTCGTCCGTTGCGGCGCAGCACGACCACATGGATCTGTGGTCAACCGAGCCGGGCGGCGGCGAGATTGTTCTTGCGTACGACTTCGACAAGCGCATCCAAGTGTTCGAGAGCTTCTGTGCACAGCCCGCCAACATGTGCCTCTACACCACGATCAATCCCGCGTTCCTTGCGCCTGAGGAAGACGAGCCGGACGACGGGTTCTCTCCCATTGACGAGGGAACCCGAGTGAGCATCGAGATCGTCGCCATCGATGCGGCATTGACGCTCAATATCAATGGCAACCGCCTGAACGCTGCTGGCAAGTCTGCCACCCTCGGAACGATGCCCTTTCACACACATCCGTCGTGGCAACTACTCGTTCCCGGGGGCGAGCTCGGCGAGTATCACATCTCGTACAAACTGAAGACCGATTCGACCGCGTACCAAGAGTCGCAAGTGTTCAGTAATGTGATCACCAACATCTTGCCGACACCCGACGGCCCGACACCTACCCCGACGCCCACGGCTACGCCGACGCCAGGATGCCCGGGGGATTGTGGCGGCGACGGCGCCGTCACCATCGACGAGATCGTCATGGGCGTGGCCATGGCGCTGGGCGACCCCAATCTCGCGTGTGGAGCCTTTGACATGGACCAGAGCGGCACGGTCACGGTCGACGAGCTGCTGCTCGCCGTCAACTCCGCGCTCGCCGGATGTCCTGCAACCCCGACGCCGATACCCGTGACGTTTGACGAGATCCAAGACACCATCTTCACACCCAGCTGCCTCTCGACTGGCTGTCACAACGCGCGTGACCACCTGAACGACCTCGTGCTCGAGGAAGGTGCGGCGTACAATGCTCTGGTCGGCGTCACTCCCAACAACTTTGCGGCGCAACGCAACGGCTTATTCCGCGTTGATCCTCATAATCCCGACAACAGCTTCTTGCTCACCAAATTGCAGAATCCGCGACCCGAATACGGCAGCACCATGCCGCTCAATCAGCCGCCCCTCAGCGCCGACCAAATCCAGCTGATCCGCAACTGGATCCTCCAAGGCGCCAAACCGTAACGCGATTCCTCAGGGCAGACCCCACGCTGTTGCGCCGGCATCGGGGCCGCGCGCACTCGCCGGAGTCCGAGCCTTTACGGCGCTGCCGACACGGGATACAGTCGACTGCGTATGGCGGATGCGACGAAGGTGCGCTCACCTAAGCGCCCAGCGCTGGCGTGAGATGCAGGAGGTCGCAGCGCCACCCTCGTGAGCCTCTTAGTCGTCGCCGTCATCTTGCTGATGCTGCTCGGGTCGATGCTTGCCCTCGCAGAAGCATCGATTAGCCGCATGAGTGCGGTCCGCGCCATCGCCTTACGCGAGCAAGGATTGCGCAATGCCGCATTGCTCGAGGACATCGAGCGCGATCCCGCGCGCTACCTGAACGCGGTGTACCTGGCGGTGATGTTCGCACAGAATGGCTCCGCGATACTCGTGGCCATCATGGCCGAACACGAGCTCGGCCAATGGGGCATCACTATTGCCTCCATCGTGTTCACGCTCGCCTACTTCGTGGTGGTCGAAGCGATGTCCAAGACGTTCGCGATTCTGCACAGCGACCGCGTCGCCTTGGCATTGGCGCCGTTCGTGTGGGTGGTGGGGCGGACGCTCTCGCTGCCGACGCGCGCGCTCATCGGCCTCGCCAACATCCTGCTACCCGGCAGAGGGCTGAAACAGGGCCCGTTCGTCACGTCGCACGAAATTCGCTCGATGGCCGACGTTGGACACGCCCAAGGCAGTATCGAGGAACACGAGAAGGAAATTATCCATTCCGTGTTCCAATTCGGCGACCGGACGGTCCGCGAGATCATGGTCCCCCGGCCCGATATCGTTGCCCTCGATCTGAAGGCTCCGCTGGATGCCGCCGTCACGCTCGTCGTCGACCGCGGCGTGACACGCCTACCGGTGTACCGCGGTGATCTCGACCGCACCGAGGGTATCGTCCACGCCAAAGACGTGTTGCACGCCCTGCACGACAAGCGGTCGGGTGCGGCGTTGACCGACCTGCTCCGCCCCGTGCGCTTCATCCCAGAGTCGAAGCGTCTGTCGGAGCTGCTGCGCGAAATGCAGAACGAGAAGTGCCACCTGGCCATGGTCAGCGACGAGTATGGATCGGTGTCCGGCCTGGTGACGTTGGAAGATCTGCTCGAAGTGCTGGTCGGTCAGATTACCGACGAGCACGACCTCGAGCCGCCGGACGTGACCCCGCTCGGAGACGAGCGCTATCGCATCAACGCCGCGCTGCCGATCATGGAGCTCAATGATGTGCTCAGCTCCAACCTGCCGCACGACCGATGGAACACGTTGGGCGGGCTGATGTTCGGTCTGTCCGGGACGATCCCGTCGCCGGGCACCACGGTCGAGCTCGACGGATTGCATTTCACCGTGGAGAGGATCCAGGGACGGCGGATCTTGACCGTGCTGGTGGAGCGGTTGCCTGAGAGCGCCGACGACATCGCTGAATGAGCCGCGGCTCATCCCAATCCAGAAGTCGGTAAGATATCGCTTTCCCTCCACCTAGCCCTTATGGCAGGTATGCCGGGCCATGCCGCGCCGCCGCTTTCGATCGAACCTCTCCCGCCTCGGCTCGGACCGACGAGCGCTACGGGCGCTATGTGTTGCTGGTCCTGGTGTTGGTCTACGTGTTCAACTTTCTCGATCGGCAGATCTTGTCGATCCTCGCGGAGCGCATCAAGGCAGATCTCGGACTATCGGACGCGCAGATCGGCTTTCTCTACGGCACAGCCTTCGCCGTTTTCTACGCGCTCTTCGGCATCCCGTTGGGACGCCTGGCCGATGTGTGGGTGCGGACGCGGTTGATCGCGATCGGGCTGGCCAGCTGGAGTGTGATGACCGCCCTGTCGGCGCTGGCGCGCACGTTCTTTCAACTCAGCGTGGCGCGCATCGGCGTGGGCATCGGTGAGGCCAGCGCGAGCCCCGCTGCATACTCGTTGCTGTCCGACTACTTCGCGCCCGCCAAACGCGCCACCGTGCTGGCCATCTACTCCAGCGGGATCTACATCGGCGCAGGCCTGGGCTTGGGGATCGGCGGCCTGATTGTCGATCGGTGGGACAGCGCGTTCGCCGGCCAGCTGACACCGTTCGGCCTGCGTGGCTGGCAAGTCGCCTTTCTGGCGGTTGGTCTACCCGGTCTCCTGCTTGCGGGGTGGGTCGCCACGCTGCGCGAGCCGTCTCGCGGCCAGAGCGATGGTCTCGCCACGACGCCCGCCGACGCGCATCCGTGGCGTGAGTTTGCCCTCGAGCTGCGCGCCGTGCTGCCGCCACTCACCCTCTACCATTTGTGGTCGCTGGGAGCCGGGGCGCGCGGGCTCACCCTCAATCTTGGCGCCGCCGTTGGGGTAGCGGTCGTGGTCACATTGCTCGTCAGCCTGCTCGGCACACCGGCGCAATGGATTGCCTTGGGTGTTGGGGTCTACGCCACGATCTCCTGGTCCCAGGCTCTGGCGATTCGTGACCAGCATGCATTCGACATGATCTTCCGGACTCCCAGTTTGCGTTACGGGGCCGTCGGCTTTTCGTTACTGGCGTTCACCGGCTATGGGCTGGGGTTCTGGACAGCGCCCTATTTCATTCGCACCCATGGCGTGACCGAGGCAGAAGCGGGTCTGATGTTGGGCGGCACGGCGGCGGTCGCAGGCTGGCTCGGGGTGACGCTCGGTGGTCTATGGGCCGACCGCTGGCGTGCGCGCAACCGGCGAGCTCGGTTGTACGTCGGCATCTGTACGGCGCTCTTGCCACTCCCCTTCGCCATCCTGATGCTGACGACCGGTTCTACGTGGCTGGCGTTCCTGCTCAATTTCCCCGTCAGCGTGGGGGCAAGCATGTGGATCGGCCCGGGCGCTTCGACTGTGCAGGACCTCATTCAACCGCGCGCACGCGCCATGGCCTCGGCAGCCTATCTGGTCGTCGTCACCTTCATCGGCTTGGCGCTCGGCCCATACACGTTTGGGCGCCTCAGCCTCGCGTCGGGCGATCTCGGGACTGCCATGTTGATGGGGCTAGTGGCAAACCCGTTGGCGGTGTTCTTCTTCCTACTCGCCGCACGACACCTTCCGGCCGATGAGGCCAGGCGGGGATCGCATGCGTAAGCGCACAATTTCGCCTGGCGGCGCCGAGTTGCTGCTTGAGCATTGGCAGGCCCCCGAACCGGTGTGGTACACTGCACATTACGAAAGCGCATTGGCGCGGGCGAGTTTGAGGCTCAGGCTAGACGGGGGACTGCCTGGGGGCGGCCTGTAACGAGGGGGCGCGAGGGGCGATGTCGCAGAAGGAAGTCGAGCTGATTCTCACTCGCCAGCTGGCAAGTTATCTTGCACTTCCTATCTTCATCGTCGACGCCTCAGGGGCTTTGGTGTTCTACAACGAGCCCGCAGAGATTGTCCTCGGGCTGCGCTTCGACGAGACAGGAGAAATGCCCCCGGCCGAGTGGGTCAGCATGTGGTTACCCACCGACGAAGCCGGCAAGCCTCTGGCGACCGAATCCTTGCCGCTCATGATCGCGCTGGCCGAACGACGGGTCGTGCACGGTCAGTTTTGGGTGCGTGGACGCGACAATGTCGGACGGCTCATCGATACCGTCGCGTTCCCCCTCACGGGCCAAGGTGGTCGCAACTTGGGAGCAGTGGTCATCTTTCAGGAGGTATCGCCGGCATGAGGATCAAGCTCTGGGGAACGCGCGGGTCACTTGCCGCCCCGGGTGCGGACACCGCACGGTACGGCGGTAACACCTCCTGCGTCGAGGTGCGGGGCGACGATGGGACGGTGCTCATTCTCGATGCCGGCACCGGCATTCGCTCTCTCGGCAACACCTTCGACCCCTCGGTGCGGCGCGTCGACTTGCTGCTGACGCATCTGCACATGGATCACATTCAAGGGTTAGGGTTCTTCCGCCCCTTGCACGACCCCAAGGTGGCAGTGCACATCTGGGGACCGGCCAGTACGACGATGGATCTGCGGACCCGTCTGCAGCGGTACCTTTCGCCGCCGCTGTTTCCGGTGCATCTGCGGGATTTGCCGTGCGCACTCGAGCTGCACGAAATTCCCGATCATCACTTCGAGATCGGTGAGTTCACGGTGTCGGCGGCATTGGTGTGCCATCCGGGCCCGACTGTCGGCTATCGGATTGGGAACAACGGCGCGACCATGGCGTACCTCCCCGATCACGAGCCCGCGCTCGGTACGCGGGTGTTTCCCATGGGGCCCGATTGGACCTCCGGATATCCCATCGCTGCGGGTGTCAATCTGCTGATTCACGATTCGCAGTACAGCAAGCATGAGTACGAGGACCACGTTGGTTGGGGGCACAGCGCCCTCGAGCACGCCTTCGAGTTCGCCGGCGTGGCAGAGGTCGAACATTTCGTGCCGTTCCATCATGATCCGGCGCACACCGACGACGACCTCGACCGCATGATTCGCGATGCGCTCACCGCGGTGCACCCTGCGTTTCCGGTCACCGCCGGTACCGAAGGGACGGAGCTCGCCGTCACCACGCAGGGTCGCGTCGTCGTGAACTCCTCAACCTGCACCCGCCGATCGTAGCGTTGCGCGTTTCAGACGTCTTTCCAGCCACGTCCGCTCTCCCTGGTTGACTAACAAACGTTCGTTGGGTTAGACGGAGCGGATTCCAATCCGTTCCCTGCGAGGACCTAGCGATGAGTACTGCAACCAGGACACGTGTGCCGATCAAGGCCGGTTTCTTCTCGGTGCCTGATGATCCGACCACGCCCCCCAAGTTCTTGGTGACCCGTTGCGACAGCTGCGGGGAGCACTTCTGGCCGCGGCGTACCATCTGCGCGCGCTGCCTGTCTGAACAGACGAGCGATCTCGAGGTCGACGGGCGCGGCACGTTGTACAGCTACACCTTCGTCCACTTTCCACTCTTCGGCTCGATGAATGTAGAGCACATGGAGGGCTACGGCGTCGGGCAGGTCGATTTGCCGCAAGGCCCACGCATTCAGGCGCCGCTCGCGGGCAAACAGGGCGACTTTCGTATCGGGCAACAGATGCAGGCAGAGCTCGATACGCTACGACAGAACGATTCCGGACACGATGTCGTCATCGTGCGCTTCCGGCCCATCGAGGAACAGTCATGAAGGACGTCGCCGTCCTCGGCGTCGGCATGTACCGCTTCGGTACCTGGTACGACGTGTCGAATGCTACCATGGGGCGCGAGGCGGGAATGGCTGCGTTGCGCGACGCAGGCTTGTCGTTCCGCGATGTCCAGGCCGCGTATGTCGGGCACATCTTTGCGCCGGTCATGACGGGCGTACGGGTCATGAAGGAATTTGGGCTGACCGGTATCCCCGTGCAGCATGTTGAAAATGCCTCGGCGACCGGTTCGGCCGCGTTCCGCGAAGCCTGTTTGGCTGTAGCGGCGGGGCACTACGACGTCGTCATGGTGCTCGGGTTCGACAAAATGACGCAGATGATCCAGCAAAGCAGTGCCGGTACATCCGCGGAGAATCTCGAGGACGCCATCCTGCCGGCAGCCTTCTTCGCGCTGTGGGCGACGCGTCGCATGCACGAGCGGGGTATGCGCGCCGAGCACCTGGCGAGCATCGCCGCCAAGAATTTCAACAACGGCGCGCTCAACCCGATGAGCCAGCGCCAGCCTGACAAGCACATCACGGCCGAGAAGGTACTCGGCGCACGCATGGTCGCATGGCCCCTCACGACGATGATGTCGTGCCCGATCGGCGATGGCGCGGCTTGCGCGATCGTCGGGCGCGCCGATCTCGCCAAGAAGCTACGCCCGGATCGCCCGATTGTCCGCGTCACCGCGTCGTCCCTGCAGAGCGAACGGTACGTCCCCGGCCACCTGTTCGTCGGCCCCGTCGTAGGGCCGGCACAGATGACCATCGACACGTCGAAGGTGGTGTATGAGGAAGCGGGTGTGGGGCCGCAGGATATCGATCTGGTCCAGGTACACGACGCCTTCGCCATCGAGGAGCTCGAGTACTACGAGCTCCTGGGACTGTGTAAGCCCGGCGAAGCGGAAGGTTGCATCGAACGAGGTGACTTCGAGCTCGGTGGGCGCGTGCCCGTCTCGACCGACGGTGGCCTCATCGCCCGGGGTCATCCGGGCGGTCCGACGGGACTGGCGCAGATCTGGGAGACGACGCTACAGCTGCGCGGCGAGGCGGGCAAGCGACAGGTGGAGGATGCCAAGATCGGCCTCTGCCACATGATGGGTGGTGGCAGCGTGTGCGCGATCCACATTCTCGAGCGCGATTGACATCCGCAGGCGGCAGCCTTTTGTGTGGCTTCTGTCATTCGGCAATTCTCCAATGTCAGCCCAGCACGAAGTCACCACTCTGCTCCGTCGCGCACTGAACGGGCCTTCCGATTTCTACCGCCGCCGGCTGTCGGACGCCGGGGTGCGCAGTGTGACCGACATCGACAGCGTGACGTTCACCCGCCTGCCGCTGACGCGCCGCGACGAGTTGGTGCGCGATCAACTGGCTCACGCGCCGAAGGCTACTCGACCCGTTGCCGACGCCGCCCCTCCGGTGCGGGCGGGCGTGACCCGTTCCGGCGACGCATTGCTGGTGCTCACTTGGACCGCCAACGACCTCGCGCGTGAACGCGCTGCTGGCGCTCGCCTCTTCCGGCGGTTGGGCATCGAAGCCGGAACGCCGGTGGCGAATACACTGCCCGGTGCCCTGGCCACGCCGGGGTCGCTGCTGCTCGGCGACGTCATGGAAGAGATCGGTGCGCTTGATGTCCCCCTCGGCACGATCGACAGCGATACGGCGGCCCGCCAGGCTTGGGAGCTCGTTGACCGCGTGCAGCCAGGCGTGCTCGTCCTCGAGCCATCTACCGGGGCACGGTTCCTCGCGGCCGCGCCCGAAACGACACGAGCGTGGTGGCGGGGCATCGTCTGGTTGCGCACCGACAGCACCGACGTCGTTGCCGCTGCTCCACCCTCGCCACTGCCGGGCGCCGGCTTCACCGGCTGGCAGCGTACATGGCTGGCGATCGCGGAGACCACGAGCTTCGTCGCCTTGTCATGTGCTGCCCGCCGTTTCCATCTGGACGACGGCATCATCGCAGAAGTCGTCGATGACACTACCGGAGCCGCAATCGCCCCGGGGGAACCGGGTCTCCTCGTGGTGACACCCCTCGGAATGGATACCCTGGTACTGCGCTATGCCAGCTATACGCGGGCCCGTGCGCGCGCCGACGCGTGTGCTTGTGGAGCAGCGGGCCCAGCGGTAGACGTGCTGTGATGGCCACCGTCGCAGACCGTGCGCAGCGTGTGCGACAGGCGTTCAACGACTTCAGCAACGGCAATCCCGGGCCGTTTTTCGCCAACTTGCAGGCCTCGCCGATGGGCCGGCCCATCTATGAGCGGATGGGATTTGTCACGATGACGGAGTATCGGGTCTTGGCTGCTCCGTAGGTCGCGGCAGGGAACCGGGATCACTGACGACGGAATACCAACTGCTATGGATCTCACAATTACGCCAGAAGAAGAGCAGCTTCGAACAAACGTGCGCGCGTTCCTCGAGGCGGCGCTGCCCTCGGGCTGGGGAACGCCGACGTATCGCGAGCCCGAAACACCCGCTGAGCAGGTTGAGTTCGCACGCGCCTGGCAGCGCCGGTTGCACGATGGCGGATGGGCCGGGATCACCTGGCCGAAGGAGTATGGCGGTCGCGGCTCCAGCATTGTCGAGCAGCTCATCTACAATGAGGAATACGCGCGGCTACGGGCCCCAGACATCCTCGCGTTGAAGATCGGGTTGAGTCTCGTCGGCCCGACACTGATCGCCTGCGGAGCGCCCTGGCAGAAGGAACGCTTTCTGACACCGATTCTCAGGGGTGACGAGATTTGGTGCCAAGGGTTTTCCGAGCCGAACGCCGGCTCCGATCTAGCGTCGCTCAAGACGCGAGCCGAGCTGCGCGGCGACGAGTTCGTCGTCACCGGCCAGAAAATTTGGACCAGCGTGGCACAGCATGCCGACTGGTGCATGCTCGTGGTGCGCACGGACTCGGAAGGACCGAAGCACAAAGGCCTGACGTTTCTGCTCGTCGACATGAAGAGCCCTGGCATCACGATTCGGCCGCTGCGGGAGATGACTGGCGAAGCTTGGTTTAATGAAGTGTTCTTCGACGAGCTGCGCGTGCCGCGCCAGAACGTCGTCGGCGAGATCAATAGCGGTTGGAACGTCGTCATGACGACCCTCATGCACGAACGCACGGG
>Ga0187892_10009612_pt1 | contig 12645 bp, 12 predicted proteins | sample MA1701073metaG_FD_139345 | JGI IMG/M metagenome (GOLD analysis project Ga0187892, IMG submission 139345) | Bio-ooze microbial communities from a basaltic lava cave in the Kipuka Kanohina Cave System on the Island of Hawaii, USA - MA170107-3 metaG ...
CCGGCGATCAGCGCGGGGCGCTGGCCCCACGCCATGTTGAGCCGGTGGTCCTGCCAGAGCAGGTGGTAGGGGTCCTCCACGGCGATGCGTCCGGCATCCGCCTTGGGGCGCAAGAGCTTAGAAAAGCGCGAGACGTAGCGATCGGGGAGCTTCATACCGATCGCTACGTCTCGCGCTTTTCAAGTCCGGACCGCCCCTGTCCGGCCGAGAATTTCAGCGAAATAACGCGAATTCTGGGGGTATACGGCTGAGTCGGGGAAAGCGCGCAACGTAGCGATCGGTCAACCGTTCTGTCAGCGCTTCTGCTCCGGGGTCGCCGCTGCAGAACGTCTTCTACAGATGGCGCTCCAGACCTTGGCGAGTCGCCTCATAAGACATTCGTATCGTTCTGAAGGCGAGAGGGTGGAGTAGGGGTTCAGAAGATTCGCTGGCAGGTCCCGAGGGCCCAAGACCTCCACTGCGTACGCTGTAGGGCCCCGCCGACCGCGGCGACGAGTTGGCGGACGGACAGATCCCTTGATAGATTCTCGTGCTGCGGTCAGGTCGGTGTGGCAGTTCGGGCACAAAGGGGTGGGTGGAAAGCCAGCGCCAAGCTTAAGCTTCGACTTCATAAGCCCCGTCCCGATCATTCTTTCCGGTTCATTATCTTCGTCCAGTCGCGGACATTTGATAGACAAATTCAAGCTCTTCCCGCGTCTATCTCGCTGTAGAAAGAGTCCCGCATGAGAAAGGACGTCCTTGCCCGGCTTTACGATGAGCATGGTCCTCCTATCTTTCGCTTCCTGTGCGGGGTTCTTGGAAACCGTGAAGATGCGGCGGATGTCGTCCAGACCGTTTTCGCGAGACTCGCACAGCGAGGATTGGAGGGGATCGCGGACATGCGGACCTACCTTTGGGCGGCTGCAAGAAACGAGGCAAGAAGTCTGGGACGCAGGCCGGAAGGACCCCACCTGATACCGAAGAACGGACATCCCGTGGATCCCGGTGCCCGGGAAACCGTGGAGGCGGCCTTGAGGCGGCTCCCGGACGAACAGAGAGAGGTCGTCATCCTGCATGTCTTCGAGGAGCTGACCTTTCAGGAGATCGCGGGCCTTCTCGAGATTTCCGCCGATACGGTCGCCAGCCGGTTTCGGTACGCACGCGAGAAGTTAAAGGACATTTTATGATGAAGCGCTTTCGCCTTCCCGATCCGCCTCCGAACATGAGGGCGCGCGTTCTCGAAGGGGCGACTGACCCGGGCAACGCAACTCATCTTACCGCGGGTGAGTCGAGTTCTCGTCTCGGGGCGCTCCTCGTCGTGGGCGCATGTCTCCTGATGGCCGGAGTGCTCTGGATCATCCTCGCGGCCTCTTGGGGTCGTCAGGTTTCGCCGACCAAGCAAGAGCATGCGCCGATTCTCCCGGCGGCAGGAGACGCGCTTGTAAACGCCGGGCAGGATTTCAAAGAAAAGTCCCCGCCCGACCGAGCGTTATCAAATGAAGCAAAGGAACGACTTCTCAAGAATGTGGAGTCCTCCGCGGAGGCACTTCGTCACACAGCGGCTCAGACCAAAGCACCCGACGCCGTGAAATGCCGGGTACGGAGGGTGGACGACGGAAGCCAGTACTTGGTGGAGGTGAAACTCCTGGCCGGCGACAGAGTTCTCCAGGAACCCACTGTCGCACTGTCGCCCGGGCAGTGGTCAACGACCTGGATTGGAGAAAAGGCAAAGGCATGGACTCTTGAATCGAAGAAGGACGGGGAGCCGGCGGTGGCGGAGGTGGAGATCATCGGGTCCGGCAGCGCCATGATTGTGCGGTGTGAGCCTGCGAAGAACGGCAGGATCGATGTCCAATTGCGGACGTTCACCTTTGCGGACCATGTCATGACTTGGTCGCTCCGGGAGGACTTTCAGCTCGCAAGCGGAGAAGAACAGACCCTCAAGAAGCGCATTACTCTCAATGCAAGGGATCTTGAGATCCGCGAAGTCATCCGAATGATTGAACGCGCCTCGGGAAAGACGATCGTGGTAGCGCCGGATGTCAAGGGCACCATAACCGTATCCGTGAATAACGTGCCCTGGGATGACACCCTGTCTGCGATTGTGAAGACCTTGAACCATAGGGTGGTTTCCGAGAAGGATGGGACGCTCCGTGTCGTCACTTCACAAGAGAAGTAACGAGAATCACCGAATGTCGTCCGAGACCTCGCTACGGGAGAGGAACGTCTCGGAATGAGTACGGGATCTGCTTCTTTACGAGCCGCTTCCGACGCCAACGTCAGCCCAGAGGCGCTAGGAGCGGTTGCTGCGAAAGAGCGCTGCGGAAGTTATGACCGAGGGAGCATAAAGGGATAAAGGGGGTCGCCTTCACGCCCATGTCTCGATCTTGATCTCGGCTAGGACTTTCGATACGTGGCTCATGCTGTCGTTGGTGACGAGCACCAGGTTTCGTTCCCATGCTTGGGCGGCGAGCCAGACGTCATTCTCCTGGATCCCGAGGAGCTGTCCTGTCACGGGGTTCACCAGCTGCTCGGGGCGGAGGCCCGAACGCTTCTTTCGGGGGGCGAACCGCTCGAAGAGCCTGGCCCGGATCTCGCCGTAGAAGGGAGTGGTCGACGAGGTGACCGAGATCACTACAGGCAGGACGGTTCCGACAAACTTCTGGAAATCGGATTGGACGCCAGTGAGCCCTGCGGGCGATTCGACCCTGTGACCGTACTCCATTTCGCCCACCGTTACGACGGAGATCCGGAGGGGAGTGCCAGGCGGCAACTGTTTCAGCCGGTCCGTCACCTTGGGGTGGTTATCGAACCAGTACCGAACGTGGTTCGTATCGAGAAGGTAGCCGTCGATCAACCTATGCCTCAAATGCTTCGGTGGCGTTTCTCAATGCCGACTTCACGCTCTCCGGGGCCTTGTCCCAGGGCTGTTTGAGCAACTCCCCCACAGTCGACCGCCGGTACTCTTCCGAGAGGAACTCGTGAAGGGGAAAACACGGGCGGAAGTCCGGAGGGTAGTAGCGGAGGAAGGGGAACGGAACGCCTTCCCTTTGGTATCCCGCAAAGAGATCCAAGAGCTTCCGCTCGAGGCGAGGAGGGAGGGAGTACATCTGTAGGAGGGCGGCATCGAGTTCAAGGAGCGCTCTTCGGGCATTCTCCTCATCCGGACTCACCGAGAGCCCGGCCCGTTCGCTCGTCACGACGGCGAGATACTTCCGCGCCGCTTCCACGACGGCCGACGCTTCCGGGGAATCAAACGGCGCTCGAGGAACGGGTAGCTGGGCGACGACGCCCGGAAGGTTGTGCCTGCGAAACGAGTGCGTGAATAGGAAAGCGTTCGAAATTGGAGAATTGACGATCGCCCAGAGATACTGCAGCCGCACGCGGGGGGAGCGGGGCCTGATCACATTGAAGTTGTCGGTGCAGGCGTGTCCCTCCTGGTCGATGACCCCCTTCACCCTCCAGGGGCCCCTGGCAACTCGAGGCCGATTCATCAAGATCTGGGGTATTCCTGTGATCGTTCCCTTTCGTGCCCGGATCAAAGCCTCCTGGCCGACGTTGACGTAGAGTTCTCGAGGCAGGTCGTGTAGCTGAAGCTCCGGGCCGATGCGAACAAATCCTTTCACCGCACCGGGGAAGGGATCTTGGGATTGGCTGACGATCCCTTCGGGGAGCGCTCGCTCGCTCTTGAAGGAGAACCCTTCGGCGATGTCGGCAAGGCTCCCGAAGCGGGGGAGGGGGGCAAGGTGCTCCCAAACGTCCTCAAGTTGAGGCAGGAAGAAGCTCTTCGAAGGATGTTCGGCCAAGCGGTTCTGTGCCACGATCCGCTCCTCGGCCCCATAGCTCCGCTTGAAGTCCTCGATCTGGGCCTCGCGCACCCACCGGTACCGCACTCCGGAAGTTGGAGTTTTGCGAGTGCTCTTCCGCCTGCCCAAGAGCACCGCGCATTCCATGTCCGAGAACCTGAAGACTTTGTCCGGGAGGAGCGTGATCTCCTGGAGCTCGTACTCCTTGGCGAGGAGCGAGCGGACGGACGCGGCTGCCTTGGAGTCGAGGAAGCTTCCGGGGACGATCACGCCGAAGACCGAACCCGGTTTGAGTGCGGGTAGGGCCCTGGCCAGCATTTCGGCGGCTTTGTTGAACGTCCCGGTTCCCAGGATCTGACGTTCGCTAGGCTTAAAGTCCTCGAATGGTGGGTTTGCCAGCAGAATCGTGGCCCCCGCCGCGTGACGTTCGATCACCCGATCGGAGAACATGTTGGAGGCGGACAACCTCCAGCCGTTCGGGTTAGGGATGTCCGCCAAGGTGAGAGAAAGCCGGGCCAATTCGATGGCGAAGTGATCGACCTCGATGCCCGCTAGGCTGCGGCGAAGATACGCGCGGCGGTCTGCGGCCGAGTAGCCTTTGGGTAAATGTTCCCGCAGAAGGCGAAGGGCTGCCACCAGGAACGCGCCGTGGCCGCAGGCCGGCTCCAGGACCCTACGCCGATTGAGCGGCAGACCTTCGATCCAGTCCTCGAGACGCCAGAGAATGTAGTCGACCAGCCAGGGCGGGGTACTGTGCACGCCGAGGAACCGCCTCGTTTCAGGGGTGATGAGGCTGCTTTCGTACACTTCAGCAAGCGCCTCCGTGGTGACGTGGTTCAGGGAGGCGAAACGTGCGACCAGATCGGCCGCGTGGGTCAGGCCCCTTCGGTCCAGGCTCAGCCGAGTGGATTCGTCAGGAAGCGCGCCGTAGTGCTCTCGGACTCGCCTCATGACCTCGTCGACGTCGCGAAGATCCAAGCTCTGAAAGCCAGGCACTTCCTTATCGTGCAGGATCTTTCCGGCAAGGAGCCAGAAGGTGTTCCGGATAAGCGTCCGCCCCTGGAGAGTCGTGGGAGAATTCCATCCGGAGCCGTCCCTCAACAGCAGAAGTGTCCGTTCCACGAGCTCGGCGAGCTTTCGGCCGATCTCCTGCTCGACGAGAGGCATGAGGCCGACGTCGACAAACTCCAGTTGATAGTGAGGGTCGAGCCTGCCGCGGGTCTTGGCGCGATAGACGGCTTCCGGAGCGAACTCCCTTCGTTGACGTTCAAAGAACGTCTCAAGTCCAGAGAGATCTACCTCTGCCTTCAAGACCGGAGAGTCGACTCCCTGACTCCACCATTCAAGGCCGCGCGAACCCTTTCGAAAAATGACAGGCGTACCGAGTTCCCGGTATGCCGCCACTGTCTCGAAAGCATTCCCGCCCTCCTCCGCGACCGCGATGCACGCCGAGCGAGCGTCGAACGGGGCCTGCGCGAAGGCGACGAGCGGCGCCTTCCTTCCGCCGAAGACATACTCTTCGCGGAGCAGCGATGCCGGGTACCCGCACCGCTGAATCTGGCGGCGAAGAACAGGCAGGATCGAGTGCGCGGCGCCGATGGCTTGTTCCTCCTATCCTCTTTACTTCCTTAATGCGACTTGTGGGGTCACACTAGGACCGCCGACGCCCCGCTTGCCTCCGCCTGGTCTCCCTGGGACGGTCCCAGTAGGGGCTCTTGCAGTGGGGGCACACCGTCGGACGCTTCGTCTTGGCGCGTGGCACCCAGTGATGGCTGCAGCGCTCGCAGGAGAATCCCCATACCTTAACGCGGCCCATTGTGATTGAATTATATGATCTTTAGTATTATCTGTCTAGGTATATACTATGAGTAATCGACCATAGTCAGGCCTCGTTGCGGGCGAGCCCGTTGTGTCGGGCGCCCCAAACGACTCGAGTGCGGTGTGAATCTCATGCAGCTGTCGGCACCGGCCAACATGGACGCCGGCCGGATCAAGGCCCAGGGGTGCGGGCTGAGCGCTTGATGTCATAATGAGACGGGAGTCATCCACGACGTGAACGAAGCAGAACTCGAAGCCGCCCTTGATGGAATATACATTCTTGGACGCCGGAACCCGACTCCGATGGCGGTGAACCGCCGGAGTTTCAGCTATGGCCTGCGCATCCCTCTCATGGGCATGCTGATACTTGCCGGATGCGCTTCGCCCTCGCGTCAATCTGCTCAAGCTCCGCCGAGTGACTACGCCCGATACTTGGCAATTGCCCTTTCGCACGCAAAGAGTAGCGGGCCCGCCCGGATCCGTTGTGTCCTGAATCCAAAGGCCGCGCCCGCATTCCAGGCTAGGCACGAGATCGAACTCATGGAAAGGGATGGCGTTCTGATCGTGCTTCCTGCCGAGATAGGTCAGGAGTATGCCGCCTGGTTTGGTCAAAGGGGCGTCCGGATCGCCTGGGGCCAAACGAAGTCGCTCTTGCCGCTGCCTCCGATTGATCCTTCCCGGGGAGGCGCAGAGACGGGCCAGGCAGCCGAGTTGACGGCGCTTCGCCTGCTCCTCGCCGCTGCGGCTCCCGGGAAGCTATCCGCGGTGATCGCCGGGAGGACGGATGCCTCGCTGACGGCGAATGAGGAACGGGAGCTATTCTCATTTCTTTTCCCCGACTCTCCGATCGCTTCTTCGCGCGCGGCTTCGACGAGACTGACCCTTTCGAAGGATGGGCTTCGGACGCGCCTGGATTGGAGCGACTCTGGCGGATCCTTGTTCAGGATTGAGTATGAGCCGGCGAATACGGACGATCTGCGCCGGAAGCTCGATGAATTCCGGTGGATGGATCATCTACCGCCGCCGCGGCCGAGGCCGCGGATGCGAGATCTTCTCGCCTTTCTTCGAGAGAAGGGAATGGACGTTCCTCCAGACACGCCCGTGGCCGTTTTCACACCCAGGGGCGCGTTCGCCGAGGGGGATCCGCATCTTGAAGGCGCACCCTTGAGCGGCGAGATGGTTTCCATCCTTCAAGGCGCTGGACGCGTGGCACTTTCTATCGGCGGAGCCGGGGGTCTCGGAATTCCTGGGATGAAGCCCGTAGAGGTGAGTTCGCCCAGGATCGCTTATTTTCGATTCTACTCCCACGGCCCTGGAGCTCCAGACGGCGCTCTAATTGCCTCGGCGGGACAGGACTGGATGCTTTCATTCACTCAAAGCGATGGCGATGCCGAAATCGAGCGGAAGATTTCGGCCCTCCTTATGGACTTCCTCAAGAAGAGATAGGTGTAGCCCATTGGGTCAGCGGAGGATTGTAGATCAAGAATAGGAGGCGGAAGGTTCGACCGGTTCGACCGCCCGTCGGTTCCGGATTGACGGTCGTTGCTGTAGAATCGAGATAAGGCATGCGACATTGGGTTTTTCGAATCATCGTCATGGTACTGGCGCTGCATCTTGGACTTGCCTCAATCTGCTTCTTCACCATGGATACCGATTTGGGCTCCGGGGGACTCCGTGCTTTCCTTAACTACTGCATCGATGCCTACGAAGTAGTGGGGTTCGGGGAGATGGCGATCGGATTTGGAATCGTAACCGCGCTTCTCGGTGCTTCACTGTTGGCATCCTTTCGTGCGAAGAGGAATCTCCCAGACGAAGCTTCGTAGGCTATAGGCGGCGGCGAGGGAAGGGACCAGAATCCGCGGCGAGGATAGGGTCAGGGCGGGGTTGCTGGCAGAGGCGAGAATGATCGAGATTGTCCCACCATGAGCCGCTGATCACGCATGATTAGCTCCGCAAACGAGGGTACGAACCCATTTGCGAAGATTCGCGTTCGTGTGCTCGCCTTATGGGGTCTTGCGTATCTCGCGGGATGCGCGGCCTTGGTCTGGGGTTTTGATTTTGACCTACAGGAGAATCCAGCTGTCGAATCCGCGCTCTACAACGGAGCATATCTTTGGCCGATGCTATGGGTTCTTTGGCAACGACGAACCCATCAACTTCGGATCGGTCGCCTAATCGGGCCATCCCCGCGATTCAAGGGTTGTGTTATCTCAATCGTATGGGCCTTTCCAGTCCTGCTATTTAGCATGGGAGCCTCGTGGTTCTTAATCTATGGACTTTCGTTTGTGGCCCCAGGTGTGGCCGAATGGGTTCTTGAGCCAATTGTGGAGGCGGATACATTTCCCTATCCCCTCATCAGCACGTTGACGACGCTGCTTCTGGCTCCGGTGGTCGAAGAGCTTCTTTTTCGGGGTGTGATATTTCATCGGTGGGTAGAGAAGTGGGGCGTTGTGAAAGCAGCTTGGATTAGTGCGATTGTTTTTGCGCTGCCCCACACGGATTGGTTTGGCGGACTCATCTTCGGGCTTGCAGCGACTGCCCTCTATGTCCGCTTCGGTAGTTTGGTATTGGCAATCCTTCTCCACGTCGTCAATAACTCGATCGCGATGGGGCTCTTCTTGACATCCCCGGCCTGGCTGAACCCTTTGTCGATTGAAGATCTGCGCCGCTACGTGTGGGTAGGAGGAACGTGTCTCGTGTTGTCCCTCCCTTGGATTGTGTGGTTCCTGCGGAAGCAGCGCCCTCGTTCGGATTGGAGATTGCCGTACTTTAGTGAGCCGATCAGGGCGGTCGGGCAGATTCCGGCGACAGAATAACTCTCGCAGAGGTTACTGACCGGGGACCAATGCGGCACTGGATACGTCGAGTTGCCCTGACCCTTCTTGGGCTTCACATCGGGCTCGGCTCCGTGTGTTTTCTCACGAAGGATGCCCACTTGGGATCAGGAATCGCCGCTACAGCAATCGGAAAGGCACGTGTATCTCCAAGACGGAGAACGGCCCCCATCGCTTTCTCTCGCACCTTGGGATCCGGACTCGGCGGCTTTTATCGCAGATCATGGATGTCGAAACCATCATCGCTCGGAAGCACAAGGCGTCCCCGCTCAAATCGAGTCCAATACCGACCGTATCCGCTCGCCGTCTCGATGGCCATTCGCGGTTTCCCCGTCTCCAGTTCGTAGATGCGGACGTTCATACGATCAACGGTAGGAGTTTCGAAGATCGCCAGAACGCCAATGTCCACATCAATGATTGGTGCATTGAGATAGCCCCCTCCGCTCAGGCGTTGGCGCGTGTACGGAAGTCGCCAAACCGACTGCCAGCCTGTGCGGCCGAGCCGAGCGAGTTCGAGTTCGGTGGGGCGGTCTCGGTCAAAGATGGCCCGCTTCGCATTGATCCACCAAACCGCATCCTGCTCCGAGCGAAGTTCCGTTCGTATCCATTCCTTCTCGTCGGGGCGGTAGAGCCAGTCAACGTACTTGCGTTGCCCTTCCATAGACCGCAGACGTAGTCCACTCGCAGCAAGCTCAACGGTCCCAAACTCGAGACCCCCGGGAAGGGGGCGCGTTTCAGCAAGTCCCCCGTCTGATGTGCGGACTAGCTGGAGCTCCTCCTTACGCAGGTCGTAGTGCGCGATCAGTTGCCCGAACCATTTGACGGGCCCTCCATAATGGGGATTGAAGGCCTCAGGGGAGGGTTCCCCGTGATGGCCGACCGAGTGGTCGCGCTCGCCGGTGGAAGCTTCCCATAGGGTTCGCCCACTTGCGAGGTCGATCAGTTCGTAGCGGATGCAGGTCGCGTTGCCGACGTTCCTGTGCCAACGAGAGAAGAGGAAATCCACGATATCCTTCGGTCCGGCCGCACATCTCGGATTGTATGACCGCACGAGCGCGCGATTCTCGTTTGAGCCGGCAAGGTCGGCGGCCCACCCCTCAATGCCCCGCGACCATATTTCAGCTCCATCCTCGGCCCGGAGCAGGCGCAACCGCGATCGTTCCCGGCTACGCTCGATGACGAAAAGGCCGCCCGCGCACCATGCGCCGACCGGACGCGTCACCGGGGCGGCGGGTTCAGGCATCTCCCAGCGCAGTTTGCCCGAATCAAGGTCATGAACCGATCGCGCTACGACGCGATCCTCGTCCTTCGATCCGAGAACGATGCCCTTCGCATCGGCAAGGAGGAGGCGACCCTCGAATTTCCATACGGGTCTTCCATTTGAGGGCTCCAAGCGGCAGACGACCGGTGGCCACTCGACGACCCAATTCAGCGCGATTTCGGTGAATCGTGCATACCCGGGCTTGGCACCCAGTTCCAAACGATCCAGACACCAGAGCCGCTTCCCCTCCTCGAGGCTCCAACATTCGATCCGGTCGAGGCCGCTTCTTACGATGGCGCGGTCCGGCTGTGCGACGCTCCCCATCCAGTCGGATGTCCGAGGTGGCGCGGGAAGGGAGAAGGCCTTGGGCCCTATCGGGCGGGCCCGCTCCTGGGTCGAACATGCTATGACCCCCGCGAGGGCGCACGCCAAAGCGGTAACACGCATTAATCTTTAGACGGACGACCTCGGTCGTAGACTCGTTGGCGCACGCGAACTTCTCGTCCCTGCATTCGACCTTCGGTCCCTCCAAGGCAACCTGCTAATTCCTACCGCTTCCGGGACGCGAGGGTGAAACAGTAATAGAGGTCAGGCGGCCGGTCCCAGGTAACAGGATGCTTGGTCAGTCCGGTCGCGGCTGTGCCCCAGCCGCTCGACCGCCTCAGCGCGGGCCTGCCGCCGCGCCTCTTCGGGGGACATCCCATTTGCCGTCATCCTGGCGTAGGCGTCGGAGTAGAACCTCCGCGCAGCCTGTCGGCGAAGCCCGTGGGTACCCGTCGCCTTCCCCCGACCCGCCTGGACGGCCCGGCGCCAGGCCATCCGGTAGCCGTCCCGATCGGCCAGGGGCTCTCCCGTCCGGTGGAGGTACTCAGACACAGCGGCGTAGAGGTCGGGGGGAACGGGGGCGAGAACGGGTCGGCCTCCCTTCCCGATGCATTGGATGAAGTTGGCCCGCTTCAGACAATCCTGGGTCAGGCGCTCCGTCACGGACACGCTCCGGGCCGACGTTGCCAGCTGGAGCCGGGCGACGAGATGGTAGGCCCGGGGCCTGCCGGTCCGGGCCTCATGCCTCGCATCCCACGCGCGGAGGATCTCGATCGCCCGCTCGGCCGTCTCCCGGCTGGGCGTGAGGCGCTCGGGTCCGGAGTGAGAGGCTTCCTTCTTCATCTCTCGGATCCGGCACTGGAGCTTTCGTCCGAGGGCGATGCCCGATTGAGCCTGACCCGTGAGGCAGCCGAACTTAACCAGATGGCTGCACCGAGTCTCCAATGTGCTCGCCGCCAGCCCGCGGGCGATTCCTTCCTCGATGAAGGCCCTGAACTCGCGTTTTCCGATCTCCTCCAGCCGCTGCGCTCCGAACCGCTCATGGGCGAATTTGACGAAGCTCTTCAGCGTCTCCTCGATGGCCCGTTTCGTCGCGCCGGTAAAGATGAGCGGGCGGAAATGGAGATTGGGATCTCCAGCCTCCCGGATGCCGCGGAGCTTGAGCTGCCTCTTCGTTTGCCCTTGGTCGCGAAGCGCGAACCACCGCTGCTGTGCGTTCCACAGCCGGTCGTGCAAGTCCTTCTTCATGTCGGCGAGCATCGTGTTCCTCCTTCGACCCCCCTGGGTCGGGCTGTAGCGTGTCTGTCCTTACCACTCGACGCACCCTTCGTTCTTCGCGCGGTTTTCGTGTTCAGCGCGGAACCGCCTCCCGGCGATTCCGGAGAGGCGGCGCTTTTTCGCTAGGAAAGCGCCGCAAAATCCGGGTGCGTGCCACGTACCGGCGCCTTCCGGCCGCCGTTACGTGCACGCACCGCCCGTCCCCTCGGGACCACGCGCGATCCCGCTTTCTTGCGGAGCCCGGGGACCAGGACCTCCGGGCGGCCGGGGTGCATCGGGTCCGGCCGCCGTGTGAGCCGCCGAGCCGCCCAGACCGACGCCTCGTCCATTAGGTGGGTGGTGGGCACCGGATGGACTCGGGTCGGCGGGGGGAAGGGGTGAAAGGGAGAAGGGTAGGATAAGGACACGCGCGGCAAGGTCGGGGCCCGGCTCCTCGCGGAGCCTCGACCCCCGGGCGGGGGTCGGACCCGCCCCGGCCGCCCGGCCTTCGAGAGGTCCCTCTCGAGTCCGTTCGGCCGGGCCGTGTCCCGGCCCCGACCCTGCCGCGCGAGGGGACCCCGTGGCCCCCCCGGGCGCGCTCGTCAGCTCCCCGCTTGTGAAAGATCGTGCGTCACCCGTTCGCCCCGCTCGCGGGACGGGCGGGTGACCCCTCCCCCCTGGGGGAAGGGCCACGCCAAAGGGATCAGGTGGAATTCATGGAAGGGTCTCCGTTGGGTTGGCTCCAGACGCCCGGATTCGACCGGGCCTCCTGGAGGATTTCCTGGAACCGGCGCCACTGCTGGGCCGGTGCCGTCGTCGCGAGCAGGTTCCGCAGCCGGCGCTCGGTACAGGTGGCCGCCACGACCGGGTCGCTGAAGTGGGCGTCGATGGTCTCGATGACCCGGGGGTCCAGCCTGAGGAGCTTGAGATACTGGACCACCCGGACGCGGGAGACGCCGAACTGCCGGGCGACATCGACCTTGGTCATACCGGGCTCGCTTTCCAGCTTCGCCTGGTACCGCCGGGCCCATTCGAGGGGAGAGACGCGGCGCAGGTGGTTCTGGTAGGCCGCCAGTTGCCGCTTGTTGTAGGGACGACCGCCCGCGATCAGGGCAGGCCGCCGCCCCCACGCCATGTTGAGGCGGTGGTCCTTCCAGAGCAGGTGGTAGGGGTCCTCGACGGCGATCCTTCTGGAATCCTCCTTGGGCCTCAAGAACTTAGAAAAGCGCGAGACGTAGCGATCGGGGAGCCAATCGATACTCATAGCGCGGGCTGACGCCCGCAACCCAACAGGTTCATGACAGGGCATCCCCCCTCAAGGTATGAAGGTTGTTGCGAGACGACCAACATGCCGAAAGGAGGGAGC
>Ga0187892_10009614_pt1 | contig 12643 bp, 6 predicted proteins | sample MA1701073metaG_FD_139345 | JGI IMG/M metagenome (GOLD analysis project Ga0187892, IMG submission 139345) | Bio-ooze microbial communities from a basaltic lava cave in the Kipuka Kanohina Cave System on the Island of Hawaii, USA - MA170107-3 metaG ...
AAAACGCCTGGCTCCTGGGAGCCCCCGATGAACGCCAAGCCGTTCGCCACCACGAGGGGGTGGGCGACGTCGAAGATCTCGCCCGCGTCGCCCAGCTCGCGGACGACGTCGAGCGGGCCGTTGATCCGGCACATGACGGGCGTGTAGGGACCCGGGCCGGTGGGCTCCAGGGGTTCGGTCACGGAAACGCTCCAGGGGCCGTTGATCCAGGCGTCCGCGTAATCGTCCACGAGAGAAAGCGGGGCCAGGACCTGGGCGGTCTCGAAGATCTGGGTATCGGGAGCGGTCTCCTGCGCGTCCACGGCCATCCCTTCCAGCGAGAGCGCCGGGCTTGAGACCTCGACCGTGGCGTCGTCCCTCATCCCGGTCCGGAGACCGGTGAATCGGGTCAGGGTCACGGTGATGCCTGCCCCTTGGAACGCCAGGGACTCGTTCGCCGTTTCCGTCAGCGTGGCGAAGGTTTCGGTTACCTTCTTTTCCCGGAAGGGGATATCGCGGATCGTGCACGCCACGACATCCCTCTTGTCCGCCGCCAAACCGCCGGTGAGAGAGAGAGTCAGCTGGACGTGGCGGCTGTCGTAGTGATTGTTCTTGGTCTCCCCAAAGACGAGGGGGAAGAACTGGTCCTTACGGTAGACGGGGAGAATCTTCGCTTCGGCCTTGAACGTCCCGTCCACCTTCGTGCCAAGGCCCATCATGGAGGTCTCGAGCAGCCGAATGACGGTCGATCCGTCCGCGCTCGAGATGACCGCCACGCCGTTCTCGAAGGCCAGGCCGGCCTGGATCGAGATTGTGGGGGCGTCCGGCTCGAACGTGCGGCGGGCCAGGATGGTGATCGCCCGGGGACCGGCCTGGCTGGCCTGCTGGAGCGTGTCGAGCTTTCCGAAGTCGATCTGCGCCTTGAACGGCTGGCTCAGGGCCGCCGTGAGGAAGTGGGTCTCGACGGGTCCGGGGAGGACGTCCTCAGGCGTCGTCGTGGCGCGCGTCGCGACCACTTTGAACCGCTCCCCGTGGGATCCGACGTTCCCCAGGACGGGGTCCTTCACCTTGACGAGGATGCTCGTGTAGTTGGGAAGCACGGGAACCGCTGACAGACTGGCGCTGAAACGGAACCGCCGAGCGTGCGGCCGCAGGAGGGACGTCTGCTCCGGCTCCTCCACGAGCGGAATCGTGGCGACGTCCCGCTCGACGACCTGGATGATCGCCTGGGTGGGATTGGCCTCGGCCGTCGGCACGATGTCCGCGAACGCGAACGTGCAGAACCCCGAGAAATTGAGGTCGGCCACCAGGCGCTTCTCGCCGTTTAGTCGGACGTTCGTCGCCGAGAACTGTTCGAGCGTGACGACGGGCGCCGGATTGCTCAGGGGAGTCGCGTCCCGCTTGTTGAAATGCGTGAGCACCGCGCTCGCCTCGCCCTCCATGCCGCGGCCCGAGCCTCTCTCGGTGCTCCCCTTTACGAGCTCCACCTGGACTACTGTGAAGGCTTCCTTGCCGAAGCCGGGCAGGTCGCCGATAACCTGAGCCCGTAGTTCGACGTCATCCCGGTCCCGGCTCGGCGACCGGCCGAGGACGAAGAAGTTGAAGGTGTCCCCGACGAACATGGTTCGAAGGAGGGCCCCGGTTTCGGGTCCTTCGATCCGCTCCAGGAGCGTGGCCGTCCCGCCCGTATCCGTGGGAGTGATGTGCACGAGGTAGGCCACTCCCGGTGATCCCGCCACCAGGGTCGCACTCGCGGGACGGGCTAGGTTTGCGAACGACCCCACGATCTGCGCATCCTCGACTTCCTGAGGTGTGGCGCCCCGGAGAACGTCGATCGGACTGAACACGATCCGCGGAGGCACGGGATTGACCCTGAAGGACACGAAGTGGACGGGGTCGTCGAAGGGCCCGCAGAACGCGCGGACGATCTTGTTGCCGGTGGTGAAATAGGTCGTCTTGAATTCCCTTCCCTGTCCGTTGGCCGGGAGCCCGTCCGGCGTCTGCCAGAGGATCTTGGCCTCGTGGCCCCCGGGACTGGTCAGGGCCTCGAACCGCAGCTGGGCTCCAACGACCGGATTGTTCGTCAGGAGGATGGGATATCCGCGCGCGATATCGGCGACGTCGAAGTAATCCGATCTCAGGGAGATCCCGCAGGTCACCTCCAACCGGACGTCCTTGCCGAGGACGCCGAACGGGTCGAGCCCGTCCGCGAACTTGAACACCTGGGAGAAGGTCCGGCCCCCGACCTGCTGGAAGAGGGGCTGGTTGTGGGAGTTCTTGACCGTCCACGTCAGGTCAGTTCCGAGAAGGTCCGCAAAGCCGGGAGGAGTAGTCTCAACCGTCCAGGTCCCCGTCTCGCCGAAGCAGAGGACCGTGTAGTCGGGCATAAGTGCAGCGATTTCGACGAGGACCATCCGGGCAGCCGTGCTAACTGCCTCGGCGCGGGCAGTGAGAATGGTTCCGGCAGGCCCTGAAGGAGTGTTTCCCGGCTTGACGCGGGTTGAGGCAATTCCAGCGGCGTTTGTTGGATTAATCTCAGGAGGAACGAACGTTACGCCGCCAGTGCTTCCGAAAGTCACCGGAATATTAGGTGCTGGCATACCATTGCAGAAGACCTGGACGCGGAATTCCTGCGTTTCGGCACTGCCCGCGCACATGATCGAGGGCGCACGGATTACGACAATATCATCCACGTCGCCGATCGTAACGGAGGCTGTGTAGGTAGGCCCGTCGGACGGCTGCGCTCTTACGGATACAGTGCCCGGGAAGGTTCTGGCGAGGGCTCTGAATACACCGTTCTGGTTGATGGTTCCTTTCGTCGGATCGCTGACGGTCCAGATAAAATCGGCGTCATTTTGTGGCACCGAATTCCCTGCCGCGTCACAGCCTTTATGAACGTCGAAGTCGTAAAGACCGTTGACGCAGAGTTCGGCGCTTGGCTCGACTATTCCTCCGCCTTCGGGGGTTACGGTGACGCGAGCTTCACCGCGGCATTCTGTGCCGGGGATTTCTGCAATGACTTTGCTCTTGCCTTGGACATTAACGCCGGCAGTAAAGAGGCCGGTCTTGGCTCCGATCGTTCCGACGTTGGGATTACTTAGACTCCATTCGCATTTCTCGGTCACGTCCCGCAAGATGCCGCCCTTTTCGCACTTGAGGGCACGAAACTGCTCCCTAACGGTCTCTGTGGGAGTGGACGCGCACTTGTCTGCCGAACTCGGTTTGACGACAAGGCCTCCCATCTCTGTAATCGAGAATTTCTTGCTGCAAAGCGCCGGAGGGCTCTTGACGCCGTTGCTGGTTATGCATACAAATTCGGCGACGAACTTGAAGAATTCTTGCTTGGTCTCGCCTTTCAGGTCGACAAGATTGCCGTTATTGTCCTTGCCGTCCCAGAAGTAGAATTGCGTCCACGGCGTACTCGGAACTATTACTAGAGGAAAGTTCTTTACGATTTCACCGCTCGGAAACCGTTGAATCCACGCATTGATCTCTCCCATGCTGCCTGGAGGCACTGTTGTAACCTCAACCTTACCGCGCCACGGATTCGGATGGATTTCATTGGTTTCGTAATCGATGCACAGGTCGGTTACTTCTTTGACCTCGCACTTCGGTTTGCAAATTTCGGTATTCGTATCCGTGGCTTGAAAGAGTTGGAGACTGGACTGAGAGGCGTTTGCGGGCATGGCATCGCCCAACGCCATCTCAAGGCTGGACATCGCGCCGCCGAGGTTGCTGTTGGAGAGATGCTCGGCGCATGCGGCAAGGTAGCCTCTCGCGCAGACGACGGCTTCGTCAAACGGTCCAATGTTTTGTTCTACGGCGTCGGCGATGGCCGAGACCATCTGATGTACGCTGTGGCAGGCCGAGCGCCGATGGTCCTCCATCGTTCCGGGGAAGTTGCCGAGCTGGGCAACCATTTGCCGCAGATTGCTGACAGCGTCCTTGACCTGGAACTTCGAGAGATTAATGATCGCCGTGTTGCCGCCCTGCCCCGGCCCTCCGACGTTCTCGAAACCGGCACCCCACCACTGCACCCCAGAGCCTTCAATGTGGGATGCAATGGCGCGAGAATGAATCCTCCCGCGCAGCGTCACAAGGTCCGAAATTGCAGCCCGAATGATTGTTACTGCTTGGTAGGCGGTCAGCCGCCTAGCCCTGACAATAGCCGCCTCCACCGATTCATAGGCGAGTAGGTATTTCTCAATGGCCTCTTTTAGCTTTCCGCCCAAGAGCAACGCATGCGCCTCATCGAAATTCGACTGGGCCTGGCGGACATCGTCGTCCTTCAACTTAAGGGTGTTCCGGACGGCGCTTAGTTTGGCGTGGACGGTGTGCTGCACGATCTCGGCTGTTATCCTGAGCGCAGTCGCGAGGCTCGCCCCGGCGCTCTGTGCCTGGGTAAGTGAGGCGAATGCTGATGCGATTCCAGCTAGGGCTTCTCTGCATTTGCCATTTCCCAGGAGACTTCTCGCGTCCCGCAGGTCCTGAAGCGCCTTCTTGAGGGAATCCAGCGATTCCGGGGGGGTTGCCGGATCTTGAAGAAGTGCTTCAAGCTGGGCAATTAGACGGTCGAGCGCTTGAAGGCTGTCCAGAACCTCGAAGCTCTTGGGCGTCGAGGCCGTATAAGTGCCCGAGGCGATTGCAGTCTGGCTGCACTGAGACGCCCAGACCTGCATCGTCCCCGATTTCGCTTCCAGGGGAATCTCCGTGTCGAAGGAAGTTCCGGTAAGATTCTGGACTTCGCTCGAGGCCTCGAATGCCTCACTCCGCGTGAAGACTGCGGAAAGCCCGGAGGAGAACCTGCCTTTTCCCACCACTAGCGTTCCGGGCACCCCAAATTGCGGTTGAACCGTGTCAATGCGAGGAGGGTCTAAGAAGGAGAGGGCCGGAATACGGGTAAGGACGAGGCAATCCTGGGATTGACCAACGGCTTCGCCATCCTCAGCGATTCCAAAACTCGCTACACCGGCCGCCAAGAAGGTCGTTGAGCGTGCTTCCCCGAAATAAGCACTCGTAGGAACGATGTCTCGGGCCTCGAGTTTCCCTCCCAGTCGGGGTACGAAGGCCAGACCGGGCAAGGCCGCAGGTCCATCTACTTGCGTCGGGTCGCTCAGGGTTATGGTTTTGATCGTGTCAAGTGTGTCCGCGTCAACGACCGTCAGCGTATCAGAAAGCGACGAGATGACGAGGAGCAGCGGCCTGCCCTCTACAGTTTGGGCGAACAGGGCGCGGGGACCCGCGGGAACTATAATGGAATGAAGTTCCTGGAGAGTTGACGAATCCAGAATCTTTACTAGAGCTGAATCCGCCAACGAAGCGGCAAGCCGAGTTCCGTCGCCAATTAGGGCGGCGTCCGAAACGAATCCAGGGAGACTCGCGCCTTGGACGAGGCTCGCCGAGCCAAGATCGAACACCTGAAGTGTGCCGCTCATCCCGCACGCTATGAAGAGATGCGAGCCAGTGGGCGAGAAGTCTGCCGAGACAGGCCCAGACGCCGTGACGAGGACACCGATCCGGGCCAAGCTCTGCGAATCGAAAAGCGTGACCGTGCTTCCTTGGGTGGACACGGCCACGATCAGATTGCCATCGGGAGAGGCTTTGATGCATGACAAAGGCGCAGAGAGCTGTGCTTCGTGAAGGACGTGTCCGTTGTTCGTTAGGACCTTGAGAATTCGCAATCCGTCGGAACTTGCGACAAAGGCGTGCTGGCCCTTTCCGGTCACAGCGATCGCCGAAACAGTGGGAGAATTCGTTCCGGGCGGAGCCGGGGGTTGCTGAATGCTTACCGTCGAAGGATCATGCGCGGACTGTCCGCGTTTAGTCGTTGTGCGCTTTGTTGTCGTCTCGGGCGGCGTTGCGGCCAGACTTAGAAGCACGCCGAGCAGAGCAACAGAACGAGCCAGCATGCAGTATCCTCCCACCCTAGCTCCGGATTGCTCTCGGCAACCCTTTCCCTATCAACCCCGGCGTGCTCGCTCCACCGCGGAGGAAGAGCCAATGAGAACAGTACCTACAAAACGCTGGAAGTCAAGGTCGGGTCTCGAAAAAAATTGAATTGAGTTCTGCGTTACTTATGGGCCCTTCGCTGAAGCCAGTTTATGGCCGCCTTGCGAAGAGCCGGCGACATCTCAGGGCTCTGCGAGATTTCTTCGAGGAGTTTCCCGGCGGTCGCGTCTTGGGCTTTTCCCAGCGCTGCGATCGCGGCGATGCGGATGTTCTCATCGGATTCTTGAAATAGGACGGTTCTTGCAGCCTCGAGCGCAGGACTTGACGCCTGCACCCCGAGTGAATCCAGCGCTTGAATCTTAATTGAGACGTCCTTCTCTCTCTTGAGGGCCTCGATTAGGATGCTCGCGCTTCCCGCGTGATTTGTTTCGCCGATTGCCTTCAAGATAAGGTGCTTACCCGGGAAGGTGTTTTCCTGGTATAGGGTTCGGAGGGCTTGAAATACGGCGTCGGACTTCCGGCCTGTCAGTTTGGAGAGCGCAACTCCTCGGAGACGCTCCTCGAGGTTCCTATCCAAGAGCACGGTCAAGAGGAGCGATTCTGCCTCAGAGCCGGACATGTCGCCAAGTATGCCGACGAGCTCCATTCGAAGGAGGGCAGGCTCTGTATTGTCGTAAATCGCCCCCTTCACCGACGGAAGTGATTTCTCGTCGAGTTTCAGCAGCGCATCCCGGGCTTTTTGAACACCTCCTGCTCCCGCCGGGTTCCCTGCGAGGTGCTCTTCGTGCGACTTTTTGAATGACTTGAGGGCTTCTTTCGGATCAACAGGCCGCTCCGGCACTTCTCGCTGGATCAGCCTTTCGAGTTCTTCCCGCTCACGCATTCTACGTTCGAATTCCGGATTCTCACTGCGCGACAGGATCGCCAAGATGAAAATCAAGGCTGCACAAAGCGGAACCGTGATGATGAAAACTGTCTTCAGACTCATGCGCTTTCCCAGACCGCCTCCGACTCAGTCTACAGCATAGACGAATCCGCGTAGCCTGCGAAGCCAGCTACGACTTTCGCACTCTTGAACTACGGCGTAGTGGTTCGAATGGGCCGGCGCCGCATAAACGAAACCTGCGTTCGCCTTCTTCAATTGAGCCCTTAGTTCATCCGCAGTTTCGGCTCGCAGGTAGACTAAGCGACGCGAGAAATCCGGCCGGTACCAAAGGTAAGCAACGTTTCGACTGTCCGCAAAGTACCCGATTGAATCCGAGGGAACGTCGAGTTGGTAAAGCTTTGCCATGCTTCGTTCGCGCCAACCCTGCCGAGCCAATTCGTGAAACACTTCGCGAGGCAGTTCCTTGGGGAGCGCGGTTGCCACGAACTGAAGGCCGAGGCCTGCCACAGCTATGCCCAGGATCCCACGACTCTCACTGGCCATCCGAGCTGTCGCGATGGCCAGAATGGCAGGGAAGAACAGGACGAAGCGCATGGACCACGGGTCGTGAATGACAAGCGCAAGAACTACGACAAGCGATCCGACAAAACCTGCGGCGACGCGACGGAATGCCGCACTGGAACCCATGCTGAGGAGGAAGGCGATAATGCCACAGGCAACGATGGCAGTTCCCCAACCTGAAATATCATTGACGTAGGGACCATAGGGCGCGCTTGCGTCCTGAATTCGGTGCCCGACCAAATCTCCCAGGTTGCCCGCCAGTGAACCGGACCTAAAGCCAAACTGTATCGGATTTGATCCTTTGAGCCCCTGCGCACCGACCGGGTGAATGGGGTTGCCGTACCATAATAGGTTTCGCGCGAACCAGAACGCTCCCGCAGCTAAGGACAGTCCTGAAAGTAGCCATGTCGCACGCGTGGATGCCGACCGCTCCTCCTTCGCGCGACGTGCCAGCCACCAGACTAGGATGATTCCCACGAGCGCATAGCAGAAGGTGGGCTTAATGCCAATCCCTAATCCGACGGGCAGCAGAGTGAGGGCGATGGAAGAGTTCGAGGCCACCAGTGTCATGGTGGCGACGTAGAGCGCCGCCACCGGGGCGTCGTTCACACAGGCGGTACTTTGGAAGTGCAGCCCCGGCGTCAGGCCGTAGAGCGTCGCCGCGAAAAGAGCGAAATTGTGGTTGAGCCCGAGCCGCGATGCGAGGGCGTATGTGCTCGCGAAGGCGAGGAGCAGGAACTCGATTCCGGCCATCTCGATGAGTACGTCGTGTCGCAAGAAGAGGACCCACCAGGTCTCAATGAGCTCAAACCCTGCCGGAAAGGTCACATGGGTATCCAGGCCCATTTCCCGAGTGAAGCCTCCCGCCCTCGTCCATTCAGCGATCTTCGGAAGGTGGTAGGAAAGCGCGTCGCCGGAGTAGGGTGAAAAGAACCACACCTGCGCCAGTAGGCGAGCGAGGACGATCGCTAGAAAAACCCCCAACGCGGGATGAACATCAGGGAACGGAACTTGGACGCCCCTGTGGCACCCAAAGGCGGCTAGGAGGACGAGTGCGAAAACTGAGAGTAATGCGATGGGCAAGGGCGCCAGGAAACCGGTTGCCCCGCATAGGAGTACGACCACCGAGATGAGGAACAGCCGAAGCAAGAGTAAGAGTGCAACGTTCACCGCTCGATCAGCCACCCGAACGCGGACAAGCACCGCGTGCGCTCCCAGAAGGATGGCGGCGTTCGCCACCGCGAGGCAGGCCGCACCGAGGATCATGGGGCGAGACCTAACACTTGGAACGAGTGCGGCAGATGACTCACGGCGTGGACTATCAGCAAGTACACCATAAAGCAGCCTGCCATGACGCGCGAGGCTTCGGGTCGGTGGACGAGGAGTGCGGCCGCGCAATAGACGGAAATCACGGCCGCGATGTCTCGCCAGAGCTCTTTCGGGGAAACTTTTGCAATGCGCCAGGCCAAAACCGCAAAGCAGCAGGTGAGTACGGCAAGCCTTGCGAAGGTGTGTTTCGAGCTGCCCTCGAGATTCATGCTCCTATAGCATACCGCCGTTTCGCCCGGTCTGATTAGATCCGTCCTTGGTGCTGCCCCAGAAAGTCGGCGACCTCCGTGTGGCCCGCGTCTAGGGCGGCGCGACGCGGTGTGATCCGAGGGGTTCGGCCAAGGGCGCGATCCAAGGGCGACCGGCTGCTCTGGGTTGCCACTAGCGTATTTACGTCTGCGCCACGCTCGACAAGCAACCGAACCAACTCCAGGTTGCCGTTCGCCGCGGCGAAATGAAGCGGCGTCCAACCCGAATCGTCGCGTATGTTGGCGTCGGCGCCGTTCGAAAGCAGCAAGTCGACGATGTCCACACGGCCTGCGCTTACCCAATAGTGAAGGAGCCCGATCCCATCTTTTCCTCGTCTATTGAGATCGGCCCCGGAGCGGATGGCCTCGCGAGCTTCTTCTAGAAACCTGTCCTCTACCATGCCGCACCCCCCCCCAAGCCCCGGCGAAATGATCAAATGATTATAGGGTCATTTCCGTGACGAAGCAGCAGGACATGTCCCTGCCGCCAGCCTCCTCGTGCACTTGATGATCAGGCAGGCCATTGCGATGCCGCGGGTACGGGAGCTTTGATCCTCCGGCTCATGGGGGACCAGAGGTGAGGCCGGATCCAGACCGCCTCTGTAAGCGGCCCCGTACCACCTGTGGCCCGACATGAGCCGATCCTCCTATACGAGAGAGGAGAGTTGGCGCGACCTTGTGACTCTCGGGAGGCTGGCGCTGAGGCGAGCAGGTGACGCGAGGTGCTCAATCGTAGCTGAGCGAGGTCGGTGCCGTCATCGAACGCGGCTCCCGAGGGAACGCCGTGCCCCCGCGACGCGGGGCGGCACCGTGCCGATGCTCACCATCGCACGCCACCCGGCACGAGTGGCCTGCGTCCCCGAAGGGGTTCGCCGAGCAAGCCCGGGGTGCTTGCCCAGGAGGAGCCTACCGTCCCGACCAAGGGGATCGGGCAGGGCTTTGGCCGCCCGAGGGCAGCCGCGCGTGTCCACCGCGCACGGTCGTCACGACCGCAGGTACTGCAAGGGGAAGGGAAAGGGACCTCCGTGGACCGATCGAGACGGCCCTGCGGAGTACAACAGGATAGGCTTTCTTGGCCCGTCACTCGGCGCGGTTTCCCCAAACAGCCGGTATCTCGCGTTTTACGAGCTCCAGCGGCCGGGCCGCGTCCCGTCAGTGTTGACGGCGCCAACACTTACGCGCCGCGCCAGCGACCGATACGGACTGGACCCACCCGCTCCGACGGGATCGGAGCCATCATCGCCTGCGCTCGCTCTCGCCGATGCCGCTGATGAGCGGTCGGGGCCGCCCTGGCGACTCGGGTGAGTGGGAGTTGTGAGGGGGAGTGGTGGGGTTGGGATTGAGGGTGGGAGCTGCTGGCCTTCGGGCCAGTCGTCCGTCCTGGGGACAAGACGGGCGAGCGGCCCGGCCCCGGCGACTTGCGCCGGGGCCGGGCCCTCGTTGATCTACGGATCGTTCCTCCTCCAGATCCCCGCTTCGGATTGTGCCTCCGCGACCATCGATTGGAAGCGCCGCCACGCGGTCCGGGCATCGAGCCGGAGGAGCGTCCGGAGCTTCCGCTCGCTGAAGTACCGCAGGAATTCCGGCGTCCGGTGCTCGGCGAGGAACCGTTTGACCGGCTCAGGGAGACCGAGGAGAAGGACGTGCCGGGTGAGCCGCTTGGCGGGGAGCCCGAGGAGCCGGGCGAGCGACGCAAAGCTCTTCAGTCCCCGCGACTCCATCTGCCGGCTGTAGAACTCCGCCTCTTCCAGGGGGGTACGCTGCCGCTTCTCTAAGGTCCGGACCTGCTTGAGGACCTTCTTGTGGAGGGAGCCCAGGTGCCGAAGCACCTCCGGCTTCTCGGACAGGACCAGCTCTTTGCGCCGGTTGAGGAGGCGCGTATAATACGGCGTCGTCGCCCGTAGGGTACGGCGTCCGCACCGGCCCGAATTGTTCGCGACGAGTAACAGGTGGGCGACCAATTTTTTCGCGGCGTGACGCCGCGAAAAAATAAGCATTACCTGCTGGTGTTCCGTCGTTTGCGGCGGGGCGGGGGACCTCCCGGCGGCTCATCCCCGCCAACCGGGGCAACCGCCAGAAGCGCCGGAAAAACACCTCAGCGACACAAAAAACACGGTGAGTTTCTCCAGGAGGATTCTTCTCCGTGAGCTCTGTTCCTCTGTGGTGATTCCTCCACCGAAGGGCATGCCCCGGTTCATGAGGAAGAGCCGCCGCACGCCCGTGTAAGACCAGGGGATTCCGAGATCCCCGAGATCCCGTGATGAGAGCGTAGGGAAAAATATCCTCCGATCTCGGGAATCTCCGGATCCCCATCGCTTACACGGGCCTCGCCCCGGTTTATGATGGAGAGCCCGTTGGTTCGCGGCGCTCTCCGATGTCCTATTTGCGCGCAGGCGCGGCGGAGTGCTTGTAGAGATAGACCTTGGATCGCTCGGCGTCGTACCGCACGAACATGACAACGCCGTAGGACGTGACCGCCGCTTCAATGCAGCCCTGGATCGGATTGGAATCGATGGCGGAGCCGAAGATCGGAGGCGTCTCCCCTGTCAGCAAGGTCCAGCGGTCTCCGACAATATCGTACTCATAGGAATTCCGGCTTTGATGAAAGACCAGGTACTTCCCGCTCACGGGACAATTCGTAACGATCGCAGATGAAATGCCAAGACTGACGGGGGCGTCCTTCATCCGCGTGATCCGGCCCGCGGCGTCAAGCCTGTAGATTTCGCCTCTGTCTTCGCCGCCCCCGAAGAGGACGACCCTGTGCACGGGATTGTATTCGATGAAGGTGTGCTCGCTCCCCAAAGACAGGCTGTGGGCCAGGCGTCGCCACGAGTTCCGGGCGGTCTCAAAGAACGCGACTTCGCCTCCACCGGTGATGACAAGTCCTCCCATTCCTGGAACGTATTTCAACCCTGCCACTTGGACGCCCACGGCCCTGAAGGCATTCTCGGGAATCGGGGGCAGTACGCTCCAACTTCGCTCCCTCGCGCTGTACTTGTAGACCTTGATCGACATGTAGGGGCGGTAGTAATGATCCCCCGTGCCTGGATCGATCGTGTTATGATCGCCGGTTTCGACCCATTGGATGGCCGCCAGTTCCGGGTCGACGGGCAAGGTTCGCCAACGGTTGGTCTCGTCGCCATAGGCGAGAAATACCCAAGTGGTGCCATCCGCGCCGCCCGCCGCGCCCAAGAAAAGAAACTGCCTCGAATGGGGGTCCCAGCACGCGCTGTCGGCCATGAACGTGATCGGCACGCCTTTCGGCGCCAGTATCGCGCCTTCACGGAACCCGTCCGTTCGCAACTCCGCCCACCACCCCGGTTTCATCTCCGTCGCCAGCCTCCCCAGAGTCGTCAGGGGGATCGGCTTCGAGGCGATCTCGACCCCCGCCGCCACGCGCGCAAACTGCCCGGCCGGGACGTCCACCGACGCGCCGTCCGGCACGCGGGTGACTCTCGCCGTTCCTTCCCGCACGAGCAGCTGCATGGACTCCGGGACCGCCGAAACGCTGAATCGGGCCGAAGCCGTTTCGACCCTAGCATGGCGGGTGAGAAGAACGAGCGGCTGGCCCCCGGGCCTGACGGGCACGTCCATCGCGAGAGAACCCTGTTCCAGGAAAAGCCTCCTGCCGCTCCCGGCGCCGGTCCCATGATCCTCAGGTGGCCGCCGGATGACCGTGTCCGGCTCCAGT